>Ga0209487_1003154_pt1 | contig 13056 bp, 18 predicted proteins | sample Poulit2012_FD_187524 | JGI IMG/M metagenome (GOLD analysis project Ga0209487, IMG submission 187524) | Agricultural soil microbial communities from Georgia to study Nitrogen management - Poultry litter 2012 (SPAdes) (version 2) | ecosystem: Environmental > Terrestrial > Soil > Agricultural land... | reverse complement strand
CGTCGGCGCCGTCGCGCCCCTGGTCGAGCGCGCCGCCTACATGGATGTCCTCGCCGACAGGCTCACCGCCCGCCTCGCGCTCGTCGACACCGGCGAGGCCCCCGCCCGTCCCGAGTGGGACGCCAAACGCCGCCGGAACCTCGCCGCCCGCCTCGCCGACGCCGCCGCTGCCCGCACCGACCTCGCCAACCTCTAAGCAGCACCGCGCACTCATGGCCCGCATCACCCAGATCAGTGACGCGATCCGCAACCACCAGTAGTAAAACACCCGGCCCCACCACCAACCCGGAAGGACACCACCATGGGCACCTATCTCGCCTGCGGACTCTGCGACTACCGCCGGGACATGCAGCAGCCCGAGGACATCCACCGATACGAGACCGACAAGCTCTTCATGGGCGAGCACTACAAGTGACGATGCCAAGCCAACCAACCCGAAGGAGAACAGCCATGACCGTCGATCCCGACCTGACCCGCCTGATGAAGGCCGCCCGAAAAATCCGCGGCGACATCAGCGGCACCATGTCCCGCAAGATCGCGGCCCACCTCGGCCCCGGCATCGAGCGCCTCGGACTGTACTGGCAGGTCGACCCGGACAGCCCCCGACGCCGGCCCTCCCTGTACGCCATGCCCGCCGAAGGCACCTACGAAGAAGAGCACGAGCAGTTCACCGCGGCCGTCGACGCGCTCACTGACGGGCATGTCGAGACCAGCACAGATGAGTACGGCACCGTCCTTTTCTCCGCGCCCACCCGGCTGTCCGGTGTCGATGTCCGCATCGAGACCCTGGTGTGGGGCTATGACAACCCGTCTGAATACACCCTGACCCAGCGCTACCCTCCGCAAACATCCAGCAAAACCCCCGGTCAGCACAACGATTAAGCGTCCGGGCGCGTCCGGCTAGGGCCAAGCAGTCCGTCCGCCCGATCCTGCCTGGGCGGGGCGGGGTTATGTCGGTTATCGGACCCCGACTAGAAATGTCCGGTCGCCGGACATATAATGGACTGACGGACCACACACGCAACGAGGGCCCCGCCCGGACAGCACCCGGACGAAGCCCTCTCACCACCAAGGGAAAGGCCCCCAAGATGGCTCACAACACTGTATCCAGCATCAAACACCAGACCATCACCACCACAGGCGCTCCTGAAGGAACGCTCTCGCTCAACCGGGTCGTGACCTTCAGCGTCGACGGCACCGAGACAGTCACCCTGTACAGCACTCAGGCAATCCCCACCGACTGGACGAGCGCCTACGCCATGGTCCGTCTGCACACCGATGGCAGCCACTGCGACCGAGGCGACTGCGGGTGCGTGACCTCAGACAATCAAACTAAGATTCAGGACGCCCAGTCCACCGTCGTGGGGGACTGGGTGTGGTCCGCCTCCAAAACGGGAGTGGTGGCCGGCTGGCGCCGCACCGGACCCAGCGAAAACGAGCAGCAGCTCCTGAACCGCCTCGTCGAATCCGAAGAAGACCTCGCCGGCGAGAAGATCCTCCACGACCTCACCCGGGAAGACCGCACCGCCCTGATCGAAGAGTTCAGCGACCGTTCCGAGCGGCTGCGGGCATCGATCCGGGGCCTCCGGGCCGACTACCAGGAAATGGACCGCCTCACCACCCGCCTGTCCTGTGTCGCGGTGACCGGCTGGGTCGTGGCGGTCGTTCTCACCCTGGTCCTGATCGCGGTGGCCCTCTGATGGCTACTGCAACGGAGGCCGACTCCAAGACCGCCGCGAGGATCACCCGGAACGCCGCCACGGTCGATGCCCGCATCGCCGAGCGTGACGCTAAGTCCTCGCGGCGGCTCCGCGAGCGCGAAGCCGATCTCGATCTGCGTCGCCGCGAGGCCGAGGCCTCCCGCGCCGAGCGGGAGGCCACGCTCGCCGCTCGGGAAGGGCGGCGAGCCCGCCGGGCCGAGCGCCGCCAGGCCAAGCGCCAAGCACGGGCCAAGCGCGCCGCTGCCGTGGTCTCGCGTCTCTGCTCCTTCGTCGCGGGGAACATGCCCGCGGTGTACTCCTCGGGCATTTACGGCATGGCCCTTTATGTGGCGGTGACCGGGCAGATCAGTATGGCGACCGAGCGCGGATGGCCCGTCGTTTTCGGTATCGGCATGGCCGTTTTCTTGGAGGGCCTGGCGCTGTCGATGGCGCTCACGGCGCACCAGCAGCGCCTCAAAGGGGAGCGGGCGCTCACCCCCCGCGTGCTCACGTGGGTGGCTGCCGGGTTTGCTTCCGCGGTGAATTTCGTCGGACACGCCGATGACCTGGTCATGGCGACCGTCCTCGGTGCCTCCTCGCTGGCGGCGATCACCGTGTGGGAGGTCCGCTCCGGGGCCAAGCACCGCGACGTGCTCCGCCGTATGGGGCTGATCCCTGAGCCGCCGGAGCGGTTCGGGCTGCGCCGCTGGTTCCGGTACCCTCGGTCGACGTTCGCGGCCTGGTCGCTTGATGTCCGATCCCGTGTCGGGACCGGCGCGGCCGGCCTGCTGGCTGAGGTCGAGGCGCGCCGAGCCAAGGTCGACCAAGAGCGTGCCGACCGGTCCGCTCGTGATGCCCAGTGGGGTGCACTGGCCGTTGCGCTCAGTGCCGCGCAGGACGCCCAGGTCGCGAAGGCGGTGGCCGTCGACGCGGTCAAGGCCGCCGCTCGCCGCCCGATCCCCAAGCGGCGAGGATGGTTCAAGCGGTCCGGCGAAGTGGTCCCGTCCGAGACTGTCCCGTCCGTTCCGGTGCCCGAGCCCGCACCCGAGCCCCGCCCCAAGGAGCGGACAGCGCCTCGTCCGGCGTCCCCTCGTCCGGTCAAGAAGGCTACGCCGAAACCGGTCAAGGCCGACCAGCCTGAGACCGAGGCTCCGTCCGGTGCCGGGTTCGAGGCGGTCGAGGAGGCGTTCGTCCGGCTCTACATCGAGACCGGGAAGGCACCGGGTGCCCGCGCCCTCGCGTCCGCCCAAGACGCTAAGAAGCGGTCGACTATCCAGGACTGGATGAAGCGAAGCCCCGGACGTGTCCGGGAACTGACCGTCCGAGCCGAGGCCGAGCGCACCGCTCGCCTCGCCGGATCACACGAACAGGAGATGTCCGCATGACCACCCGAGAGGAAACGTCCGTGGCGACCGAGGCCCCGGCGGTCCGGGCGGTCACCGCACCGGCCCGTCCGGAGATCGCGGTCCGTCCGGCAACCATCCGGCCCGTCGAGCCCGAACCTGCCGGGCCCGGCCCGTCCGTCCCGGGCGTGTTCGAGACCGGGACCGCCCCGTCCGAGACTGTCCCGTCCGACCGCCAGGTGCAGCCTGTCCGACACCGGCACCTGGCCGTCTTCGCGGTCACGATCCCCGCCGCCGGGGCCGCCGGGTTCGTCGCCGCCATCGTCGATGCGACCGTGACCGCGCTCGTCCTCACCGCTGTGGTGATCGGCGGCTTCGCCGCACGGTGGCTGCTGCCTCGCCTCTTCGCGTGGGCTGCGTCCGCGCTCGCGTTCATCACCGGCAGGAGCCCCAAGTGACACCCAAGCCAAACAACCAAACGAACACCACACCCGGGGGGTGTTCGCCCGTGTTGGGGCAGCTAGAGCCCCCCGCGAGCGTTTGTTTGTTCGTTCGTTCAGCCACCCGAGGAGGGCATCGTGTCTGACCTGTTCGAGGGCGTCAAGCCCCCCAAGGACCCCAAACCCGCCCCCGAGACACCAGCTACCGAGACCGCTAAGAAGTCCACCACCGCCGCCGCTACCGGGGGCAAAGAAACCCCCGGGGGTGTGCCGATGGGCCGCCTGTGGCTCTGGCTCGCCCCGCTCCTGGCCGTCATCGCCGTGGTCGTGCTGTGGTCGATCTCAGTGTGGCTCCTGGTCGCTGTGGCGATCGCCGGCGTCGTGGCCGCTGTCGTGGCCGGACTCCTCCGGTGGTGGCAGCGCCGCACCGGACGGACGTCTCGGACGACGACGACGCGGACGAGGACGACCGGGGCGACCGGACGATCCACCGGCGGTGCGCGGATGGGTGGTCTCGGCGGACGCGGATCGGGGAGCGGCTCCGGGGGCCGGACGGGCTCTCGGTGGAATCCGGCGAACTGGGGCCGGTCATCCGGACGCGGCCCGGGGAGCACGGGAGCTGGCGGACGCGGATCGAAGCGGTCCGCGAAGTCCGGTCACGGGACACAGGCCGCTGGGACGGACGGGTCTGCCGGACGGGCGCGCCGCGCGCTCGCCCGCCTGAAGCCTGGACGCCGCGCCAGCAAGCAGTCTGGCGGACAAGGCGGCGGACAGGACAGCGGCGGCGGCACGTCCGGAGGGACGAGCGGCCGGAAGTCCAGCCGGAAGAAGAGCGGACGCACCGGCGGCAACGGAGCCTCGGACGGGTCGAAGCAGCCCGGCGGGGCGTCCGCAGCGAAAAGCGGTGCCGCGCCGTCCGGTAGCCGGTGGTCGCGCAGCCGCGCCAACCCGGCCACATGGACCGGTCCGCGCCGAGCCAAAGCCAAAGAGGCCCGCAAGGAACACAAGAAGAAGAAAGAGACGGACGAGCAGGACGGGCCGAAGGGCAGCAAGAAAAAGGGGGACCAGAAAGAGGACACCGCAGAAGAGACGAAGCGCCGGTGGCCGTGGCAGCGCAAGAGGTCTGCGAAGACCACAGACGAGAAAGCCACAACCGGCGACAAGGACGAGAAGAAACCCAAGGCCAAGAAGGACGCGAAGGAAGGCAAGAAGGAGAAGGGGGAGGAGCAGCCCGACGAGCACCACAAGGACGGCCCGAAGGGCCCCAAGAAGAAGGGAAAGGCCACGAAACCCAGCACCGAAGAGTTCGAGTTCGACGACGCCGGATTCCCCATCGCACCGGACCCAACCTGGAAACCGGAACCGCGACCGGCCCCGAGGCCACTGAACGTCGACGACTCCGGCTTCATCTCACCGCCCGCCCCGAAACAACCCAAAAAACCCAAGGCACCAAAGCAACCCAAGGTCACTACCAGCAGAAAGAAGACGACCGTGTCCGAACGCACCGACAACCCGTACGTCGAGATGATCGATCCCTCCTCGAACGAGACGTTCCGTAAATCGCTGAGCGAGGCCGCCGATAAGGCCCGCGCTGACGCGAACAAGAAGGAAGAGGAGGCCGCCGCGATGCGCAGCCAGGCCCAAGTCTGGATTGACAAGGACCAGCCCGATACTGCCGAGCCGCTGCTGCGCGAAGCCGCCGCGCTCGAAGAGACCGCCAGCCAGCGGCGCCAAGCCGCCGCCGCGTACGAAGCAGTTTGATGACATGGCCGCCGCCCAGCATTGGGCGGCGGCCCACGATTGGAGACACCGCAGTGACCATCGAGTGGAAAGCGTTCTGGACCGCCATCGGAGCCACCGTCGCCCTGGCGCTGGCCGTACTCACCATCGCCGACGTCATCGCGACATTCCTGACGATCGTGATCGCCATGGCACTGGCACTGATCGTGTGGGCCCTCAGCCGCGTCATCACCGACGCCTGCCAGATGTGGCGATCCGCCGAAGACTGGCAGCAGCAACGCATCTGGATCGGCACCACCGCCGCCGCAACCGCCTACGCGGCATGGACGATCACTGCCGTACTCGTGCCCACGACCTGGCAGGCACTGACCGCCATGGCCGCGACCCTCGGGCTGCTGGCCGTCAGCATCTACTGGACCGCCCGCGCCCTCGAATGGCGGATCCGCTCGATCGACCCGCCCAAAACCCGCGACGACGCCGAAGACGACTCACTGCTCGGCGTCAAGGAAAAAGTGCTCCGGTCCGCGCTCCGCCGCGCCGGGCTCGGGTACGTGCGCGTCCTGCCCGGAGCCGAGCCGCTCCGCTCCGACGCCGGATGGCAGTTCCGAGTCCGCACCCGGTCGAAAGCCTCTCTCGACAGGGGTGAGCGAGCCGGAGCCCAGGTCGAACTGACACAGCGACACATGGAGGCCCTGGCGATCGCCCTCGCCGAGATCACCGGCCGCACCGTCGAGTCCGACTGGGTCCGCGTCCGCAAAGAACCCGCTGCCGGCACCTACTCCATCACCGTCACCAACCGCGACCTCATGGCCGAAGTTATCCCGTACGTCGACGACCCGACCCCGACCAGCATCACCGAGCCCGCGCTCGTCGGTATCGAGATCGACGGCCGGGAGCGCCGCCAACGGCTCGACGTCCACCAGCGGACCACCGGTGGATCGACCGGAGGGAAATCGTCGCTGATCAACGTCAAGCTCGCACACACCACGCGCTCCACCGACGCGGTCACGTGGATCGGTGGCGTCCAGAAACTCTATGACCTGGTCGGGCCATGGCTGGAGCCGTACCACGGCACGGGACTTCGTCCGCCGATCGACTGGGTCGCGCACGGGCAGACCGACACTCTCGCGATGATGGCCGCTGCGATGGCTGTCGCCCGGTGGCGGCAGCGCCAGCCCATGGGGAGGCGGAAGTGGCGGAAAATCTTCCTGGAACTCGACGAGTTCTCATTCGTCGCCCAGTCCAAGCAGCAGATCAAGTTTCAGGGCGAATGGGTGACCGCCTCGCAGCTGGCATCGATGCTCCTGCGAGGTGCCGCCTCTGGAGACGTCCATGTCGACTTCGCCTCCCAGAGGTCCACAGTCGACCACTTTGGTGACCGCGGCGGCGACGTCATCGCCAACATCGCCGTCAACTTCTCGTTCCGGTCCAAAGACTTCGCCGAGGTCGGGCGCACCACCGGCGACTACCACCTGCCGATACCCCGGCACCAGGGCGAGTACTACCTGACCTCCGAAGGCGACCCGGTCCACCTCAAATCGCCGTACATCCAGACCACCGACCCCTCCAAGCCCCGCCTGCACGACGGGGCGACGATTGAGGACGTGTCCTGGTCCAGGCGACACCTCGTAGGCCCTGGCCTGTCCGAGGCCGAAGGGCTCGCCGCGGCCGGTGCCGCCTACGCGGCCCGGCACCAGGTCGTCGACGACCGGATGATGACCTACCTGACCCAGCAAGGCGACAACGAGGGCAACGAGACTGACGAGGAAGGGGCCGACGGCGGCGGCGAGGTCTTCGACGCCATCACCGCCCAGCTCACCGCGCTCGCGCACGAGCATGGACTCGACCTGTCCACCAACGACCCCGCACCGGACCCACCGGTGGAGCAGCGCCGACCTGATGCGATCCTCGCGATCCTCGCTCGCTCGTCCCCCGAGGGGATGAACGCCGCCGAAGTCGCTTCCGCCCTGGCCGACAATGGCGACCAAGCCACCACCGAGGTGGTTGCGGCGACGCTGTCCCGCATGTACAACAAAGGGCAGATCCACCGCCCCCGATCCGGCCGATACACCACACTCGACAACCACGTCTAGGAGTACCTGATATGTCCCGCCACACCGATCTGACCACCCGCGCCGAGACCCACCTCAAGACCGCTGAGGCTGCCGCCGACGACCCGCACGTCGCCGCACAATGCGCCCTGGCCGCCGCGATCCTCGCCGCCCGACCCGCCGCGATTCGCGGCATCGACCTCGGCGGATACCTCGCCGCTACCGAGGACGACACCAGCCCCGCCGCCGCCGGTGCCCGCGCGGTAGCCGCCGCGTTCCAGGCCGCCGCCGAACCCCTCGACGACATCGATGTCGACGACTGCGGATTCCCGGCCTACGCCGCGGCGTTATAGTCACCCCTGTCATCTACATGGAAAGGCCCGCCGTGCAGCAGCATCCCTCCGAGATGTCTCCGGAAGCGCTGCTATGCACCCGTGAGGGACTGGGCCTGTCCATGACCGAGCTGGCGACCGTGCTCGGGCTCGAAGCGCGCGAGGCCGCCGACAGTCCCGCGCTGACTCGAAGCCGGCGTCAGCCCCGGAGACTGGATGCGAAAACGGTCAAGCGCTGGGAGCGGGGGCGCCCAATCTCGGAGGCGAATGCTGCGGCGTTCGCGGCGCTCATCGACTACACCGATGCGGCGGTCCGGTCTCTCGTCGAAGCGCGTCGGTCAGGGGAGCGGATCGTCACGTACCTGGATGACGAGTCGTTCCGTGCCGCTGAGCCAGGCGTGTGGCGGTCGCTGCCAGCGTCGTGGCATCGGGCGGTGGCGCGGCGAGCGGCCGAGCAGACCGGCGCGAGCATCGACGGGCCGAAACCATCTTGACCAGACCGCTCAGGACCCCTACTCTGGACAGAGCGACGTAGCCAGGTTCGAATCCCGGCGGCCCATGACCTGGGTGCGGGTAGCAGCAGTGATCGTGCAGGTGCCACGGGATGCCGAGGCGGGCCGCACGGGAGCGAAAGGGGAGACATCCCGCGTCGCGGCGACAAGAGCGGCCCGGTTCCTCGACGGAGGAGCCGGGCCGTTTCGCGTCCCAACGCTGAATCTTGTACAAGACCACCCGAGCGGGTGACATTAAAAGTTGTTCGACTCGTACGACATCGGTTAGGCTGGTGTCGTGAAGCGCATGAAAAGCAGTGAGGTCCGCGAAAACTGGCGCGCCCTCCTCGACGACGTCGAGAAGGGCGAAACCATCATCATCGAGCACTACAACCGTCCCGTCGCCCGCCTCGTTCCGTACATCGACCGAACCCTGTACACCATCGCGATCCAAGGCACCGATGACGGCAAAGGCTGGCAGACGATGTCTCCCACCCCTGAGACCGTTACTGAATCCGAGGCCGCCGACATGGGCTACGTCGACGCAGCCGATGTCGCCCGCGACACCGCCTACAACCAGACCATCGCCGAAGGCGAAGGCTGGCGTGTCCGCGTCTGGGAAGGCGAGGACCCCGACACCGGGGCCGAACCCGCCGGTGAGTGCTACTGGCACGAGATCACCCAGTAACCCGACTCTTGGAGAAGACCATGCCGCTCATTCACGTGCTGCGCGAGATGCGCGCCCAGATCCACGCCGGTGTCATCACTCTCGACGAAGCCGCGGCGAAACTCGGCGCCGACCCGGATGTCGGCCTCACCGAGACCGGGGCGCGAGACCTCCTCTCCCGGCCTACCGCTGATGTCGAAGGCGAATACCGGAGGGTCTTCGAGACCGCCGAGATCGCGCACCGCTACTGGGCGAGCTGAACACAGCCCGACGAAGCAACCCCTACCCCTGAAAGGCTCAGCATGAAAGAAAAATGGCAGAACCTCAGCAAAGCCAAGAAAACCTGGGTGATCATCGGTGCCATAGTCATCCTGGCGGTCGCCACAGCACCGTTCCGGGACACCACCGATGAACCAGCCGAAGCGCAAGCACCCGAGCCCACTGAGACTGCGGACGAGGAACCCAGCGAAGAGGCCAGCGAGGAACCCGAAACCCCCGCCGTCGACGTCGACGAGATCATGCAAACCTGGCTCGACACCTACGAAGTCGACGAACCCAGCGAACTGCTCTCCGACGATCAACCCAACGTCTGGGGAGCCCCAGCATGGGCCATCGCAGATTGGGAAACCGACGGCGAAACCGGGATGAGCGTGTACGTCGCAGCAGCCCTCACCGAGACCGAAGCGCAGCACATCGCCGTCAGCATCTTCCAGAACGGGGCACGAGACCACCCCCGACTCGTCCTGATCTGCGTGTACGGCGTCGATAGCGCTGAATGCACCGCCCGGTCGAAGGCCCTGCCTGACGAGGACTAACAGACACACGGCCCCGCACCAACCGGTGCGGGGCCGTCTCTGTTCTCAGGCCGGCCAGGTGCGCCAGCTCATCCACGACCGTGAGGCAGTCGGTCCCCGCTGACCCTGATACCGCGACCCGGTCGCCCCCGCCCCATACGGGCGCTCAGCGGTCGAGGACAAGCGGAACAGGCACAACTGCCCGATCTTCATACCCGGCCACAGCGTGATCGGCAGGTTCGCCACGTTCGACAGCTCCAGGGTCACGTGGCCTGAGAAGCCGGGATCGATGAACCCGGCCGTCGAATGCGTCAACAGGCCGAGCCTGCCGAGGCTCGACTTGCCTTCGAGCCGCGCGGCCAGGTCCGAGGGGACGGTGACAGCTTCCAGGGTCGAGGCGAGGGCGAACTCGCCTGGGTGGAGTACGAACGCCTCGCCAGCGGGGACATCCACGGGGCTGGTGAGGTCGTCCTGCCGCTCCGAGGGGTTGATGTGTGTGTGGCTCTGGTTGTTGAACACCCGGAACACTCGGTCGAGGCGCACGTCGATACTGGCGGGTTGGATGAGTTCGGGCTCGAACGGGTCGATACCGAGCCGCCCGTCCTTGATGGCGGCGGTGATGTCGCGGTCAGAGAGGATCATGGGATCGATCGTATCCGCTGGTAACGGCTATCGGACGCGACAAAACGGCCCCGCCTCCCGAAGGAGACGGGGCCGTGGTCTGTCTGTGTCAGCTGGTCAGCGCAAGGGTATAAACATTTCTTACACCCTTGGTCATGCCAACTAACATGCCAATTAACAAGACGAGTTGGTATGTTGGGCAACATGTCAACGTTCGCGGCTGAGCGTTGACGTCTACTTGGTGCGGACCGCCGAAGCCGTACCCGCATCACCAGCAGGCGCCGACGCCACCGACGTCAGCAGCGACACCAGCGCCGCCAGGCCGACCACCGAGGCACCCTGCCCCCAGTCGACATCCAGCAGGCCCATCACGCCGTCAGCGGTCAGCAGCGCCACCGACGTCTGCGCAGCAGTCTTCACCGCCCGCTCAGCGGCGTCTTTCGCGAACTTCTTGTTGAGCATGGTCTATTCCTCCTTGTCGAGGGCGGCCCGGACGAATGCGTCCTTGGCCTCCAGTAGCTTCCGGAGCCCGGCGGTCAGCTCGGGGCCATCGGGCAGTTCGTCGACCATGGCAGCGGCCAGCTCACCACACGGCCGCGAAACCACTTGGAGATACTCGGGCAGATGGTCGTAAGTGAAATATCCGATCAAGTGGGCTGTACCCGGATGCCGGTCATGCATGGGTTACTCCTCTATCGACTGTTCAGTGAGACGTCGGACTTCGGCAGTCAGATGCTTCTCGCGGACTTCGGACGAGTCCAGACGAGCCCGAAGCTCGGCCAGCTCCCCAGTCATCCGCTCGCCGCGCTCCCGGCACGAACGCAGCTCCTCACGGTAGCGTCCGACCTCCTCGCGGGCGGCGGCCAGATCGGTCCGCAGCTCGGCCAGCAGCGCCCCGTACGCGGCGTAGATCTGCGAGTGCGCCTCGGTCGTGATCTGCCGGACCTGAGCGCGACGGAGGCGACGGCCTACGTACGCGGTGACGATCGAGGCCACGCCTCCGGATGCGGCTGAGCTGAGGACAGCGATCGCCCCGGGGTCCACTACTCGGTCCCGATGACGTCGCCGACGACCTCGAAGCGAATCTTCGTCGGCGTCTTCCCATCCTGGCCGTCCTTCGGCGGGTGGGCTCGCAGGTACGCCTCGACCGCGGCCCGCACCTGGGCATCAGTCACGACACCGCCGTATGCCTTCAAAAACAGTTGCTCGGCGTGCGCGGCCGTGATCCGCGGCGACGAGACCGGCTCCCACCCGAGCCGCTTCCGGCTGGACTGGACGGCCGCGGTCATCTCATCGCCCCAATGGCCGTCCAAGCCGTACCTCGGGAACTTCTCGCCGGTCCGTTGCAGCATCCGCTGCCAGAACTCGACCTCGGGGCCTTTATCGCCTTTACGCGGGAGCATGATCCCTCCTATCCCTGTACCCGAGGAGAGTCCCCAGGTTGTGGTGTCGTCGTATGGCCCGGTCGAGCGCCCATCAGGACCGACACCGACCGAGACGTGTACATGCGTCGTGTGCGGGTTCGACCCGCGGTACGGCCGCCACCCCTGGCTGTTCAGCGCCTTCGACCAGATGCGCCGGTTGTAGATCACGTACTTGACGGCCTTGTGGTTCGTCTTCCGTAGGTGCTCGGCGAACGCCGCGAGATCGAGGCCCTTGTCGCCGAGGACATCGACCGCGCACACCACCCCAGCGGCGTTGGGTCGGTGGTCGGAGACCACGTGGCGCTCGTCGCCGATCCCCCACACCGTTGTTCCTGGGTAGCGAGATTGAATCTCACTCCGCAGCACTTCCAAGCTCTTTGCGAGTCGCCATGCCATAAGGCCACCTCTTTCCAGGTTCGACCCGTGCAGACACGGGCAATAGTTGTGAAGGCAACACCGAACCGGTCGGCGAGCTCTTGGTACGAGATGCCGTCGACGGCGCGGGCGTGCCGAATCGCTCTGACCTTCGTGGCGTCCAGGACTCGGCCACGGGGCCGCATCCGTCCGCGACCCCAGGCGTCGTCGATGTTGTCCTGTGGAGTACCGAGTTCGAGGTGATCGGGGCGGACGCAACGGCGGTTATCACACGAGTGCCGCAGCACGGCCGCGCTGTCGTAGAGGTAGCCGCAGCGCCTCCACGAATAGATGTGAGCGAGGATGATGTGCTTCCGGGGAGGAGGCCCGGTCATCTGCCCGTAGCCGAAGGTGTTCACCTGGCCGGTCCAGTTCCAGCATTCGCCAGAAGCGTCCACGCGATTGAGGAAGCGGATGTCGGCACACACGGAGCGGCGGCCAGTGCCGGGCCGGGTTCCGGTTCGGCAGACACAGCCGTCCCAGATGCAGCTTCCAAGGAATAGGGTACGCTCGCCCATTACGGGCACCTCCTACACAGGTTGTCCGTCATGCCCCGGGAGCGTTGGCGCGCTCGCCGGGGTCTTCCTATTATCGCACTCGGGTGCGACAGTTCAGATGTTGCTCGAAGCGGACCGTCGGTGCGCCTTGTCGCCGATCGTGCCGTCCGAGGCCGTCGACCGGCCCGGAGCGGCCCAGTTGATCTCGTCCCGGAGCACATCCAGGCTCTTCGCGGCTCTCCACGACATGTCAGCTCTCCTCCGGCGAGCCCAGACGTGCCTGCACGCTCAGCGGCCACGACAGCACCTGCTCGATAGCGGCCACACGCCCGGCCAGGCCCGCGACATCATCAGCCGATGCGACCGAGCCGGGGGAGGCCACATGGCAGAACCGGGCCTTGAAATCTTCGTGTCCCCACGGGCCCGACAAGCTCGTGGCATCCCCTACGGTCTGTTTTGTGAGCGTCTGGCCGGCCTCCACGGTCACTACAGCCGACTGGTCTTCGGCGGCGACGCCTTCGAACACGACTTGGGCAGGGTCT
>Ga0209487_1003153_pt1 | contig 13058 bp, 10 predicted proteins | sample Poulit2012_FD_187524 | JGI IMG/M metagenome (GOLD analysis project Ga0209487, IMG submission 187524) | Agricultural soil microbial communities from Georgia to study Nitrogen management - Poultry litter 2012 (SPAdes) (version 2) | ecosystem: Environmental > Terrestrial > Soil > Agricultural land... | reverse complement strand
ATCGCAGCACATGAAGATCTCAATCTAATATAAGTTACGGCTAACCCCAACATCTTTAAAGAGGCAATCATAGAGAAAACTGGATCAAAATTTAAATATTAAAGTTCACTATGAATAATGTTCAAAACTTCTTCCAGGATGGGATCAGGTACTTTTTCGATGAGATATGCATTTCTGGCTTTTAAGTCTACGGAGCGGATGTGCTGACAGAGTATTGAGCCGGTGGTGGATGTTTGCTCAGTTAAATTAACATTGAGTGGGAAGTCCTTACTGGTGTTAGTTATCGGGCAAACGAGGGCTAAACTACTGAGTTTATTAAAAAAGTTATTGCTGACAACAAGCGCCGGTCTTGTCCCGCTTTGCTCGAAATCTTTTTGCGGATTAAAATCGATTCTAACAATATCACCTTGTTTTGCTTGGTACATTAGAAGCGCTCCTCCCCTACATCTTCTCCCATATCAAATTCTTTCATATTATCTTCAAGTTCTTTATTAGAAGTGGTAATATTATAGTTTGCAAAGCGCTCCTCAATAGTTAGCGGCCGATTTGATTTATCAATAGTTATGCCATATTCGTTAATGTTAAATGAGATATGATCACCACTTTTTACATTTAATACCCGACGTACCTCAACTGGAATTGTAATTTGTCCTTTACTTGTTAACTTAGCTTCAAACATGTTCAAACCTCCGTTCCTTACCTTTCCTTACCTTGTAGTATATTCACATTATATCTATTTGTCAATGAGGAAGCACGAGGCAGGTTTCGTCCCCCTTACTCGATAAATTACATAAATTGATTTCTAGTTGTACGACTACTCTAATACTATTGCCGCACCGTTTCACCGTATACAAACCAGCCAATTAGCCGCTTGGAAACAATCATTTATGGGGAGCACATCAAGTACTGTCAGCCTTGGACGTTATGAAAAATAAAGAGGATGGGACATAAGTATTTTAGTTAATGTAAAAGCGAACGTATTAAAGTATATTTCTTTTAATATACACTTTTAAAATCAGCGTAGGAAAAATACGTAGACTCCTTGAAAAAATCGCGATGAATCGCTGTCGAAGTATTCCTTGTCCAGCAGGATGAAAAGCTTAGATGAGACCCCGCAGAGCGTAGCTTGAGGAGGCTCATCAGCGCCTGCGGAAAGCGAAGTATTTTTCCGAAGCGAATAACGCTCGCTTAAAATTGTTCGTCTTTTAATTACTAATACTTAATTTTGTCCCAGCCTCTTTTTAAAACTTTAAAATTCAAGCTTTTCACATTTAACTATGGAGTAGATTGAATCAAAAATCCTTAGCTCTTTATTTAGTTTTACAAATCAATAAATAAAATCCCACAACTGCATTTTTAAACGCTTAAAAATATTCTTTGGCTTAACAACCTTTTCTAATACCAAGTTTTTATACTCAACCACAGTTCTGTGTTCTTGCTTAGAGGTTTTCTTCCCACTATAAATTGCTTTTTGATTAATAGCAGCGACCTCTTTAAATTGCTTTGCCACAGAGGATCCATATACTTCTTGAATATCGTGCACATAAGAATAAACTGACCCTCCTTGTTTCTGTATGCCGTCATAATGAAGTAGTTTTAATGAATATGCAAATAATCGTGTTGTTGCATTGTTTAAGTTTGAATCATTAAATGACTTGTTTAGCTTATATAGATTCATTCGTTTTATAACGACATAAACAATAACTGCTGCGAATATCAGCAAGATAAGTAGAATCAATGAAATTATTAGCCAGTTTGTTACCTGCTCTTCCTCATCTTCATTTTCAGATGTCGGCTTTTGATCATCAGGTTGATCTGCAATATGCTGGCTATCTTGTGTGCCTCCTGTTGTGTTATCAGTGGCCTGTTCACTCTCAGGTACATCACCTAAAGGATAATCTGATAAATCCGTTTCCTCCATGACGTCATAATAAGGAGGAGTCGTTTCTATTGGCAGCCAGCCTAATTCATCGAAGTATATTTCTGTCCAAGCATGGGCATTTTCTCCAGGTATAACAATTCGCTCATACGCTTCTTTATTTTCGATATCTTTTGGTGTTACTAAATAACCTTCAACATAACGTGCCGGAATTCCTAAATATCGAAACATGAGTGTGGCTGCAGTTGCATAGTGTGTTGAATATCCTTCTTGGGACCTTTCTAATAAATGAACAATAAAATCCTGACCTTCTGGTAATGGTTCCGGATTAATTCTATATGTTAATATCTCGTTTAAGTGTTCCCTCACATATCTGATTGCCTCTTCATAGGCAACATGGTTTTCTTCGCCTTCGTCATCAATCTTTATTTGTGAAGACATGATATTTTTCACATGCTCTGGAAGTTGAGTGTATGTTTTATACGCATACTCATTATAATGTTTTTCATTTTGTAAATAGTCTTCTGCTTCTTCACTTTCTTTTTCTGCATATAAATTTTTCGCCAAAGAGGGGTACTTTGTTACCAAATTGGTATTAACTTCATAACTGTACAAACGATTCCCTGTTACATTCGTGGAGATGAACATACTATCATCATATGTATTAATATCTTTAAAATCGCTGGAACTTGAACTCAGTCCATAAGGTGTATAAAGATACTTACTATTCGCATTGACGTTATTTATAGTTACTTGCCCCTTCTCCCCTATAGGATCATCATTTAGCTTTAAATCATTTACAATACTTAGCTGTTGCAACGGATTAAAATTCTTTCTATTTAACCAGTAAAATAAACCATGATTTTTATAATACGTTTCACTATCTAAATCTCCCCAGTGATCTTCAGTATATTCTGCTCCAACATACCCTCGTAAATAAAGTGAAGTTGGTTTTTCCATTACGATTTCTAGTGCCTGTTCTTCCGATAAGTCTAGTTGCGATAACTTTGTAAAATCACCTTGTGTTAAATTTGCAGGTTTACTTTTTTCATAACGAATATCATCAACTTTTATATTAAAGTAATCTGCAATTTTCTGGGTATATATGTTTTTTTCGTAATCAGTTGATGGACTAAATATAAAAAACATCAAAATGACAGCTAAATAAAATATTAATAGAATAGAAGAGGATGTAATAAAAACATGACTTCCACGTTTTTCAATCGTTTTACCTTCCTCAGAAAACTGGAAATAAGCTTTAAATGCTATAAATAAACTAAGTACAAAAATGATGAGATTATACCAAAAATTCGGTTGCAGATTAAATACCATTTGAAATATAAATAAACCTATCATCAATAGTATATTTAGAACAGCTTTATTGTATTTCACAATATAAAAGGAAATTAATGATATAATAACCCCTAACAAAGCCCAAGCAATGCTTGCAGAACTTGTCAATGATTGTTCATCAATAGTGAGCTCATATTCAGGCAATATCATTCCAGTATTTTTTCCAATAAGATGACCGATGTCATTGAAAATAGTCAATAATCCATTAATAAGGTAGTGATTTAAACTAATTCCTATTATTAATACAAGAACCAGAATCGAGTAAAGAAGGACTTTAGTTTTTTTCATACTATACATAAGGATAATAATGACAAGTCCTAATAATAGTGCTACAAGGTTTACATGTTGTAAATTAAACATGGATAATAGATTTAATGATAATGTCATATATAAAATAATTGTTAAGACAAGGTTTACAAGTGTGTCCTTTTTTAATTCCTTATTCCCATCATCGTATGTCTGAACAGATAATTCAAGCGGTCTATTAGTTGGTTTTTCAGTTTCTTTTTTCATCTTAAACAACACCTCTAGATTGATAATTGCTATAAACCTTGTTCTAAATTATCCAACAGGAGTATAATGTTCTAACTAGCCGAATATGCTTGAACATTATCTTCTTCTTCAGGTGAACAGTGAATAGTGGATACATTGATGTGATTTAATTGTTCCACAGATTGGGTTGCTATTTGTTTAGATTTAATATAAAAAAGATGGGATGTTTCTAAGAAATGCTCTGATTGCAAAAATGCATCTAAACTGACTGATGACGTATTTTTAAAGCTAATAGCTAAAATTTCTCGTAAGCTATAGTGAAGTTGTTCTTTTGAATAGATTTCATGTACTTTTAAATGATTTGTCTCATTATCGAACCATCCTATTGAATGTACTTGACCATTATTTAACAAAGATGTTGACAATGAATAAAGGCTTTCAACCATCCGGTTAATTTCCATAGAATCAGTTTCTTTTAATGCGGGTTCCAGTAATACAAAGGATGATTTTTCTTTCGGCTTACTCATCTCTTTTACAATTAAATCATCCACTTTGCTGGAAACTTTCCAATGAATTTGTTTTAGATTATCTCCCTCTTCATATTCTTTAAAGCCAATTACATCATATGTGTTCATTCCTATTTCCTCACTACTATTTAGCTCAAATTCACTATTAGCGGACATCATATCTTCTTGTGATAAGTTATTAGATTGCGGAATAGGCAAAACATATATTGCTGATTGTTTCTGGATTTGTTTACTTAAGCTGAAGTTTCCAAAAAAATCGTAAGCTGAAAAATGTGTCACTTCTATAGCAACCTTTCCAACATAATTACTCATCAAGCTGAGTGGGACAGTGATTGTTGATTTTCCATTCAACGCTATATAGACATCTTTGTAAAATTGTTCATCAACTAATATGTTATGTACTTGTACATGACACTTTAATTTGGGAATCGGCAATAAACTTCGATTACTAACATGTAAATAAAGTGTTCCTTTTTCACTTTTATAAAAGGAATGATTACTATCTACTGTTATATCAATTTTATTTTTTACTATAAGAGGTAAAAAAAGCGACAATAGATACAACGTCATAGTTAAAACCAATAGTAGTAAGGCAATGTAATCATCACTAAATATATAAAATACTATTACAAACAATAACACTAACCCATTTATCATCCGGGTGCGTATCATAAAAAATCCCCCTTACTATGTATGCCTGTTAAACTTGATACTGAACATCAGGAGTATCTTGCTTTTCAACAATTTCTGATAACACGGTTTCCGCTGTTTTGTTCGAAACTTGTACTTTTTGATCCATAATCATCCGGTGATTACATGTATCAACAAATACGTCGATAACGTCTTCTGCAATCACATAATCTCTTCCAGATAAGTAAGCATGTGCTTTAGACATGTTACTCAAAGCCAATGCCCCCCGTGGACTGACTCCCTGTACGATCAGTGGATGATTTCTTGTCGCTTCTGTTAGAGAAGTAATATATTCTAATATAGCGTCTGCAACATGAAGTTTCTTTACTTCTTTTTGCATATCAATGAATTCTTCTCTTGTAATTACGGAAGTAATATTATCAAGTGGTTGTTCTTCTTGACGTTCTCTTAATATTTCTACCTGACTATTAAAATCTGGATAGCCTATACTAATTTTCATCATAAAGCGGTCAAGTTGTGATTGGGGCAATGGTTGAGTTCCATAAGATCCAAGTGGGTTTTGCGTTGCAATAACATTAAATGGTTCTGGCAAATGATATGTTTGACCATCTACCGTCACATTTTTTTCTTCCATAACTTCCAGTAGTGCTGATTGTGTTCGACTTGTTGTACGGTTAATTTCATCCGCTAACAGCAAGTTGCACATAACGGCTCCTTGTTTAAAAACGAATTCGCCTTTGTTTTTATCGTACATCGTAAAACCAACAACATCTGAAGCAATGACATCAGGGGTAAATTGAATTCGATTAAAGTCTAATCCTAAAACTTTACTAAAAGCTAAAGCAATCGTTGTTTTTCCGACTCCAGGAATATCTTCCAATAAAACATGTCCTCCAGAAAGCATGGCTAAAAGTATCTTTTTTGCCACATCATCTTTACCGATAATGACTTTTTTTATTTCATTAATGACTTGTTCTGTTTTTGTTTTCATGGTACTCCACCTCTTAGTTTCTAAATTTTATTCAATACCATATTTTATTTTAATCCTGTCTAATTTCTCGCCAATCGGCTTAATAGTCAGCAAGAGAAAGACTATATTTGCCACTGCGTAAGTTATCATAAAAGGAAGTGATAAAGTGACTGCTGCAACATAACGCTTTAAATTAAATATTCCATCAATAGATAAAACAGTCCAAATATCCATCAATAAAGAATAGATAACTCCTGCAAAAACACCATACATTATTAATAGAAACTTATTTTTCAATAAAGCTTGCCGAATATATGGAAGTCCCGCAATCAGACCAATGATTCCCCAAGAAAACATTTGAAACGGGGTCCATGGACCTTGCCCAAAGTAAATATTTGATATTAAAGCTGTCAAGGCACCTACAAGAAATCCTGCTTCCGCCCTGAAGTAAATGGCTGCTAAAATCACTATTGCTGAGACCGGCTTGAACCCCGGTATAGCCGCAAATAATACACGAGAAACGGACGATAAAGCAATTAGTACAGCTAAAATAACCATTAAACGGGTACTCGATTCCTTCTTTTCATAAGAAAGAAAAAATGGAACTAACGTAAGCAAAACAATAACAAAAGAAATAAAAACATACTGACGATCTTCAAAAATAGTAACTCCTAGACCAATTGTTAATGGAACTAAAAAAATAAGAATAAGATAATTACTCCATTGCTTTATCATAATCTATCTCCTTTTGCGATGACCCTGAATTCATTTAGGAAACTTTAGGAGCTAATCCAAATACAATATCACCCATAAAATTAAAATAATCATTCCAACGATAAACCAAGAAAAAATGTGTTTTTTACTTTTTAATATCGAAAATATAAAAACTAAACTAACACCTATTAAAGCTATATAAGACAAAAATGCGATGATTAGCATGAGTGAATATAGATTCATGGAATTAACTCTCGTTTTTCTCTTTCTGCCATCTGAATGACATCTTCATATGTAATCGCCTTTTTAAACACATGACGTGACATTCTACTTGCTGCTGTTGTATAAAAACTATTGGACGAAAAAAATTCAACTGGTGTGTCAATCGAAACCATATCCCTGTCAAAGTATAGCCCTACTCGATCAGATATAAATGCCGCGAATTCAACATCATGGGTCACATTGACAATAGTCAAACCCTGATGTTGAAGATCCTTCAAAATCGTTAATAAGGTTTGCTTTGCAAAAGCGTCGATTCCCTTGGTTGGTTCATCTAACAAAATAATTCTAGGTTGTAACAACAATATTTTTCCTAGAGCTGCTTTTTGTTGTTCTCCACCACTTAAATCATATGGATGTTTATCGAGTAAATCAGTTATTGATAGCTTCGCAGAAATGTCACCAATCAATCGTTCCATTTTTTCTTTTTTAAAATGTAGAACTTTCGCTATTTCTTTATAATCCTCACGCAATGTTGACTTTAAGAAAACTGTTTGCGGATCCTGTGGTAATACAGCCAAGTTATGGGAATATAATTCATTACCTTTATATTTTTTTATATTTTTCCCATTAATTGAAACAGAACCTCGATAAACTTTATTTTGACCTGACATGACATTTAATAGTGTTGTTTTGCCAGAAGCATTTCCACCCAATATACTAATGATTTCTCCACGATGTATTTTCAAATGAACACCTGACAAAATATCTGGAAGGTCTTTTTCATATCGGAACCAAGTATTTTTTAATTCAATCGCTACTTCCTGCTCTGGGTTTTTACGAGTGGACTCTGCATATAATTCCTTGGCATCCCTTTGAGAATAAGTACTTAAAAATTGCCGACCATCCTTTACAGTTAAGGGGCTTTCGCCTGTTTCACCTAATCCATGATATATTTTCATTGCTGTTGGTAAGGCGTGGAATAATGGATGCAATGTATTCACTTTAAGTAGTTTATCACCAATATTTTGTGGACTATCTTTTACTAAAACATGGCCATCTTCTAATAAAACAACCTGGTTAGCAAGCGGTAATACTTCCTCCAACCGATGTTCAACAAGTATAATAGTTAATCCTAAATCATTATTTAGCTTTTCCAAGATGTTGATAAAATTTGTTGCTGCTATAGGATCAAGTTGTGAAGTTGGTTCATCTAGAATTAGCACTTTTGGTTCCATAACCATAATTGCTGCTAGGTTTAACAGTTGCTTTTGACCACCTGATAAATCAGTTGTTTTTTTACGGAACCAATGATGAATACCAAAAAAATTGGCAATTTCACCGACACGTCTACGAATAATGGGGGCTGGCACTCCTAAATTTTCCAACCCAAATGCGAGTTCATGCCACACTTTATCCGTTACTATTTGTGTTTCGGGATTTTGCATAACAAAACCAATTTCACTTGCCGTCACCCTCGTTTCTATTTTTTCTAAATTCGTCCCTTTGTACTGGATTAAACCTGTTTTCTCTCCATAAGGTGCCAGTTCCGGTTTTAACATATTTAATAGCGTTGATTTCCCAGAACCTGTCTCACCGAAAAGAACGATAAAATCTCCTTGCTGAACGGTTAGGTTTAGAGATTTTAAAATAGCCTCAGCTTGCTCTGGATATGTAAACGTTAAATTTTCGATATTAAAAATTTCCATTGCAAATTCTCCTTTAATTCGATGAGTGTTGGTAAAATCATTAAAACAAAGACAGTAATAAATTGAATGATTTGTGATTTATCAAGTTGGATGCCAGTGATAACAGGGTAATAATGAAAGGCATACATGTTTTGTACATTAAAAAATAAAATAAGTCCAAAAACAATAACGATAAATAGTAATGTGCAGACATCTCTCTTATACCATTTAAACAATGAAAAATTCGTTCTACCTTTTAATCCGTATCCACGTGCCTTCATTGCATCCGATTGCTGAATAGAGTTTTCTAAAGACCATGTGATGATACTATTAAATGTTCGAATCCCACTTAATACTCTGTCTGTTATACTGTTGCTTGTATATAAACCTAACGTTTTCTGGGTTTGATTTACTTTTTGAATTTGTCTCTTGAAAATAGGTATAAATCGTAATGCCATTGAAATAATGAGCGACAGTTTTGGGATTGTCTTTCCAAATAAGTAAATAAATTTATCCGAAGTCATTAAATCGGTGTAAGATTTACTCCAGAAAATAATAGCAATTAACATCGCTGCAATCACAAATCCATAAACAATCGCTTCCATTGTTACAGGGTTATCGTTTAAATAAAAAAGAATTGATTCTCCTTTATGAACAAAAATTGGATTCGTTACCGCAATAAGTATGAACACTAATAAATAAAAACGACTATCTCTCCAAACTACTTTGAATGGATTTAATGCCATAAAAAATATGAATGAACCTATCAGAGAAAACAAGAGGATAAGAGGATGCATCATAAACATGGTTATAGTAATAATAACTACATAATAAAAAAATAAAACAAATGGATGAAATGAAGCAAAACTTTTCATGCGAACCACGCTTCCTTCTTATTCTTTGTACTCATGACCTAAATCACGACCTAAGTCACATGTATATTTAAATTCAATCTCATCGCCATCTTCTAATTCGTATTTACTAACTCCATAATCTGGAAATTCATTATTTACAGCATACATCCAGCCACTTAAAGGTCCACAAGAGAATTCATATAAATGATTAATGCCTTGAATATAAACGCTACTATATGCATTTTCATCTGCTCCCTGAAACTCCATATGAATTTGATTATGACGCACCGTACGTTGCAAAATATCGTATACTGTATCATCTGGGCGGAGAACATATTCTGTTCGTTCTAAAATAACGCCATCTTTAGGTACGTATTTTTCAGACTGCAAAGCTGGATCGAGCTGGTCCCAATGATCCAAAACTGTACTTGCTTCAATACTGATGTGAACTGTTTCCGAATCCTCAGTGATATCATCAATATGTGTTAGATGATATTCTTCGACAGACTGAATCTTTGTTCCATTGATGACAACCGCCATCAGGAGAACAATAAAAGCAATCGTTAAAATATCTTTACGCACCTTTATCGCCTCCTTTATCCTTCTTTATCTACCAACATTTTCTGTTCTTCTTTTTCTCTCTTTCTTTTGCGAATCCGCTTCACATAGAAGAAAGCTGCTATTCCAATCATGACTACCAATACGATTGAAATGATTCTAGCCCGCAGTTTATTGCTAATTTCGGTTTCAGCACGTTCGACATCTGCGTAACCTTGAACTTTCTTTTGATCATAAGGACTTAGAGTTTCATATCGGTCAACGATTTGTTTCACGTTTTCCCTATCCTTTATTCCAATATCACTGAATGGATATAATTGATCCACAATATCCTGATTCAGTATCTCTATTTCATTTTCAATATCTTCTATTTCACTTTTTTTATCTTTAAGCTCGTCCAATAACCTACCATACTTTTCTTTGTTCGTTGCTTTTTCTAATTTTTCTATCAAACTAACAACTTCTACATAGTATTCAGTCGTTAGTTCGTTCGGTATGGCTTCAACTGATTTTACATCCTTCTCCGTAAATTCATCACTTGAATCGTCCCTCTCTCCATATGTGAATATAGGAGTGATTGTTCCTGTTCCATTTTCATTAACTCCCATATTTTCTGTAAGAGGTTCAGAGGTGTTTTTAATATCTAATTGATCCATAGCATCAGCCAGCTTATAATAATTAAATACGTATGATCTTTCCTCAATTGGAACTTTTAAGTATTCTGCAAAAATATCTTGAATCATATCGGTATGAGATGCTGTTACTTTTTCTGGAATTTCCTCTATCGATTTTTTGACTGTTTCTATCTTATTCTTTAAATCATTATTCATTTCTTCCCGAAAGTCGTATAATGTCCGGTAACCTTCCTTATGTCGATACAAAGCCGTTAGCGAATATAAAATTTGTTCACTTGCCATCGTATTCGACTCGTCTGGAAGTGATGTAGGATTCTCCGGATCGTAGGTATCGGAATGAATGAATCCACCATCTTCCATTAGATAATTCATAATGCCTTGAAGTAAGTTTTTATCATTCTTAATGAATCGCTCATCCGCTAATGGATCAATGCCAAGTGAAGTTAAAGCGACCATTACTTGGGCTGTACTTTCAGCATTTGCGGTCCCCATGCTACCAAAATCCCCAGTATCAAGTTGTAACTTTGATAGTCTATCAACAGCTTCATCAATCACTTCACGAACGGTCTTAGTCACTTCTTCATCGGTTGAGTTAAGTTTATAGGTATATTCTTCTTCACTATTGTAATAGGGGGATAACGCTTGAATAGCCATCGCCGTCATGTCTGCATCAGCTTCTGGTGAATTCAACGAAAACCCTCCGTCAGCGAGCTGTGCTTTTAAAATTCCTTCAATGATGGATTGCCTTGTATCATACGCATCGTCAGGCACAATATATCTCATACTATCTAGCGTCATTAAACCCCAAATCAAACCATTTAATCCTTGAGTGTCAAGCTCTCTTGTTGCTCCTCTGTTATACGTACCATCCGCAATTAAATTAATAGAGTCACCGTTCTCATCTACTCCAAAGTTTGTTGGATCACCACCAGAAGATAGAACAGCTAAAGATATTCTGTGCCACTCTGTAGCTTTCGAATCACTGAGTTTACTCTTCTTTTTATATCTTTCCTGAACAATATCGCGAATAACCGCTAGATACTTTTCATATTCATCTGGATACCCAATCCTTCCCATTCCAACAGGATACCAATCTCCTGATGTATCCCCAGCACTTTCTAAAAATACAGAACTAAATAATGAATCCTCTAAATTTATTCCTAGGCTCGCCTTCTTCCAGCTCACAATTCCTTCAATATAATCTAATATCTCATCGTCAGCCTCGCCGTGTCCTTGCTTCGTTTCTGCCCCAATAGCCGGAGCAGAAACCGAAACAATGAGACACAAGGACAAGAAAATAATGATGATTTTATTTGTTTTAGCAAAGAGTTTATTTATCATTGTCTCTTCCTTCTTATTAGTAGAAAAATAGTTTTACCATTCTTTTTTATAATTCGTACCTGGTATGCCCCCACCTATATCAGCTCCATAAGTTAGGGTGAAACGAATTCGAACTTCATCGCCATCTTTAAAATGCCAATCAGCAAAACCGACATTTGGATAGTTTCCATTGACGCTGTACATCCATCCAGAACCATTCGTAAAATCAAATTCGCCCAATGAATCAGTTAAATAATCTTCAGGGTCAAATCTTTCCATATCCTCTTTAGCTAATTCCGCCAAATCCGATGGAATGACAGGGTCAGTAACTAAGTTTTTCTTATAGATAGCTTCTAAATAAAATGAATTGTCGGAAGTTCCAGTATGGTCATATTCGAAGCCATGCTCTGTAAACAATCGATCAATCACGCTAACACCATTATCACCTTGAATAATATCGACTTGTTCAGGACCAATGAGATATCCTAATCCAACGGTAGATGCTTCAACACTTATTGTTATGTTCCCGATAACTTCTCCTTCTTCAGCGATATCTCCATGTACAGTTAATTCTTTGATTGCATTGTTTCCCTCATTATCTGTGGCTTCGATAACGATGTTGTTGTCACCAGATTCAACATCCATTGTGAAACTTATTTGCGCTCCATCCACCCAGTTAACTTTAATCGGTCTGCCGTTATTTTGTGCGGAAACAGTTCCATTCACAGCAGTAACTGGATCGCCTTTATAGGTGTTAGAATGAACATGAAAAGTATATGACGAACTCCTCAATGTTTGACCGTCTTCTAAATCCGGAACTTCAATAGTTGGAGCGTACTTATTATCTTCGTCTTCCTCTTCTTCACCACCATTTGCTTTAGGATTATAGATCACCTCATATGTTTCATTATGGGACACACCACTCTTTGCAGCTGTTAACTCAAACTTATTTTTGCCTTCAGATAATGTAACTGTATACTTTCCCTCATCATTTTCTTTAATTATTTTATTATTATGCTTTATCGCAAGACCAATCCGCTGATTGTCATCAAACGCTTTTGCTGAAAATGTAAAAGCCGCTTCATCCACCGTCTGATCTTTCAAACTGGTTTCTATATCTAATTGGGGTTTTTGATAATTAATTGTAAATTCTTTTTTAGCTTGCTTTCCTTTATATTCTGATTCAATGACAATTTTA
>Ga0209487_1003152_pt1 | contig 13060 bp, 15 predicted proteins | sample Poulit2012_FD_187524 | JGI IMG/M metagenome (GOLD analysis project Ga0209487, IMG submission 187524) | Agricultural soil microbial communities from Georgia to study Nitrogen management - Poultry litter 2012 (SPAdes) (version 2) | ecosystem: Environmental > Terrestrial > Soil > Agricultural land... | reverse complement strand
ATTGAAAGCATAAGTTCACTTTCCATCGAATTTGTATTGATGTTTTCTTTTTCAAAATAAATGTGTACACCTAAATCCATCAATTTTCTGACTAACTCTAAGCAGTCAATTGTGTTTCTCGCAAATCTACTAATGGATTTCGTTAAAATAAAATCAATCTTTCCTTTTTCACAGTCAGATATTAATCAAAGCAATTCTGGTCGTCTATCCTTTTTCGTCCCTGTAATGTCTTCATCACTGTAAATATCAACGAGCTGCCAATCATCATTCTCTTCGATTAAAGTTTTGTAGTTTCCCTCTAAGTTAATCAGCTGTTCCTCGTGTGACGTTGACACTCGTATATAGGCTGCGACCTTTTGTTTTGGTTTTACTGCTGAAGATTTTGTCACATCAAGTGTTGTTATCTTTCTCATTTACTCAACATCCCTTCTTGTACGTGACATATTAGCGTTAGAACGCTGTTATATCAAGGTTTATCGTACATTAAAGGGTCTAATAAAGTATTGAATTTTTGATGATTTAGTTTGCTTATTTGATTGAATTCTTCCTGTGAAATGAGTTCTTTTTCACGTAACTTCATAAGCATTTTTTCAGCAAGATGAAAATTAAGTTCATTTTGAAGTTGTTCTACAGTTGGTTTTGATGGTTTATTATTCGGCTTTTGATTGTTAGGTGAGAGATGTGTCATTCGCATATGGTTTTCCTCCTAAATAGTCATCTACCTATATGCGAAAAAAAAGCGGAGATTCGAATCCCCACAGTAGCCTTTTTATAAATGTTTCTTGATATGTGAGATGTAGTATATAAAAAAATTAAAAAACCGACAAACTCTACAAAGTTCATCGGTTTTTTATTTTTTTGGGAGTTCGATCGTTACGGAAAAACCAGCGTATTTACTGTGTCCAATTAATATTATTCCATCATGGGACTGTAGAATTTGTTTTACGATAAGCAAACCTAAACCATGTCTTTGTTCAGTTGTGGCAACATCACTAATCATATAATGTGGAGTGTTATTCAGCTTTTCAATTTGGTCATCGGTTGCTCCAACACCATCATCCTCCACTATAATCATACATTTATTTTGTATTGTATGAACCATAACATATATTGTACACCCATTTTCATTATGATTGATGCAATTTTGAATAAGATTACTAATAGCCCTTTTCATTAAGTCCTCGTCAGCTTGAATAATGCAAGAACTTAATTTATCGTCAGTTTTCCATTCAATTGGATAGTTGTTTTCAATATCATTATTAATAAAATCAACCACAACCTGCCGCACAAGTGCAATCACATTTATCCTTTTGGGATTTAATGGTTGCATATTGTATTCAAGTTTGGAAGCAAGATTAAGGTCATTTATTAAATTACGCATTTTTTTGCTCTGTCTAAGGATAACCCTCGCTTTTTTTCGTTCTTCAGGTGTTAAATCTGGGTTGTCTTCGAGTTGCCCAGCATAGCCCATCACCATTGAAAGCGGTGTTCGTATATCGTGTGAAACTCCTGCTATCCAATTTACTCTTGCCGTTTCTCTCTTTTCAAGTTCTCTTTCTTGAGACTTCAGAATTTGTGAAGTCTGGTTAATATTCATAGCAAGTTCAGATAGTACTCCCTTTTCTTTAAGCTGTACCTGTTTTCTTTCAGCCAAATCTCGTATTCCTTGGACAATCGGATTGACCGATCTCGATAGCTTTCCTGTTGTCCAAATATAGATAATAAAAATCAAAATAACATTACAAAATAGAACTACAAGAAATGTTCGCGGAAGATGGGCAATGAATTGATAGTCCCAACTTGGCCATAAGTGTTTCCAATAGCTATCTTTCGGATAGCCAAGCACTAAAAGTCCATTCTCAGTATCTCCCGTATAAGTCGGATACCCTTCTATATAACCGGATGTGAGTGAAGAGATATCGGAAAGGGAGTATGTCGCCGGTATGGTGTTGGGAAGGTTATCTGTATGCCAAACGACTGTTTTAGTATTTTCGCCTATCAGAATCGCCCAGATGTCCTCATTTTGCAGAAACGTTAGTGTAGCGTTATCCATGGCATACCCACTATCCGTTTTATATAGCTTATCTGCTATCTCCTCTGCTATCGTATACGGCGAATCACTTGGCGACTGATTAATTGAGAAAAAAAACAGTACAAAAAAATTTAAAACAAGCAGCAAAAATATACTTAGAAGTAAAATGCCAATAAATCGCCCTATCAGTTTCGGAACGCTTTTCATATCAACTTTCCTCCGTAGTTAGCTTGTATCCCAACCCTTTAACTGTTATAAGCGATATTGGTTGAGATGGGTTTTTTTCAATCTTTTGACGAATACGACGAATATGTGCCATCAATGAGTTTTCATATCCGAAGGGATTGTCGCCCCAGGCTGCTTCACATAGAGTATCAATTGTTACAATCCGTCCTGCATTACGATAAAGTGCTAAAAGTATTGAGTGTTCTTTTGCCGTCAATGCAATGTGTTCGCCGTTTTTAATGACTTCAGCACGTTCAAAATCTATTTCACTGTCTTGTAATCTGACAGTCGGATTATCGTCCTTATAACTTCTTCGTAGAATTGCTGTGATGCGAAAAGTTAATTCCTTAGGCAAGAAAGGTTTGACTACATAATCATCTGCTCCATGGCCAAGTCCTTTCAACTTGTCCTCATCCTCACCACGAGCAGTTAAAAACAATATTGGATAGTCTGCTATGGTCTTCAATTTTTTCATCAAAGAAAATCCATCACCATCAGGAAGCATCACGTCAAGGATAGCAAGTTCTGGCGAATATTCCTCTGCTGTTTCTAATGCTTGTTTAACATTCTTTGCAGTACGTATATTGTTAAAGCCCTCTTCTTTCAAAATAGAAACCACCATATCTAATAGTTGAGACTCGTCATCTACCAACAGGATCCGTTTTTGTTTCAAATAATTAAGACTCATTTCTTCACCCTCTTTACACTTTATATTGTAGCGTACATTTATATCTTTTTCCTACTTTTAAAAAAATGTAAGGAGGATGTAAGGTAGCGAGAATGTTATTGCAAGGTTGGTCCTGCAAACTGAGAAGTAGAGAAGAAAGGAGCAAAACTATGAATATCATTGAAACACATAACCTTACGAAAACTTATTCTAGCTTTACAGCCGTCTCTGATGTCAATCTACACATACCAAAAGGAAAAGTATATGGATTACTTGGTCCGAACGGGGCCGGCAAATCAACAACAATGAAAATGTTTATGGGATTGACAAAACCGACAAGCGGGTCATTTACGATAAACGGCAAGACGTATCCTAACGACAGGATACAAATTTTGAAAGAGGTTGGATCATTTATCGAAGCCCCTTCATTTTACGGGAATCTCAGTGGGGAAGAAAATTTGGATATTATTCAAAAAGTTTTAGATCTACCAAAATCATCCGTTGATGAAGCCCTTGAGGTTGTAGGATTATCCGAATGGAAAGGCAGATTGGCAAAAAAGTACTCCGTTGGTATGAAACAGCGATTAGGCCTCGCTAGTGCATTGATAGGTAGACCGCCGATTTTAATACTTGACGAACCGACAAACGGGCTTGACCCAATCGGGGTTCACGAAATCAGAACTCTAATTCGCTCTTTACCAGAAAGATTTGATTGTACCGTCTTAGTATCTTCGCATTTACTTTCTGAAATTGAACTAATGGCAGATAAAATCGGCATTCTTAATCACGGAAATCTTCTTTTTGAGGGCACGATTGAACAATTAAAGCAAAATGTTGCTGCCAAAGGACACCCGACTGATAATTTGGAGGACACCTTCCTTGCGTTGGTTAATGAAGATAACGCACAGAGGGGTGGAAAGAGATGATTCTTTCTCAAGAGTTTAAAAAGGTGAAACGAACTGGTTTTATTCCCACATTTTTAGTTGGCGGTCTGTTGGCAGCTGCATTTCCCGTTTTGAATACGGCAGTTCGATCTGAAAATTATCTTGGTTTACCGGATACACCTCTTCAAATACTTTTGGATGCAAATTGGCCAATGATGGCGTTGTTAAACGTTTTGCTGATAGTTGGAGGTGCATGTCTTATGTATTATACGGAGTACGCAGACAATGCAATTCAAAAAATGAAATCCCTGCCATTAAAGGAGAGTACGATGTTCTTCGGAAAAGCTGTACTGTTGTCTATTATGTACGTAATCGTTCTTACTATCGAGACATTATCATTTATATTTAGTTCATTTCATTGGTTTGGTTTGTACAACGGGTTTTGGCTAGAACTAGGTAAAAGTTTTGGATACTTTTTTTTATTAGGATTGCCGAGCATAATGTTATCACTGCTTATCGCATCAGCCTTTAAAAATATGTGGGTATCCCTCGGAATTAGTGTTATAGGTGTATTTATGGCTACGATGATTTACAACATGAGCTTTATTTTATCGTTGTTTCCATATGCAATGCCTTTTCAGATTTTTGGAGGAACAGACCCTAATCGAGTTTTGCAATTTATTTGTGCAGCTTTCATCGGGATTATTGTTATTGGAATTGCAGAGTTAATATTTCTAAAAGTTAGGAGGTCATTCGAATGAGCTTTTTATCGCTTATTGGTGTTGAATTTAAGAAGATTAAACGCTCAAAAATTATACCCATATTACTTCTTGCTATGATAATTCTTTGGTTGCCTTCTATTTTGAATGCAGAAATGAATTTTAAAATGCAGGTAGGGATTTCTCCCGAAAATAACTTTTTGATACAAGGCTTATTAGGAATGGGATGGTTTATATATCCAGCCAGTATGGTTGTCGGAACATTGCTTTTAAACCAAAATGAACGAAGTAACAACGGCATTTTAAAAATGCTAGCACTACCGTTAAGTACAGCGAAATTAAATATGGCGAAATTTGTTGTGCTTTTAACGCTTGCTGCAAGTCAGATATTGATGGCAGTTGGAATATACTATATTAGTGCGGCTATTGCGTCTCAAATAGAAAGCTATAATTTCATGCTTTCACCGCTATTTGTTTTGAAGGAGGCTGGGCTGATATATCTTTCGTCCATTCCGATGATTGCTGTTTTTTGGATGCTCTCAGTATGTGTAAAAACTCCAATTTTCGCAATCAGCATAGGTCTGGCATCAATTGTACCTTCAGTTTTAATGATAAACACAAAAATTTGGTTTTTATACCCGATGTGCTACTCATTCTTTGTAATCACTTCCGAGTATGGAAAACTTGCAACAAATCTTACGACCCAAGAAGTAACTCTAATACCGTGGCTTCCGGTGGCTTTGGCAATCACAATTCTTTGTTTGGCTATTTCTTGCATTCGTTTTGGGAAAGCAGAAAGGAGATGAGCCTATGAAAAATAATATATTAACTGCAATTAGTACCATTATGCTCTTTATCCCGTGGACAATCCTACCACTTAGAACAAACGCTTGGGCATTAGAGTCACCGGTAGCGGAAATTATGATTTCTTGTTATGCTGTATTTATGATTTTCAGCGGCATTTTTACAATTACTTCTTATGTGAAGGCACGGGTACAGAACAATCTTATGAAACTTTGTCTTGTGGCTAACAGTTTATACGCTATTTTTGGGACGATAGCAATACTCCAAATTATTTTAGGAGCATTATAATGGAATAAATAACATAATAATTCTTCAGAATCAGACGCTACTGTTGAAGAAAAAAATACTAATTTACAACCGAGGAGTATCATTACCTCCCCGGTTGTTTTTTATTTATTCATACTTCACAAACGCATCCTTAAATCCAGCTTTCTTCGCTTTTGCTAACTGCTTGTCTGCATTCGCTTTTACACTATAAGCGCCAATTTGCACTCGGTATAATTTCTTACCGCCAGTTGATGGCTTAGAAGTTCTTGTTCCTTTCGCTAATTCTTTCTTCACATCTGCTCGGAAAGTAGCCATTGACTTTCCATGTTTAGAAAACCAATGACGCGGGTCACCATGATTACTAGCGATTTTCTTTTGGTAACCTTCGTAATGGCCGATGATATTTTTCTCCGTCAGTTTGTATTGCCTACAAAGATAAGCAGCAAGTTCCACCGCTTCTTTATAAACTTTATTAAAGTAAGTTTTATCTGTTAAATTATCTTCACAGATTTCAAAACCAATATGTGTATTATTCGCATCTCCACCCGCATGCCAGCCGCGGTGATTCCAGGGTAACGTTTGGTAAGTGGCAATCGATCCATCTTTTAACTTTCCGATAAAAGCATGAACACATACTTGTCTGCCATCTGGACGTGGCTGGTTCCAGTGATTGTTGTATTGATTCTTTCCTAACAAACCATCGTCTGGGCCAACGTATCGTTTTAAATTAAAGTTGTTTACTCCAGTACTATGGACCATAGTCTGTTTAAGGTCATCTTTTATAGCCACTATTCTTTATGAGATATGAAAAATAAGATTTCCCAGCTTGGACATTCTCCAATTTTACTGGAAAACCTTATTATATCAATGCTTCAACTTCTTTTATCCATCCACCCTAGACATCAATGCTACCAACTCAACATGGGACGAGTTGATGGAATTGATTTATTTGTGATTTTTAGTGAAAGGGTCGTATGCGGGAACATGTCGACTATTTCGTATGTTCGTGGAAACATATCGACTATCTTACTAATCGTTGCCAAAGGAATAGAAAAATAATTTTAGTTTAAAGTACTCCTATCCTTATCAAATATATGAAACCTGTAAGAATATAATTTAATTGGTTTTATCGATTAATGTCAAAACCTACAAGACCAGAATTTAAATCATAAGTTTACACGATTTACTATTCAAACAATTTAAGCTCCTTCATTCATATCCCTTCTACTGTAACCAAAGAAACCTATTACTATTAAAGCAATGCTAATCATAGTCACTGTAAGAAAAACTGATGCTTCAAAATTATCCATTGGCATTTGAGGCATCCAACTTTGTATAGCGATATTTAAAAACCATTCCGGAAGGTCTATTAAGCCACTAAAATAATTTAATAGAAAAGAGAATGTAAGATAAATATACACTATTTTACCTAGTTTCGGTGCCCATCCAAGAGCTAACGCTGCCAGACCTATAAAGAATAAAACGGAAGGGAAAAGGTTAAAGCCCGCAGCAAGAAAGTCAACTATATCCATTTCTCCACTATCTCCCATTACGGAGATAGCAGTACCTCCAAGACTACCTGATGCTAATAAAACTCCTAATAATCCTCCTACTATCGATAACCCTATACTAGTCCAATACAATTGACTGCGAGTTACTTTTGTTGCATAAATCTGACTTAAATGTAATCGGCTTTCTTCAGAAAAGAGTTTATTTACAATCGCAATTGGTAGAATAGAAACCAAACTAATCATAACCATCATAATTGTCCCAGTGAATGATTCTTCAATAGAAAATCCTGTTTGAGAAAACATTTGTTTCATCATTTCATTACTCTCTAGGAATGTCTGCATATCTCCATAAATCGAACCATAGGCAGCACCTATAATAACAAATGCGATTAACCAACTGATAATTACACCTTTATTAATCTTTATAAATAATCCCCGGACAGACAGCAAAGACTGCTTTGCACTTTCACGCCCTTCTCTTTGCGGTAAGTAGCCTGCACCCATATCTCTGTTTCCTTCAAGTAAAAAAGCTACAAATATCAATACCAAACTGAATATAAAAGCAAAAATAATTGGGAGCCAGTTATTATCTGTAAAAGGAAAAGTTAAATATGTCCATCCTAAAGGATTTATCATGGATAAGTTAACATCAGAGACATCGGTTCCAGCACGAGCAATGTAAAGTAAACCTACAATACCTAAAGTTGAACCAGTTGCGGCAGATGATGTGGGCATAATTTGCGCCATCACTAATGCAATCCCTGCCCCTATAATCCCAGCTATTCCGACTGAAGCACCAAACAACAAAGAACCGTGAACAGAAATTGTATCGGCGCCAAAGCTAATCATCACTCCTGAAATAAAAAGAGCTAGTACCGTATTGATAAAGGTTACTTCTACAAATGCCGCTAGAGAATTTGCTTGACGACCTATTTGAAAGGAACGAACTAATTCCGTTAGGCCAAGATCTTCTTCTTTCCGCGTATGCCCAACAATGTGAAGGACTGAGAGTATCATTGCAAACAAACCACAAAACAACAACATTTCATGCGCATACATTGCCCCTAAAGTATAATCAGCCCCTGTTTCAATTGGAGTCGGACCCACCATGGATATCATTGCAGGGTTTTGCAAAGTTTCAAACATTCCGACTAAACCTTGCCCTTTTGCTATTTCTTTGAATGCCGGAACAAATCCAGCCGAAAACATCCCAAGTCCCAATATCCATATAATAATCTTTTTCCAATCTCTTTTTAAATATTGTAAAAACAATGTATCCCAACGAGCAAATTTTTCTTTCATAATTATTAACCTCCTTTCGACTACTTAGCTTTCATAATGACGCATGAACAAATCTTCTAAAGTCGGTGGTACTGACTCAAATTTAGTAACACCTAGTTTGCTAGCTTCTAGCAATACTTTATTGAGATGTTGATTATCAACTGAAAACGTAGATTGATCATCAGTTTGAACGAAATCATGCACTCCCTCTAAAGAAGCTATATTAGCTACATCCCCTTGTGTTACTAATGTAACTGTGGAACGAGTTAAATGTCGTAATTCATCAAGTGTCCCTGTTTCTACAATTTCACCTTGACGAATGATGACAACTTTATCTGCTAGCCGTTCTACTTCACTCAATATATGAGAAGATAACAAAATTGCTTTCCCAGCCTTTTTTATTTTTTCAACTTCTTCTTGAAATACTTGCTCCATCAACGGATCAAGGCCAGAAGTTGGTTCATCAAAAATATACAAATCAGAATCAACTGCTAATGCTGCTATTAATCCAACTTTTTGACGATTTCCTTTTGAATATCCTTTTGCTTTTTTCTTAGGATCCAATTCAAAACGTTTAATTAAATAATCACGCTTTTCTTTATTTCCGCTTCCATGTAATTTAATAAACAGATCGATGATTTCTCCACCTGTTAAATTTCCCCAAAGTGCAACATCTCCTGGAACATAAGATATGCGCTTATGAATTTCAAGACTATCTTTCCAAACGTCCTTTCCAAATATCTCAGCAATACCTGAATCACGTTTTATAATTCCTAATAACGTGCGAATGGTTGTAGATTTCCCAGCACCATTAGGACCAATAAACCCAACTACTTCCCCTGATTTTATAGTGAACGACACATCACGTAATGCTTGAAATTTACCAAACCTTTTTTGTAAACCTTGTACTTTAACAATTTCAGTCATCGCATAAACCTCCTGTTCAGTTTCTATATTCATATCTTTTTCAATTTATTAAACGTCACCTTCAACTTTGTTTATAAAAACTATATTTCAATATTTCAGCGTATTTCTTCCACTCTTCAAAATAATACTCACCAAAATCATCAACATCTTCAAAAGTAACTATTTGTTCTAACGCCTTATCTCCTAGCCCAAACATCGTCCAATTCAAAATCTCAATCGCTTTTTCAACATCAATCTCATCTCTAAATTTAGAATAATCGATATCTTGATATAACCTTTTTATAGCTACATTATAGATGTAATCTATGCTTTGCTTCACAGTTTCCCTAACCTCAACTGATTCTTCATGTTTAAGTGAAGCAAAAAAATCGAATACTAGTGGATGCTTTTGTTGTACATAAAACTTTTCCAGCCCCGCTTTTTCAATTCTGTTAAATAAATCTTCTTCTGTTAAATCAATTTGATCATTTAAATCTCTAATAATATTTCGACTATACTCAATTAAATACAGGTACAAATCTTTTTTACTATTAAAGTAGTTAAATAATGATCCTTTTGAAATGTTAGCTCTTTTTACAATTTCATTTGTAGAAGCTTTATCAAAACCACTTTGTACAAACTCCTTTATAGCCGCATTAATAATTTGTTCTTGTTTTTCTAGTTTTAAGTTATTAAATTTTGAGTAAATCGTTATCACCTCCCACTTTATAATTTGACCTATCTGGTCACTAATCAATATACCACTAATGACCGTTATGGTCAATGTGGAATATACATTTTAATTACTAACACCTGACAAGTAAAAATTCACCTATATTAAGTTAGTGTATTTTTTCCACATCAGTGTTCCTAATATATATCTACTTCAAATCCTAATTTAACCACCTCTGAATTTTCATTAAATTATCACAGAAATAAATAGAAGTTGATTTTTAAAAAATTAAAACAGATACCCAAAACAAATGATAATAGATTTTGGGTATCTGCAAAGTTTTCTCTTTATTTGAATTATGGCTAACTTAAAAGAGTGCATTAATATATTTTATACAAATGTTAAGATGTATTAGAATTAAATTTCCATGTATTTTAAATATCCTTTTCGATTTCAATTCCCGACTTAAATTCAATTGTTAATTGTCTTTCACGAATCGTTATTTTTTCAATCAATCGCCTTACAAGCAAATCATCATACGTTTCAAGTTGCTGCGGTTGTTCTTTTAAAAACTTAGTCATTTCTTCCATCCGCTGTCTTAGTCCCTCTCGTGTTGCACTTTTCAACATGACTTCCTGCTTCAGTTCCCGCAGTCGATATATTTCATCTGCTACATCATCGTAATCTTCTTTTGAATTTGCGAGTCTGAGCAGTTCCATTTGGAGCTCTTCTAACTTTTCGTCAATATCAGCTGTTGGTTTATCCGCATTTTCATTTAGTACTGTTTCAATAGTTTCTATTAATATGTTCAAGTAGTTTCCTTTGTTTCCCAGCACTTCATTGATGGCTTGTACTATTGTTTGGTGAAATTTATCTTCTCTGATTGTTTCTGCATTGCAAAGATGTGTTTTTCTTTCTAGCCTGCTAACGCATCGCCACACGATAGATCTGTATCCTCGGTTATTCCAATGTACCCTTCGAAATACATCTTCACATTCTTTGCAAAAAACAATGCTCGACAAGGCATACTTGCTGCTATACACTCTTTTCTTTCCAGTTTTTCCGTTTCGAATGTTTGCCCTTCGCATCATTTCTTCTTGAACTTGTAGATAAATGGTTCTCTGAATGATTGGTTCGTGGTTATTTTCAACATAATATTGAGGGACATGTCCGTTATTTACAACTCGCTTCTTGGTTAAGAAATCTACAGTATATGTCTTTTGAAGTAATGCATCCCCGATATACTTTTCGTTTTGGAGAATCTTTTTAATCGACTCTGGCCGCCACTTAGATCGTTTAGCTGCGGTAAGTATTTCATCCGCTTCAAGTCCACGTGCTATTTGAACTAAACTTGCTCCTTCTAAATATTCCCGGTAAATCCGTTTAACGATTTTCGCTTGTTCTGGGTTAATGACTAGTTTGTTGTTCTCATCTTTGGTATAGCCTAGAAAGCGATTATGGTTCACTTGCACCTCACCTTGCTGGTATCGGTATTGTATTCCTAGTTTTACGTTTTGGCTAAGTGACTGACTTTCTTGTTGTGCTAGGGATGCCATGATGGTGAGCATAATTTCACCTTTTGCATCCATTGTATTGATGTTTTCTTTTTCAAAAAACACAGGTATTTCTTTATCTTTTAATTGCCTGATGTATTTTAAACAGTCCAGCGTGTTTCTCGCAAATCGACTGATGGATTTTGTGATGATCATGTCGATTTTTCCATTCATGCTATCCTCAATCATCTTATTAAACTGCTCACGCTTTTTGGTATTTGTCCCAGATATTCCATCGTCCGCATAAATGCCTGCCAACTCCCATTCAGGATTGTTCTGAATATAGGTAGTGTAGTGTTCCACTTGAACTTCATAACTAGTTGCTTGTTCTTCGCTATCTGTTGATACACGACAATAAGCTGCCACTTTTAATTTTTTCTTATCCTCTGCATCAACATTTCTCGTTCTTCTCCTAGCTGGGATAACTGTTACGCTTCTTGCTAAAGCCATTTTAAGTCACCTCTTCTTTAATTAAGCTGTATACATATTCTGCTTGTTTAATTGGATTGTCGTATTTGTCTTCCACTTCTCCGATCGTAAATTCAAAACATGGTGTAAATGACACTTCCTCTTTCGTTCTATTTAATCGTCCTAGTTTTTTTGCTCGTTTAAATCTTTCGTTTTTTAATTGTTCAAATTGTTCTTTTGAAATTAATCTAGGGAATATTTCATTCCCTAGATACCTTTCATCTGTTAGTATTCTTACAATCCCACCATGCGATCGATTAATACCAGAATCCTTTGCTGCATTAGCTAAAGATTTACCAGATAAGTATGACTGAATTAAAAGCTTTAATTGCTCAGCTTCTCTGACATGAATTTCAATTTTGCCGTTTACTATTTTATATCCAAAAGGTGTGTGTGCCATCAGCGTTCAATCCTTTCTCTAAGTGTAATGCCACATTTCAAATGAAATCCTATCTCATTAGGTGAATACACAATTACCTTTCTTACAATATCTTGAAAGGTTTCTTCATTAAATGAAGCCATAAAATTTCCCCGCTTAAAATATTTAATGAGCCGCTTCACTTCATTTAGCTGATTTGAACCATCATTTATTGAATATAGTAACTGTTCTCTTTCTTCTTTTAGCCTCATATGTCGATGGGTCAATTCGATTTTCTGTTCATTAAAAATTGCTGGTTCTAAAAACCCTTTTGTCATTAATTGAATTAATGTATTCAGTTCATCTTTTGTAATTTCGAGTTGTTCTTCTATCTCGGTGATTTTTTGATAGTTTTCATCTTGATTTGACGTTTCTAGTTGTTTGGATAGTGGGATTAATACATAACTATAACCAAACTTTAGTTTATTCATCATCGTAATAAATGCTTGATGGATACGTTCTTCCCTTATAAAAAGCATCGAACATTCGTCTCTGTATTTGATATGTGTTGAACAGCACCAAGCGATATATTTTTTATGGGTAGAAGTATGAATTCTTCTTTTAAATGTATCGCCACATTCCGCACACTCTATCTTTCTTGAAAAAGGATAGCGTTTTAAATATTTTCTACTTCCTGCTGCTACATTCTTTT
>Ga0209487_1003151_pt1 | contig 13066 bp, 11 predicted proteins | sample Poulit2012_FD_187524 | JGI IMG/M metagenome (GOLD analysis project Ga0209487, IMG submission 187524) | Agricultural soil microbial communities from Georgia to study Nitrogen management - Poultry litter 2012 (SPAdes) (version 2) | ecosystem: Environmental > Terrestrial > Soil > Agricultural land... | reverse complement strand
GGCTTTGCGGGCAAGCTCGATAAGTGGGAGCTGTTTTACAGCCAGGTCGCAGCCAGGAAAGGTACGGATCAGTTTCACACCGTGGATCTCAGGTTTGAAGATCAAATTGTAACAAGAAATTCTTAAAACGAACATTAGCAATCAATAAGTCGGGAAAGCATATGGAACATATAAGTGAGAACGAAAAGATCGTAGTCGGACTGGATATCGGCACGACAAAGGTCTGCGCGGTGGTAGCCTCTATCAATGCGCAGAATCGGATTCATATCCTGGGTGTGGGAAAGGCGCCAAGTGAGGGGCTTAACCGGGGCGTTGTAATCAATATCGACAAAACCGTCAATGCCATCAGAACAGCTATCAAACAGGCAGAACTGGCATCCGGAATTGAGGTGAGTGCTGTCAATGTCGGTATTGCAGGGGACCATATCAGGAGTATCCGTAGCAAAGGGGTTATCACTATCAACAATAAGGAGAAAGAGATAACCGTGCAGGATGTTGAACGGATTCTTCAGGATTGTCAGCAGATTATGCTTCCTCCGGATCAGCAGATTATTCACGTCATCCCCCAGGAGTTCGTTGTGGACGGGCAGGATGGAATCAGTGATCCTGTGGGGATGAGCGGTATGAGGATGGAAGCTGAAGTTCACATCATTACCGGTTTGGTGACGGCAGCTAAAAACCTTTACCGCTGTGTGGAACGCGCCGGGTATACAGTGGCAGATATCATCCTGGAACCTCTGGCTTCTTCCTACGCCGTTCTGGATGACGAGGAGAAGGAAGCGGGTGTGGTACTGGTCGACATTGGCGGAGGCACAACAGATCTGGCCGTCTTTCAGGAGAACACCATCCGCCACACCGCCGTCATTGCCATTGCGGGACAGAAGGTGACCGACGATATTAAAATTGGCCTGAGCGTACTGGATGATCAGGCTCAGAAATTGAAACATCACTACGGGGAGTGCTTCGTAGATCTGATTGAGCATGATGAATCGATCACCATCCCCGGCATTGCAGGCAGGCCGCCCAAGGAGATCACAAAAAGCATTCTTGCTAAAATCATCCAGGCCAGAATGGAAGAGATTATGGAGATCATCGCCATAGAGATCAAACGAAGCGGATACAGTGACTCCCTGAGTGCCGGTATCGTCATCACCGGCGGCGGATCGCTGATCAATAACATCTGCCCCCTGGCAAACGAAGTGCTTGGAATGGATGCAAAGATCGGAAGACCTCTTGGTCTGGCCGGCGGCCTTATCGAAGAGGTGAACAGTCCGGTTTACGCCACAAGCGTCGGCCTGGTACTGCACGCCCTGAAGGCAGAAGGAGTGGATAACCAGTCTATGGTTCCATCCTCCTCGAAAGGCACCGGAGTCGAAAAGGTTATGAGTACTGTTACTCAGAGAATGCTCAGCTGGTTCAGGGAACTTTAAATCGTTAACCGAAGAGCCTAACAACAGAGAAAACCAATAAAACAGCAATCTACAGTAAAAAATCAACGTAAAGGAGCAAACCATGGAACTAGAAAAATCACGATTCAGTTTTGACGAACAAGGTCAGGACAACGCGAAGATAAAAGTTATCGGCGTCGGCGGCGGCGGCGGAAATGCGATCAACAATATGATCAACAAAGGGCTGGACAGCGTAGAGTATATCGCCCTGAACACCGATGCTCAGGCACTGAAGAATAACCATGCCAATATTACGATTCAGGTAGGTACCAACCTGACTTCAGGACTCGGTGCCGGGGCTCGACCGGAGATTGGACGTGAGGCAGTGGAAGAGAACCGGCATGAACTTGATGAAGCTGTGGACAACGCAGATATGATCTTTATCACTGCGGGAATGGGAGGCGGAACGGGTACAGGTGGTGCCCCTGTGGTCGCCGGTATTGCCAAAAGGAAAGGAATCCTGACGGTTGGAATTGTTACTACACCATTCCACGTGGAAGGGAAAGTACGTATGAAGTACGCACTGGACGGCATTCGGGAGCTTAAGAAAAATTGCGACACGGTGATTGTCATTCCCAACGAACGCCTCCTCGATATCTCGGATGAAGATACCACACTAGAACAGGCTTTTGAAATTGCCAACGAAGTACTTTACAATGCTACTCGGGGAATTTCAGACCTGATTCTGATGCCTGGCCTGATCAACCTCGACTTTGCCGACGTACGCACGACCATGATAGACGGAGGCGCCGCCATTATGGGATCTGCATCTGCAACCGGCCAGGACCGTGCAGAAATTGCAGCACGGGAAGCGATCAACTCTCCCCTGCTCGATGATGTCAGCATTCGCGGAGCCAGAAATGTGCTTGTCAACATTTCATCCGGATCCAATCTGGGAATGCGGGAGACAGCAAAGGCAACCAGTATTATACAGCAGGAAGCTGGTGACGATGCTGAAATCATTCTGGGTACAGTGATTGATGAGGCGCTGGAAGATGAACTGAGGGTGACCGTCATCGCCACAGGCTTTGAGATGACCGATGAGAATAACAGCGGAAAGATCTCCCCCACTCTCGGGAATGGCCAGACACAGGTGAAAGCTGAAAAGAAGTCGTTTTCACTGCCGAAGGCAAGTGATATCGCACGGCGTACAGACAACGTATCCGAATATTATAAAGGAGAAAAGAATCTGAAAAGCCTCGACACACCAGCCATACACCGCAGGGAAATAACCCACTTGCGCAGCACAGATGAAGCCGATCACGACGAACAGTACGAAGCCCCTCACAAAAAGGTGAGCAGCGATTCTGAAGGTTTTTCGATCCGCACACAACGGATTGATAAAAGGGATTCGGATCAGCCAGCCTTCCTGAGGAAAATAATGGATTGATGCTGTGAAAGTTTATTGGTGAATCTGAACACGTGTTTTTTTCAAACACGAAATGGACATCCCACGTCCATTTCATAGATTGCTAAATCTAAAAGGAGCTCTTTTGAAAGGGGGCTCCTTTTCTTTTATCATCAAAAATGTCTATTCTTTTGAGGTTCAGATTATACAGACCCCACCTGTTAACAGTCGAAACCTGATTTCCATGCTCATATCACATAAGCATAAGTTTATTTTTATCCACATTGCAAAAACCGGTGGCAGCAGCATTTCCAGCGCTCTGATGCCTTACTGCAAACCGAGAATACAGGAAACTGCACATCGCTATCTAAGCCTCCTGAATATCCATGTCTTGCAGCCGATGCCGTATGAAGGGCACATCAGCGCAAGGAAACTGGCTGATAAAATTGGAAGGGATATGTTTAAAGAATATTTCAGCTTCTCTTTTGTTCGCAATCCCTGGGACTGGCAGGTATCCATGTACCATTTTATGCTTTCAAGGCCAAAACATCCCACTCACCAAACCATTAAAGAGCTGGGAAATTTTGAGAACTACATCAAATGGAGAAGTGAAATGGGTATGGTCTCCCAAAAGACCATTTTATCTGATGCTGATGGCTCCCTGCTTGTAGATCATATCGGACGTTTTGAAAACCTGCATGACGATTATGAAGCCATCTGCCATAAAATCGGAGTCCCGGTAAGAAAACTTCCTCACAAAAAATATATTAAAAAAAAGCCGTACCAATACTACTACACACCGAAGCTCCGGGACATGGTTGCATCGTTCAGCAAAGAGGATATCGACACTTTTGGTTACAGTTTTGAAGATTAAATGTCTCTATTGTCTTATTTTTTTTACTGCTGCCGCCCCGGCTGCCTACGCGCAGCTTTTTGGTCCGGTTCCGGATCGCTTTGAATCACTGCAACAGAACTCAGTCTCTTCCCTGGAAGCCAGCAAGTCCCTGCTTTGGATCGGACCGGGGCTGAATTCCTATTCAGAAACTACAGGCAATATCACCGTTCCGGTTAACGCAGATTCGGTTTTCAACTCCTCAGGACGCGTTTTTTCCCTGTCTGTCTCAGGTGAGGCCATTCTGACCGGCATCGGATTCACATCGTTAGCCGGTGGCTCTCCGGTGAACGCCGCCCTGGGCTATTACCTCTCCAGAGATCATGGATCTTCATGGAGTTTTTTGCCCTTTCATCTGGATGAACGTCCCCCGTCCGATTGCGATGCTGCAAGTGTCGGCCCGCCGTGCGATATCGAATTTCAATACGGGGAACAGACCTATATCCGTAACCGTATCTCTGTACCGGAACAATCTCCGCCATACGATGTGGATTTCCGTGGGAACACCTTCTTTGCCGCACACTGGGCATCAGGCCTGATGAGAAGCAGAGACTCGGGTGCCTCCTGGGAGCGAATTATACTTCCCCCCTCATCAGACACTACTCTCTCACCACAACACTCTTACAACTGGTATTCCCGCACACCCGATGGAGCGGTTATCAACCGGTATGATCCCCGATTTGATAATAACCTCCTTGGCTTTAGTGTCCTGATCGATCGTGCAGACCGGGTATGGGTCGGAACGGCCGCAGGTGTGAATGTCTCGGACAACGCTCTTTCAGCTCCAGCTGAGAAAGTCAGCTGGAGACGGTTTGTCTATGATCCGGAGAACAGTACAGGACTTCTTTCAGCCTGGGTACAAAAAATCAGGGAAGAGCCGGAAACCGACAGAATCTGGATGACAAACTGGAAAGCCGATCCCGAGAACAGAGACGAGGCAGGAATCGTCTATACAGAGGATGAGGGGATTACATTCCATCACTTCCTGAAAGGCGTCCGGGTAAATGATATTGGATTTCATGACGGAGTTATATACGCCGCAGCAGATGATGGGCTCTACATTTCAGATGACCAAGGCGCAACCTGGAAAACCTACAGCGGTATTGTAAGTACCAACACCTACATCCGAGAGGGAGCAAGATTTTATGCAGTTGCATCCACAGATAACGGAATCTGGATCGGCACGTCTGACGGGCTCGCCTTTAGCGACAATCATGGCAGCAGCTGGTCCATCTTACGAACTGACCTGCCTCCGGGCGGTGGCAATGCGTACCAGCCAGAGACGCCGGATAACAACAGTTACGCCTATCCCAATCCCTTTTCTCCAACACACCACTCTGAAGTCCGGATCAAGTTTCGGGCAGCTCAGAGCGATACCCCCATCATCAGAATTTTTGATTTCGGCATGAACCGGATTCGAACTCTATACACAGGGACCGCGCCTGCAGAAGGGGTCTATGAAACCGTCTGGGATGGCAGAGATGAAGGGGGGCACTCTGTCGCCGGTGGTGTCTATTTCTATTCGGTTGAAACAGCCTCTGGTTTTATAAATGGCAAAATCCTGCTTTTGGACTGATGAACCAACTCTCACTTTTTACTGCTCTTGTGCTCCTCGCTGCAGGGATGCTGCTTTCACCTGCAGAAGGACAAGCCCAGTCATTCGGAGTCCCCGGTTCGTTCACCAGAATCGGCATCTCTCCCAGGGGCATGTCCATGGGCAATGCCATGTCCGCTTCCACTACGGGAGAGACTCCGGCCATTTATAATCCGGCGTTGAGTGCTCTGGATAGTGGATACCGGCATCTGGACCTCTCCACTGCCGCCTTAAAATATGACCGTAACCTGCACTCTCTCTCCCTGCGCCTGCCGATGCCCCCCACTGCAGGATTGTCTCTCCATCTTATAAATGCGAAAGTGGGAAAGATAGATGGCAGAAACAGCAGCGGCTATCATACAGGTATGCTCTCCACAAATGAGTTCAAACTCGCGGGTCAGTTCGGGATCCGTCTAACGGACCACCTGTACGCCGGAATCGGGATCTCCTGGTTCCTGGCCAATTACCATACTGAAGTACCGAATGCCACCTCAGTGGGCCTCGACTTTGGCATTCTTGTAACAGCCCATGAGAGGCTCCGGCTGGCCGTGACAGTCAGAGATCTCCTTGCCGGCTACGATCTTGATACATCCGGGCTTTACAGTACTGAATCCAGACAGGGGGGAATCGCCCGGTTTCCGGTACGGTATATTACCGGTTTTAGTCTTGCTATTGCAGAAGAGTTAAGTCTCAACGGAGAAGTTGAACTCCGAAGCAGTTCACTATCCAAAATGAGCGGCGGTACGGCTCTCAACGCTGATACCCGTGAAGCTTTCTCCGGGAAGGTATGGCGCAGCTATTTTCGCATGGGTACAGAGTACCACCTGCATGAGAGATTTACGATCCGGGGCGGATTACAGATCAATGAACCCGGTTTTGCAAATTCTATTCAGCCGGCTGGCGGATTTTCTGTACATTTACCCTACGATAAATATGCACCCTCTGTAGATTATGCATTTGTACGTGAACCTTCGGGAATCTCCTCAATGCATGTCTTTGCTTTACGATTCAGACTATGAGAAAAATTCTTCTGCCAATAGCTCTCCTTCTCCTGTTTCTCTTCCCCTGCCTGACGGCAGCACAGGATACTGGAACAGGCATGGATTTTCTAAACATCGGCCCGACTCCACGGGTGCTTTCTCTTTCGGAAGCTGTTACATCCAGGCCTTCGGGTGTGGCTTCCATCTACTCTAACCCATCGTTGCTCGCACGGGAGCCTCGCTCTGTTGTGGATGTTGCCTACACTCTTTGGATCGCAAATGTAAACAATCAGTTTGCCGGTGTGAACTTTGCCAGGGAGCGTTCAGCGATCGCTTTCTCCGTATATAACTCCTCTTCAGATGGGTTCGAGGCGAGGGACCGTCCCGGCCCCTCTGCCGGGAACTTCTCCATTGGATACATCTCCCTGGCGGGCGCATATGCTCTGCAGCTCGGTAGCTTTTCAGCAGGAGTAAGCGGCCAATATTTGAGGGAGGAAATTTTCCAATATCGCGCATCGGGGTATTCAGTGACGGCAGGAGCCTCTCTTTCCATGGCAGACGAGAGAATCCTGATCGGATCTGCCTTACAAAATATCGGCCGTATGCAGAGCCTGGACAATCACTCCAGTTCTCTGCCTTCCTCTTTCAACCTGGGGCTATCGGCACAGGTATTGGAGATTTCTTCGCCCGGGGCGAATGATTTCCCAATGGTTTTCACACTGACAGGCGACTGGCATTACTACCTTTCAGAACGACTTCCCGGTGATTATACCAGATCGGATCAAAAAAGAAGCTTCTACAGCCTCGCCCTCAGCCTGCTTGCAGCAGACCTTTTTGTACTTGAAACGGGATACAGGTTTGGTAATACGGAAAGGCCGTTCAGCGCCGGAGCAGGACTGCTTCTAGATCCACTGCGAATAAATTATGCTTTTGTCCCCTTTTCCACGGGCTTCGGATCGGTTCACTCCTTCGGTCTCCAGTACTACTTCTGATACGAATGGCAAGGTGCTACGTTTGGGGAGGCAGGGCCGCTCTTTTCCAGAGACCGGAGAAGCCGGAATCGCCCTGGTATCCTTTCTTATTTCTTCACCCGTCACACATCCACAGAGCTTCCATATTCCAGGCGCAGATGAATGACCGGGCAGAACATTAGCATACGATTCCGTTTTGACTGCCTTCCCGAAGTTTTAGAGATTATGCTTCGCCCATGGCAGCAGGAATGGTATGATCATACGTCTTCTTCAGTTCGCTCACCGGAATTGCAATAGTCTGATCAATCGAAAGTGTATCCCCATTCACCACACCAAGTTTGTAGTAGGGGACGTCAGACGCTTCAGACATCGATTTTTCAAATTCAGCGACCTTCTCTGCAGGCAAGGTTACTACGACGCCAGATTGCGCTTCTGAATAGAGTTTCTCGATTGCGGATCCCCGGAGCCCTTCCAGAGATACAGATGCTCCTTTGCCGGAAAGAAGAGCCATTTCGGCAAGTGTAATTGCAAGTCCGCCATCGGATATATCGTGAGCAGCATTCACAATCAGACTCTGAATAAGATTCAGAATCTGATCTTGAAGTTTCACTTCAAACTCAAGATCCAACTCCGGTGCGTCTCCAGTGGTGAGGCCGTGTATCGTATGGAGATACTCTGATCCGCCGATTCCCTTTCTATCAGCACCGATATAATAGATGATATCCCCATCCTTTTTGAATTTCGGATTGGTCACATGCTTTTCAACATCTTCCACGATTCCGAGCATACCAATAACTGGAGTGGGAAAGATGGCACCGTTGGGATTTTCATTGTAGAAGCTGACATTTCCACCAGTCACAGGAGTATCCAGAGCACGGCACGCTTCCCCCATGCCGGCTAGGGCTTCTTTAAATGTCCAATAGACATCCGGCTTATAGGGGTTTCCAAAATTCAGGCAGTTTGAGATAGCGACAGGTTTCGCTCCGCTGCAAACCACATTCCGGGCCGACTCCGCAACAGCAATCTGTCCACCTTTTCTCGGATTCAGATAGACATAACGGCCATTGCAGTCAGTTTTGGCAGCCAGGCCTTTCCTGGAACCTTTGATCCGAATAACACCTGAGTTGGAGTCTCCCGGACCGCTTACCGTATTGGTCTGGACCGTCGTATCGTACTGGCTGAACACCCACTCTTTTGAAGCAATATTGGGAGTTCCGAGCAAGGTGAGAATTGTTTCATTATGATCAGAGGGATGAGTCAGCGAGTGGCTGTCAAATGACTGAACCTCATCCAGGTATTCAGGCCTGATCGCCTCCCGGACATATTGAGGGGCTCCTCCCCCCAGGACAAGTGAATCTGCAGGAATATCCGCTTTGAGCTCTCCATCTTTATAGTAGGCGACATTTTTTGTATCTACCACTTCTCCAATGATGACGGCATGCAGATCCCATTTTTCATAGATATCAATCACTTCCTGCTCCCGCCCTTTTTCGGCTACAACCAACATTCTCTCCTGGCTCTCACTCAGAAGAATTTCATAGGCGGTCATTCCCTCTTCGCGGGTTGGAACATCGTCCAGATTAATCTTCATTCCCTGCCCCCCCTTGGCAGTCATTTCTGAGGTACTGCATGCAATCCCGGCTGCACCCATATCCTGCATTCCAACGACGGCTCCGGTCTTCAAGACTTCCAGAGAGGCTTCGAGCAGTAATTTTTCTGTAAAAGGATCCCCTACCTGTACACTCGCTCTTTTGGCTTCACTCTCTTCACTGATCTCTTCTGAAGAGAAAGTCGCCCCGTGAATTCCATCCCTTCCGGTGCTGGCTCCTACAATAATCACAGGGTTACCGATCCCTTGTGCAATCGCCGATGCCGTCTCACCCACCTTGACAAGCCCAATACTCATCGCATTGACAAGAGGGTTACCTTCATAGTTCTCATCAAAGTTGATCTCCCCACCAATTACAGGGGCACCAAAGGAGTTTCCATAATCCGAAATTCCCCGTACGGCACCATCCAGCAAATAGCGAACTCTGGGAGTATCCAGATGGCCAAAACGGAGGGAGTTCAGGGTTGCGACCGGGCGGGCACCCATGGTAAAGATATCCCGATGTATCCCCCCAACTCCTGTGGCTGCCCCCTGATACGGCTCCACTGCAGTGGGATGGTTGTGGCTCTCAATTTTAAATGCACAGGCAAGTCCGTCACCGATATCAATCAGTCCTGCGTTTTCTTCACCGGTCTCTGCCAGAAGCCTCTTGCCCTCACGTGGCAGCTTTTTGATCTCCAGAATGGAGTTTTTGTAGGAGCAGTGCTCGCTCCACATCACGGAGTAGACTCCCAGTTCAGTAAATGTCGGAATTCTACCGAGATACTCTTTTATCTTATCGAACTCTTCTTCTAAAAGCCCGTGTTCCAATGCAATTTCAAGGGTTACTTCCGGTTCATTTGCTGCTAAATGGGGCATCGGTTATAGATTGGTTTAGATGGATAAATTGAAATGATATAATACGAAATGGTGTGGAGAGATGCTTTTCAATTGATAGCACCTCTGCTACAACATACTGCAGCCGGGGAAAACCGCTGCCCGAAAAGAGGCTGCATATAATTTATCAGGCAGGAGAGAGGAAATCGCTGTTACGAATCCGCTACTTTCAGCCGGTTTTCTGCAATGCGGAGCTCATGCTCAACCTCTTCACGATTTTGGGTAATCGTTTTGAGCAGGGCTTTCAACCGGTCTCTTTCAGCCCGAACTTCTTCAATGGGAATCAGCTCCGAATACTCGGCTTTTTCGGCAAGGATTGTGCAGAGATTTTGATTCACCTCGATAAATCCACCCAGAACGGCATAATGGAGATCCCCACTCTCAACAGACTGAATGATAATCTCACCCATCCCCAGTGCAGATACCAATGGGGCGTGGTTATAGAGAATCTGAAAGTTCCCGGATATTCCGGGAACTTGTATCGCTGTGGCTTCTCCTTCAAAAAGCGTACCATCCGGCGTTAAAAGCTGGGTTTTAATATGTTTAGACACCAATAACCTCCTGTTGGTTTATGCTGCGGCTTCTTCGAGCAATTTCTGGCCCTTCTCTTGTGCCTGCTCGATTGTTCCTACCAGATGGAACGCATTTTCCGGAAGATGGTCCAGCTCTCCGTTCAGGATCATATTAAAGCCTTTGATGGTATCCTCAATCTGAACATACTCACCGCTTTGTCCTGTAAACTGCTCCGCTACAAAGAACGGCTGGCTCAGGAATCTCTGTACACGTCGTGCGCGGGATACGATAAGCTTATCTTCATCAGACAGTTCATCCATTCCAAGAATGGCAATAATGTCCTGCAGATCTTTGTACTTCTGAAGGATCATTTTGACATCCTGGGCACATTTGTAGTGGGCTTCCCCTACAATCTTGGGATCGAGAATTCGGGAAGAGGAGTCCAGTGGATCCACAGCCGGATAGATTCCGATCTGTGTAAGAGCACGGCTCAGTACTGTGGTCGCATCGAGGTGAGAGAATGTAGTTGCAGGTGCCGGGTCAGTCAGGTCATCTGCAGGCACGTAAATGGCCTGAACGGATGTAATCGAACCGTTTTTGGTAGAAGTAATACGCTCCTGAAGATCCCCCATTTCGGTGGCCAGGGTCGGCTGGTACCCCACCGCTGATGGCATCCGGCCCAGAAGTGCAGACACTTCAGAACCAGCCTGGGTAAAGCGGAAAATATTGTCAATAAAGAGCAGGATATCACGGGAAACTTCATCGCGGAAATATTCTGCAACGGTAAGGCCTGAGAGAGCTACACGCGCCCGCGCTCCCGGAGGTTCGTTCATCTGTCCGAAAACCAGTGTTGCCTGCGAGGTTTTCAGAACGTCTTCATCCACCTTAGAAAGGTCCCACTCCCCTGCTTCCATGGCTTCTTTGAATTCATCCCCATAGTTGATGACTCCAGACTCAATAAACTCACGCAGAAGGTCATTTCCTTCTCTTGTACGCTCTCCCACACCGGCAAAAACCGAGAGGCCCCCATGCTGCTTCGCAATGTTGTTGATCAGTTCCTGAATCAGAACGGTTTTACCTACACCCGCACCACCAAACAGACCAATTTTACCTCCTTTTGCGTATGGACACAACAGGTCAATCACCTTGATACCTGTCTCCAGCATCTCCGTACTGGTAGCAAGATCCTCAAACGCAGGGGCATCTCTGTGAATCGGGTAAGATCGTTCTCCCTTGGGCTGAGCTATACCGTCAATGGTTTCTCCAACCACGTTAAAGAGCCGGCCCCGTATATCTTCACCGACCGGCATTGAAATCGGCGAGCCGGAATCCACAACCGTCATATTTCTTACCAATCCGTCGGTAGAGTCCATGGAGATCGTCCGCACTCTGTTCTCACCCAGGTGCTGGGCAACTTCCAGGTAAAGCCTGCTTCCGTCTTCTCTTTCTATGTAAAGGGCATTTAAAATTTTGGGAAGCTGCCCCTGTTCAAAGTCCACATCAACAACAGGACCAATTACTTGTGCTATGGTTCCTTTATTCATTAATTTCAATTGTTTATTTTGAAGTATCTTACAGTAGCTCTTTCAAACCTGAACAGTCTTTCATTCATGCGTTCGAAGCCTGACGTTTACAGCTTTGAAAGTTAGCTTTTTTTGCTTCAATAATCAAAGGAAACAGCTGAGTTAAACCCATTATTCCATTTTATGGAGGGGGCGTCTGCAATTGGAAGGGCCTCCTCGCCCGCAGCTGGATTAAATCGTCCCCGGGTCCCGGGAAAAAAGGCGTGAAACAGAGAAGAGATCGGGTGATCGTGGGATTCAGCCTTCCCTGCTCTCTACACATTCCGGACATTCTACCCAATCCACATTGGGGATCTGCCTGATCGCCGCAGGGCTATTCCCTTTTTCAAATACTGGTTTGAAGAGTATGTTGCCCTCGGGCTGTTCTGAACCGCATGTATGGCAATTTGCATCGTGATCCATTTTGAGTGGTGTATAGCCGCTGATAACCCAACCATCATGCCCCTGATGTACCGCAAGACTTTCCAATGCTGCACGTACAGTCTGTGATTTATTACCTTTGTAATATTTCCTGGAAAGTCGTTCCAGCAGCTTTACAGTGGCATCATCCAGGGTGAAGTTCACTCTTTTCATGACCTTGTTCTCTCCTCCTCAGGCTCGATTATTTTACTGCCAACAGGATGGTGAACATGCCCCCGGGTCTTGCATTCCCGGTGGTGCCGGAAGTTGAGCCAATGTCCCGTAATAAGCAGTACACTTCCGGCCATGGTGACAACGGTTTCAAAAAGCAGGCCAAACCAGTAGTGGCCCGCAAGCCAGCCGGTTAGGACCAGCAGGAGGCCTGACAGCAGATAACCCACAATTTTACGGTCGAAATAGCTTCTTCGGGCTGCATAAAAGATCGTAGGCACCAGCAGAAGAAGAAAGATGGGGTGAGCCCAGCCGTGCATGAAAGAGGTGAACCCCCAGAGGGGCATCAGCGAGATAAGAACCGGTAGTATCAGGCAGTGGATGGCACATATTCCTGATATTCCGATACCTATCCGATCCCAAAGTAACGATTCCGTAAGGCTTTTTTCTGGCAGGGGCATAGAGAAGCTTCTTAAAGTGTGTACAAATATACACACTCTAACCCCACACTGTCAACTGTTCAACGCAATAAGAGAGCCTGACAGGAAACGGTCCTTGCCCGGAGTGTCTATGAATCGGGGTCCTTCTCACTCCCTTTTGTTTCCCCTTCAGCCATTTCCCGCTCCTCTATAAAGCTATCAAATATCTCCCTGGCCTCATCATCCTGGAGCTCCATCTGCCG
>Ga0209487_1003150_pt1 | contig 13070 bp, 6 predicted proteins | sample Poulit2012_FD_187524 | JGI IMG/M metagenome (GOLD analysis project Ga0209487, IMG submission 187524) | Agricultural soil microbial communities from Georgia to study Nitrogen management - Poultry litter 2012 (SPAdes) (version 2) | ecosystem: Environmental > Terrestrial > Soil > Agricultural land... | reverse complement strand
AATTTAAATACCTTACTGGCCAATTCAGCCCTTCTACGACAGTTGCATATGAGTTTCCCCAGAAACATAAACCCGGAAAAACAGAACCATATTATCCGGTACCTCGTCAAGAAAATAGGATGATTTACAGTCGTTATAAAAAAGAAACTGATAAATTAAAGGGAAGAGTAATTTTTGCAGGTCGTTTGGCAGACTACAGCTATTATAATATGGATCAGGCTGTGGCTCGTGCTCTTTCTGTTTTTGAAAAAGAAATTATATGAATAAGACTTATTGATAATTAAACATATAGATGTGCTAAAAAATGAATTCAAAAAAATATAGTCTTGGCTGCCGATAATATTCTCAATGCCTCTTTATGTAACTACATATTCAATTATAAAGAATATAGGAAAGGATTACTCAGCTCACTTTTATGTACTGGTTGGTGGATTAGTCACTACTAAACCTACACAAGAAGACCTTTATTTTCTACTCTAAAGACACACTTTTTGGGGAAGTATCGCTCGATAATCAACTAGTGAACGCTCTAGCGGAATCCCGAATGTTGTACTGGAAACTATGCATAAGAAACAGCTGATATCTTCTATTTTAATTGCCTCTGTCATCATTGTACTCTTGTGGTTGTTCTTCAGCAGAGGAGCAGAGACGGAGAGCCAGCCAGCACCCGTCATGTCAACCGATATGGAGCACCGGGGCGAACAGTTGGCAAGACGTTACTGCGTCTCCTGCCATGCGTTTCCGGAGCCGGACCTGCTGGATAAGGTAACGTGGCAGGAGCAGACACTCCCCTCCATGGGGCCTCATCTGGGCATCTTCGAATTCGCGGGGCAAACCTATCCGTTAGATGTTACCGACGGCCTGCCGGAAAATTTCTACCCCGAAACGGCTCTGATTGATTCTGTTGAGTGGCAAATCATCCTGGACTACTATTCCAAGATGGCACCGGTGGAGCTTTCATTTCAAACAGGCCAGCCATCCATCGAAATAGAGGATGCTATTTTTGAGCCCCGAAGGCCGGACTATCGCCCGGAAGTTCACCCAATGGCAAGCGCCGTAAAGTTTGATCCGGGAAACGGAGTGATCTACTTGGCTGACGGTAACCTGCAGCGTATTCTTGTTTACAACCGGGATCTCACAGTGGAAGCGTCGCTACCCACACCCGGGCCTGTATCGGATATCCTCTTCACCAATGATGCGGGCCAGAAAGGGATAAGAGAGATGATCCTTACGTTTATCGGGGATATTTCACCCTCAGAGCGGAAAGAGGGCTCGATCGTCCGGGCATGGTACGATCCGTCAGCTAAACGGGGAGAAATCCACGACACGATCATCGATAACATCGGCCGCCCTGTGGAGGCGCTCCTGGCCGATCTGGATGGCGACGGAATTGACGATCTCCTTATCAGTGAGTTCGGCCACCGGACAGGCTCAGTTTTTTGGCTGAAAGGAGATGAACAGGGGTTTGACAAAGAGAAGCAGATCCTGACAAACTCAGCCGGATGCCTTCAGGCACACGTCACAGACATCACGGGGAGCGGACTTCCGGATATCCTGGCCCTCTGCTCTCAGCTGGATCAGGCGCTATATCTTTTTGAAAATAGGGGGGGAGGGAACTTTCGGCAATCCACCCTGCTTCAGTTTCCGGTGACCGCCGGTTCGAGCTCCTTTGAACTGGCCGATATGAACGGTGACGGACACCCCGATATCCTCTACACCAGCGGCGACAATGCCGACTACTCCCTCACCTACAAACCGTACCATGGCGTCTACCTCTATTTGAATGACGGAGAAAACAACTTTCACGAGAAGTGGTTTTATCATGTGAACGGTGCCTACAGTGTGAAAGCCAGAGATTTTACAGGTAACGGAGACCACGATATCGCCCTGATCTCCTTTTTTGCCGATTATACACAAAAGCCGCAGGAAGGTTTTTTGTTTTTCCAAAACGAAGGAGACCTTACATTTACACCCCGGCATCCTCAAATGGCCTCTTTTGGACGATGGATCGCTATGGATGTAGCAGACTGGACCGGCAATTCTGTTGATGATATCGTCCTCGCAAACTTCTCGATGGGGCCAACCCGGCTTCACCCCAGAGTAGAGCAGATTATCACACAGAGCCCGCACCTTCTGGTTCTTGAAAACAACCTCACCCAACAAAAAGAATCCCCTTAAACCGATAGTAATTTAGAAATGACAGGGTCGCACAGGTTCTATCCACTCATCGCTATTATTTTATTTGGCGCTCTTTTTTATGCTTGTGGTTCTTCTTCACAGGAGCAGATCGAATTGGAGTGGCAGGAGGGAACCGGCTATCGGTACGCGGAGCTTCCGGTTGAGAGGAGTGGGGAGTTCGGGTTTGAGCAAATCCCTTCGTCCTATAGTAAGGTGGATCTCATCAATAGCCTTCCGGAAGAGTTGATGAACGAAAACCGGGTCCTGATGAATGGGTCGGGAGTGGCAGCCGGAGATATTGATGGGGACGGCCTTCCTGATCTCTACTTTACCAGGATCGACGGGCCGAACAGACTCTATAAAAATTTGGGCGCGTTTCAATTTGAGGAGATCCCGATTGAAGAGCTCGAATTAAATGATCTGCGCTCTACAGGTGCAGTGTTTGCCGATGTAGATGGCGATGGGCATCTCGACTTGCTGGTCACCGCTGTAAGTGGAGAAAATGTTCTTTTCCTGAATGACGGGAGGGGCGGGTTTACCCGGCAGGAAGAGAGTGGCTTGCAGCCTGCACTTGGAAGTATGACGATGGCGCTTGCGGATGTGACCGGCAACGGATATCCGGATCTATATGTCGTGAATTACAGAGAGACGAACGTCATTGATGAATTTCCGGTTCAGGAGCTCACCTGGGAGAATACGATCAGAAACGGGGAGCTGATCCCGCCATACGACGACTACTTTACTATTATTGACCGGGGGGAGGGGTTCCCGCCGGAACGCCATGAGATCGGAAGAAAAGATGAGCTGTACCTCAACAACGGAGACGGTACATTTACGCTGGCTGATGATATGGAGCGCTTTCGGGATCAGAATGGAGACCCGTTTGGGTTGAGCCCGGATTGGGGCCTTTCGGCAAAATTTCACGATCTGAATGGAGACGGCTTGCAGGATCTTTATGTGAGCAATGATTTCTGGACACCCGACCGGATCTGGATAAATCAGGGGGACGGTACGTTCCGGGCGATCGACTCTCTGGCGATCAGAAACTCCAGTTATTATTCGATGACGGTAGATTTTGCCGATCTCAGCAAAAATGGAACTCCCGATATTTTTACAGTGGAAATGCTGGACGAGGATCACTCCAGCCGTCTGATAAAACGCCTGCCCATCGAACCCATTCCGCTCCGGCCGGGGGAGTACCACCACCGGCCGCGATACAACAGAAATTCTCTTTACCTCAACAGAGGGGACCATACCTATACAGAGATTTCGCAATACAGCGGCCTGCACGCCACCGAATGGTCATGGGCAGTACGATTTCTGGATCTGAACCTGGACGGACACGAAGATGTGATCGTCATGAATGGATTTGCCTATGATTTTCAGAATATGGACTCTCAGCAACGCCTGTTACACGAGCTGATTCGCACGCAAGGAGAGATGCGGGGGTATATAGAAGACTTTACTCCGCTGAAACAGCAAAACAGAATTTTTCTCAACAACGGTGACCTGACATTCACCAATGCAAGCAGTGAACTGGGATTTAATGAGCTGGATATCTCTTTGGGACTGGCCCTGGCAGATCTGAACAACGACGGCTCACAGGATCTGGTTGTCAGCCGGCTGAATGAGGAACCTGCCATTTTCAGAAATCGTGCAAGAGGGCCGAGAGTGGCGGTGAAGCTGATTGGGGAATCTCCGAATACACAGGCGATTGGTGCGGAAATAGAGTTTCTGGGAGGACCGGTCGAAAGCCAGATAAAACAGATTGTGAGCGGTGGAGACTATTTGTCGGGTTCCGATCCGATGGTGGTATTTGCTGCAACTGCCGGGAGCTCAAGCCACCAGATCCGCATCCGCTGGCCGGACGGAAGCAGAAGTGTGCTACAGGAGGTTCCATCAGGACAGATCTATGAGATCCGGGAATCGGATATCGCTAAATTACCACCTGAAGCCGTTCCTCCCACGGCTCCAATGGCCCTATTTGAGGATGCAAGCCATCTCCTTGCACATACACATCATGAAGATCCTTTTAACGACCTCACTATTCAGCCTCTGCTACCGGTCAAATTGAGCCAGCAGGGCCCCGGCGTGGCTTTTGTTGACATGGATCATAACGGCCAGGATGCATTGATCATCGGAAGTGGAAAAGGAGGGGCAGCTTCTCTTTTTTCATGGAACCAGGCCACGGAAACATTCCAGAATCAACCGGGAGATCTTCAGCTTCCGGCGGAAGGAGATCTGACGGGTATGGCAGCGTGGAGGAAGGATGACAAAACTCATCTGATTGTGGGACAGGCCAACTACGAAGCAGGTTCTGTTCGTACGCCATCGGCTCTCCATATCATCGTAGAAAACGGGGAGGTGACGGAAACACAGAATCTGCCCGGGATCTTATCTGCGACCGGCCCGGTTGCTCTGGCAGACTATAAAGGAGATGGAACGATGGGGCTGTTCATTGGAGGGCGGTTTGTACCCGGACAATATCCGGCGGACGCGACATCCAGACTGTTTCTCTACAACGGAAAAGAGTTCGTTCCGGACAAGGAAAATGAAGAGCTGTTCAAAGATTTAGGGATGGTAACCAGCGCCCTGTTCGTCGATTACAATCAAGACGGAGAGCCGGATCTCATTCTCTCCACGGAGTGGGGAACCCTCAGGGTATTTGAAAACCAGGGTGGGAAATTTACCGATCGCACAGAAGAGATGGGGCTGCACACGTACAAAGGCCTGTGGCAGGGGGTCACCGCTGGTGATTTTAATAACAACGGATATCCCGATCTGGTGGCAACAAACTGGGGAGAAAATAATTTTTTCCGAACACTGGCCGGCGACAAGCCGCTTCGAATTTATTACGGAGATTTTAATCGAAACCGCCGGATGGATATGATCGTCTCCTATTATGAGGAGTCTGCCGGGGAGTATGTCCCCATGAACAAACTGGGATACTATGAATCCATCGAAGATATTTTGCGCCACGCACAGACAAATCAGCAGTTTGCAAATTTTTCACTTTCGGAAATGCTTCGCACAGATGCCGAAAGAGTTCCTTTCAAAGAGGTGAATACATTTCAGCACATGGTTTTCCTGAATCAGGAAGGAAAAGGGTTTGAACCCGTTCCGCTGCCCGCCAAGGCCCAGTTTGCTCCCGGGTTTTATGTGGGAACGGCAGATATGGACAATGATGGCGTGGAGGATCTGTTTCTGTCCCAAAACTTCTTTGCGGTAACCCGTCCGCAGAGCAATCCGAGGCTGGACGGCGGCAGAGGGCTCTGGCTGCAAGGCAAGGGTGACGGTACATTTGAACCTGTACCCGGGCACCATTCAGGCGTTATGATCTATGGAGAACAAAGAGGAGCCGCGCTCGGGGATCTGAACAGCAATGGCAGAACCGATCTGGTGGTTTCACAAAACGCAGCCGATACGAAGCTCTATCTGAATCAGGCAGAGAGAAGAGGGATAAGAATCAGGCTTGAAGGGCCACAGGAAAACCGTGCAGGCATCGGAGCGGCAATCAGGCTCCTGTATGAAGATGGAACTCACGGGCCGAAACGGTTTATCACGGCCGGATCGGGGTACTGGTCACAAAATAGTACTACCCAGGTGCTGGGATATGCCGGGCAGCCCGTTTCTATAGAGATTCAATGGCCGGACGGGAGCAGACAGTTCGAAGAGTTCCGGAAAGGAATCATGGACTACACTGTAACATATGCAAAAGATTAAGTTTGATAATACAGGTTGTAAGACGGTTTATAACTCGAATGAAAAACCCGTGATCATGTAATGTTGATAAGCCGAAGTGTATCTTTAACTGCCATATACGTTCAAGGTAATCCCTGCATTCATCCAGTCAAAGTGTGACGGCTTCCCCGTCTTTGAAAATTAGAAAAGTATAGAAGAAGAAAGTATTAGTTTAATTTTTTCGGAATAACAACCTTGAGTTACAACACCAGGGGTCAGCTCTTTTCTGAAGGTTCGTCATGGCCTGCAGAGTGTACCGCTACCCCGGGATAAGCGCCGTCAACTATATGCATGTAACTCTATAGGTAAGGTTGTTATGTTAAAAAAAATACAAATGTTATATAAATCGGGGATGATCTTTTCAGGCATATTTTTTCTGCTTGCCACTGTTTCAGGAGATCTGTTTGCCCAGCATCAAGTGTCAGGAACGGTGAGTGATGCCCAGAGCGGTGAGCCCCTTCCGGGTGTCTCTATCGTTGTTCAGGGCACGAGCCAGGGAGTAGCAACAGATCCGGATGGCGGGTACACATTAAATGTGGCAGAGGATGCCATTCTGGTGTTCTCCTATATCGGATATGAAAGACAGGAGATCGCTGTAGAAGGCAGATCCCAAATCGATGTTGCGATGCAAACCATGGCCATTATGGGCAGTGATATCGTGGTAGTGGGATATGGAACCCAGCGTCGCGAAGACCTGACCAGCTCCGTGTCCACCGTACGGGCAGACGAATTTATACAGGGATCGGCGAGAAGTGCTGCAGAGCTGATTCAAGGGGTGACACCCGGTCTCATCGTCACCACATCTTCCGGGAATCCGAGGGATGCAGGTGAGATCAGTCTGCGGGGAATTACAACCATGAGTGCAAGCTCCTCTCCGCTGGTGATTATTGACGGAGTTCCCGGAAGCCTGAATACAGTGGCACCTCAGGATATCGAATCGATCGACATCCTGAAAGATGGTTCAGCTGCAGCAATCTACGGATCGCGGGGACAGAACGGGGTGATTCTCATTACCACTAGAAGGGCAAACGGAGATATTCCGGCTACCATTGAATACAGCGGCTATGTAAATACCCAATCTATCTATAACCAGCCCGAAATGCTGGATGCGGCCGATTATCGCCGTTTGATTTCCGAAGGGGTCAACTTTGTGGATTACGGCGGGGATACCGACTGGCAGGAAGAAATTATGCAGGACTCCTTCGGGCAGACCCACAATCTTACGGTGATGGGCGGAAGCGGGTCTACAAGCTATACAGCCACAATGAACTACAAGAAGTGGGAAGGTATTTTTCTGAATACAGACGATAACGAGCTGACTGGAAGAGTTAACATCCGTCATTCGATGTTCAATGACAGATTGACCGGAGATATTAATCTGCTCACCAGAAAACGGACCTACGATAATTCATTTGGTAACTACGATTACCGGCAGGCTCTGATCCGGAATCCGACGGATATGGTAACCAATCAAGACGGAAGTTGGATTGAACGGGACGGTTTTAATTACGATAACCCCGTTTCCAGAATCAATGAAACTCATAGTGATGTAGAAGCCAGAGAGTTTCGGTTAAATGGAATGCTCTCTTTTGATCCGATAGAGAATGTACGTCTGTCTGTACTCGCATCTACCATGGCGTACAACTCTCAGGATGGATATGCCAGAACCCTGCAGCACGCAGCCAACGTAATTGGAGGTGAAGGAGGGTTCGCCAGCAGAGGAATGGGATCCACGACGGAGGATATGATTGAATTCACAGCTACCTACGACAACTTTATCGGAGCGCACGATTTTAACATTCTCGCAGGTTATAGCTGGTTTGAGCAAATTAATGAAGGTTTCAATGCGAATAACCGGCGCTTTGCAACCGATCTGTTTTCTTATAACAACATCGGCATAGGCAACGGCCTGAGCCTGGGTGAAGCCGGAATGGGAAGCTATAAGAACTCATACCGACTGATCGGATTTTTCAGCCGTGCCAACTACATTTTCGACCGCCGGTATCTCCTCATGGCCAGTATACGATATGAGGGTAATTCCCGGTTTGGGGCCAACCACAAGTGGGGGGCATTCCCAGCGGTTTCTGCCGGATGGAGAATCAGTGAAGAGAGCTTTATGTCGGATGTCGACTTTATCAGTGATTTGAAGCTGAGGGTTGGTTTCGGAATCACAGGCGTGGCACCCGGCAACTCGTACCTCTCGCTCACAAGTTTTAATTACGGCGGCAGATTCCTCTATAACGGGGAGTGGATACAGGGAATCTCACCTGCAAGGAACCCCAATCCGGATCTGCGATGGGAGCAGAAAGAGGAGATTAATATTGGAATGGATTTCAGCTTGTTTGGCGACAAACTGACGGGTACCTACGATCTCTATCAGCGGGATACGCGGGATATGCTCTATAACTACTCTGTTCCGGTTCCTCCCTACCTCTATAGTAGCATTCTCGCCAATGTGGGCCACATGAGAAATTACGGGATGGAAGCTTCTCTGAGATATACAGCGTTGCAAACCCAGGAAGCCCTCTGGAGAACGAGCCTGAACTTCTCTACAAACACCAACCGGCTGGTCAGCCTCTCTGATGAGCTCTTTGAAACCACAAACGACTTTTTCTATGAAGGACATACCGGCGAACCGATTCAGGTAAGTACCCACAGAATAGATATTGGAGGTCCCATTGGTAATTTCTACGGTTGGGATTCCGTGGACATTACCGACGATGGCGAATGGATTATCAAAAATGAAGCGGGGGAATTGATTCCCGCAGGTGAAGCCGGCCCCGATGACAGAACTGTGCTGGGCAACGGGATTCCAAAGTGGCACCTTTCGTGGAACAACTCGTTCAACTACAAGGCGTTCGATCTGAATATCTCCATGAGAGGAGCATTTGGCCATCAGATTATCAACTTCCAGCGGCTCTACTACGAAAACCCCCGGGTTATTCAGTACAATATGCTGAAAACTGCTTTTGACCCCGTATTTGGCAAGGCTGTACTGAATCAGGACCTGGCCTATGTAAGTCATTACATAGAGGACGGTGACTACTGGAAGATCGACAACGTGACACTGGGGTATACACTGGATCTGAACAGACTGAATGTGCGAAATGCACGGATCTATGTATCGGGGCAAAATCTGTTCACCATCACCGGATACAAAGGCATGGATCCGGAAGTAAGTTTCAGCGGACTGGCTCCCGGTATGGATCACAGAGATAAATTTCCGACAACCAGAACCTTCACATTGGGTGTAAATCTTACATTCTAGGAAAAAATTTTAGAGGCAAAACTATGTTTGAATCAATTTTTCATAAACAACTATCTGTGATTCTTCTGGTGCTTGTGTTCGGATATGCATGCACCGATCTGAATGAAGTGGTGTACGATCAGATCACAGAGGAGAACTTTAATCCTACAGGAGATGATATCGGTGCATTGATGGCGCCGGCCTATACGCCTCTTCGGGGGATGAAACTGGGATGGTACTCCTTTATGGATCTTCAGGGTGAAACCTCTGATGAACTGGTTACCCCGGTGCGGCCCAACGGCTGGTACGATGGCGGGATCTACATCCGTATGCACACCCACCAGTACGACATGTTTTCGGGAATGCATAACTCTCTTTACGGGAATGCGTTCAGTGGAATCAATGCGGCCAACCGGGTGATTTATCAGATCGAGAGCGGTGTGGCTCCGCTGGAAACAGGAGCGGATGAAACCATCGCAGAACTTCGCGGATTACGGGCCTACTACTACTGGCTGCTGCTGGACAACCACGGAAATGTACCGATCGTAACTGATTTTAGTGACGACACACTGCCTCAGCAAAGCAACCGGCAGCAGGTATATGACTTTGTGGTAAGCGAACTGAATGAAGTGATGCCGCTTCTCACCGAAGAGATTGGGCCATCCACACACGGACGGTTTACCCGATGGGCTGCCAAATCGCTTCTTACCAGAATCTATATCAATGCTGAGGTCTATACGGGAACTCCGCAATGGGATGCAGCTTTGAATATGGCAAATGATATCATAAATAACGGCCCCTTTGCTCTGGAGCCTCAATTCAAGAGCAACTTCAGCCTGACCAATGAAAATTCACAGGAGATCATCTGGGCCGTTCCATATGATGAACTTCTGGGAACCGGAAACGAGTATCATATGAAAAGCTTCCCGCCCATTATGCAGCGAATTTTCGGGATGCAGGCGCAACCCTGGGGTGGAAATGCAGCTCTTCCGCAATTTATTGATACCTTCGACGAAGATGACGGCCGGCTTGCCGATACCTGGCTGATGGGTGAGTATGCCGACCCGGAGACCGGAGAGGTACTTATTGAATTCGTCAACAAAATTGAGACTCTCGAATCGGGTGTTCCGCAGCCCTACGAATGGGGATATTCACCTGCAAAATATGAGGTACCGATTCCCGATGCACGGCAAAGCACATCGACCGACTATCCGATATTCCGTTTAGCAGAGATCATGTTTCACAAAGCAGAAGTGATGCTTCGGAATGGGGATGCCGAAGGTGCGGCAGCGATCGTTAACCAGATCCGGGCAAGAAACTTTGATCCGTTTGGAGAAGATAAGATGGTTACCGGCGCAGACCTCCTGGGCGGAAGTTCCTACCCTTATGGATATGTGGTAGATGGGGAAATTGCCGAGTATGAAGGGGGAGGGGACATTGTCTATGGAGGATTTATGGATGAGCTGGGTTATGAGTTTGCCATGGAAGCACACAGAAGGCGTCATATCATCCGCTTCAAAACAAGTTCAGGCGAACCGGTATTTACCGCCAAGAGCTGGTTCAAGCGCAGAGCGACCCACAGTCCGCATCTGATGATTTTCCCGCTTCCGGAAAGCGCACTGAATACCAATACGAATCTGAAACAAAATCCGGGGTATAATTAAAGACCAAAGGCTTTGTTTTAGGTGAACAGTGAAAAGGCGGCAAGTGTAAATTTGCCGTCTTTTCATTTAAAAAAGTAGTCTGCAGCGTGTACGCTTTTTCCTTGCCAGATTGATTCTGCCGCCGGGCCCGGGAACGCTGACAGAATGGATCCCTCAGAATAACCCACGTTATGAACAGGGCGTCCATAGATTAAATTGAAATTTTGAATAATAAATGTTTCATCTATTTTAAAGGGAGGGCAGAGGTTCTATCAAGTAGAATGGAGAAAGGATGAACTGAACATCGGGACAGACTAACTTTAACCAGGGCAATGCGCACAAATACGGATGATGAATTAATTCAGAGAATTAAAGAAGCTGACCAGGCAGCCCTGGAGGTACTGTTTGAACGGTACTACTACGCGCTGTGCGATTTCGCTTTTCAATATGTCCGGAGTTTCGATCTGACCGAGGAGATTGTATCAGATGTATTCCTGAATATCTGGAAAAGAAGAGAGCGTTTGAACATCACATCCAGCTTTAAAGCCTATATATTCAGAGCGGTTAGAAATCAATCAATCAACTATTTAAAGAAAGAAAACAGAGATTTTGACTCTTTGGACTTGCTAGAAAATGAGGCTTCTGAAGAGTATCAGCCGGATGAGGAGCTGATCTTTTGTGAGTTGGAAAACAGGATTGAAGTTCTGTTAAACACCCTGCCGCCACGGCGTAAACTTATCTTTAAACTCAGCCGGATAGAGGGATTCACCTATCAGGAGATCGCTGATATTTTGTCCATATCTATTCACACCGTACAGAATCAGATGGTGCAGGCGGTTAAAACACTGGCCACTTATTCGGTGATCGATCGTCAGTAGAATGGGACCCCTGCTCTTATGGGGAGAAGTGAGAGGATGACGATCCCTGACCGGTAATCATCAAACCCGGCAGGCGGAACGATGAAACAGGGGCTGCATAAGGATCATGAAGTACAAAAGGGCGGGTTAGGGTTGATCAATCGAACGCTTCACCCTCCTGTTCTACAAGGATTTAAAGTTCGTCTTCAGTATCTGATAGAAAAAAATTCAATCTTTTTGATGATTGAATAGTAGGTTGCACGTCTATTTCTTGTCTTCCTGTCAGATGTGGGTTTTAAAGAGCCGTTATCCAGCCCTATTTCAGTCTTCATGCCAAAAGAGGAACAGACCTTCCGGTTCACTCTGTTTCTGGCGCTGAAATGGCAAAGTTTTTCGGCCTGCTGAACCCTCAATGGCAGGATAAAATGAGTGCATGAACAAGTTCGACAAGAAAACCTGGATATTAATTACCCGAAAATTGAGCGGGGAATTGAGTCCCGAAGATGAGAAAAAATTTCATCAGTGGATCGTATCGGATGCGGAACATGAGGAGTTTTTCAAACATCTGGAAGCATCCTGGAGGAAAGACCCTGGGAAAGCGGCGGGAAAGTTCTTTTTTGACCACACTCAGGGGCTAAACAGGCTTCGGGAGAAAATCTCGCAGGCCAGCCCCGATCGTCCGGTTTCGACAGCGGAAGCTAAGGAATCAACAAGGCATTTCTCATCCACAACCTCAAAGCGAAAGAGAATTTCCGTTTACCAGGGATTTGCGGTAGCTGCCATCCTCTTGATTGCAATTGCTGTCTCTGCGGGAGGTGTCCTCTTCTCATCCCACTTTTCCCAGACTGCGGAGTCCGCGATGAAGCAATATGTTACGTCAGAGGAAGAGCAGCGGATTATTACTCTTTCGGACGGTTCGGTGGTCCGGCTCAACAGAAACTCCAGGCTTCAGCTGCAAAACGAACCGGGCCATTCCAGGAAGGCCTGGCTGGAGGGAGAAGCCTACTTTGATATTCAAACCGACCCCGAGCGTCCCTTTACCATCTCTTCCGGGGATGCCCTGGTAGAGGTACTTGGAACCTCATTTAATGTAAAAGGAGGAGAGAAGGTGCTTGTAGCCGTAGAGGAAGGGGTTGTCTCATTGAGGAACAGCCATCATGAAGAGCGAAGTGCAGCTCTTCTCTCCGCAGGGCAACTGGGTATTTTATCCAGTAACGGGGAGGATTTGAAAATTGAAACAGCCGATGTAGAGAACTATTTCAGCTGGCTGAGCGGACATATCCGCTTCGACCGCATGCCGTTTGAAAAAGTGATCCGGCAATTGGAAAGAATTTATGATGAGGAGCACGCCTTTGAAAATCCGGAGATGGCGTCCGTCAGACTCACCGTCTATACCGAACAGAT
>Ga0209487_1003149_pt1 | contig 13070 bp, 6 predicted proteins | sample Poulit2012_FD_187524 | JGI IMG/M metagenome (GOLD analysis project Ga0209487, IMG submission 187524) | Agricultural soil microbial communities from Georgia to study Nitrogen management - Poultry litter 2012 (SPAdes) (version 2) | ecosystem: Environmental > Terrestrial > Soil > Agricultural land... | reverse complement strand
CGGGAGCGGCCCGTCTACCACAAGCAGCACCTGGTGCCCTTCGGTGAATACGTCCCGCTGGAGCAGTGGCTGCGGGGGCTGATCGCCTTCTTTGATCTGCCCATGTCCAGCTTCAGCGCCGGCAGCCGCCCCCAGCCGGGGCTGGAAGCGGCCGACCAGCTGCTGGCCCCGGCCATCTGCTATGAAGTGGTCTACCCCGAGCAGCTGCGCCAGTTCCTGCCGGCTGCCCGGGTGCTGGTGACCCTGTCCAACGACGCCTGGTTCGGGCGCTCCATCGGGCCACACCAGCACCTGCAGATGGCGCGCATGCGAGCCCTGGAATACGGCCGGGAAATGATCCGGGCCACCGGCAACGGCATCACCGCCCTGGTGGATCACCGCGGCGACCTGCGACACCAGCTGCCCCAGTTCGAACAGGCCGTGCTGTCCGGAACCGTGCAACCCCGTCGCGGCTGGACTCCCTTCGCCGCCACCGGCACGGCATTCTGGGTGGGGGGAATGGCCCTGGCCCTGGGCGGCCTGCTGCGCCGAGGCCCCACCCGGCACAACAGCATTTCGCAATCTTCTTGACCCACCCAGCGAGCCCGCCGTCTGCTGGAGCGGAACACTCACCTCCGTCTTCCCGCCCCGGCAAAATAGCCGGGGCCCAGGATCCGGGAGCCGACTGGCGCGAGAATGTCCAGGCGGACATGGAGTCGCTACCGGCTTTGTGACATGGAGAATGAGCTAGTAGATTCTACTAGAAAGAAATAGATGAGCTTATTGTTAATGCCCTCAAGAATATTTTTTCGATCACCTCACCTAGCGCTGTGCGGGCTCTATCATTAAGAGCATCAGATAACTGATCTATAATAGGACGACGATCAATTGCTTCGTTTATTTCGTCAGGAACCGCTCCAAGCACTGTTAAGCCTTTGAGGGTCAGTACAGAGTCCATAAATAATGTTTCAGGTTGATCCAGGTTGATTTGATCTGAATGATATTCCAGAAACTCTTCTTTAGCTAGGAACCTCATTGCGTTTATGGAATCTTTATCGAGAATACGAGTTTTCTCTTCTTCACTGATTTCAAGAGAGTCGACCATTTCCTTACCTATTTCTTTAACATCAAGTGAGATTGGGTTCGGAAAGCTCCGATAGAGGAGGTTGAGGATTAGGGCTGTATACTCTTGAAATACTGAGATGTTTATAGGGGTTGTCATTGTTGTCTCTAGGAAGTGGCTATAACTTTAAGTCACATAAATGATGAGGTTGCTGCTTAATTTTATTGCTATTTTTGGTTAAAGATAGCCGGTTGTTTTGTAGTGATATCGCTGTTTTTGTTTGTGTGCTAATTGATGAAGCCGATAGCGCTGGTCTAAGTTGATTTGCTGATCAAGGGTGCGAGGTTAATAAAAGAATCCCTAATGAAAACCCGGCGACAATTTATTGCTTTATGGTGGAGGGTAGTCTGTCTTTAATTGCTGTGTGAGACTATTGAGGTTGATTTATACTTTCTTGAAAGGTTGTTATCAAGCTTCTTGTAGAGGTCAGTATAATACATAGCTATGTTGTTCTTAGATTCGTTGCCATCTTGTTTTTCCGGAGAAAGCAAGTAACCTAGTTCATTTAGCGCAGCATTATAAAGGGCAGTGTGGGAATATGTGATTTAAAGGTTAATAAGCAGTGGCTTGCTGGAGCCCACTTAGTGCATCTAGCTAAGTTGTCAGTAGCTCGCATAGAAGAATAGTGACTAGTCGTGTGGTCTGTTATGCGCTATTTAATTAAAACACCTATCCAGTCACGAAATAGAAGTTTCTTCTCAGCATCAAAAACCTCACATTTCATAGTATGCAGTCCTCTGTACGATGTAATCTCCTCCAGTTCAGCTTTTACAAAAATGGGTGGCGCTCTGTGGTAAATGTTAGTGCTTCTATTGTAGATAAACCTTACCCTTCCTTCCTGCTCGATGCCACGCTCATCTGCAGGGGTTTCAATACCATGGTTTGTTTTTGTAAACACAGCTTTTAGAGGGAAAAAAAGGCTGTGTGTAGTGGCTGACCTAACTTTGAAAACAAGTGATACATTTTTGCTAAGAAATTTAGATGCAGAAATGTATTCCGAACTAATGTTATTTTTTATAGCAAAGCATTTGTATTCTATTGCTGCATGATCAACAACTTGAGATCCACTAATTTGCTTCCGGAACTTTATGGGTAAGGCACTAAACCTCAAGCTTTTTTTATAGAGAAGCTGTCTCATTTTATAGTTTATTGGCTGGTCGTTTGAATTCGTTAGGTTTGGTATTACTGTTGGCAAGAGCTCAGTGTTCCCTTCTTTTACGATCTCTTTAACTTCTAAATATTTATCTGGCCAGTCTACAAAATCTAGAAGTCTCTGACCAAGCATGGCTTCATTTTTTCCAGCTAATCCTTGTAGCTTTGAGGCCATGTCAACAGGAAATCCAGTTACTGATATTTCTCCAACATTCTGATAGCCAAACCCTCCCCAGAGAACTTCATGGTCATCACCAAACTCACAACCGATTCGGAAACCAAAATGGTTGTTTTCAAATCCATTTTCCCTCATCCATGGCTTTATGCTCTCCTCTAATATCGCTCTTAGCGTGACAATACAGTTCATGGCGTCAGCAATAGCGTTTTCTTTATCTACATCTTTTCCGCCAAAAAAAGCCATTACCGAATCTCCCATGATCCGGTGGACATGACCATCAAGCGATCTAACTGTTTCAATGCATGACTTAATTACTGCGTTTTTGAACTGGTAAACATCCTCTAATGGATATAAAAGGGAGAGCTTAGTGGAACCTTTAATGTCTAGAAATAGCGTGCATATATATTGACTCTTGGTTACTCCATATGCTCCTTCAAGCTCTATAAAGTCTGGGTGCGTACCAATTGGTGTTTTGTTTATACCTGTTTTTCCAAAAATAGGCCGGATTTGATGCTGTATGAAGTATTCTTCTTGTGGTCCTGATGGCAAGAAGTTAAGCATTCCATCTTCTCTGACTAACCCTTGCTTTAATAGGTTAGGTTCTTTAGCGTTTGAGCGACTGTTGGTTGATATATATATATCTTTAAACAAGTTGCGGAAATTGGTTTTCATTTTTTACCCCTCAATAACCAGCAAGAAAACAGATAAGAAAAGAGAGGGTATGACTGTGTATTTAATTGCATTGACTGCGCCCTTTAGTATGTCAGTCTTTTGTTTTACCACTTATGCCATGTTATAAGCCTGAGTTGCGAGGTCCCTTGTTATATCATCTGAATTAACAGATATAATCTTGTTGAAGTATTGGTTTGGGTTTCTATAGTTGGCTGCTACGGCACCGAAAAAAATAAGTGAGTCATCGCCACCATCATTTTTCGTGTTTGGAAACACCACCAATAATAGCTTTATGGCTACATACAACGATGAGATGATGGTTAGAGCCACCATAACAGTTGCCGCGCAGCCAATATAATTAAAATCTTTGCAAGAGGGAGCTGGCAAAGCAACTCTTGCTATCATGGCTATAGCTATTGCTGCAAGGAATGACATCATCAGACTGGCTTTAAAGTTTGCAGCTGCTACGTAATGATCGTAACGTCTCACCACATTGAGTAAGATCTCTGTTTTTTCAGAAAGCAAAGTATTTTCTTCTGACAAGTTTAGATCCTTAAATCCATATGTATGGATAGAGCTATGTTTTAAATCAGTGCTTGGGGCTCAAGCTAAAATTCTAATCTAATGCTCCATTACTGGTTTTAGTTTCTATAAGTGCCTGGAAGCTGCTTGCTGTCTTCAATTCTCCTTGTGGGTTTTTATAATTGGTTTTCATCTGATTGTCGGCACTCAAAGTAATTATATCCCCGCATACTCTATTTTTGAGTTTCAATATTTCATTATCTTCAGCATATAGAAAACAATCCCACATGGACATCCATATGAGCTTTATGTAAGCCATATCTATAAGTTATTATTTCATAATAATCATTTTTCTTCCTAACTCCCCTCCTATTCCCCCAACGCCCTCCGTATAAACTCACTCCGCATCTTGTCAAAGAGGAAGTGGCGGGCGTCGTCGTTGCTGATGAGGAGATCGTAGAGGGTTTCGTCGCGCTGGTGTTTGTCCATGAGAAAACGTATGGCTTTTTCGTTGAAAGCAAGCTTGAAGGCTTGTGGGCTGCTGTTTCTGGCTTGTTCGACGAGGATGTCGTCGGCTAGGGCGTTGTCGGTGCCGTCGAGGACCCAGCGCAAGTTGTCGTCGGTAAAGTTCTGACCGTACCGTTCGTTGAATTCCTGCACGATCTGGGAGAGCGGTGCCAGGGTATCGGGGCGGGCGGTGCCGGTGCCGCCTTCGCTGGGGTTGGGCAGGTCGGGGGCTTCCTTGCCGTCGTCCAGGCGGATGTGGCCTTCGGCGATGAGGTCGGCCTGGTATTGGACCAGGTCGATTTCGCCGGTCAGGTCGATTTCGCTGCTGGCGGCGTTGCGCGGCAGGATGGCCAGCAAGTGGTGCGCGTAGATGTAATATTTTTCCAGTTCGACATCGACAAAGACGCTGACTTGGGTGATGAATTCATACAGGCGCAGGAAGGAGCGCACCGTGCTTTTGAACTGTTCGCCTTCCTGTTGCAGCGCTTCGGTTTGGCTGTCGCCAAAGGCCTGAATGTAGCGGTCCACGGCGGGCTGGATGAGTCCGTCCAGGCGGCCCTGGTCGCCCTTGGCCAGCTTGGGCTGGAAGAACAGGACGGCAAAGGCGTCCACGTCCTGTTCGTGGATGAGGCCGTATTTCTGGATGGCTTCCTGCTGGGTGTAGACGTGGTTGGGGTGGGTGACCTGCTCGATGCCGGTGGCTACGTAATAGGGCTTGAAGGCGTCGTAGATGGTCTGGCGGTCGTTGACGAAGTCGACCACGCAGGTGTCCTTCTTGCCGGCGTGGGCACGGTTGAGGCGGGACAGGGTCTGCACGGCCTGGATGCCGCCTAGAGGCTTGTCGACGTACATGGTGTGCAGGCGTGGTTCGTCAAAGCCGGTCTGAAACTTTTCGGCCACCACCAGAAAGCGGTATTCGGTCTCTGTCGCGTCGGGCTGGCGGCCTCTCTGCACGTGGGCGAAGGCTTGGGCGGTGCGGGCTTCGGGCAGCTGGTTCATGCCCGGCTCGGTCCACTCCTGGTCGTCGTCGGTGACGGTGCCCGAGAAGGCCACCAGAATGTTGAGGTCGCCATAGCCGTGCTCGCTGACGTAGTTGCGCATGGCGCGGGTGTATTTGACTGCGTGCAGGCGCGATCGGGTCACCACCATGGCCTTGGCGTGGCCGCCCAGCTTGTGGCGCACGTTGTTGCAGAAGTGCTCGATGATGATTTCCACCTTTTGCTCCACCGCGCCTTCGTGCAGGGAGGCAAAGCGGGCAATTTGGCGCTGGCTGCGGCGCTTGTCGCGCTCGGGGTCGTCTTCTACCACCTTGGCAATTTCGTAGAGCTCCTGATAGGTGACGTAGTTCTTGAGCACATCCAGGATGAAGCCCTCTTCGATGGCCTGGCGCATGGAATACAGGCTGAAGGGCGCCGGTTTGCCGTCCGGTCCGGTGTCGCCGAACATCTCCAGGGTGCGTCCCTTGGGGGTGGCGGTAAAGGCATAGAAGGACAGGTTGGACTGCGGTCCGCGGGCCTCGATCTGGCGGGTGATGAGCTCCTGCAGCTGTTCGTCGGCGGTTTCCTCGCCGCTCGTTGGCGGAGCCTGCTGATAGTGGCCCAGCGCTTCGCGCACGGCGGCGGCCGATTTGCCCGACTGGGAACTGTGGGCTTCATCGACGATGACGGCAAAGCGCTTGCCCTCCAGGGAGAAATCCTTGTTCTCCAGCATGGGGCGGAAGGTCTGCAGGGTGCAGACGATGATGCGGGTGCCGGCGGCGAGTGCGGCGTGCAGTCTGGCCGATTTGGAATCGCCATCGTCGTGAGTGATGCATTCGACTACGCCCTGGCGGCGCTCGATGCTGGACACGGCCTCGCGCAGGTTGCTGTCCAGGTTGCGCCGGTCGGAGATAACCACCACGCCGTCGAAGATGGGCTGGTTGTCGGCGTCGTGCAGCACCGAGAGCTGGTGGGCTGTCCAGGCGATGGTGAAGGTCTTGCCCGAACCGGCCGAGTGCTGGTTGAGGTAGTTGCGCTGGCCCTTGACGCTTTCGGCCAGCAGGCGGCGCACGCACTGCCATTGGTGGTAGCGCGGAAAGATCAGAGTGCCCTTCCGCCATGGGTCCGAGGGCCTGTCGGTGACCAGCACGATGAAGTTCTGCAGCAAATCCAGCCAGGCATCTTTTTGCCACAGCTCGTCCCACAGGTAGTGGGTGCGGTAGTTGTCGGACACCGGCGGGTTGCCGCGCCGGCCGTTGTGGCCCCGGTTGAAGGGCAGAAAATAGGTTTTTTTGCCGGCCAGGCGGGTGGCCATGTAGCACTCGGCGGTGTCTACGGCAAAATGCACCAGGGCGCGCTGGTTGAAGCCAATCAGCGGAGTGCTGGCCGAAGGCTTGCGGTCCATCATGTACTGGCGGATGGCGTGGCTGGCCCGCTGGCCGGTGTAGGCGTTTTTCAGTTCCACCGTGGCCAGCGGCAGGCCGTTGACCAGCAGCACCACGTCCAGGGTTTGCTGGGTGTTGGGGTCAAAGCGCACCTGGCGCATCACGCCCATGCGATTGGCGGCATAGCGCCGGGCCACGTCCGGGTTGAGGGTGGTGGGTGGGGCAAACTGCACCAGTTGGATGTGCACGCCGCGATCGCGCAGGCCGGCGCGCAGCACGGCCAGCATGCCGTTTTTGCTGATCTGGCGAATCAGCTCCTGGATGAAGCTGGCCTCGGCATGGGCGCCGTAGTGGCCCTGCAGCCTGGCCCATTCATCGGGCTGCGAAGTCTTGACATAATCCAGCAGCACATCCGGGCACAGCGCCTGTTCCGCATTCCAGTCGGTGGCGGCGTCGTATTGTTCATAGCCCGAATCCTTGAGGGCCTGCACCAGATGCTCTTCCAGTGCGGCTTCGTCCAATACGCTCATGCGGCCTCCCGCAAATCAATCTGGCCGGTGACGGCAGCGGTAATCAGCGCCGAGCGGCGTTCCTGCAGCAGCTCGATGCTGCGTCGGGTTTTGGTGATGAGGGTGTCTATTTGTGGCGTGAGTTGTTCAAGATAATTCAGGATTCCAATTTGCTCTGATTTGGGAGGTCGCGGAACCGGAAGATCTCGCAAGTTGTTGGACGAAATCGAGGCCAGGTTCGTGCTTTGCTTAGCCCTGCCTGTAAAAAATGCTTGTGCTGTAAGTGAGCCTTTATAAGCGTTCAGCCATTTGCTTAAAACACCATGTGGCCGGACCACAAAAACATGATTTTGGTGAATACAGTTATCGATCTCTCCAGCCCAAATATGGCCTCGACCTAGCTTATTATTATCCCCACCTTCATTCATGAGAACATCATTCACTTGTACGCGATACCGATTCAATTCATTTTGTCGAATATTTACGGTGGCAACTTCGTCTAAATCGAGAAAGCCATCTTGTACGTTAGCGACTCGCAAGTATGGAACACTAATAACGTCGTGACCTTTCGGGTTTTTTCCTAGCGCGATACCGGTTTGAATTGCTGCAATATGTCGAAGTTTCGGTATATCCCAATGCTCCGGCACCTCACCAATCCACTCCACGCCAGAGTCCTTCATGGGCGCATCGGGGTTCAGGCCGCGGGTCACGGCACGGGTAATCAGCGCCTGCCGCTTTTCCTGCAGCAACTCGATAAAGCGGGTTTTTTTAGAGATCAGCGCGTCGATGCAATTAACAACTCGATTAATGCCTGCTGCAATTTCTACTTGCTCTCTTGCCGGTGGATAGGGAACAAGTTCGTCGAGATAAGAGTTCTGATCCAGGTTCTGTATGCCAGATGTTTGCTTGATTGATGGAATGTTCAGTCTTGCTGAATAACTAGCTGCATGCATATAACGCCAGTACGATGGGTTCATACCATCACGCAGTGTCATTCTTGCAACAAAATTAGAGCACACAGCCGCTTTGTCACTGTCATATAAGACAACCACACCAACCGGCTGATTTTCTCCTCCACCAGATTTTTCAATAAGCAGATCCCCTTTAAAAAGCAACCTTGGTAGGCGTTCTTTAGATAAAACATTACGCATAGTTGGATTATCAAGCGAGACACGGAGCCGCTCCCGGTCAAAATCTGCAACCCGTATGCAGGTAATGTCATTCTCATCGTTTTGAGGATCGTTACCCCAGATACCGTTACGAATATCAGAAACTGACCATTTGATCCGCTTTACTTCCCAATGCTCTGGCACCTGCCCAAGCCACTCCACTCCGGAATCCTTGTAGGCGGGATAGGGTTGGTATTTCATGCCTCGTCCTCCTCACGTACTAGTACCCAGCCGCGCTTGAGCGGCAGCTCGGTCTGGATTTCCTCGGGCAGCCGCTCGTAGGTGCGATAGATGGCCTTGATGAGGTCACTGCTGTTCCACAGGCGCACGGTGAAGTGCTGCTTGCGGGCCTCGCGAAGGACCACATTGTTGAAGCCCCCCCAGCACATCAGCAGGCCCTGCTCTGCCTGAAAAGTCTGCATGACGCCCTGCAGCGTGCGGTACACGGTGACGTCAGCCGGCGCTTGCTGTGACTTGACCTGCACACACAGCCGCGGTGTATCCAGCCCCAGCGGGCCGCGGCCGGCCAGAATGTCCACCCCGCTATCGGGGCCGGGCGGCGAGTTGGTGGTGACCCAGCCATCGGCCTGCAGCACGGCCTCGACCAGATCGGAGAGCCGATGCCCCGAGAACCTGGACTGCACGTGCGCGACGATCTGGTCGTGGGCAAACTGCATGAGATCGGGCAGGCGGAGCTCGTCATCGGCCTCGACGGTTTCGTCGAGGGGGCGGTTTGGCTCGGCACTGAGGTCCTGCACGGGGCCGGGGTCAACGCCACCGGCCAGCACCGCGGCAAAGCGCTCTTCGGCATGGTTGCGTCGGATGCGGCAAACCGTCATGAACGCGCCGAGGGAGAACAACATGTCCTGCTGGAAGGCAGTGCGGGGAATATCGCAGCGGATCCAGTCCACCGGCAGGGTGTGGAGGCATTCATCGCCGACCTTGCGGTAGCCATATTCGCCCCTGACTCTGCCCAGGGCGATCTGCGAGGTGGCCTTGCGCGGAAGCGCGACGATGTCGCCGGGCTGAATGCGGCCGACAAAGGTCCAGATTTGCCCGGCAAGGTTGCCGATCTTGTGTTGGGAGGCGTCCGGAAAGGCCTGCTCGACCCGATCCCGAATCTCGGCCTTGCTCGTAACGCCTTCCAGCGAAGACACTTCCTTGAAACCGATGATGGCCAGGCCCTGCTCCAGCGCAGTTTCTTCCCATTCACCGAAACGGCCGGCACGAACTATGTAGACCGCGGGCTGGCTCATTGGGTGACCTCGGCCAACAGTTCGGCAATCTCGCGCTCGATCTGTGCCAGCTCGGCGTCGATGACCTCCAGCGGGCGCGGGGGCTGGTATTGGTAGAAGTAGCGGTTGAAGTTGATCTCGTAGCCGACCAGGCCGATGTCGCCGTCGCGGGCATCCACCTTGCTGGCGTCGATCCAGGCATCACTCACGTAGGGCCGAACTTCCTGCTCGAAGTAGTCGAAGACATCCTGCTTGAGCGGCACCCGCTCGGTGTCGGCCAGGCTGGAATCGCGCTCGTAGCTGACCACCACCCCGCCCACCTCAAACAGACCAGTGCGCGGGTCGGCCGGGGTATTCTTGTGGGTTCTGGCAATGACGGGGGCGGCATCCGGGTCGGTCTGTGCCACCCAATCTCGAATTTGCTTGCGTCGTCTGGCTGTCAGGCGCTCGCCGCGCGCTTTGGCACAGGCGGTCAACGTGCTTTCAAAGACGTTGTAGTCGTCCCAGTGGGTCTGGTTCTGGTCGGAGCGCAGCGCGCGCAGCAGCGCAATGGCAGCCTGCCGTTCCCGGTGGGCGGCGGGGTCGAGCAGTTCTCTAAGCAGACGGGTGCAGCGCCTTTTGGCTGCAGAGAGATCTGTTCTGCTGACACCGGGCTGGGCTTGCAGCAGGAGCAGGCCTTCGGTTTCCTCGACGTGGGCGGTGATGGCCTCTTTCAGTTCATCCAGGCGCTGGTGGGCATCGTCGCCATGGGTGGTGGCCAGCCACAGAAAGTATTTGTCCAGCTGGCTGGCGTTGCGAAAGCGGCCGGGCTCGGGCTCGGTCAGGTCCACATTCAGGCGTAGCGGCCGGTCGATATGGATGCGGCGGTAGCCGAAATCCTCCGGTTCAAACAGTTTGACGCTGTCGTCGCGCTCGTTGCCCAGAAAGCGATGCACGATGGCCTCGATGTCTTTGTCGGCAAGCTCGCGGCGCTTGCTGCCCAAGGATTTGCGCATGGATGCCCAGCGCTCGGTGGCGTCGATGAGCATCACCTGGCCCTGCTCCTCGGGTGGTTTGCGGTTGGTCAGGATCCAGATATAGGTGGCGATGCCGGTGTTGTAGAACAGCTCGGTGGGCAGGGCGATGATGGCATCGACAAAATCGTTTTCCAGCAGGTGGCGGCGGATTTCCGACTCGCCGCTGCCGGCGTCGCCGTTGAACAGCGGCGAGCCGTTCATGATGATGGCGATGCGCCCGGCGCGGTCGTCGGGCAGCTTGCTGAGCATGTGCAGCAAAAACAGCAGCTGGCCGTCGCTCTTGCGCGGAATGCCCGGCGCAAAGCGGCCGGCCTCACCGCGCTGGTGTTCGGCCTCGACGGCTGTGTGTTCGACGTTGTAGTCCACCCCATAGGGCGGATTGCTGAGGCAGTAGCTGAAGCGCTGGTCGGGAAACAGGTCTTCGGTGAGCGTGTTGCCCAGGCGGATGTTGTCCGGCGAATGGCCGGTAATGAGCATGTCCGAGCGGCACACGGCGAAGGATTCGGGGTTGACCTCCTGGCCGAACAGGTTGATGCGCAAATCCGGGTTGAGTTCCTGCAGATAGTCGGCGGCTGTGGCCAGCATGCCACCGGTGCCCGCGGCCGGGTCCAGGATGTTGATGGCGCTGGCACGGCTGGCGAGCAGGCCGCCGTCCTTGGCAAACAGCAGGGAAGTCATCAGGCGGATGACTTCGCGCGGGGTGTAGTGATCGCCGGCGGTGGCGTTGCTGGCCTCGTTGAAGCGGCGGATGAGGTTTTCGAACAGATAGCCCATCTCAATGGTGGAGACGGCCTGGGGTGACAGGTCCTTGTCGGCAAAAAATTTGACCAGGGCGTAGAGCAGGTTCTGGCGGTCGAGCCGGTCGATCCAGTTGAAAAAGCCGAAGTGCTCGATGAATACATCGCGCATGTTGCGCGACAGGCCGTTGATGTAGGCCTTGAGGTTGGCGGCAATGTTGTCCGGGTCGGCCAGCAGCTTGTCCAGCGTGTAGGGAGACAGGCCGTAAAACGGCAGGCCCAGTGCATGGGAGACGATCTGGTCGCGGGCCTCGTCGGTGGCGTTCTTGAGGCTGTCGGCCAGTTTCTTGATTTCATCCAGGCGCGGCGCCAGCAGGCAATCCATGCGCCGCAGCACGGTAAAGGGCAGGATGACCTTGCCGTAGTCAGCCGGCGTCACCCGGCCGCGCATGCGTTCGGCTGCGCCCCAGATCAGGTCGGCATGGTCACGAATGCGCGTGCGCGCAGCGTTGTCCTTGAGGATGGTCTCTTTGAGTTCGATTGCTGTATTCATCAGTGTGCTTTTACACCTACTGCTCAAACTTCATTGTCGTGTAAACCGTCATCTGGCCGGGTTCTCCCGGTTCATTTTCCAGTTTGCTGTAATCGGGCTTTCCAGTAGTGTCCAAGCTGTCCGGGGGCCCATTCTGACTCAGGGGTCGGCTCGCTCGGCAATCACGGTGTGGGCCTCTGGAGCGGTCCTGGCATGGTCAGGTCTCGGATGCACCGGCGGCCTCCACCCAGTCGAGCGGATCAAACACCAATAGCTTAGCTGGTTCCCCGCCAATAATGAGCGGTGCACCGGAATTGCAGGTTCTGCGGCAGGGGAGCGCACTTTTACTGTGCCGGCGGAACGCCCGCTGCGCTGAGGTCCGTGCTGTGGCAGCGGCACCACCGCGGCTCCTGGGCCCCCGCTTTCGCGGGGGAGACGAAAAGAGAGTGCGGGAGAAGCCCACCCCTCGTTTTCCCGGCGAACGCCGGGATCCAGGGACCACCGAGCCCTAGGTGGCAGCCAAAAGGACATCGAACCGCCACGGCCTCCGCGGCAGGGAGGGCGCTGTCTTTTCAAAGAAGCCCGCACACCGCGCCGGCGTAACGTCCACTGCGCTGAGGCCCGCTCTGCAGCAGCGGCGCCACCGCGGCTCCTGGGCCCCCGCTTTTGCGGGGGAAACGAAGGGAGAGCGCGGGAGAAACGAGAAAAGCACGGGAAAAACCGGCAAGAAACGTGAAAGAGCTCTGAACTGGCGCTGATCTCTCATCGTTTTCCCGGCGAACGCCGGGATCCAGGGACCACGGAGCATTGGGTGGCAACCAGAAGGACATCGGACCACCACAGCCTCCGCGGCAGGGAGGGCGCTGTCTTTTCAAAGAAGCCCGTACACCGCGCCGGCGGAACGCCCGCTGCGTTGAGGCCCGCGCAGTGGCAGCGGCACCATCGCGGTTCCTAGGCCCCCGCTTTTGCGGGGGAAACGAAGGAGCGTGAACCCGAGCATCGCGCCAACGGAACACCCGCTGCGCTGAGGTCCGCGCAGTGGCAGCGGCACCATCGCGGTTCCTAGGCCCCCGCTTTTGCGGGGGAAACGAAGGAGCGTGAACCCGAGCATCGTGCCGACGGAATATCCGCTGCGCTGAGGTCCGTGCAGTGGCAGCAGCGCCACCGCGGCTTCTGGGCCCCCGCTTTTGCGGGGGAAACGAAAAGAGAGGCGGGGGAAACGAAAGGGGCGAGAACCCGAGCATCGTGCCGGCGGAACGTCCACTGCGCTGAGGTCCGCTCCGTGGGCTGTTAGCCCCGCCAGCTTGCGATGATGTGCTGGTGCATCCGGCGGCGGGGAACGCTGCCTGCGGTGCGGGTGTCGGGGCTGACGGAAAT
>Ga0209487_1003147_pt1 | contig 13073 bp, 10 predicted proteins | sample Poulit2012_FD_187524 | JGI IMG/M metagenome (GOLD analysis project Ga0209487, IMG submission 187524) | Agricultural soil microbial communities from Georgia to study Nitrogen management - Poultry litter 2012 (SPAdes) (version 2) | ecosystem: Environmental > Terrestrial > Soil > Agricultural land... | reverse complement strand
TCGCCGAGAGCTCAATTCCTGCCGGTAGGAATTGAGCTCTCGGCGTTCTATGGGGCGTTCTGGGCCGGTATGTGGTGGAGGCGGCGGCTCAGCCGGTGATGGCGCTGGTGGCCGGGACGTCGACGAGCCACATGGTGCGGCCCGCGGCGCTGACGCGACCGGCGGGAACGCTGGCGCCGTCGCCGGTGCCCTCGGACGCGACGGGCAGTGAGGTGCGGTCCAGACCAGCCGCGACCGCGGCGGCCTTGCCCTCGCCGGAGACGATGAGCCACACCTGGCGGGCCGCATTGAGGGTCGGCAGGGTGAGGCTGACCCGCGCCGGCGGCGGCTTGGGGGAGTCGGCCTCCGCCAGCGCTCCGAGGGTGTCGACCCTCAGCGAGTCCTTGCCGGGGAACAGGGACGCGACGTGGCCGTCGGGCCCCATCCCCAGCAGCACCACGGCGATGTCGGGCACCTGTGCGCCGGGGGCGGCGTGCTCGGCCAGCTCAGCGGTGTAGGCGGCCGCAGCAGCTTCGACGTCGGCCACCTGGTCCGGCCCGGGTACCGGGTGGATGTTCTCCGCCGGTAGCGGCACGCGGTCGAACAGTGCCTCGGCGGCCGGGGTGTCGTTGCGCTCGGCGTCCCCGGCGGGGACGAAGCGCTCATCCCCCCACCACACGTGGACGTTGCTCCAGTCCACCGCCTCCCGCAGCGGGTCCTCGGCGATCGCGCGCAGCACGTTCACGAGGATGCTGCCGCCGGTGAGGGCGACGTGCACCGGCGTGGTGACCGACTGGGCGTCGATCACGGTGAGCAGGAACCGGGCCGCGGTGGCCCGGGCGAGCAGGTCGCCGTCGGGGTGGACGACGACGATCGGCTGGTCGGTCATGATTCCTCCGTTCTGGCCGCCACCAGGGCGGGCAGTCCCTTGGTGAGGGCGCGGCCGTAGGTCTCATCGGCATCCAGGCGGCGCAGCTCCTCGGTCAGGCAGTCCGCCAGGGTGCGTTCGGGAATGTTGATGCGTTGGTCGATCCGGCCCGGCCGGCTGAGCACCGCGACGCTCCCGCCGGGCTTGCGCCGCAGGCTGATCGGCCCGCGGTCCCGGTCGAGCTCGATCGCGGTGACGGCGCGGGAGTCCTCCTCGCCGATGCGGACCGGTACGTCCAGCGAGTCGGCGAGCCAGCCGGCCAGCATGTAGACCGAGGGCCGCCCGGGCGCTCCCGTGACGGTGACCTCGGTGATCGGCTCGTGCGGCGGCTCGTCCAAGGTCGCGGCCAGCAGGCCGCGCCACAGGGTGACCCGGGACCAGGCGAGGTCTGTGTCGCCAGGTGCGTAGCCGGGCGCCAGGCCCACGAGGCTGGCCAACGGGTCGGCGCAGGCGGTGACGTCGGTGATCCGGCGCTGGGCCATGGCACCGAGCGGGTCGGCGCTGGGGACCGGCGGGGGCTCGCCGGTCCACCACACGACGATCGGTGCGTCGGGCAGCAGGAGCGGCATCACGAGGGTGTCGATGGCGTCACGAGGTCCGCCCTTGGGGCGCAGGAGCACGACCTCGCTCAGCCCGGCGTCACCGCCCACCCGGATCTGGGCGTCGATCCCGGTGGACCCGTTGGTACCGCCGGCGACGACGGCGATGATCCGGCACGGGTGCTCCCGAGAAGCGCCGGTGGCGGCCTGGATGCCCCGTTCGGCCGCCTCGACGTCGTCGGCGACGATGATGAGGGTGAGCACCCGGGTGGAGGTGGTAGCCCCGCTGGTACGACGCAGCGCATCGAGGCGGGCGGCCACCTTGGCCGCGGTGGTGTCGTTCATCGTGGTGATCATCGGTCCTCCTAGGGCATGCGCCAGCGTCGGCCGTCGCGGGCAAGCATCTCGTCGGCACTGGCCGGCCCCCAGGAGCCCGGGCGGTAGGGCTCGGGCTGTCCCTGGGACTCCCACAGCTCGGTGATGGGGTCGAGGATCTCCCAGGAGAGCTCGACCTCGCGCTGGTGGGGGAACAGCGGCGGGTCACCGAGCAGGACGTCGAGGATGAGCCGCTCGTAGGCCTCTGGGGAGTTCTCGGTGAAGGCGTTGCCGTAGCCGAAGTCCATCGACACGTCGCGCACCTCCATCGCCGTGCCGGGGACCTTGGCCCCGAAGCGGATGGTCACGCCCTCGTCCGGCTGGACCCGGAACACGATGGCGTTCTGCCCCAGCTCCCCGGAGTTGCCGAGGTCGAAGGGCAGGTGCGGGGCCCGCTTGAACACCACCGCGATCTCGGTGACCCGGCGTCCCAGCCGCTTGCCGGTGCGCAGGTAGAAGGGCACCCCGGCCCAGCGGCGGGACTCGATCTCCAGCCGGACAGCGGCGTAGGTCTCGGTCACCGAGTCCGGCGCGATGCCGTCCTCGTCGAGGTAGCCCCGCACGTGCTCGCCGCCCTGCCAGCCGGAGGCGTACTGACCCCGGGCGGTGCTCCGGGTGAGGTCGTTGCCCAGCCGCACCGCGGAGAGCACCTTCTCCTTCTCCCGGCGCAAGGAGTCGGCGTCGAAGGCGAAGGGCTCCTCCATGGCGGTCAGCGCCAGGAGCTGCAGGAGGTGGTTCTGCATGACGTCGCGGGCCGCGCCGATGCCGTCGTAGTAGCCGGCGCGGGTCCCGATGCCGATGTCCTCGGCCATCGTGATCTGCACGTGGTCGACGAAGTTGGCGTTCCACACCGGCTCGAACAGCTGGTTGGCGAAGCGCATCGCCAGGATGTTCTGGACCGTCTCCTTGCCGAGGTAGTGGTCGATCCGGAAGACCGAGCTCTCGGGGAACACGCGGGAGACGACGGCGTCCAGGTCCTGGGCGGACTCGAGGTTGTGCCCGAAAGGCTTCTCGATGACGACCCGGCGCCAGGTGTCGTCGGAGGGCTCGGAAAGCCCCGAGCGCTGCAGCTGGTTGAGCACCAGTGGGAAGGAGCGCGGGGGGACGGAGAGGTAGAAGGCGTGGTTGCCGCCCGTGCCACGCTCGCTGTCGAGGGCGGCCACGGTGCGGGCGAGCTCGTCGAAGGCGGCGTCGTCGTCGAACTCGCCCTGGACGAACCGGAACCCTGCGGCGAGCTGCTCCCAGGTGCGCTCGGAGAATTCCGTGCGGGCATTCTCCCGGACAGCGTCATGGACCACCCGGGCGAAGTCTTCGGTGGACCACTCCCGCCGGGCGAAGCCGGTGAGCGCGAAGGAGGGCGGCAGCAGCCCGCGGTTGGCGAGGTCGTAGATCGCCGGCAGGAGCTTGCGCTTGGCGAGGTCGCCGGTGACGCCGAAGATCACCAGACCGGCCGGTCCGGCGATCCGCGGCAGGCGGCGGTCGCGCACGTCTCGAAGGGGATTGGTGCCCGTGGGCACGCTGCTGTCCGCGGTCGTCATGTTCTCCTCACGGCCCGGCTCAGGGGGTCTGTCGCGCCGCAAGACTACCCGCGAGCCACGCCATGGCGTCGGGGGTGTCCACGTGGAGACGCAGCACCGGCCGACCCAGCTCGGTGAGCACCTTGGCATCGGCATCCGCCTGGGCCCGGACGAGTTCGGCGAAATCGAAGTCCCGTCCGGGTATCGCCAGGTGGGTGGCGGGCCCACCGGTGAGGATGAGGAAGACCCCATGGGGCGGCCCGCCCTTGTGGAACTGGCCGGTGGAGTGCAGGTACTGCGGTCCCCAGCCGAAGGTCACCGGCCGCCCCGCACGCCGGGCCAGCTGGTCGCGCAGGCCGCGGAACGGCTCGGCGGCGCGGGTGTCGAGGTAGGCCAGCACGGCCAGGTAACCGTGCTCGGGGTCCAGCTGGGCGAGCAGGGCGTCGAGGGCGGCGGACACCGTGCTCAGCCCGCGCAGGAAGTGGCGCGGTGCGCGCACCTCCACGCCGGAGTCGGTGAACGCCGGGGGCTCCAGGGACGGCATGCCCTCGAGGAGGTCGCGGGTGGCCGCCTTGCTGGACTCGACGTCCGGCTGGTCGAAGGGGTTGACCTCGAGCAGCCGGCCCGCCACCGCCACGGCGTGCTGCCACAGCAGGAACATCGCGCCCAGGCTGCCCGCGGTGCTCACCTCGGTCGGTGCCACGGAGGTGGCGTCGGCCTCGGGCACCGGGGCGTCGTCGGCGGCCCCGTCGTCGTCCAGCAGCGGGGTGATGACGACGGGTAGGTGACCCTCCGCAGTCGCCTCCGGTGCGTCCGGTCCGACGACGACCGGTAGCAGCCCGCGCCCCTCCTTGCCGAGGGACTCGGCGAGCAGCTGCTCGAGCCAGGTCGTGAAGTGGTAGAGCCCGCTGCCGGCGTCCACCAGCGGCACCAGGTCGCGGTGGGGGACGGTGGCGGCCAGCGCGGCGGCGAGGACGAGCGCGGGGTTCGCCTCGGAGTCCGCGGCGAAGAACGGGGCCACGTCGGCCGCCTGGTCCAGCAGCTGACCCACGTCGGCACCGGCCAGCCCGCTGGGGACGATGCCGTAGGCGGACAGCGCGGAGAAGCGCCCACCGGTGCGTGGGTCGGCGGTGAACACCGCTCGGTATCCCTCGCGCTCCGCCAGCTGGGCCAGTGGTGAGCCGGGCTTGGTCACCACGACGATGCGGCTGGCCGGGTCGACCCCGGCGGCCTGAAAGGCCGCGATGAACACCCGCCGGTGGGAGTCGGTCTCCACGGTGGTGCCCGAGCGGGAGGCGACGACGAGGACCGTGCGCTCCAGGTCGCCGTCCAGGGCGCGGGCCACCTGGGCCGGCACCGTGGAGTCGACGACCGTGAGCGGCACGCCAGCAGAGCCGGCGATCACCTCAGCCGCCAGGGCCGAGCCACCCATCCCGGCCAGCACCACCCGGTCCACGCCCTCGCGCTGCAGCTCGGCACGCAGGGCGGCCACCTCGTCGACCAGCGGGCGGGACGTCTCGTGCAGAGCGGTCCAGCCGAGCCGGTCGGTGGCGTACTCGGCAAGCCGGTCGCCCCACAGGGTGGGGTCCTGACCGGCCAGTCGGGAGGCGACGCGGTCGTCGAGGAGCGTGGGCACCGTCCGGTGCACCGCCTCGGCGGCGCCGCCCGTGGCGGTCACCTCGACGACGGCGCCCTCCTCGCCCCCCGCCCAGGTGATGACCGCCGGTGGGGAGGTCATTGCCGGCCTGGCGCCTGCAGACCCGTCCGGACACGCTCGGTGAGCTCGTCCCAGCTCTGCTGGAACTTCACCACGCCCTCGGACTCGAGCTGGTTCATCACGTCCTCGTAGGGCACGCCGACCCGGTCGAGGCTGTCGAGCACCTGACGAGCCGCCTGGTACGTCCCGCGCACGGTGTCGCCGCTGAGCTCGGAGTGCTCGGCGGCCGCGCGCAACGTGGCCTCGGGCATCGTGTTGACCACACCGCTGACGACCAGCTCGTCGACGTAGCGGGTGTCCTTGTACGCGGGGTCCTTCACCCCGGTCGACGCCCACAGCAGCCGCTGGGGGCGCGCGCCGGCGGCAGCCAGGTCCCGCCACCGCTCGCTGTCGAAGATCTCCTCGTAGGCCTCGTAGGCCAGACGCGCGTTGGCCACGGCGACCTCGCCGCGCAGGGCGGCGGCCTCCTCGGTGCCGATCTCGTCGAGGCGCTTGTCCACCTCGGTGTCGATCCGGGAGACGAAGAACGAGGCGACCGAGTGGATGGTCGACAGGTCAACCCCGGCATCGCGGGCTCGCTCGAGCCCGTCGATGTAGGCCAGCGCGACCGCCCGGTAGCGGTCCAGGGAGAAGATCAGCGTGACGTTGATGCTGATCCCCTCGGAGATCGCAGTGGTGATCGCCGGCAAACCCTCCGCGGTGGCCGGGATCTTCACGAGCAGGTTGGGCCGGTCCACCGCCTGCCACAGCTCGCGGGCCTGGGCCACGGTCGCCTCGGTGTCGTTCGCCAGGTACGGGTCGACCTCGATGGAGACGCGGCCGTCCACGCCGTCGGTGCGCTCGTAGACCGGCATGAAGCGGTCGCACGCGCTGCGCACATCGGCGGTGGTGAGCGCGGTGATGGCGGTGGGCACGTCCGCGCCCTCCTCGGCCAACGCCCGCAGGTCGGCGTCGTAGCGGTTCCCGGTCGACAGCGCCGAGGCGAAGATCGAGGGGTTGGTGGTCACTCCGACCACGTGGTCGTCGCGGATGAGGGAGTCGATGGACTGGGCACCGCCCCCCTCGAGCCGTTCGCGAGACAGGTCGTCAAGCCAGATCGAGACGCCCAGCTCACTGAGCCGGGCCAGCTGGTTGGTCATCGGTCCTCCTGTGCATCGGGCCCGGCAGCGAGGTGCTGCCGGGCCCGGTCGGTTACTTGGGAAGGTCTCCGGTGCCGCCCTGGGCGGTCTCCTGGTTCGCACCCGGTGAGTCGTCCCCGCGCGCCGCGGCGATGGACTCACGTGCCTTGGCGACGGTTGCCTCGGGCGTGATCCCGAACTCCTCGTACAGGCGCTGGTAGCCGGCTGAGGCGCCGTAGTGCTCGAGGCTGACTGCCCGGCCGGCGTCTCCGATCAGCTCCTGCCAGCTCATGGCGACCCCGGCCTCGATGGAGACGCGGGCGCGCACCTGCGCCGGGAGCACCGACTCGCGGTAGGCGTCGTCCTGCAGGGCGAACCACTCCTGGGACGGCATCGAGACCACGCGGGTCGCCACGCCCTCGGCCTGGAGCGTCTCGCGGGCCGCGAGCGCGATCTGCACCTCGGAACCGGTCGCGATGAGGATCACGTCGGGCGCGCCACCGGCGGCCTCGGCCAGTACGTAGCCACCGCGGGCCACGCCCTCGGCGCTGGCCAGGGTGTCGCCCTCGGCCGCCCCGTCCCCGCGGGCCGGGTTGGGGATGTTCTGGCGGGTGAGGATGAGGCCGGCGGGCCGTTCGGTGTTCTCGATGATCGTGCGCCAGGCGACGGCGGTCTCCGCGGCGTCCGCGGGCCGGACGACGTCCAGGCCGGGGATGGCGCGCAGCGCCGAGAGGTGCTCGACCGGCTGGTGGGTCGGGCCGTCCTCACCCAGGCCGATGGAGTCGTGGGTCCACACGAAGGTGCTCGGGATGCCCATGAGAGCTGCCAGCCGCACCGAGGGGCGCATGTAGTCGGAGAAGGTGAGGAAGGTGCCGCCGTAGGGACGGGTGAGCCCGTGCAGCGTGATGCCGTTGAGGATCGCGCCCATCCCGTGCTCGCGGACGCCGAAGTGCAGCGTGCGCCCGTATGGGTTGCCCGGGAACATCTTGGTGGACCGCTCCACCGGGAGGAAGGAGGGCTCCCCCTTCATCGTCGTGTTGTTCGAGCCGGCGAGGTCGGCCGAGCCGCCCCACAGCTCGGGCAGCGTGTCGGCCAGTGCGGAGAGCACGTTGCCGGAGGCGGCCCGGGTGGAGACGTCCTTGCCCTCCTCGAACTGCGGCAGCGCCGCGGCCCAGCCCTCGGGCAGCTGGCGTGCGCTGAGCCGGTCGAGCAGTGCGGCGCCGTCCGGGTTGGCGGTGCGCCAGGCGTCGTAGCTCTTCTGCCACTCGGCGCGGGCCTGCGCGCCGCGGTCGCCGACCTTGCGCACGTGGTTCAGCACCTCGTCGGTGACCTCGAAGTCCTGCTCGGGGTCGAAGTCGAGCACCTTCTTCAGTGCGGCGACCTCCTCGGCGCCGAGCGCGGAGCCGTGGATCGCACCGGTGTTCTGCTTGGTGGGGGAGGGCCAGCCGATGATCGTGCGCAGCGCGATGAAGGTGGGTCGGCCGGTCTCCGCCTTGCCCGCCTCGATCGCGGCGAGCAGCGCGTCGACGTCCTCCCGGTACCCGGTCTCGCCCTGCGTCCAGTCCACCCGCTCGGTGTGCCAGCCGTAGGCGGCGTAGCGGGCGAGCACGTCTTCCGTGAAGGCGATGTTGGTGTCGTCCTCGATGGAGATCTCGTTGTCGTCCCAGATGACGATGAGGTTGCCCAGCTCCTGGACACCGGCGATCGCGCTGGCCTCGTGCGTGACGCCCTCCTGGAGGTCGCCGTCGGAGGCGATGACGAAGATGTGGTGGTCGAAGGGGCTGGTTCCAGGCGCGGCGTCCGGGTCCAGCAGACCGCGCTCCCGGCGCGATGCCATCGCCATGCCCACCGCGTTGGCCAGGCCCTGACCCAGGGGTCCGGTGGTCACCTCGACGCCCTCGGTGTGGCGGTACTCGGGGTGGCCCGGGGTCTTGGAGCCCCAGGTGCGCAGTGCCTTGAGGTCGTCCAGCTCCATGTCGTAGCCGGAGAAGTAGAGCTGGATGTACTGGGTGAGGGCACTGTGCCCGGCAGAGAGCACGAACCGGTCCCGGCCCAGCCAGTGCGGGTCGCTCGGGTCGTGGCGCATCACGTTCTGGTAGAGCAGGTAGGCCGCCGGTGCCAGGCTCATCGCGGTACCCGGGTGCCCGCTGCCGACCTTCTGCACGGCGTCCGCGGCAAGGATGCGCGCAGTGTCCACCGCGCGCAGGTCCACGTCGTTCCAGCCGGTCGTGTTGCTGGTCTCGCTCACTGGGTCTCCCTCATGTACGTCTGGACCGGTCCGCGACCGGTAGAGCATGGTGCGAGCCTATCGGGACTGTCCGCAAGCGCAGCCTCGTTGCCAGATGTTGGGCCGGGCCGGCTCGGCGTGAGTGTGATCGCCCACTCAAGGCTCTCGCCCGGGACAACGCGCCGGTAGGATTGGTCATTCCACGGGGGCGGGACCTTAGGATGGCCGGGCCGTCGCAGTTCTCGGGGACGGCCAGATTGGAGCGGATCGACGCGTGCGCAACGTGCAGTCGGCGCCGGAGCGCCAGAGCCAGGAAGGGGCACGCGACGTGGCTGACCGTTCGACACTGCGCTCCAGCCCCGGCCCGGCCGCGGGTGGTCGGAGTCGCGGGGACGTGCTGCGCGCCTACGTGGCGCTGACCAAGCCGCGCATCGTTGAGCTGCTGCTCGTCACCACCGTTCCCACCGTCATCCTTGCCGCCGGCGGCTGGCCGGGCCTGTGGCTCCTCGTGGCCACGATGGTCGGTGGTTACGCGGCGGCCGGTTCGGCCAACTCCTTCAACATGATCCTGGACCGGGACATCGACCGGCTGATGAACCGGACCAAGCAGCGTCCGCTGGTCACCGGCATCATCTCGGTGCGTGCCGCGGCGGTGTTCTCCACCGCCCTCGGGGTCTTCGCGGTGCTCTGGTTCGGGCTGCTCGTGAACTGGGCGTCGGCCTGGCTCGCGCTGGCGGCAATCGTGATGTACGTCGTCGGGTACACGATGCTGCTCAAGCGTCGCACCTCGCAGAACATCGTGTGGGGCGGGGCCGCGGGCTGTATGCCGGTGCTCATCGGCTGGTCGGCGGTCACCGGCACCGTGGAGTGGCCTGCGGTCGTGCTCTTCGGGATCATCTTCTTCTGGACGCCGCCGCACTACTGGCCGCTGTCCATGCGCTTCCGCCAGGACTACGCACGTGCCGAGGTGCCGATGCTGCCGGTGGTGGCCTCGAACACCAAGGTCGCCACTCAGATCCTGCTCTACGGGGCGGCCATGGTGGCCTGCTCGTTGCTGCTGGTGCCGGTGGCCGGCATGACCTGGGTATATGCGGTGATCACCGCGGCGGCCGGGGCGTGGTTCCTGGCCGGCAGTGCGCGCCTGCTGGTCCGGGCTCGGCACCCCGAGCGCGGCAAGCTGGCCGCGATGAAGGTCTTCCACGCCTCGATCACCTATCTCACCATCGTGTTCGTGGCCGTCGCGATCGATCCCTTCCTCCCGCTCTGACGTGGCCCGCCCTCCCGTGCCGAGGCGCTTGGAGCGCGCGCTGGAGGAGTACCTGGCGCACCTGGCCGTCGAACGGGGGCTGAGCGAGCACACCCTGGCCGCCTACCGACGCGACCTCAACCGGTACGTGGGGTACCTGGCGGCGCGGGGTCGCCAGTCGGTCGAGGAGGTGCTGGAGGAGGACGTCGCCGGCTACGTCGAGGTGCTGCGCACCGGTTCGGACGGCGGTCGCCCGCTTGCGGTCTCCTCGGCGGGTCGGGCGATGGTCGCCGTGCGTGGCTGGCACCGCTTCGCGCTGCGGGAGGGTCAGGCCGGCCACGACCCGTCGGCGCAGGTGCGGGCACCGGCCACGATCCGTCGGCTGCCCAAGGCGCTGAGCACCGATGACGTCGAGCGGCTCCTGGAGGCGGCGTCGCTGGGGGAGGGGCCGGTCCCGCTGCGTGACCGGGCGTTGCTGGAGCTGCTCTACGGCACCGGTGCCCGGATCAGCGAGGCGGTCGGGCTCTCCGCCGACGACCTCGATCTGGACGAGGGCACCATCCGGCTCTTCGGCAAGGGTCGCCGGGAGCGCGTGGTGCCGATCGGGCGGTACGCGATCGGTGCCATGGAGGCCTACCTGGTCCGGGCGCGCCCCGAGCTGGCCCGCGCCGGACGGGGCACTACGGCACTGTTCCTCAACCAGCGCGGCGGGCCGCTGAGCCGCCAGAGCGCCTGGGCGGTGCTGCAGGTCGCCGGGGAGCGCGCCGGCCTGGGGGAGCACGTCTCCCCGCACACGCTGCGCCACTCCTTCGCCACCCATCTGCTGGCCGGAGGCGCCGACGTGCGGGTGGTCCAGGAGCTGCTCGGGCACGCCTCGGTGACGACGACCCAGATCTACACCCAGGTCACGGTGCAGACCATGCGCGAGGTGTACGCCACCGCCCACCCGCGGGCACGAGGGTGACGTCGCCGTCGGGCGGGCCCGTCATCGTGCGGCGGACAGGCTCTGGCCGGCCGCCTGACCCACAAGGCGGCGCCGCGGCGTCTTCGTCCCCAGCCGCCACCGCGAGACACCCGCCCGCCGGCCGGCCCCGGCAGCATGGGGCCATGAGCAAGAAGAAGCGCCGGCGCTCCCGCCCCTCGTCGCGTCCTGCACGGCCGGTGCGGCCCCCGGCGAGCGGTGGGGTGTCCCGCTCCCGCGCGAGTGGTGCGGCGGCGCGCACGAATGGTGCCGTCGCCCATCCCCGCGCGCGGGGTGCGGTGACCGGGGCTCCTGACTCCGCGCCGGTTGTCGGTCTGCGCGGCTCGCCCGGCGTGGCCCCGGAAGAGGTGGTCGGGCTGGTCGCCATCGGCGAGCTGGACCGCCAGCTGCCCGCACTCCAGGCCGCCATCAGCCGCCGCTGGGTGGAGCTGCGCCGCGATGCCACGCACCAGGCCGCCGCGCAGCTGCGGGTGGGGGACCGGGTGCGCATCGTCCACGGCGTGCGCCCCCAGTACCTGCAGGGCGCCACCGGCACCGTCACCGGCTGGTCGGGGCAGAGCGCGGTCGTGCAGCTCGACATGCCCGTGGGGCGCTACCGCACCGGTGAGGTGCGCTGCCCTCCGCTCGGCCTGCTTCCCGTACCCGTCGAGAACCGGTGAGCGCCGACGATGTTCCGGCCTTGCCCGCGCGCCGTTCGCCCCGCGGGGTGCGGGCCAACTACCCTGGCAGCGTGACCGAAGCGCAGCAGCCGAGCCTGATCGACGCAGCCGATCAGGACGCCGACTTCCCCGAGCCCGCCCCGCTCGATGGGCACGGCCCGGCGCGCATCATCGCCATGTGCAACCAGAAGGGCGGCGTCGGCAAGACGACGACCACCATCAACCTGGGTGCCGCCCTGGCCGAGTACGGCCGCCGCGTGCTCATCGTCGACTTCGACCCCCAGGGCGCGGCCTCCGCCGGCCTGGGCATCAACGCCAACGAGCTGGACCGCACGATCTACTCGGTGCTCATGGAGCCACGCGCCGACGTGCGCGAGATCATCCACGAGACCAGCGTCCCGGGGCTCGACATCGTCCCGGCCAACATCGACCTCTCCGCCGCCGAGGTGACCCTGGTGAGCGAGGTGGCCCGCGAGCAGGTGCTCTCCCGTGTGCTGCGCCCGGTCACCGAGGACTACGACCTCGTGCTCATCGACTGCCAGCCCTCTCTGGGTCTGCTCACCGTCAACGCGCTCACCGCTGCGCACGGGGTGCTCATCCCGCTGGAGGCGGAGTTCTTCGCGCTGCGCGGGGTAGCCCTGCTGATGGAGACGATCGACAAGGTCTCCGAGCGCATCAACCCGCGCCTGCAGCTCGACGGCATCCTCGTGACCATGTACGACGGTCGCACGCTGCACGCCCGCGAGGTGCTGGAGCGGGTGCGGGAGGGCTTCGGGGACCGGGTCTACGACACGCTCATCTCGCGCACCATCAAGTTCCCCGACGCCACGATCGCCACGGAGCCGATCACCAGCTACGCCCCGAGCCACGCCGGCGCGCAGGCCTACCGCCGCCTGGCCCGTGAGCTCGTCGCCCGCGGTGACGTCGCCTGACGCGGCCGCGGCCGTCGCCCCGTCAGACCCCGCCCCGGACGAGGCGACACCCGGTGGCCGGTCGGCCTTCGCGGTCACCCTGGAGAACTTCTCCGGCCCCTTCGACCTGCTGCTGTCGCTCATCGCCAAGCACAAGCTGGACATCACCGAGGTGGCCCTGGCGCAGGTGACCGACGAGTTCATCGCCCACCTGGCCGGCCAGGAGGAGTGGGACCTGGGCCAGGCCAGTGAGTTCCTCGTCGTGGCAGCCACCCTGCTCGACCTCAAGGCGGCCCGGCTGCTGCCGCGTGGCGCAGTGGAGGACGAGGAGGACCTCGAGCTGCTCGAGGCACGCGATCTGCTCTTCGCGCGGCTGCTGCAGTACCGCGCCTACAAGCAGGTAGCCGATGAGCTGGCCGAGCGGTGGGCGACCGGCGTTCGGTCCTTCCCGCGCTCGGTGGCCCTGGAACCACACTTCGCGGCACTGCTGCCCGAGCTCGTGCTGCGGGTGGGGCCCGAGCGCCTCGCCGAGCTGGCCGCAGCGGCTTTCGCCCCCAAGCCGGGCCCGCCACAGGTCGACCTGGACCACCTGCACGCCCCGGTGGTCTCGGTCCGGGAACAGGCCGCAGTCCTGGTGGACCGGCTGCGACGGCTCCGCGCGGCCACCTTCCGGGCGCTGACCGACGATGCCGAGTCCACCGCCGTCGTCGTCTCCCGGTTCCTGGCACTGTTGGAACTGTTCCGCGAAGGGGTGGTCGGCTTCGACCAGGCCCGGCCGCTGGGCGAGCTCACCGTGCGATGGTCGGGCAGTGACGAGGGCGAGATCGACGTGGGGGACGAGTACGACGACGTACCGGTGGCGCCGCCACCGGGAC
>Ga0209487_1003146_pt1 | contig 13075 bp, 10 predicted proteins | sample Poulit2012_FD_187524 | JGI IMG/M metagenome (GOLD analysis project Ga0209487, IMG submission 187524) | Agricultural soil microbial communities from Georgia to study Nitrogen management - Poultry litter 2012 (SPAdes) (version 2) | ecosystem: Environmental > Terrestrial > Soil > Agricultural land... | reverse complement strand
CCGCTATCAAGATTGCTGCATTTCGAATGGCAGACGACTTGCTGCTCACCATGCAACACCTGAAAAAGGAATTTTTAAATAAAGAAAATGAATTTCAAAATGTTTTGAAAATGGGGCGCACTCACCTCCAAGATGCTGTTCCGATTCGGCTTGGACAGGAATTCGGCGCTTATTCCGAGGTCGTGGAGCGTGATATTAGAAGGGTGACGCAAGCTGCACAAGAAATGTTAACGATTAACCTTGGAGCAACGGCCGTTGGAACTGGACTCAACGCAAAACCTGAATACATTGAAAAAGTTGCTTCCCAGCTATCATCTCAGCTTGGTGTGAAGCTAGATGTTTCAAAAAGTCTTGTGGATGGGACCCAGAATACTGACGGCTATACATCTCTATCCGCATCTTTAAAAGTAGCTGCTCTTAACATGTCGAAAATATGTAATGATATTCGCTTGATGGCGTCAGGTCCGATGACTGGTTTTCAGGAAATTTACTTACCAGCAAGGCAACCGGGTTCTTCCATCATGCCTGGAAAAGTGAACCCCGTCATGATTGAAGTGGTGAATCAAGTGGCTTTTCAAGTTTCTGGGAATGATCAATCGATAGGGATGGCGTCTGAAGCAGGCCAGTTTGAATTAAATGTGATGGGCCCTGTGATTGCTTTTAACCTCCTTCAATCGTTAGAAATAATGAAAAACGGTTTGGATGTTTTCACGCGTTACGCTGTAAGTGGCATCGAGGCAAATATAGAGAGATGCCGCGAGTACGTCGAGCAAAGTTATGGCATCATTACCGCTCTCAATCCACATATCGGTTACGAAACAGCCTCAAAAGTTGTAAAACAAGCAAGAGAAACAGGCTTAACAATAGAAGAAATTTGCAAGGCACATGATCTGTTAACAAAAAAAGAACTCGAAACCATACTCGATCCCGTTGAAATGACAACACCAGGGATTTCAGGAAGCCAGTTCTTATAGGGGACATAGGGGACAGGCACGCTGTCCCTATTTTTACTGAAACTTTTATCTTCGTGACATCGTAGTAAGGAGTGGGTGGAGAGAAAAAATGAAATGATTCAGATGATGGAAGTAAAGATTAGGGATACTCTTTGGGGAGCTTATCCCCTTCAATCTAAAACTCCCTAAACTCTAAACTTTTAATGAATTTTTTCTCTCCTGCACATTGTCGTGTTAAGCTAACGAGTAAATTAAGAGACATTTTAAGTTTGCAATAGAGGGAATCAGGGGGACAGTGTGCCTGTCCCTCTGTCCCGAACAGGGGCAGTCGCCTGTCCTGGGGAGGGGATTATATGGCTATTAAGTTGTCTGATTTGTCGAAAAGGTATGGGAGTAATGATGCGGTGAGGGGAGTGAGTCTTGAGGTTGAGCAGGGTGAGTTGTTTGGATTTCTGGGGCCGAATGGGGCCGGGAAAACGACGACGATAAAAATGTTGACGGGACTGTTGGAGCCGTCTAGTGGGATTGCTGAGATAAAAGGAATCAATATTTGGACGTCTCCAATCGAAGCGAAAAAGCACTTGGCTTATGTTCCAGATCATCCGAATATTTATCCAAAATTAACAGGTTTGGAATATATTCATTTTGTTGCGTCAGTGTTTGGAGTGTCTGAGGATACATATGAGAATAAAGCAGCGGAATTACTGGAAACGTTCAGCTTAACTGAACGAGCCGACGAACTAATCGAAAGTTATTCACATGGGATGAAACAAAAAATAGCCATCTGTGGTGCGCTCATTCATGAACCAGATGTGCTGTTTTTAGATGAGCCGACAGTCGGGCTTGACCCGAAAAGTGCACGTGCTCTTAAAAATCTACTACGAAAACTTTGTGATGAGGGGATGACTGCGTTTATCTCCACTCATATATTAGAAATTGCTGAAGAAATGTGCGATCGAGTGAGCATTATTGCGGATGGAGAGATTGTTGCCCTCGGTACGATGGATGAATTGCGTCAATTGGAAGGGACGTCAGAAGGTAGTTTAGAAGATATCTTTCTAGAGTTGACCGGTGGGGAAGCGGAACAAGCACTCATTGAAGAGATGGGGAAACCAGAGTCAGGTGAAATCAAATGATGAAGATTTTATTTGCAAACGAGTGGCGAATTATGATGAATACCCTCCGAACGCAACCGTCAAGAAATATTTTTGCCTATTTGATTTCGGTGATTGTTGTAGGATTGTTTTTGATTTTTATATCAAACGGTGTGTGGCATTTAGCAGGTAAAATGACTACACCTATTTTTGAAGGGATTTTATCATATAGCTTGCTAATGGTTATTGGTATAACGGTTTTATTTGGACTTCCTTATGTTTATAAAAATTTATACGCGTCAACGGATTTAGAATTGTTATTCACAATGCCAATTCCAACACCCTATATTTTTTGGATAAAATATATTCAAAGCTTCCTGCGTGTGGCTCTACCAATACTCTTCTTTTTTGGTGTGCTGGCTACGGTGTACGGTTTGGCAACTGGCGTTCATTTTCTTTATTATCCAGTTTTATTGCTCGTGTTGATTGCTGTTAGTTTAATAGGTTTATCCATTACATATTTAGGGAATTTGCTCGTCGTTCAAGTTGTTCCAGTGAGTCGAGCGAATGAATTTTTGACCGGGATGAGTTTTTTTACCGGTATCGCGGTGTATATGGTGTTGATGATTCCAAATTTTACAAGTGATGGATCAATGATCGACATGATCATGTCTGGCTTACCTTTACTACCGGACTGGGTACCGACGAATTGGGGCAGTACTGCTGTCATTGAAGCGGGGCAAGGTTCATTTAAATTTATAATTCCGCTGTTAATGACTCTATTTATAAGTGCTATTTTAATTTTAATTGCCACTATGACCGTGGAAAAAGGTTTTCGTACAGGATGGATTCGAGTCAGCGAAGGTGGGGGAGGTAAAAAGAAGAAGCGTCACCGGAAAAATCAGCGCTCATTAAAATTAGATCATCCTGTCATAGCGATTGGTAAAAAAGAGTGGTTAACTCTTAAGCGAGATACACGTGAATGGCTGGTATTTATGCCGCTGGTCATATCGATAGGATTTATCATTATCGGCTTTTTCACAAACGACGGTAGCATAAACGAGCTTCGCCAATTCCCTGAGGTGAGTTGGCCAATTGCACAAGGGTTCGCGCTATTTTTATATGCCATGTTAAATGGAACAGTGGCAGCCTATTCTGTCGGGCGTGAGGGTGTGTCTGCTTGGAATCTCAATATCTTACCTTTACCTGGAAAAACAATTGCACTCGGAAAGTTGTGGATAAGTTGGCTAATTCCTTTTGTGTTATTGACAACGGTCGAAATCATTGTCGGGATTTTTCTCGGCTGGTCTGTTACGCAATTTTTACTTGGTATCGTGATAAAAGCGGTCATTACCTTAGGAATCAGTGCGCTCGGTTTATGGTTTGGAACAATCGGTGCGAAGTATAACCCAATGAATCCGCAAATGCGTCTTCAGTTTGGCGTGTCCATTCTATTATTCATATTGTCGATTATCTATTTAGTTGTTTTAGCGATTCCGTATGGGTTTATGGTTTTCCCGGTTGAACAAGTGGCACTACCTGACCCTACAAGTCACGGTGTAGCTGGAATTCCAGGTTTGATGCTCACCATTATTTTAACATTTTTTAAATGGAAACAGACTTATCCAATGGTTGTGTCGGCTGGATTGATCCTCCTTATGATTGCTGTATCGGTTGGTATCACGGTTGGCTCCACATTAGCAAGTGCCAAACGATTTGACAAAGGCATTAAAATTGATTTAGTGAGTGAAACTAATTCGAAACCATTGAATGGAAAATAAGAACAGGAGTAAATCGTTTTAGTCTTGAATTTTAAAGGATGGAGAATAGCTTATTGATGGAGTAGGTGTTGTAATGAAAAAGGTAATTGGAATCGTCATGTTTGTTGTACTTATAGGGCTCATGAGTGCATGTGACTCAGTAGGAAATGAGAAGTCAGATTATATATCCGAAGCCGATTTGGATGAGCGAGAAGAAATGATTCTAACCACGGTTGCTGATCAGTCATTTGTTTTCGATTATAATAATACATCATATGAAGAAGTTAGTGTATGGATAGAAAAGTATGAATCAGGTGAAATGGTCAATGACGAGTTGGGTTATATGACGACAGACATTGATGAACAGGGATCGATTATTTTCGCTACGGCTATTGATGAAGAACCGCATGAAAAGGAAACATTCTATCTAGGTGTTGGTGATGAAAATGGTACATCTTCCTCAACCCCCTCCGATGAAGCGGCGTTAACTTCCGAAAATATGTCGATTGTGTCAGGATCATTCACAGAAGAGATTGCTATAGATAAAGATGAAACCGTGTTGGCGAGCATAGCGTATTCCAATGATGAACATGGTGTAAGTTCAATTTCTAGTGATTTTTATGAAAATCCAGAGAACAACTTGGAAGAATTAGAAGAATATGATGTTGTGTACTTGTTTAAGATAGCATTTGATGATTAGAAACATAGCTGTGGGGAAAACAGTGATAAGGACTAAATAAAGAAAGGATGTAACACATGAAAGATAGTAAGTCACATGATTGTTATGTAGCCAACAATGCAGAAGAATTACTATCTGCATTAAAAATTAAAGCCAATACTATTTTGATTACGAAGTATTACAAAGAAGAATTTATGGAAAAAACGGAATTACCATTACCAGAAGAAGATTTCTTCTCCGGTACGCGTGTCGCAGCAAGTGCCGGGGGAAATCCTGTGTTTCTATTAATGAATTTCTTTAGCAAAAGAGATAAACAGCAGAGAAAGATAGATAGTAAAGTTCAAAAATATATGCTAAAAAAACATGATGAGGATCTTCTTTTATATTTACGCCAACGAGACTATTAATCTTTCATGAGGGGGGACGTGGGGACAGGCACATTGTCCCGAATGGGACAGCGTGCCTGTCCCCACGTCCCAAAAAAGTCTTGACGATAGATCATCTGTATGCAATAATAAGTGTAATAAAATATGGTACCTTTAAATCAGTCCTGTGAGGCTGACAAGGAAAGCGGATTGGTTATGTGAAAATAGCGATGTATATGTTTCATTGTCGTTTATTTTTATGTAATCTACAGGTTTCTTGTCACTTTTGACAGGGGACCTGTTTTTTTATACCCTGCTCCTTTATATGGTGCCAATCATCAGGAGGCAACATTATGAAAAAAGTAGATACAGATTTTTCTTTACAGGCTGTTCCACAAACACACCGAAAAAACTTTTGGCATACGTTAGTCGTCATGCTCGGACTCACTTTTTTCTCAGCAAGTATGTGGTCAGGCGGTGAGCTTGGCCAGGGTCTTAGTTTTACACAGTTTATGTTAATTGTATTGGCAGGAAATCTCATCCTCGGTATTTATACTGGTGCGCTTGCCTATATGGCGTCAAAAACAGGCCTATCAACGCACTTACTCGCACGTTATGCATTTGGTGAAAAAGGATCTTATATTTCATCATTTATGCTTGCTTTTACGCAAATCGGTTGGTTTGGGGTAGGTACGGCGATGTTTGCCGTTCCAGTTCAAAAAGTCACTGGCATTGATGTTCATATTTTAATTGCAATTGCTGGTATTTTAATGACATGTACAGCTTTCTTCGGGATGAAAGCAATTGTGGTGATTGGTTTTATTGCGGTGCCGCTAATTTCAATTCTTGGAAGCACATCTGTTGTTAAAGCAATCCAATCAATGGGTGGCATGGAAGAACTGTTTGGCTATGAACCGACACAATCGCTCGGATTAGCAGCTGCACTAACAATTTGCATCGGTTCATTTATAAGTGCAGGAACACTCACACCAGATTTTACTCGATTTTCTCGAAAGAAAAGTTCCGCTGTTATCGCGACAGTGATTGCATTTTTCATTGGAAATACATTAATGTTTGTTTTCGGTGCGGTGGGTTCCATTGCGACGGGACAAGCAGATATTTCTGAAGTGATGTTTATGCAGAACTTAATGGTGCCTGCAATTATTGTTTTAGGTCTTAATATTTGGACGACCAATGATAATGCACTTTATGCATCAGGATTAGGATTATCGAATATTACAAAATTACCACGTAAGAAGATGGTTATTATAAATGGCGTGGCCGGGACAATAGCTGCTCTTTGGCTTTATAATCATTTTGTTGGTTTTTTAAATATCCTAGGTTCGACTTTACCGCCGATTGGTGCAATTATTTTAGCAGATTTCTTTATCCTTAACCGCGCTCATTATAAAGCGTTTAAGGAAATGACATTTAAAAATATCAACTTAATTGCGATTGTGGCTTGGATTTTCGGGATTGTTGCGGCTGCGCTTCTGCCTGGAATTCCACCAATCAATGCGTTGATAGGTTCAGCCATCGCCCATGTTGCTGGAACGAAAGCCGTTGAATGGGTTTCTCGTAAGCAAGTTACTATATCACAAACAGAAAAGGTGGAATCATAATGAAAATAATTAATGCTGCATTACACGGAAAGTCAGGGTTATGGGATATTAATATTCTAGATGGTAAAATAGATGCAATTACTGAGTCACAAGGAACTGCCAGTGACAGTAACGTGCTTGATGTAGAGGGTTCACTTGTACTTCCGCCTTTTATCGAACCTCATATTCATTTAGACACAACATTAACAGCAGGTGAGCCAGCATGGAATCAGAGTGGTACATTATTTGAAGGGATTCAACGTTGGTCTGAACGTAAACAGACAATTACACATGAAGATGTAAAAAGTCGTGCAAAAAAAGCATTAACATGGCAGGTAGCGCAGGGCATTCAGCACGTTAGAACGCATGTGGATGTTACAGATCCCAAATTGCTTGCTCTAAAGGCATTGCTTGAAGTGAAAGAAGAAATAGCCCCGTATTTAGATTTACAGTTGGTCGCATTCCCACAAGAAGGTATTCTATCTTATCCGAATGGAAAAGAATTACTTGAAGAATCTTTGAAAATGGGAGCTGACGTGGTCGGCGGGATTCCACATTATGAATTTAACCGCGAATATGGCGTGGAATCTATGAAAGTTGCTTTTGATTTAGCGGAAAAATATGATCGTCTTGTAGATATCCACTGTGATGAAATAGACGATGAACAATCTCGTTTTGTAGAAGTCGTAGCGACAGAAGCTTACGAACGTGGATTAGGTCCAAAAGTAACGGCAAGTCACACGACCGCCATGGGCTCTTATAATGACGCGTACACGTCCAAGTTATTTAGATTATTAGGTATGTCTGAAATCAACTTTGTTTCCAACCCGCTCGTCAATATTCATTTGCAAGGACGTTTTGATTCATACCCGAAACGCCGTGGCTTAACGCGAGTCAAAGAATTGCTCGAGGCAGGAATGAATGTTTGTTTTGGACATGATGATATTTTTGATCCATGGTATCCACTAGGAACAGGTAATATGCTACAAGTCCTTCATATGGGAATTCACGCTTCACAATTAATGGGGTACGAACAAATTATGAACTCTATTGATTTAATTACGACCAATAGTGCCAAAACGATGCATATCGAAGGAAATTATGGAATCGAAGTAGGTAAGGACGCCAATATGATCGTGCTTGACGGCCCGGATGCCTATGAAGTCATTCGTAACCAAGCCACCGTCACTTATTCTATTCGCAAGGGACAAGTTATTTCTGAAACTCGCCCAAGTGAAACGAGTGTTAATTTTGACAAGAAAATAAAAGTAGATTTTAAAAGATAGGGACAGAGGGGACAGGTTGCTTGTCCCCATGTCCTTTTATATCGAGAAAAATTATCTTTATTAGAGAATGGGGAAGAACTGTGATTAAGAGAGTTGATATTACAAATCCCGAATTAGTTAAAGACATATTAAACGTTCAAACACTTGCATATAAAGTGGAAGCAGACATAATTGGTTCCGACGATATACCTCCGTTACAAGACACGGTTGAGTCGTTGCAACAATGTGGGGAAAGGTTCTATGGTTATTACGTAGATGAAAGGCTGTGCGGAGTCATCTCTATAAAACAATTTGATAACGTCGTTGATATACACCGATTAATGGTACATCCTAAAACTTTCAGACAAGGAATCGCCCAGCAGTTACTGGACTTTGTTGAGAACAACGCGGAAAAAGATGGTATAATCATCGTATCAACAGGGACTAAAAATAAACCAGCCGTATCCTTCTATTTGAAAAATGGCTTTTTAAAAATAGAAGAAAAAAGAGTAGCAGAAAATCTATCGCTAACAACGTTTATTAAAAAAATATGATTGGAATCGCTACTGCACTTGATATTATTTTCAACATATTGTATATTAACCTTACTATACTAACGACTAAATTCATTGACGAGAACGAGTAATCATAATTCCTGTTCTACAGAGAGTTGGCACCTTGCTGAAAGCCAATGTTCAGTTTATGATGAACATCCTCTCCGAGAAGAAAAGCTGAAACGTTTTAAGCTTTTACGGAAATCCACCGTTAAAAGGATCGCGTATGATTGTACGTTGAATGAGTGTTAGGAAATGACTTTAAAGCAGTTATTTCCTAAAATCAGGGTGGTAGCACGGGTAGAACTCGTCCCTATATAGGGACGAGTTTTTTGTTTTTTTAAAAAGGAGTGATCTCATGGAAAAAGTGAATTCTAATGAAAAAGCAGTCGAACGTGAAAATCGAATCAAAAAGTTGTGGGATAATGAAAATACATTTAAGAAGTCTGTTTCAGAACGTGAAGGAAATGAAACATTTGTATTTTATGAAGGGCCTCCTACAGCCAACGGACTTCCACATGCGGGCCATGTTTTAGGAAGAGTGATTAAAGATTTCATTGCAAGATATAAAACGATGCAAGGGTATCAAGTGATTCGTAAAGCTGGCTGGGATACCCATGGCTTACCAGTAGAACTAGGTGTAGAAAAGAAAATTGGGATTTCCGGTAAGAAAGAGATTGAGGAATATGGTGTTGAAAAATTCATTGAGGAATGTAAAAAAAGCGTTTTTGATTACGAACGTCAATGGCGAATTTTTACTGAAGCTATTGGGTACTGGGTTGATATGGATAATCCATATATCACACTCAATAATGAGTATATCGAAAGTGTCTGGTATATTTTATCGACAATTCATGAAAAAGGATTACTGTACCAAGGACATCGTGTGACACCCTATTGTCCAAGTTGTCAAACGTCATTGAGTTCTCATGAAGTGGCCCAAGGTTACAAGGATGTTAAAGATCTATCTGCTACAGCCAAGTTTAAGATAAAAGGTACTGAAAATGAATATTTTTTAGGCTGGACGACGACACCTTGGACTTTACCAGCTAATGTTGCTTTAGCGGTTAACCGCAACATGGATTACGTTAAGATAAAACAAGGGAATAATATTTACACGGTTGCAGAGGCACTTGCGGATAAAGTGTTCAATGAAGACTATGAAGTGGTCAGTAAGCATAAAGGAAGTGAGTTTGTCGGCCTTCCTTATGAACCACTGTTTACGCATCTTAACTTAGATAAAGGTTATGTAGTTATTTCAGCAGATTTTGTTACGGATGATAGTGGAACCGGTATTGTTCACATCGCTCCAGCTCATGGAGAGGATGACTATGAGGCTGTTAAAAAAGAGGGATTAGATTTTATAAATATTGTTAATGAAGCGGGTCTGTATACTGAAGACTTTCCTCCATTAGTAGGTGAGTTTACTAAAGACAGTGATGTATCAATCATTAAAATGTTAGCTGAAAAGGATCTTCTTTTCTCAAAAGAAAAATATGAACATAGCTACCCTCATTGCTGGCGGTGCGATTCGCCTCTTATTTATTATGCAATGGAAGGCTGGTTTATTCAGACAACAGCAATTAAAGAAACCATCTTAGAGAATAATGAAACGATAACTTGGCATCCAGAACATATGAAGCATGGCCGTTTTGGAAACTTTTTAGAAAATATGGTGGATTGGAACTTAGGACGCAATCGCTATTGGGGAACACCGTTAAATGTATGGGTATGTAATGACTGTCATCATCAGTATTCTCCAAATAGTATCCAAGATCTCAAAGATCATGCTAAAAATAAAGTGTCGGACGATATAGAACTTCACAAACCTTATGTTGATGAAGTAACGTTAATTTGTCCCAAATGCCAAAGTGATATGAAACGAACGAAAGAAGTAATCGATGTATGGTTTGATAGTGGTTCAATGCCATTTGCTCAATATCATTATCCATTTGAAAATAAAGAGTTATTCAAAAAACAATTCCCGGCAGATGTCATTGTTGAAGGAGTCGATCAAACGCGAGGATGGTTTTACAGTCTACTTGCAGTGTCTTCCTTATTCAAGGGCGAAACATCATATAAACGTGTTCTTTCACTGGGACATATACTTGATGAAGATGGACGTAAAATGTCTAAAAGTAAAGGAAACGTTATTAATCCGATGGACCTAGTTGAACAATATGGAGCAGACGCATTGAGATGGTCGCTACTTGCCGATAGTGCGCCGTGGAATAATAAAAGATTTTCATCTAATATCGTGAGTCAAGCTAAATCAAAAATAGTCGATACCCTCGTCAATGTGCATTCTTTCTATACTTTATATGCCGATATTGACCAATTTGACCCGAACGAACATGGTCCTGGTAAAAAGTCGTTATTAGATGAATGGATATTATCAAGACTTCATACGGTTGTCAAAAAGGTTGAAATGTATCTAGATGATTATGAATTTACTGCTGCGGCAAGAGAACTAGCATTACTAGTCGATCAGATTAGTAACTGGTATATCCGCCGCTCAAGAAATCGATTCTGGAGTGAAGGTTTAAGCGACGATAAATTGGCGGCTTATCATACGTTATACAGTGTGCTGACGACAACAAGTAAGATGTTAGCGCCATTTACACCATTCATTTCAGAGGATATCCATGTTAACCTAACGGGCGAAAGTGTGCATCTATCTAATTTTCCAAAATATGATGAGGCGGTTGTAAATGAAAGATTGGAAAAAGAAATGGGGAGCGTGCTTCAAATTATTGAGCTTGCTCGTCGGACTCGTAATACTTCTAATATAAAGACAAAGCAACCTCTATCTGTACTGACAATCGTTGGTCAAGAGGAAAATACATCCCACTTAGCTAAGTATTATTATATAATTGAAGATGAAATAAATGTTAAGAAAGTTGAAGTTAAAGATAATCTTGGAAATGCGGTTAAGTATGAAGTGAAATTAAATTTTCCAGTTGCAGGACCGAAACTTGGAAAAGATGTAGGAATGGTTCAGAAAGCATTACAACAGTTATCGGATGCCGAAGCAAAGAGCGTAGCCGAAAAGAAATACTTTGAAACTGTAAATAAAGCTGGAGAGGACGTCCAAGTCGAAGGTGAAGATTTACTTATTAACCAAGTATCTGAACAAGGGGTTGAACTAGCGTCTAATGAATTATATACGGTTCTCTTAGACACAGACGTAACTGAAGAACTATTTAATGAAGGTCTAGTTCGTGAACTTATTCGTGCTGTACAGCAATATAGAAAGGAATTAGATTTAGCTGTTGAAAAGCGGGTTAACTTAACATTGGATTTAAGCGATGTATTAAAGTCAGCTGTTGAACAACATAAGGAGCTACTAGAAAAGAATTTATTAATTAATCAATTAAGCTTTAATAAGGAAGCCAATATGAAGCGTGTGGATGTTGAAAAGGAAAAAGTCGGTATTAGTATTACTTTTTAAGTGACAAAAGACAGATGCCATCAGATTTTGGCATCTGTCTTTTAAATAACCAGCTCTTCAAGGAGCCTCCCATGAATCTAAAATGGTAAATGGCTATGATTAGATTTGTAAAACAGGCTCACGGTATCTTGCCTATTTTCTTTAAGTGGTTGGTTTAAAAATGATTGCGTAGTGAGAATTAACTATCTAATCGTGTTATAATGTAAAACAAAATTAGGTACAGTGCGTTTCGTAAAGAGCGAAAGTGATAAAAACGAACGGGTTTAAAAACTTATAAAGACAAATGTCTTCCCCATTTTTTATTTTAAAAGTCTTTCTTCAACCTGTAATAAGACAACTTCCCTATCCCAAATCCTAAAATGATAAGGAGATTTCAATATGACAAACGATAAGAATTTATCCACAGAACAACAAGAAGAATTACTCAAAATTTTAAAAACGCGTTTTGAGAAAAATATGGATCGTCATCAAGAGATAGAATGGAATGACGTTCAAGCAAGACTCGAAAAATACCCAGGTAAATTATGGTCACTAAATGAAATGGAAAAAACGGGTGGCGAACCGGATTTTGTTGAGTATGATTATAGTACGGATGAATACTTATTTTATGACTGCTCACCGGAGAGCCCTAAAGGCCGCAGAAGTGTCTGTTATGATCGCGCAGGCTTGGAATCAAGGAGAAAATATAAACCAGAAAATACGGCTATTGATATGGCGACCGACATGGGTATTGAACTCTTAACAGAAGAGCAGTATCGAACACTGCAGGAGCTTGGAGATTTTGATATGAAAACATCAAGTTGGGTGCAAACTCCATCTGATATTAGAGAGCGGGGCGGTGCTCTATTTTGCGACTATCGCTATGGGCACGTCTTCGTATATCATAACGGTGCATCGTCTTACTATAGTACTCGAGGATTCCGTGGGTTATTGAGAGTCTGAATGTAGACAAACATAACCCACATTTAGCGGAAAAAGACACACTAAAATATCAGAAAATTCATTAACTTGGGACGTGGGGACAGGCACCTCGTCCCAGCGGTGAACAGGGACAGCGTGCCTGTCCCCACGTCCCACACAGTAACAGTGCACTTGGCTAGTGTCGTCTTTGCTACTCGACAACCTTAACTTTAGAAAAGAGCTAGAAAAGCCTCTGCGATATCAATTATTTAGGAGCGATTGTCACGATGATTTGGGGATTATTTACAGTAGAAACGAGGTATTGAAAATGAAATTTAAAGTTTATGATAATGCTTACGAATTTGAAAGAAAGATTGAACCGATTTTATTAGAAAAAGAAGATGTATTCAGTCTTTTTTATGGCGTATTGCAAGCGATTAAAGCTGGTAACTA
>Ga0209487_1003145_pt1 | contig 13075 bp, 9 predicted proteins | sample Poulit2012_FD_187524 | JGI IMG/M metagenome (GOLD analysis project Ga0209487, IMG submission 187524) | Agricultural soil microbial communities from Georgia to study Nitrogen management - Poultry litter 2012 (SPAdes) (version 2) | ecosystem: Environmental > Terrestrial > Soil > Agricultural land... | reverse complement strand
CTTTTGAGTATGAACTTGATTTATAAATAAAAACTTAAATCGCTTGAACTACTTCTTCTTTTGGTAAACGGAATTTAGGATTGTTCGATGGTTGGTTTTTATCCTCTGGACTTCTGTAACCTATCGATACTGCAAACAATGATTTATAACCCTCATATCCAAGTACTTCGTCGTACTTGTCATTTTCAATACCTTCCATAGGTGTGCTATCGATACCCATACTCGCACAAGCCGATAAAAAGAATCCTAAGGATAAATATACTTGGTGTTTCATCCATGCTTTCACTTCTGCTTCACCTTTTGGCATCAAAGCTTGATCGAAATACTTGATTGAACCCTCGTTCAAATGCTGTTTCATTTGAGCCCTGAAAATAGATATATCATCGATTACACTGAAAACTACCAAATGACTCGCCGCATTGATTTTATCCCTGTTCCAAAAAGCTAAATCAGCTAATTTTCGCTTCATCTCTCCTTCGCCTACAAATGTAAATTTCCATGGTTGACTGTTGATCGATGAAGGACTTAACCTAATAATTTCCTTTAATTTCTCAATGTCCTCATCAGAAATTTTAGCATTAGCATCATACAATTTAGTCGTGTATCTATTCTTTGCAATTTCTATAAAACTCATTTTAACTCTCTATTTCTCTATACTATATTTTTTCATTTGCAAAAATAAGCATACTTACGTAACTATTCATTGACATAGGTCAATGCTTTATTGATTTTCGTTTGTAAATATTTAATGCTTTGTTAAATCTTGTTGAACAATTATTCTACAATAATCTTAATTGAGTGTTTTGAGTCGTTTGTTGTTTTGTTAAGGTAATCAATCGATGGCTGTAAATTTGAAACATCTAAGATAACTTCGGTCGAATCGAAATTCTTCTCCAAAACAATTCTACCTGTTGCATTCATCATTTTCACATTTTTTATTTCATGTTGCGATTTTATATTCAATGATGAATTTGATGGATTTGGATAAATTTTCAAATCATCGATCGACTAAACTTCTTTTACATAAAGAGCATACGTAGTCAATCGCTTAGCTCAATTCCTCCATCGTGTAAATTAGCCGAAAATAAAGTAGAACCATTGTGAACGATTACCCCAAAACCATTAATATCACTTAGCTTGGATAAAATATGTTGGGTAAATAAGAATTGCCCATCTGAGATAGATGGTAAAGCTACGAAGCGACCTGTTTGATCGTCTTTTACATCTTTTTCAAAACCTTTCCAATCCACACCATACGGTGGATTGGCTACTGCGATATTGAACGTTTTATCAAAGAATTCACCTGTTTCTGTAATGGTATTCCCGTATTCGATGTAGGTATCTTTACGGAATCTACTCTCGATTTTAGCCAATGCGTACAAGGTATCGTTCCATTCTTGACCATAAGTAGCCGTAGGACGATTGGAGATTTCTTGGATTTTATCTTCAACTCCAAAAAGTAAGTTTCCACCACCACAAGTGGCATCATAAATCGTCAAAAACTCATCGTTATCCTCAATCTTCGTTGCAATTAATTCCGAAATTAAAGAGATAATATCATCGGGCGTATATTGTTCCCCCGCAGTTTCAGCCGAAATATCAGCCCATTTGCGTTTGATGTGTTCTTCTAAAGTGGTAATATCGGAGTTGTTGAAAGGTAATAAATCAATCTCGCTCCAAGCCTTTACGGTATTGAATAGAATGCGTTTTTTCTTGAGTAAACCACTAACGCCTGTAATGTCTAAGAATTTTTCTTCTTCGTTCCCTTTATCAACTCCTAATAGGTATTTGGTTTCCGCATCAAAAGCTTTTAAATAACCATCAAAATCTGTATCAAAGGTTTTATCATTTTTACAAATGTCTTTTAATGTAATCCCTTTGCGAATTACATAATCGTTGTAGCCAAGACCTTCTAATTGGAAAATTTCTACAAAGTCTTCTATATCTTCTATGCCTTCTTCTTCTCGTATTCTGTTGGCTTCGCGAATTAATCTACTCTCTACCATTACTAAGGCAAAGAAGGGCATCATAAATTTAGGGAAATCGGATTGTTTGATCCCTGCACCGATCAATAAATCGGCTGTTTTCCAAATGTCTGATTCGTATTTAAGTATGTTAATGCTCATTGTTTGTCATCTTATTTTTAAGGTTCCCAAATGTACTGAAATAACAGCGACTTGCTAATCGGAGCCTCCATCTTTTTAATTCCCTCCATCTGGCTCATGATTATATATCAAGTAAATGAATGAAATCATCAAATTGATCATTTAGTAATTCAGTTATAAAATTTTCACTCCAAAATGGATGTACAACCAAGTATTTTTTCCCATTATTTTGTTCGAAATAATACACATTATTTTTTCGTTGAAGCTTTGAATCATGTTTACTCAAGATTAACTGGGTCAAATAATTATCAAAATAATCTTGCCAATAAACTTGAGAATAATCTAAATTAACATTACTATCTTCAGACATCATCGCTAAATCTAAAGCATACCTCCAATTTAATAAACTATGATGATTTTGATTATAATAATCCCTTAAACAATCATAGCATGATGAAAAACAATCATGGCTATGTATTTCTTTTGTTAATGAATTATATATTTCTCCATCAGGCAATAAATTTGAAATGAAAACCTTTTGACTAATTTCTTTATCGGAATTACCATTTAAATAGTTAGTATAACCTGCTCCATTATCAGCTGTTTCAACTATAAAAATTTCGTGTTGACGAGTAGATGGAGAAATCCTATACCCTAAATTAAATTCTGAAATTTCAACATCCAGTTCACTACATATTGATTTACGAATTAAATATCCCCAGGAAAGAAAAATCGCTTTCTGATATACACTCGTAGGATCTAAAGTATATTTACTATCTATTTTTTGTAATTGTAATGTAAGAACCCCGGTTTTTTGAGTAGCAATTAAAGCATAATTATTTTCATTTAAAACTTGAACATTTTTATCGTTAAGTAAATCTTTCACAACCCACCTATTGGTGTTTCTAATTTTACCTAATTTAAATAATTCGCCATTGTTATCATTAATTTGATGAACAATTCCTTCATCTGGAATCACATTAGATGAAACTAAGACATTCTTTAAAACAACTTTATTCGTTAAGTTTGAGTTTGGATCTAAAGATATTTCTCCTGCTCTCGAATTAAATTCAAAACGACCATCAAAGTCCTTAGCAGGATAGTCGTAATCTACACAAAAGCCTTTCGGTGAAATAACATTTAATTCCTCCAATTCATATTCACATTGTGAACATTTTTTATCATCTGTTGAAGTTGAGTAAACTGTTTTACAATTTACACATTGATAAGTTCCATTCCTTAAAGAATGAGATAAATCTTCTTCAACAACTCGACCTTGACTATAACAATAGGAAACTATTCCAACACTCTTTAAAATCTTCTTATCCTTTATAATTTCACCTCCTGGCGCAAACTCAGAAATAGCTAATGAAAAACTTCTAGAAACTGTATTTTCAGCAGGAAGTCGTGTAGGCACTTTTTCATATAAAGGTCTCACTTGCGTAGGAAACCCAAACATAGGTAGAATTCCAGCATTTGCAAGCTTCTCACTCAAATCAACTTGTGGAAAATCAATTGAATTTGAACAAATTTTATCTATTTTCCGAGGTAATTTCAAAACCTCATCATTATAGATTTTATCAGCTGACATTTCAACATTTGACCCGATCTTAAAGGTCTCAATAATTTGATAGACATCATTTCTTTCATTTTCAATAAAAGAAATCGCTTTTTTCTTATTCAGCGGCCATTCGTAATCTTTTCCAAAGTTTCCATGAACATTTGAGGAATTAAAACTTTCGTTTTTAAAAGCTCGATTTAATATTTCTTTATATACAAAGCGTAAGAATATTTGCTCACGATTCATCTCTAAATAAGGATCAGCTGGTGTAGCAGAAACCATCCGATATGACTCGTTATAATGAGCTTGATCGTGTGAATTTCCTTTGGCTACAGTTAATGCAATTGAAACAGGACTCCCTCTACGGCCTGCTCGACCAACACGTTGTTGATAATTAAACCTCTGTGGCGGTACATTTCCCATCATAACAGCTGTAAGAGATCCAATATCTACCCCAGCTTCCATCGTAGTAGTTACACTTAATAAATCAATTTCTTCAACTAATTTATTTTCATTCTTCAATAATCTGCCTTGAAATAAACGTTGACGTTTACGTCCTTCACTTGAATCTGTTTGACCTGATAATTCTTCGCAGTGAAGACGTAAGTTATCATTGTTCTGTAATTTAGCTAAATGCAGATAGTAATTATTAGCTAATATTCTATCAATTCTTTCTTTTTCAGCTATTTCTAAACTTTGATTACAACAATTAGTACAAATATTTTCAAAATTAATTAATTGGATATTACTACACTTATTACAAACGTATGTTGGTTGATTTTCATCTTTTAAGACAAAATTTAATCCACTACCTGTTAAAACAAATTTATCATCTCTATTCAAACGATTTGTTTGTAAAATAGCTAAGAAATCATTTTTAAATGATGGATGGCTATAACCTCTAAAACCTAAACACGCTCTTGCATATTTCCATACTTTTTGTGGTATGGAAGTAAAATTAGTATTAGATTGACTAGACTCTATACGGTAAGACTCTCCTAATAATTTTATACAATTAGTTATAAATGATATTGGGTAAGAACAATTATTATCTATATTAGGTTTTAAATAGCCTATATTTAATGATTCAAACGATCTTCTACTTCCTGCTAATAAACTAAGAATGATTTCATCATTCAAAGATTTTCTCACTTTTTGATAAAATGCAACATCCTCAAATTCTTTAAAATAATTGGCTTCAAAATCTACTTGAAGATGCCAAGGCAATCCGTTAGAATCATAAAGTAAAGAGTCTTTTGGACCACCTGGATTAATACCATGTTTCAATAATGCGATGGCAATTTTATCTACAATTGATTGAATTGGCAATCCACTTTTTGATCTATCTATAATTTTATTATATAGTTTTTGGTATTCTGAATCCGAAGGTTCTTCTAAATAATCTCCAATATCTTCATAAAGCTCACTGATTATATGATTTTCTCTTCTCTTTTTACGTAATAAGACTCGATCTTCTTTAGTTATATCATCATTTAAAAATTGAATTAATAAATCAAATCCTTTGGACTCATCTTTTAGATTATTTAAAAGAAAGTAACGTACCAAATCTTTATAATGATCTAACTCAATTCCTGCTGCAAGTTTAGCCGCTGCTTGTCTACTATCTGAGAATAATACTAATTTAGCAGATTTGGGATCTTTCTTTTGCAAAGAACGCATTAAACCATCTGCCATCAATTGATTAATCTTCTGCACCCCTGTATAATGACGATGTATAGGTGTCAATGAATTCTCATCCAAACGATCTTCTCTTAAACTTGAACCACAACACACACAAACATTTGGATACCTAGCTTTATAGTCATTATTTACGTTAAATACTAAGGCATTCTGATTAATACGATCAAATGACCATTCGTTACCTTTATGATTTATAGAAATAAAATTCCAATTCGATAATTCTCTATTATTATTTTCATCTACATCATCAATAGAAATCTTCCCGTTGTTGTTATTGTAAATGACACGACTGATAAATCGATCTTTATCCAAAGTTGGGTTTTGAATAAGTGGATAAATATTTGAATTACTCATAGAATCTTTATCTAACCAAGATTCCAAATAGATTTCTCCACATTGTCTACAATTTAATAGTTCCAATACAACTGAACCACATCCACATTTGGTTTGTGGTCTTTTATACAATTTACCTACATTACGTCCTTCAAATTGAAACTGTTCTTCAACTTGGCTACAACTTGGATTTACACAAGCCCATAACCCATCAATATTACGAAAAAACAAATGTGCACGTATGGGTTGTAAAGTATTACCACTACTATCCTTTAAAATGGTCAATGCCGTTAGAATTTGTTTTAGTGCCTCAATCGCATGTTCGGAATCGTCATTTGGAAAGAGTGACTTGGCTAACTTATCAGCCTGTTCGGGTTTATTTAAATGAGCTTTTAAATGACTTAATAATTGATATTTTTCAAACAATTCATTTAGTTCATTTTCATTCAATTGATCAAGATTTATAAAATCTTTTGCTGAAAGAATTGTCTTTGGTGTTGGAGTCTCAATTTTTTGATCTTTAACAATGGTAAAACGTTCCGTAATCTGATCTTCATTTATACCAAAGAACCCAGATAAGTATTTCTTTACACGAGGAGTATCCTGCATCGAAGCACTTGAACATAAAAATTGTAATTGCTTAGAATCTGGCGTTAAACCAAGACGATTTAACAATAGTCGTATTAAGTAGGCTACTTCTGTCCCACTAGTTCCTCGATATGAATGAAGTTCATCAATCACTAAATGAAAAACATGATCTTCGGACTCCTCTAACCATTTTCTTGTTTCTTCAAATATTCCCTCTTCTTCTTTACGATTCAGCATAATGTTTAACATACTGTAATTCGTAATTAAAATATCAGGTGGAGAGTCTTGTATTGTCCATCGATCACATAATTCAATACCAGGATAATCACGATTAGGTATATCTAGTAAATAATCAGACGTAATCTGTTCATCTACTTCTACTAATTCCTTAAGCGACTCCCATTCTTTATCTAATTGTTCTAAAGCCTTATTATTCTTATTTCGTGCTGATTGTTTTGTACGATCACCTGCTACTGGTGTCAAACTTGTATATCTAGCAAAAGTTATATAATCACTATTTAAAGATTGATCAAACCAATCAATGACTTCTTTAGTTGACAATGTACGTCTTAAACGTCTCATTTGGTCTTCCGCTAAAGCATTTAAAGGATAAAGAATTAACCCTCTTACTGCAGGACGTGTAGATTTTTCTTTGGAAGTATTTAATCTTTCTTTTAAAATATCATAGAATAATGGAAAAAGGAAACATTCCGTTTTTCCTGAACCTGTTCCTGTGGTAACTATTAGATTTTTACGATCGATTGCAGCTGTTTTGAAGGATTCATATTGATGCACATATAATTGACTTTTCTGATTAGCAAAATTTGGAAATAGTCCTTTTCTCACAAATGACGCAAATCGCTGATCTATTTGCAGTTCATCACAAATATTTTCTATAGTATCATAACTTTCATACTTAGGAGTAAATTCAATAACTGGATATTTTGTAATCGTTTCATCTGAATTCAACAAAACGTTACGTTCATCTTCTAACCTCTTATTACTAAAAAATAAGCTGGTATCTATATATTTTTGGTAGGTCGTTTTTAAATTTTCCCAAATCGTAAATAAATTTTCTTTCATAGTATTGTATAAGATAGTTTTAGTGGTTTTAAAATTTGATTTACCTGCTTTTTATTCAAACAAAATTGATTAAATGCGGGAATTTCACCTTTGTTTAAAACATGTGTGATAAATAAGGTTTTGTATATAAAATTAGGAAGTGTTATACTCTTTTCAACTGATAAAATTTGCGTAATGGAATCCAATGAGAAAACGGTTTTATTAGCTAAAACTAACCGAATAAATAGTATTTTTTCAGTTTCATAAGGTTTTATATCATAATACTTATTTGCAAAAACAAATACATACTCAAAATACGCATCATTATGTATGAAACGTTTATATAATGCAGTATCCTCCCCATACACCTTTTCATTTCTCCATTCATTTTTAACTGAATCAAATTTTTGCAATTTCACATAAGAACTAAAATTCTGTAAATCAATTGGCTTCCATTCTTTTATTATTTTTTTTAATGGTTGAAATTGATGCGTGTAGTTATCTAAATTAAATACTACATTATATGGATTATCCATCCAATTTATATCCTTAAAAACAGTTAAACCTAAGTATTGACTATAGACTTTTTCAGGATTTTCCTTTAAAAATGATGCGGGTAAATTTACACCTAAACTATAATCACCTTTTGAATCTGAATATATTTTTGAGGCTGTTAATCCGTAACTGTTTTCATCAACTTTATCAATTAATCCCATTCGTAATAATTCATAAAAAGGATATAATTGAGAAGGTTGATTTTCGTCTCTCAATAAATTTTTAATCTTTTCAAACTTGAGCGATGTTTTTCCTAAAGCATAATTATAGACAAATACATCATATAAAAAACTAATCATAACTCTAGAAATATTGTTCACTATAATCTTGTACAGCTCTATTGAATGTAATGTTTTTTAAATCAATAAGTTCATCAATAGGAAACTTAATAAGGTTAATTGATGATTTGTTTGGTAAACATTTCCAATTTTTAAATGTGGATTTATTTAATTCAAATCCAAAATCATCGATTTCTTCATCTGTACGAATTAAAATGATGGATAAATTGGAGGGTAAAGTTTGTACTCCATCTATTGTTGTTCTTATTCTGTTAGAGATATCTAAAATTGGTTTACCATAGCATTCAAAACTCGCTATATTAAAATCTTGTAACACATAAAAATAATGTTGATCTATATCGTCTGAAGCTTGCTTAATAACTGATAATAAACCACTATCTCTCCAATATTTAAATTTTAACCAATCGGCTTCTGCATGATGAATCGCTATTTGGGCATTGCCAACGTGACTTAAAAGATTTAATACATAATTAGCACTTTTAGCGAGTAAGAAACGTGACTCTTTTAATAAAATTAGACCATCTTCATATTTATCCTGATTTGGTATACGAAGATTAAATTCTTCTTCTAAAATATCATAAAATTCATCTAAATCACTAAATCTCGGAGAACCATTTATATGATTTAAAAATTCAACGTTATTTAATTCTTCATAAGATTTATTCAAATCATAGGAATGAGTAGTGACTGATGGTTGTATATTAGCCATTATTTTCACAGTAGCAATTATTTCATCTTTTTTAGATTCTATTATCTGAATTTGGTCTTTTATTTCTTGCAGCTTTTGTTGTTCTACTTTAATTAGATCTTCATAATTTACTAATTCATACTTCTTCTCTTCAAGTAAACTTTCAATAGTCGCTAAATTTTCTTCTAATCCATTCCTGAAATATCTTTCAAAATCTGCTTTATATTCTTCTATAGTATTTTTTACAACCACCGCCCAATCTTCATTTTCTCCTAATTTATGCAGTTGCTCAAATGATAATTTTAATTGGTTTAAATATTTCTCTGCTCGATTTAACCGAATCAAATCTAAACCACTGTGATTATTATTAATTGATGAGATTTGTTTACCTACTTCCAGTATTAAATTCAAATCAGCTCGATTAATGTTAATTCTTTCCTTTAAAAAGTCGACTAATTGTGCTGGTGTACTACAATCGACTGTTTTAATCTTATGATGTGGTTCTTGAATTAAATATAAGTTTTCTAAACATTCATCCTCAATTAACTCTTCAATATGGTATTTAAAGGTATTTGTTTCTTTACCTATCACAGGCATTATTTTATTATTCTCATATTTTAATGGTCCAAAAATTTGTTTATGATCACATAAATAAAGACGTGTAAAATGTTGTTTAATTAAATGTTTTGAATTACAAAAATTAGTAATACTCTCTAAATCCAAATATTCATCAGTTAAATACTCAGATGGGATATCTATAACGGGAGTACCTATTTTATTAACTTGTTTTACATAAACGAATATATTTTTATTAGGCTCTGCTTCTAATTTAATTTCACCAGATGGTATTATTTCTATCAAATCATTTTCGCAAACATTTTGACCATACTCATAAATTTTATTAGAAAAAATAGTACCAGAAGTATGGAAAATTGAATGAATCTTATCTGGATCATCAATATATGTATTATTCGCCCAAAAACCTATTACCTTGCAATTAGCACCGTTTTGGGCACGACGATCTAATGTTATCGCTATTATTTTGCTAATATTTTCCATATTTATGCTGTTTAATTGCTTTAAGTAAAAAGTTAGTATTAGGTGATTTATTTATTTTAACCTGTCTATTAGTCAGACTTTTGATCCATTTATTAATAGAGTATATATCTTCCTCTTCACTATTGACCGCATTAATTCCTAGTCCACTCATATTACCATCTGAAGAATAGCTAAGGTTAGCTGTATTTAACATTACATCTGGTTCTAAAATGTCATCCAATATTTTAACTTCATCTATAATTTCGAAAGAGAGTGATGTATAACCATTTACTTTAACCAAGTATTTTCCTGAAGAATTTGGTTGATTACCCTCTACACGTTTATTATTACAATACAAAGCATAAGTAATTCCATCATTTGATTGTAAATGTGGAAGATTTGATAAAAGATATTGTCTTTTTGAACTAATTTTTTTTCCTATTATCTTTACGGGAAATTCTTGATTTTGATAATTACAAAGACATGATGGTAGCTCTTCTTTCAAATTAATCAATACTCCAAAAAATTTGGATGAAAAGGGATTTAGATTTATCTCTTTTCCTTTTTTACTTAATAATTCCCTATTTAATTCATCAGAGGATGTAATAATTATATAAAAAGTATTTTTTTCAACTTTACTTGATTTAGTGAATTCTGTTTTATATACTTCATCTTGCTTGAAAAAAGCTAGTCTGTTCTTGTCTAATAAATAAGAATAATTTGAAAACACTTCAAAATCTTCATCAAATATTACTACATTATCATTTTCTAATTTGGCAATAAAATCCTTGTTTATATGCTTTTTGTTAGGCGAACCATTTCCAAGCCTCAACCATTCTAATGAATTGTAGAAATCAAAAATTTGTCTACGTTTTACCTTTTCTTCATTTTCTTTGAGAGAACGCAAATTATTTGGCCTTTTTAGCTGGCCATAAAGTCGAGACCTATATTTCTTGAATTCCGATATGAAATTTTCATAATCAATCGTTTCATAATTGGTATAAATATGATTATAAAAGTTGCGATACTCTTTTAAATCTTCGTAATTCAACACACATTGTGATTCTGGGAATTGCGTATATCTACCAGCATGAGATTTTGGATATGGAAGATCTAAGAGTATTTCTTTTTGCTCAAAAAAACTTTTAGCATGTAGCCAAATTTTTTCTTGAATATTTAATTCATCATTATATTTTTCCGCAAATAATTGATTTAATTTTTGTTTAGAACTTATATCAGTTATAGTTATAAATCGATCCCTAAAATTTGCAGCTGTTACACTTCCTGTATTTTGCATCATAAAAGCAGCGTGACATTGTAATGCCAATAGCCCAAAGTATCTAGGTATATTATCATCATATTTCAACAAAAATGACCAATCATATTCTTTTATCTCTTTGAAGGTATGAATATATCTTACATCTTCTATTAAATCTTCAAAATCACTTTTAGGAATAGTCAACGTATTATATTCACCTGGAATTAAACTCTCTATATAATAAGAATATACATTTCGATTAAATTGGCGATAATCCATAGTTAACAGTGTAAATTAAAATACTAGAAAATCATATTTAGATTAGAGCAAGGTGAATTGTCTTTCACATCATGCAAATCTTCCTCTATCCCTGATATTATTATACGCTTGATAAAATTATATCGATTGGAAACAAATGTGAAATTAATAAAAGGATAATGATCAATTTCGACCAGAAGGGCAGTTGATTTCATCATAGCGAAAGAGTTAAATATCTGCAAATTAATACACTTACAACAATAAATAAAATTTTATACATAGATTTTTCTCTACTCTTAATTCAACTTAGCCAAAACCATTGCCCTTAATCCCCCCCTACCAACACTCCAAAACAGAAATCCCCAATGACTTACCATCACTAAGCCGAATAATCTCATCTTTTTCCTTCCGATAAAACCTGCAACCCGCTACTGCCAATAAAAATTTACTTCTTTCAGGAATACCAGACAACTCAAAATGCAATGAACCTACTTCAGAATCTCTTTCTAATCGGATGGAATTCGCCGGATGCAATACATTATGATGCTCTAAATCGGTTTCCAAAATTGCATAATTCAATTCAATCCCATCTGCATCCTGACGCCAACCAATTTTCCCCGGATCTACATCGTAAATATTCAACTGAAAACTTTCAGGATTCACCTCAAAACGAAAAGGCAAAACCAAAGCCAGACGAAAATCGGGCGTATATTCAAACTCACGCAATATTTTCTTACCTTCCTGCGTATTGGCGCCCTGTGAAGCTCGACGCGCCCCTCGCTTATTCACAACATCTAAATCCCTTAATTTTAAAAACATAGAAAGTAATTCCCAATGAAAATTGGGATTATCCCAACCATAATAAAAGGGAAAAAGCACCCGTCGAAAAAACTTACTGACATGAGAAGCATGCCCAAATTCTGAATTAAAATCCCGCACAATCTGCATTTTGGGACTCTTCTTAATTGCTTTCTTATTAAACCCACCACCGGCCTCTCGGGCAACCGGCTCACCGTTCAGATAATAAAAATTAATTCCGCCAATGGTACCAACAAGCGGAAACTTTCCAATTTGCTTTGCCATGATAAAATAATTTTTTTAAATAAACATTAGGGGAAAACCCCATCCAGCACTAAGATACAAATTTTTAGAATCCAACTAATACTCAGCCCCCCTACGCATTACCGATCTCAAACCTAAATTGTAAAACGAATTATAGAATCCCATTCCAGAATAGAGTAAAAACCTATCAAAACCCAAGATAACCCGACTGGGGTTCCAGTCAAATCCCTGTTTATGCCATGCTTATGCCATGACTATACCATACTATGATAACTCTTTTAAGAGTCTAAAAGAATAATAATTCTGAAAAAAATTAGATGAAGAAAACATAAAAAGCAATTTAATCCCAATTCTATCAGAGACAAATCCTTGTATAAATTTAATAAATAAAATCCAGAATCCCACCAAAAAAACTACTTCCCGATACAAAATGTAATAACCCTTCAATATCAGCGGTTTACGTGTATTGGGCAACAAATGGGCAACAAATAATGTGGCCTTATAGATAATTAAAAGCTAAAGATAGGAAGAACAGGAGAACTTTTAACTGCCAAAAGCTTCACAAAT
>Ga0209487_1003144_pt1 | contig 13081 bp, 11 predicted proteins | sample Poulit2012_FD_187524 | JGI IMG/M metagenome (GOLD analysis project Ga0209487, IMG submission 187524) | Agricultural soil microbial communities from Georgia to study Nitrogen management - Poultry litter 2012 (SPAdes) (version 2) | ecosystem: Environmental > Terrestrial > Soil > Agricultural land... | reverse complement strand
CGGATGAGGTGGAGGCGGTGTCGTCGTGGTAGTGGCGGGTTTCCTGCAGCACGGTTTCGCCCGCGTCGAGGACCCCGGCCTGGCGGGAGATCTCGTAACGCACGGCTCGTTCGATCGATCGGAAGGAGTTGACGTTCTTCGTCTCCGTGCGCGTGCCCAGCGGGTCCTGCGGGGTTGGCCGCAACGAGAGGTTGATGTCGGCCCGCACGTTGCCGCGTTCCATCCGCGCCTGGGAGACCCCGATCGCCCGGAAAATGTCGCGCAGGGTCTTCACGTATGCCCGCGCCACCTCCGGTGCTCGCTCCCCCACCCCGGTGATCGGGCGGGTAACGATTTCTACCAGCGGGATTCCCGCCCGGTTGTAATCCACGAGCGAATAGGTCGCCCCGTGGATGCGCCCGGCCGTGCCACCGACGTGGACGTTCTTGCCCGCGTCTTCTTCAATGTGGGCGCGTTCGATCTCGACCCGGACGACCTCACCATCGTCGAGTTCCACGTCCAAGTGCCCGTCAAAGGCGATGGGTTCGTCGGACTGCGAGGTCTGGAAGTTCTTCGGGATGTCGGGGTAGAAGTAGTTCTTCCGCGCGAAGCGCGAGTACTCCGCAATCTCGCAGTTGAGCGCGAGCCCGATGAGGATCGCGTACTCGACCGCCTTCTTATTCACCACGGGTAGCGAACCCGGCAGGCCGAGCGTGGTCGGGTTGATCGCGACGTTGGGTTCGCCGTCAACGTGGGCGGGGGCGTCGTCGAAAATCTTCGTCTTCGTACCGAGCTCCACGTGCACCTCGATCCCGAGAACCGGATCGTAACGTTTGATCGCGTCGTCAAAGTCAACTGCGGTCATTTCGCCTCCTTGAGGTCAGGCGCGGATTCCAGGATCGGACCGCCACCGGCATTGATTCGCGCTTCAATCGCGGCAGCGAAGGAGTACATCCGGGCGTCTTCCCGGGCCGGCGCAATGACCTGCAAGCCGACCGGCAGCCCCTCGGCGATTCCGGCGGGCAGGGAGAGCGCGGGGAGCCCGGCGAGGTTGACCGGAATCGTCGCGAAGTCGCCGCGGTACATCGCGAGCGGATCGTCCACGCGCTCACCGAGCTTGAACGCCGTCGTGGCCGCCGTCGGAGAGACGAGCACGTCGACGCTGGCGAATGCGTCAGCGAAATCGCGCTGCACGAGGGTGCGCACGCGCTGAGCGTTGCCGTAGTACGCGTCGTAAAAACCGGCCGAGAGCACGTAGGTGCCGAGCATGATCCGGCGCTTGACTTCCGGTCCGAACCCGGCGCCGCGGGTGGCCGCCATGACGCGTTCGGCGGTGACAGGACCTTCCGCCGGCGACACGCGGAGACCGTAGCGCATTCCGTCCAACCGGGCGAGGTTGGAGGAAGCCTCCGCGGACATGATGATGTAGTAGGCCCCGAGAGCCGCGTCGAAGGAAGGGCAGTCGATCTCGACGATCTCCGCACCTGCCTCCGTGAGCAGGTCGAGGTTTGCTTGGAACGTCTCGTTCACGCCGGGGCCGTAACCCGGACCCGCGAGTTGCTTGATGATCCCGACCTTCGTTCCGCGCAGGTCCCGCTGGGCCCCGCCGCGGGCCGCCTCGGCGTTCGAGGGCTGCTCCTCGGGGAGGGAGGTGGAATCGCGGACGTCGTGGCCGCCGATGACGTCGTGCAAGAGCGCTGCGTCGAGCACCGTGCGGGCCGCCGGGCCCACCTGGTCGAGGCTAGAGGCGAGCGCGATGAGCCCGTACCGGGAGACGCCGCCGTACGTCGGTTTGACCCCGACGGTGCCGGTGAGCGCGGCGGGCTCGCGGATCGAGCCGCCGGTGTCGGAGCCAAGCGCGAGCGGTGCGGAGAACGCAGCAAGCGTGGCCGAGGACCCTCCGCCCGATCCCCCCGGGGTGCGCTCGAGATCCCACGGGTTCCGCGTGGGCCCGAACGCGGAGAACTCCGTTGAGGATCCCATCGCGAATTCGTCGAGGTTCGTTTTGCCGAGAATCGGGAGCCCGGCCGCGCGCAGGCGCTCCACGACGGTCGCGTCGTAGGGCGGCACCCAGTTCTCGAGCATCTTCGAGGCAGCGGTGGTGAGCTGGCCCTTCGTGACGATCGAGTCCTTCAGCGCGATCGGCACGCCGGCGAGTTCCGGCAGCGAATCACCGGCGCGGCGGCGCTCATCCACGGATTTAGCGGCCTCGAGGGCTTCATCGGTATTCACGTGCAGGTACGCGTTGATCTGCGAGTCGGTCGCCTCGATCGCATCGAGGTGCGCTTGGGTCACTTCAACGCTACTGACCTCACCGGCAGCGAGCGCGGCGGCGAGTTCGGCGGCGGTTTTCCGGGTGAGGTCACTCATGCGTCTTCTCCCAAGATCTGGGGGACGGCGAATCGCCCGTCTTCAGCTTCCGGCGCGGCGGCGAGGACGACGTCGGTCGGCAGAGTCTCGCCGGGCACATCCTCACGGAACACATTGGACAGCGGCAACGGGTGGCTGGTCGCCCGGGTGTCCTCAGAAACGGCGCTGGAGACTACTTCGACGGCGTCGATGATGACGTCGAGTTCGCCTGCGAACTTTTCAACTTCTTCCTCGGTGAGGTCGATGAGCGCGAGTTTCGCGATCCGGGCGACCTCCTCAGGGTTCATTTTCGGCATGATCCTCAGTCTATCTGTGGCGTGGGAAGTGGGTCGGCAACCGCAGCGTGCAGTTGTAGCAATGGAACGGTGCGTTCGGCCGGACCACGGCCAAATCCGCATTCCGTGGCGACGCCGAAATCGGTGAGCCCGGCGCGTTTTGCCGCATCGATCCGGGCGTGAGCGCCGTCGGCACCGTCCTGGTGGTGGATGAGCCCGAGATACAGCTCCTGGTAGGCATCCGCCAGTTCGCCCAGCGGCGCGAAGTATTCCCGGTCGTCCCGATCGATCGGAACCGGAAGGTGCAGCCAGTTCAGGGGCCGGGTCACCTCGGCGGCGATCGCGTTTGCCACGGTCGTGAGGTTCGCCGTGTCGAGGGGTTCGACGAAGTGCTTCTCACCCACGTCGCCGTAACACAGGTGCAGGCCGACTTCTACCTCCGCCGGCACCGACTCGATGACCGCTGCCGCCCGCGTGACCAAGCCGTCAAGGAGCGGCTCGAACCACGCGTGGGAGGGAATCGCCACCTCCCGCCCCGCGGCGGTCTCGATGTAGGAGAACTCGATCGCGAGGTCGAACTGGATCGCGAGGTCGGCGGCGGGGACCTGGGAGGTGATCTCGTTGATTTCGTCGACGAGCGCAGACGTGTAGGCCCGTTCCAACAGGGGCCGGGCGTCGGGGTGAACAAACGTCGACAACGGCGCGAGCGGCGTCGGGAGGCTCACCTGAAAACGGGTCCCCTCGCTGATCACCCCTTCTGCGCGAAGCCGCGCGAAGTCCTCGTAGGAGGTCAACGCTGCTTCGGCGTAGCCGAGTTCGGGGAATTCGATCTCCTCATGGGGCACCGTGCCGTCGGGCGCGAACGGGCGAATGTCGAAGCCCGCCATGATGACGGGCTCGTCGCCTACTCGCGCGAGGCCGGGGGTGTCATCGAACACTTCCCCTTGGAACAAGATCCAATGGAACCGCTTACCTACTTCGCCATCCGGGATCCGACGCATGTGCCCACCCAGATGAGTGGAAACAGTGCGGAACGTCTCCTCAGCGGAATCTGTGGTTACTGATCCCACCAGATGGGCGCCTCGAATGCTGCTTTGTTCAATACTCACCGCTCAAGAGTAATACCCGGCACGGGGCAATAAGCTACTTCCATGGGCAGTTTTGATGAACAAGCGCGCACGGAACCGGAATCCGAGGTCGTTTCTCCCCCTCCGCTGGTGGCGTTCGCGCACCGGCACCGCCTCATCATCGGGGTGGTCGTCGCGGCGGTGATGGTCGGCGTATTCGTGTGGGCCCTACTTGCCCTTCCCGAGGCCACCGCACCCGGTCTTTTCGGTGTGATTCAGCGGTACTCGTTCCCCGTGATGTGTTTGCTCATCGCTACGGTGGGCCTCACGTGGGGTCTCAAAGTCAAGCAGGTGTGGACGAACGTCGCGGCCTACGCGGCGATCGGAACCTATTTGGTGTATCTCGTCATCGGGTGGGTGTACGAGAACTTCCTCACGTAACCGCTCTCGCCCGAGCAGGCGCCACATATTCGCGGGCAGACGCCGCACATTCCTGGGCAAACGCCGCACATTCCTGAGCAAACGCCGTCGACAATGGCATTGAGGTTGGTCTTTTCGAGAATTCCAACCCTAAAAGGGTTGTCGAGCAACCCGAATATTGTTCTCGAGCAGACTTCGGCGGTTCTAGCCCGTGCGCAGGCGGGCGCGGCGGAAACGGATCACTTGACCGGGAGCAGCGTGGGCGAGCGCATCCGCTGCCGCAGGGGCGAGGACCCCAACGACGGGATAGCCCCCGGTCGTTGGGGTGATCGGGACCGAAGACGAGAGGTTCCCCGCTAGGCGGGATCTGGATCGCGCCGCGAACAATTCCTTCCGAAGGCAGTTCTTCCTGCCGAGTACGCGCGATCCGCGGACCCCGTAAACGTATCCCGATGCGGTCCGCCAGGTCGCTCACCCGGTACTCGTTGTCGAAGAGCGCATCGAGATTATCGACCCAATTCGCCCGCGGCCCGGGGTACACCGACGCGAGGAGCAAGGCCGCGGGGGCACCAGCCGGCGGCGATGAAGCGTGGTCGGGGTTAATGGTTCGCAATGGGAGGAGCTCTCTTCCGATCGCGAGCACGTCCCCTTCCCGCAGCGGAGGCGGCCCGAGCCCCGAGAGCGTGTCGTGGGAGGCCGAGCCCAGTACGCGGGGCACCTCGAACCCGCCCCGCACGGCGATGTAGGTGCGGATGCCGTGTGGCCGCAGGCTGATCTCTTCACCCGCGGCGACGGCAATGACCAGCGTCCCATCCGCGCTACGTTGCTGCTCGCCGCCCATGACAGCCGCTGGGGCGCCCGCGAGCGCGAGGATAGCGCTCCGGTGAGCCAGCAGGCGGCACGTCCCGATGATTTCGAGGGCGGGTGCGCCCGGCGCATTCCCGACGGCGAGGTTGGCACGCGCGAGTGCGCTGCGGTTCGCGGCCCCCGAGGGGCTCACCCCGAGGTCGGCGTACCCGCTCCGGCCGAGGTCTTCGAACAGGGCCAGTCCGCCCAGTTGCGTGAGGGTGAGGCTCATCGCGGCTCGAACTTCACGATCGCGCCGGGGCGCAGGAGCGCCGGGGGCTCGGCGTCGGTGTCAAAAAGTTCCATTTCGGTGCGGCCGAGCAGGAGCCACCCCCCGGGCGAGGAGCGGGGATACACCGCTGCGTACTCCCCTGCTATCGCGACGGACCCGGCGGGAACCGAGGCCCGCGGCGAGTCGAGCCGCGGGAGGTGGAGCGCTTCGTTGAGCTCGCTCAGGTATCCAAATCCGGGGGCGAAGCCCGTGAACGCCACCCGGTACTCGGGGCGGGAATGGCACTCGATGACGTCCTCGATCGTCATCGCGGCGCGCTCGGCAACGAGGGGAAGATCCTCGCCGTCATAGCGGACGGGGATCACCACGCGCTGCGGGTCAGGCTCCGGGTCCTCGGCCGCTTCGGCCCACGCCTTTCGCACCGCTGCCGCGAAGTGCGCCATGGCCTCGGCCTCGGAGAAGTCCGATGTCGCGAAGGTGAGGAGCACCGTGGCAGCACCAGGAACGGTATCGATGACTCCGGGAAGGTCGCGCAGGTGTTCCGCCAGCACTACAGGGTTGCGCCCCGGGGTGTCAGCGAGCAGTGCCCCCGGGCCGTAGGGCACGATGACCGGGCCGTCGTCACGGCTCGCTCCATGCGCGGATGTCTACTTTTGCCTGGGAGAGGCCTGCGCGGATCGAGCGGGCGAGCTCAATCGCCCCGGGGGTGTCCCCGTGCACGCAGATCGAGCGCACGATCATCGGCAGCTGCGCTCCGGAGCGGGTGCGCACCCTGCCGCGGGCGAGTTCGAGCGCTTGGGCGAGCGCATCGTCGGGCTGGGAAAGCACCGCGCCGGGCTGCTGGCGCGGGAGGAGGAATCCCTCGTCGTCGTACCCGCGATCGGCGAAGCCTTCACTGTAGATCCTCACGCCACTCGCTTCCGCGAGCGCACCCACCGTTCGTTGGTGGGCTTGGGGAGCCAGGAGCAGCGGAAGGGCGTGTTCCGCGGCGGCAGCCACGAGCGCGCCGGCATGGTCATCGTCGTCCAACACCGCGTGGTACAGCGCCCCGTGCGGTTTGAGATACCGCACCTGCGTGCCCTCTTCACCCGCGACCGCCGCGAGCGCGGCGATTTGTTCACTGAGCGATTCCCGTAACACTGTACCTGCAATAGCCATTCTGCGTCGGCCGAATTCCTCCCGATCGGGATAGCTCGGGTGCGCGCCAATGACGACGCGGCGGGAATGGGCGCGCGCGACGGTACGCTGCATCGTGGCGTGATCGCCCGCATGGCCGCCGCACGCAATGTTTGCGCTCGTGACGATTTCTAGCAGGTCGTCATCGCCGCTCATTCCCTCCCCCGAGATCGGCGTTGAGGTCGATCATCCCGGCTCGCTTTCTTCTCCCCAGAGATCAGCGACCGCCTCCGGTCCGCCCTCGAGCAGGCGATGAAAACCCTCTTCGTCGAGGATGGGGCGGCCAAGTTCGCGAGCCCGATCCTCCTTCGAACCAGCTCCGGGTCCGACGACGACGAAGTCGGTCTTCTTTGACACCGACCCCGTCGCTTTGCCTCCGCGGGTGATGATCGCTTCCTTGGCTCCATCGCGAGTGAAGTCTTCGAGCGAGCCGGTCACGACGATGGTGAGTCCTTCGAGCGTGCGCGGAATCGACTCATCGACCTCGTCGGCCATTCGGACTCCGGCGGCGCGCCATTTCTCGATGATCCCGCGGTGCCAATCCTCGGCAAACCATTCGGTGATTGCCGCCGCGATGGTCGGACCGACACCACTGACATCAGCCAGTTCCTCTGTGGAGGCGGCGGCGATCTTATCCAACGAGTAGAAATGCCCCGCCAACGCCCGCGCCGCCGTCGGCCCGACGTGCCGGATCGAAAGCGCCACGAGGATGCGCCACAGTGGCTGGCCCTTTGCCTTCTGGAGCTCCTCGATGAGATTGGTTGTAGTTTTTCGGGGAGCCCCGCCCTGGGTGAAGAAGTATGGGATCTGCTCCCACTCCCCTGTGAGCTCGCCCTTGACTCGCTTCTCGCGCCACACCTTCACGCCCTCAAGGTCCTCGAGCGTGAGGTCGAATAAGTCCCCCTCGTCGACGAGCACCGGGGTCTGGTACGCCCCCTCCGCGGAATCGGGGCGGCCATGCTCGGGGTCGGTGAGTGCAATCGCCGCCTCCCACCCGAGCGCGTCGATATCAAGCCCCGATCGGGAGGCGAGGGCGAATACTCGCTCCCGGAGCTGCGCGGGGCACGAGCGCTGGTTGGGGCAGCGGATATCGACGTCGCCTTCCTTCGCCGGGGCGAGCGGCGTGCCGCAGGCGGGGCACGCCGTGGGCATGATGAACTCACGTTCATCTCCGGTTCGGTCTGCCTCAACCGGGCCGAGGATCTCGGGGATGACATCGCCGGCCTTGCGGATGATCACGGTGTCCCCGATGAGCACACCCTTGCGGCGGACCTCATTGGCGTTGTGCAGCGTGGCCATTTCTACGGTGGAACCGGCGACCAGCACGGGCTTCATCACCCCGTAGGGAGTCACCCGGCCGGTGCGGCCCACATTGACCCGGATGTCGAGGAGCTTCGTCGTCACCTCTTCCGGGGGGTACTTGTACGCGATCGCCCAACGGGGCGCTCGGGAGGTGGTGCCGAGTTGCCGTTGGGAGGAAACGTCGTCGACCTTGATGACGAACCCGTCGATCTCGTGTTCGTAATCGTGGCGGCTCTCCTCCACCTCGGCGATGTGGGTGATGATCGCATCGATGTCATAAAACACCTCATTGTGGGGCGATACCGGCACACCCCACTCGCGAAGGTATTCATACTCTTCGCTCTGACGGCGTAATTGCGGCCCGCCTTCCCACACGATCGCTCCGAAGCCGTGCGCGTATAGCCGCAACTTTCGCTGCGCCGTGATCCGGGGGTCCTTCTGGCGCAGCGAACCGGCCGCGGTGTTCCGCGGGTTCGCGAAGGGTTGTTTCCCCTCCTCACGCAGTTGGGCGTTGAGTTCCTCGAACGCCTCGACGGGATAGAACGCTTCCGCCCGGATTTCCAATACCTGGGGATGACCCGAGCCTTGGAGCTGGATCGGCACCGTTGCGATGGTGCGCACGTTGTAGGTGACGTCCTCGCCGGTCGTGCCGTCCCCGCGGGTGAGCGCGCGTGTGAGGACGCCGTTTTCGTACACGAGCGAGACCGCGAGGCCATCAATCTTGAGTTCCCCGAGCAGCGGGATCTCGCCTGAGATTTCCCTGCGCACCCGCTCATACCACGCGCGCAGTCCCTCGAGGTCGAACACGTTGTCGAGCGAGAGCATCGGCTGGATATGGTCGACCGTCTCGAAGTCAGTGGTGAACGCCCCGCCGACCCGCTGCGTTGGTGATTCGGGTGTGCGCAGTTCCGGGTGAGCCTCTTCCAGATCGGTGAGCTCGCGCAGCATCGCGTCGAAATCCGCGTCCGGAATCGTGGGTTGGCCGATGTAGTAGGCGAACTGGTGGGCGCGGATCTCTCGGGCTAGACGTTCAGCCCTTGCTTCGGGGGATTCTTCACTCACGGTTCTATTGTTCCACCCTTCCGCAATTTACCGCCTTAGGATTCCACCGGCTCCTCCGACTGGGTCGAGGATTGACTGGGCGTCGACGGCGAAGACGGGGATTTATCTGGGGTTTCCGACGGCGTCTCGTCCGGCGATTCCGTCGGTGGCTCTGATTCGTCTCCCCCCTCGTCCTCGTCGTTGTCCTCGTTCGCTTCCTTCAGCGGGGTTGGTTCCTCGCACGCGAGCACTCCGATTGAAGTCCCACTTTCGCAGTTAGCGTGCAGCCAATCGTCCCCTGCCTGGGTCCGATCGATGAAGTATTCGGAGCCCTTCGGTCCGACACGGATAAACCAGACGTGGACGCTCTCGTCCGCGGTCCGTACGGCAATAGCGCTCTCTTTACCGTTATTGTTCTTCCCGTCATCAAGGCACTTCGCTACGTCAGGGCTGATGAGATCAGCGCCTGCTCGACTGGCGAAGTCTCCGCAACTGGGGAAACGGTCGCGGTTGGCGAACTTCTCTGGTCCCCCGCCATTGCGCGACGAGTAGATGTACTCCTGCCAATTAGGGAATGTGTAACGTTCGGAGCCGGGAGTCTCTTCCTCACCGGTGTTTTCGTCCGATGGCTCCTCCGTCTCCGGAGAAGAACTGCCCTCGCTCGATTCCGGCTCGCTCGGTTCTTCCGCACCTTCGCCGCCGGGAGTCGCGGTCGGTGAGGGGGCCGGGGGCCACCATCCCGTCTGGTCGTCGTCGGGATCAGAGGGCTCGGGTTCCGAAGAGGTCTCGGAAGGATCAGGCGTATCGGTGGGCGATTCCGCAGTGCCGGAAGTTTCTTCGCCTTCGGGGCTTTCGACATCGTTCGTGGCGCTCGCCCCGGGGTCCTCGAGCACGATGGTTTTGCCAGCGCAACCACTCACCCCGACTAACACAACGAGGAGAGTGAACCCAAGAACGATACGTAGACGCACTATGTCGCTAGCACCGGCAGCATTGGAGCGATGTTCTCACCTACACGATCCGTCGCGGAAATCGACCCTTGCCCAAGGACCCGGCTCCCCTGGTACACCACGAGGGACTGCCCCGTTGCTACTCCGCGGACGGGTTCGGCGAGCAGAGCAACGATCTCTCCATCCACTAAGGTGACCCGGGCGGGAATTTCGCGACCGTGAGCGCGGATCTGCACGCCGAGGTCTTCCTCCTCGGCGGGATCGACGTCGTCGGCGAGCCAGACGACCTCATTCGCGGTGAGTTCGTCCACGGATAGAAGTGCCGCGGGGCCGACGATGACCCGGTTCGTTTCCGGTTCAGTTGCGAGCACGTAGCGCGGTTTGCCGTCTTCAGCGGGCCGCTCGATTCCCAATCCCTTGCGTTGGCCGACGGTGTATCCGTACGAGCCTTCGTGGGATCCGAGAACATTGCCGTCGACGTCGATAATCTCGCCGGGTTTCGAACCGAGCCGCTCCCGCAGAAAGCCTCGGGTATCGCCGTCGGCGACGAAACAGATGTCGTAGGAATCCGGTTTGGCGGAAATGCTCAGCCCACGGGCAGCCGCCTCAGCGCGGACTTCGTCCTTGGAAGCGACGTCCCCGAGCGGGAAGATCGAGCGCTCGAGGCGGTCATATCCCATGACGGCGAGCACGTAGCTCTGGTCTTTCGCCATGTCCGCCGCACGGTGAAGCTCCAGGCGTTCCCGGTCGCGCACGATGTTCGCGTAGTGGCCGGTGACGACGGCGTCGAACCCCAAGGCGATGCCGCGATCCAGGAGCGCGGAGAACTTGATGTGTTCGTTGCAACGCACGCACGGGTTTGGAGTGCGCCCCGCCTGGTACTCGGAGAGGAAGTCCGCGACGACGGTTTCTTCAAATTCTTCGGATAGATCCCACACGTAATAAGGAATCCCGAGAACGTCGGCTGCACGCCGGGCATCGGAGGCGTCCTCGATGGAGCAGCAGCCTCGCGAGCCTGTGCGGTGTTGGGCGCGGCTGCGGGAAAGCGCCATGTGCACCCCCACAACCTCGTGTCCGGCGTCGACAGCTCGGGCCGCGGCGACGGCCGAATCTACGCCTCCCGACAGTGCTGCCAATACTTTCATGTCTGCTACCTTACGGTTTTCTCGAGTCTCGTGCTGAATTTAATTCATTGTGGATTTACGCGAATGCCGCTCGCGCGCGCTCAAACACCGTGGGTAGAAGCTCTAGCGCGGCGTCGATATCGGCCTGGGTGGTGGTGTAGCCGAGGGTGAAGCGGAGGGCACTGCGCGCCTCTTCCTCCGTGCCGCCCATCGCGAGGACGACGGGCGAAGCGCCCACGACTCCGGCCTGGCAGGCTGAACCCGCCGACGCGGCTACCCCCGCCATGTCGAGGGAGAAAAGCACTGCCTCCGAGCGGGTGCCGGGAACCGACACCAGGAGATGCCCGGGCAGTCTTTCCTCCTCCTCGCCCCAGATGCGGCTGGCGGGAACCGCGGCGCGGATGGCGTCTTGCAACTGCTCGCGAAGCCGGCGGAGCCGGGCCGCCTCCTCGACTTGGTCGCGCACCGCGCTGCGGAGCGCCGCCGCGAGCGCTGCGGCGCCGGCCGCGTTCACCGTTCCCGAGCGGATTCCCCGTTCCTGCAATCCCCCGTGCATATGGGGGGTGGGGGTGAACTCGCGCTGAGCCAGAAGCGCGCCGATCCCCACCGGCGCCCCGATCTTGTGCCCAGAGATACTGAGCGCGCTCAGACCGCTGCCGTGGAAATCGATGGGCATGTGCGCTGCTGCCTGGACCGCGTCGCTATGCACCCGGACCCCGTTCCGGGAAGCGAGTTCGACGATCTCCCGGATGGGTTGCAGCACTCCGGTTTCGTTGTTCGCCCACATCACCGATATGACGGACACCCCGGCGTCCGCCTCGAGGTAGTCGCTCAACCCCGTGAGGTCCACGGCGCCGCTGCTCGTCACCGGTGCGACATGGAGCTTCGCCCCATGCTGGGAGCGGAGCCAATGGGCGGTTTCGATTACCGCCGGGTGCTCCACTGCCGAGACGATGATGCCCGGGCGTTCCTCACTCGCTGCGAACCATCCCCCTTGCACCGCAAGATTGTCTGCTTCGGTGCCGCCAGAGGTGAAAATCACTTCCGCAGGCTCGGCGCCGAGGAGCTCCGCCACTTCCTCCCGTGCTTCATCGAGGTACCGGCGCGCGTTTCGGCCAAAAGTGTGAATCGCATTCGGATTGCCCAGTTCGCGGGCAACGCGCAGGAACTCTTCGCCCGCCTCAGGGCGAAGAGGGGCAGTTGCCGCATGGTCAAGATAGGCGCGAGTCACCCGCACAGTGTAGTTCTGCCCGCCCCGATCTGGGTATGCCGCAGGCCACAGTTGCCGCCGGACACGGGCCAGGCGTCAACGCGCCGAGCCCATCGGACGTACTATTGTCACGCGTTTAAGCGAAAGCCCCGCCCGCGCAGATGATTTCGATGAAGGACGAGCGATGACCGACACTCTGGTGGATACCAATGAGGCAGCAACCTTACCTGCCCGCTTCCCCCAGCGGTTCGGCGTGCACGTACTCGATGGCGGGGTAGACGTCGTCGTCCATGCGCCGAATGCCGCAGCTGTGCAGTTCTGCACCTTCGATGACGGCGCTGAGAAGCGCGTGCGCCTACTGCCGGGCGCGCACGGGACCTGGACGGCGCACCTGCCCGGAGTGGAACCGGGAACTGTATACGGGTTCCGCGTAGATGGCGCATATGATCGCCGCGCGGGCAAAGCGTTCAACCCGGCCAAAGTGCTCCTGGATCCTTATGCCCGGGGAATTGCCGGCGAGTTCACCGGCGCGGCGGAGGCTTACCCCGGCAAGGAAACCCCTGACGAGACCGATTCCGCTGGGCACGTGCCACTCGGCGTGATTCTGCCACCCGTCCCGCAAATTCCTATCGACTCCGAGGAGCGCCCCCATACTCCGTGGGGAAGCACCGTCATCTACGAGGCGCACGTGCGGGGACTGACGATGCAGCTGCCGGGCGTGCCGGAACATCTGCGGGGGACGTACGCGGGGCTCGCCCATCCCGAAACGGTCGCGCACCTCAAGCGGCTCGGCGTGACCGCGATCCAACTCCTGCCCCTGCATGCGAAGGCGACCGAACCGTCCGTGCTCGAGCGCGGGCTGGTGAATTACTGGGGCTACAACACGCTCAACTTCTTCGCGCCTGAGCCCTCCTACGCGACCTCTGCCGCGCAAGAAGGTGGTGCGGGCGCAGTCCTCGATGAAGTCCGCGGAATGGTGCACCTGCTACACGAAGCGGGCCTTGAAGTGCTCGTCGACGTCGTTTATAACCACACGTGTGAAGGCGGCCCGGACGGGCCCATGCTCTCGTGGCGAGGGTTCGACGAGGC
>Ga0209487_1003143_pt1 | contig 13083 bp, 11 predicted proteins | sample Poulit2012_FD_187524 | JGI IMG/M metagenome (GOLD analysis project Ga0209487, IMG submission 187524) | Agricultural soil microbial communities from Georgia to study Nitrogen management - Poultry litter 2012 (SPAdes) (version 2) | ecosystem: Environmental > Terrestrial > Soil > Agricultural land... | reverse complement strand
GAGCTCATTGTGCGGCTCGACTCGGTCGGCCCCAACTCCGCCCTGCGCCGGCGCACCCTGTGGGTGGGGGACAGCCCGATGCAGCTGGGCACCACCGCCGAGGTGGTCGCCGACCTCGGGGTGGCCGAGCCCCGCGAGGTGCAGGCCGAGCTGGCGATCGGGCGGGCTGCCGCGGAGCAGTCCGCGGGCATCACGCTGGTCGACGAAGCCAGCATCGACCTGGCCAACGGGCTGGGCGCGCTGCTGCGGTGGCGGGACGCGGCCACCCCCAAGGAGCACGCTTTCAAGTACAGCGGGGACACCTCCCGCACCTGACCGACGACGACGGCGAGCCCACCCACGGCGGGTGGGTTCGCCGTCCTCATCCGCCGACGTGCGAGATGCCCCCGCCGGCGTGCAGGCGGGGATCTAGGATCGGGTCATGAGTGAGACGCCGGCCATCCCACCCGAGCTCGCGCGCGCCCGGGGGACCATCGACAACATCGACGCTGCCCTCATTCACCTGCTCGCCGAGCGGTTCAAGTGCACCCAGCGGGTGGGGGACCTCAAGGCCGACAAGGGGCTGCCGCCCTCCGACCCCGAGCGGGAGGCCCAGCAGATCCGCCGCCTACGCGCGCTGGCCGAGGTGGCCGGCCTGGACCCCGTGTTCGCCGAGAAGTTCCTCGCCTTCATCGTCGAGGAGGTCATCCGCCACCACGAGGCGACGGCCGAGTCGCGTCAGGTGTAGATCGCCTCGATCTCCGCCTCGAAGTCCCGTAGCACCTTGGCCCGCTTCACTTTCTGGCTGGGCGTGAGGTAGCCGTTCTCCATCGTGAAGTCGATGCTGAGCACGTTGATCTTGCGGATCGACTCGGCGCGGGAGACTGCCTCGTTGGCCCGGGTGACCGCCCGGTCCAGCGCGGCAAGTACCCGCTCGTCGCGGGCGGCCTGCTCGGCGTTCATCGGGGGCAGGGCGTGGTTCTCCAGCCAGCTGGGCAGCATGTCCTCGTCCAGGGTCACCAGGGCACCGATGAAGGGCCGGCCGTCGCCGACCACGACGACCTGGGAGACCAGAGGGTGGCCGCGGAGCCGGTCCTCGAGCACGGCCGGGGCGACGTTCTTCCCGCCGGCGGTGACAATGATTTCCTTCTTCCGGCCGGTCAGGCGCAGGTAGCCGTCGGAGTCCAGCTGGCCGAGGTCGCCGGTGACGAACCAGCCGTCCTCGGTGAAGGACTCCGCGGTTGCCTCGGGGTTGTTGTGGTAGCCGCGGAACACGTGGTCGCCCTTGACGAGCACCTGGCCGTCCTCGGAGATGGCGACCCGGGTGCCGGGGTAGGGCGGCCCGACGGTGCCGATCTTCACCAGGCCGGGCCGGTTGACCGTCGTCGGGGCGCCCACCTCGGTGAGCCCGTAGCCCTCGAGCACGTTGACCCCGATGCCGCGGAAGAAGTGACCCAGCCGCTCGCCGAGCGGCCCGCCGCCGGAGATCGCCCAGTCCAGGTTGCCGCCCATCGCCGTCTTGATCTTGCCGTAGACGAGGCGGTCGGCCAGCGCTCGCTGCGCCTTGAGCCCGGCCGTCGGTCCGGCGGAGGTTTCCAGCGCCCGGGAGTAGGTGATCGCGACCTTCGCCGCCCAGCGGAAGATGCGCTGCCGGGCGCCCCCGCCGGTCTTGGCGTCGGCGGAGTTGTAGACCTTCTCGAAGACCCGCGGCACGGCGAGGAGGAAGGTGGGTTTGAACGCATCGAGGTCCGCGACCAGGTTCTTCGCGTCCGGCACGTGCCCCATGGCCGCCCCCGAGTAGACGCACAGCACCTGGACGAAGCGGGCGAACACGTGGGCCAGCGGCATGAACAGCAGGGTCCGCTTGCCCGCGCCGCGCACGACGTCGGAGAAGTTCGGGTCGTCGGTGCCGTTGATGACCAGGGTGACGAAGTTGCCGTGGGTGAGCTCCACGCCCTTGGGGCGGCCGGTGGTGCCCGAGGTGTAGATGATCGTGGCCAGGCTGGACATGTCGACCAGCTCGCGGCGCTCGGCGAGTTCGGTGTCGGACACCTCGGTGCCCTCGGCGACCACCGAGGCGATGGCGTCCTCGTCGATCGTGAGGACCTCCTCGAGGTGCTCCAGGCGCTCGACGAGCGGCTGCACCAGGCCGGCCATCGCCCGCGTCTCGACGAACACCAGCCGCGCGCCGGAGTCCGAGACGATCCACTCGACCTGGTCGGCGGAGGAGGTCTCGTAGATCGGCACCGGGACCGCGGCCACCGACCAGATCGCGAAGTCCAGCAGCGTCCAGTCATAGCTCGTGTGGGCCATGATCGCCACGCGGTCACCGGGCTGGATACCGCGGGCGATGAGCCCGCGCGCCACCGCGGCGACCTCCTCGGCGAAGGTCTGCACCGTCACGGGGACGAAGCCGGTGCCGAGGGCCGCCTTGCGCTCGAAGATGGTGCCGGCGGGGTCGCGGGCGAGCCGGTCCTGCAGGAGCCAGGGCACGGACATGTGCGGTTCGATCCGGCCGACTCCGGGGGTGCTTGCCTCGGGGCGGGTGGTGCTCATCTGCTCTCCTCGGTCAGCGCTTGGCGGGTGGCTCGTCGAGCTCGTGCGCTCCGACGACGGCGTGCTCGAGCCCAGGGCGTCCGGTCAGCTCCAGGTCGCCGCGAACCCGGCCGGCGGCCCGCAGGTCCGCCAGGGCGGAGGTGACGTGGTCGACGTCGGCGCCCGGGAGCTCGAGGCGCACCTGGGCGAAGGTGGTTCGCTGGGTGACCTTGGCCTCCGACTTCACCTTCCGCAGCGCCGCCAGTGCGCCGCCGGTGGCGTGCAGCAGGGCGACGTCCGCCTCCGGGGCGGCCTGGCGCAGGGGAGCGGCCGAGGGCCACGGCGCGGTGTGCACCGAGCCCTCGCGCCACCAGCTCCACACCTCCTCCGTGGCGAAGGGTAGGAACGGGGCGAGCAGCCGCAGGACGACGTCGGTGGTCACCGCCAGGGCGGTGCGCGCGGAGGTCACCTCGGTGGGCGTGTAGCCGGCCTCGGTGGTGCCGTAGGCGCGGTCCTTGACCAGCTCGAGGTAGTCGTCGCAGAAGGTCCAGTAGAAGCTCTCGGTGAGTTCCAGGGCACGGGTGTGGTCGTAGCGCTCGAAGGCGGTGGTGGCGCTCTCGACGACGTCAGCCAGCCCCGCGATGAGGGAGCGGTCCAGCGGCTCGGTCACCGCCGCGAGGTCCAGCGAGATCGGCGTGTCCCCGCCCATGGTCAGGGCGAACTTCGAGGCGTTGAGCACCTTGATCGCGAGGCGCCGGCCGATCTTCATCTGGCCGACCTCGAAGGCGGCGTCGGTGCCCAGGCGGGCCGACGCGGCCCAGTAGCGCACGGCGTCCGAGCCGTGCTCCTGCAGCAGCCCCATCGGCGTGACGACGTTGCCCTTGGACTTGGACATCTTCTTGCGGTCCGGGTCCAGGATCCAGCCGGAGATCGCGGCGTCGCGCCAGGGCAGGGCGTCGAACTCCAGGTGCGCGCGCACCATCGTGGAGAACAGCCAGGTGCGGATGATGTCCTGGCCCTGGGGGCGCAGGTCCATCGGGTACACCCGAGAGAACAGGTCCTCGTCGCGCAGCCAGCCACCGGCGATCTGCGGGGACAGGGACGACGTCGCCCAGGTGTCCATGATGTCGACCTCGCCGACGAAGCCGCCGGGCTTGCCGCGCTGGTCCTCGGTGTAGCCGGGCGGGACGTCGATGCTCGGGTCGACCGGCAGGCTCGCCTCGTCGGGGGTGAGGACGCGGTCGTAGTCGGGCTCGCCGTCGTCGTCCAGGGCGTACCAGACGGGGATCGGGACGCCGAAGAAGCGCTGGCGGGAGATCAGCCAGTCGCTGTTGAGGCCCTCGACCCAGTTGTTGTAGCGCACCCGCATGAAGTCGGGGTGGAAGTCCAGCTCGCGGCCGCGCTCGAGGAGCGCCTCGCGCAGGTCGCGGCCCTGGGAGTCGGTGCCCGGGCGCCCGCCGTTGCGGATGTACCACTGGCGGGAGGTGACGATCTCGAGGGGCTTGTCGCCCTTCTCGAAGAAGTTCGTCTTGCGCTGCACCGGCTCGGGCTCGCCGTCCAGGTCGCCGCTCGTGCGCAGCGCCTCGACGATCTCCTTGCGGGCGGTGAACGTCGTCTTGCCGGCGAGGGACTCGGTCCACAGGTTGACGGCGGAGGGCTGGGTGATCCACTCCGGCGCCTCGGCGAGCAGGCGGCCGTCGCGGCGGATGACGGGGCGGGTGGGCAGGTCGAGCTCGCGCCACCACTGGACGTCGGTGAGGTCGCCGAAGGTGCAGCACATCGCGATGCCCGCGCCCTTGTCCATCTCCGCGCCCGGGTGGGCCAGCACCGGCACCTCGACATCGAACAGCGGGGAGCGCACCGTGGTGCCGAACAGCGGCTGGTAGCGCTCGTCGTCCGGGTGGGCGATGAGGGCGACGACGGCCGGCAGCAGCTCCGGACGCGTCGTCTCGATGTGCACCTTGCCGTCCGTCACGGACTCCAGTCCGGCACCCGCGGCCGGGTCGGACAGGTGGAAGGCCACCCGGTGGAAGTGACCGGGGTAGTCCCGGGCCTCGAGCTCGGCCTGGGCCACCGCGGTCTGGAACGTGACGTCCCACAGACCCGGCGCCTGAGCCTGGTAGGCCTCACCGCGGGCGAGGTTGCGCAGGAAGGCGGCCTGGGCGACGAGCTGGGACTCCGGGCCGATGGTCTGGTAGTGGTGCGACCAGTCGACGCTCAGGCCGAGGTAGCGCCACAGCTCCTCGTACTTCTGCTCGTCCTCGACGGTCAGGCGCAGGCACAGCTCGATGAAGTTGCGCCGCGAGATCGGCACCTGGTCGGCGGCCTTGACGCTCTTGCCGTCCGCGCCGTCGTGCGGGGGCACGAAGTCGGGGTCGTAGGGGAGGGTGGGGTCCACGCGCACGCCGTAGTAGTTCTGCACCCGGCGCTCGGTGGGCAGGCCGTTGTCGTCCCAGCCCATCGGGTAGAAGACTGATCTGCCGCGCATGCGCTGGTAGCGGGCGACGACGTCGGTGTGGGTGTAGGAGAAGACGTGACCGACGTGCAGCGAACCCGAGACGGTGGGCGGCGGGGTGTCGATGGAGAACACCTGCTCGCGGGTGGCGGTGCGGTCGAAGGCGTAGGTGCCCTGCTCGGCCCACGCGGCGTCCCAGCGGTCCTCGAGACCGTCGAGGCTCACCCGGTCCGGGACCGTGGGGGCGGGCAACGGGGTGTCGGGCAGGTGATGCGAGTCGGTCATGGTCGGTGATTCTTTCATGGTTGCCCGCCCGCCCGATGCCCGGGCCGGTGGACGGCCGGGGGTGGCTGGCTGAGAGACTGGCCTCATGGACCTCACGATCGGATACGCGGCCGCGCTGGAGCAGTTCCACCCCACCGAGGTGGTGGAGGTGTCCGAGCTGGCCGAGCAGCACGGGTTTTCCGGGGTGATGGCGGCCGACCACTTCCAGCCGTGGACGCCGTCGCAGGGGCAGTCGGCGTTCGTGTGGAACGTGCTGTCGGCGCTGGGGGAGCGCACGGTCGGGGACATCGGTCCGGGGGTGACTGCGCCGACCTTCCGTTGGCACCCGGCGATGGTGGCTCAGGCTTCGGCGACCCTCGCCGCGATGTACCCGGGGCGCCACTGGCTGGGGCTCGGCTCGGGTGAGGCGCTCAACGAGCACATCATGGCCACCTACTGGCCCGAGGCCCCCGAGCGGATCAACCGGATGTTCGAGGCGATCGAGATCATCCGCAAGCTGTTCACCAACTCGATCGCCGGTAAGGACACCAAGCACTCCGGCACCTTCTACAAGCTGGAGTCCACCCGGCTGTGGACCATGCCGGAGGAGGCTCCGCCGATCTACGTCGCGACGGGCGGCCCGGTGACCGCCCGGCGAGCCGGCAAGCACGCCGACGGCCTCATCACGGTGGGTGCGCCGCTGGAGAAGATCTCCGGCCTGTTTGAGCGCTTCGCCTCCGGCGCCCGCGAGGCGGGCAAGGACCCCGAGACGATGCCCAAGATTCTCCAGCTGCACATGTCCTGGGCCGAGACCGACGAGCAGGCGCTGGCCAACGCGCTGGACCAGTGGCCCAACGGCGGGATGAAGTTCCCCAAGGCCGACATCCGCTCGCCCTTCGACTTCGCCGCGATGGCCAAACTGGTGCGGCCGGAGGACTTCGAGGGCCGGATGGTCATCTCCGCCGACCCCGACGAGCACCGGGCGGAGATCCAGAAGTACGTCGACCTCGGCTTCGACCGCATCTACCTGCACAACGTCGGCCGCAACCAGGCCGAGTGGGTCGAGGTGTTCGGCCGCGACGTCCTGCCCAAGCTGAGCCGGTGATGCTGCTCGCCCAGCCCGTCGACGGGCTGCCGCCGGTCACCGGCGGGGACGACCTCGCCGCGCTCATCGCTCCCCGGCTGCGGGAGCTCACCTGGCCCGACGGCAGCGAGGGAGTGGCCGAAGGCGACGTGGTCGTCGTCGCGAGCAAGGTGGTCGCCAAGGCCGAGCGCCGGCTGGTGGCGGCCCGCACCCGCGAAGAGCTGGAGGCGGCGATCGCCTCCCAGACCGTCCGCGTGGTCGCCGAGCGCGCGCGGCCGGACGGCTCCACCCTGCGGATCGTCGAGACCCCGCAAGGCCTGGTGCTCGCCGCTGCCGGGGTGGACTCCTCCGACGTGCCGCAGGGCACCGCACTGCTGCTGCCCGAGGACCCGGACGAGTCAGCCCGGCGGCTCCGTCGCGGCCTGGACGCGCGCCTGGGGGTGCGGCCCGCCGTCATCATCACCGACACTGTCGGGCGGCCGTGGCGCCAAGGAGTGGCGGACATCGCCATCGGAGCGGCCGGCGTGCTCGTGCTGGAGGACCACCGCGGCCGACGCGACGGCTACGGCCGCGAGCTGCGGATGACGACGATCGCCGCCGCCGACGAGATCGCTGCCGCGGCCGAGCTGGTCAAGGGCAAGGCGGAGGGCCGGCCGGTCGCCGTCGTGCGCGGGGTGGCGCACCTCGTCACCCGGGAGGACGGCGACGGCGCTCGCCAGCTGGTCCGGCCGCCCGAGGAGGACCTCTTCCGCCACGGCGGTTGACGGCGGGTGGCTGGGATGGTCCGTCGGCCCGCCCGGCCGGCCGGGCGTCTGGCCCGGGGCGGTCGGCCGGGTGAGTCGGCCGGTCCGGGCTAGTCGAACTCGAGCCCCAGCAGGGCGTTCTCCGTCACCTCCGGCAGGGCCGGGTGGATCCAGTACTGCTTGGTGGCCACCTCCCGGACATCGAGGTCGAAGGCCAGCACGGTGATCATCTGCTGGATGAGGGTAGCCGCCTGGGGGCCGAGGTAGTGGGCACCGAGCAGCTTGCCGGTCGTGCGGTCGGCGATGAGCTTGACGATGCCCGTGGAGTCCTCCATCGCCCAGCCGTAGGCGACGTCGCCGTAGTTCTGCACCTTGACCGTGACGTCGTGTCCCGCGGCCCGCGCCTGCTCCTCGGTGAGCCCGACCGTGGCGACCTGCGGGTGGGTGAAGGTGGCGGCGGGCACGTGGTCGTGCGGGAGGGGCCGCAGGTCGCCCGGGTGGAGCAGGTTGTGCCGCACGGTGCGCATCTCGGCGTTGGCGACGTGCTTGAGCATGTACGGCGAGGAGACGTCGCCCAGCGCCCACACCCCGGCCGCTGTGGTCGACCGGCCGAACTCGTCCACCTCGACCCGGCCGTCCGGGGTCATCGCGATGCCGCCGGAGGCGAGGTCCAGCTGGTCCCCGTTGGGCAGGCGCCCGGTGGCCACGAGAAGCACGTCTCCGGTCACTGTGGACCCGTCGTCGAGCCGGACCTCGATGCCCTCCGAGGACTCGTCGGCGCCGATCGCGGTACGTCCGCAGATGACGTTGAAGCGAGTCTCGGCCAGGGCGTTGAACCGCTCGCGCAGCTCGGTGTCCAGCCGGCGCAGCAGGGGGGAGCGGGAGACGATCGTGACGTCGACCCCGAGGGCGTCGAAGACGTGGGCGAACTCCATCGCGATGTAGCCGCCGCCGATGATGACCAGCGAGGCCGGCAGCTCGGGCAGCCGCATGATGTCCTCGTTGGTGTGGTACCGCACGCCCGACGCGGCGATCGCCTCGGGCACGAACGGACGCGAGCCCGCGGCGATGACCACCCGGTCACCGGAGATGATCTTCTGCTCGGTGCCCTGGCCGGTCCGCAGGGTGCGCTCGCCGACGAACACAGCGTGCTGGTCGTAGACGTCGATGTTGGGCGTCTCGGGGCCGCGGCGGTAGGCCTCACCGCCGGTGGCGATGAGGTCGACCCGGTTGTCGAATACCCGCGTGACGATGTCCTGCCAGTCCACGGCGTTGACCTCTGCCTGCAGGCCGAGCCGACCAGCCTCCCGGGTCTCGAGGGCGACGTCGGCGGCGTAGACGTACATCTTGGTGGGGATGCAGCCGACGTTGAGGCAGGTGCCCCCGAAAGCACCCTTCTCGATGATGGCGATCGACATGTCGTCGAACTCCGGGCCGGGGATCGAGTTGCCCGACCCGGTGCCGATGATGACGAGGTCGTAGTGTGCGTCGACCGGGATGTCGCTCGCGACGGCGTGCTCGGGCGCCGTCGTACCGGTCGCAGGGCTGTGCATGGATGAACTCCGATCTGGCGCGGCGGTGCCGCGCGGGGCTGTGGTGTCTGCTCCTGACGCTACCCCCGACGGCAGGGTGCACACGCTCCCGTCGTCGGGCCGATCGGCGTTCGGTGGTGCTAGAAGGCGCCGGCGAGTGTGCTGTACTCGCCTCGTGCCGAATCTCGACGAACCGGACGCCTTCCGGGCCCTTGGGCGATTTCTGTGGGTCGGCGTCCTCAGTGGGTGCGTCATCGGCGCTGCCGTAGGCCTTGCCCTGGTGATTCCGGGGCCAGTGGAGTACTGGGCTGCGGGCGCAACGTTCGGCACGGCGGCGGGACTGATCGCCGGATTGTTGGCCCAGGTCGTGGCGTTTGTCGTGGTGCTGGTCGTATGGCGGCGCGCCGGTGTGCGTGCGGTCACCGCGCGCGTCTTCACGCTCACTCCGGTCCCGTTAGCGATGGTCACCGCATGGGCCGCCGCGTCCGCCCTGCAAGCCTCTCGAGCGCAGTCGCTCACGGTGGCAGGTGTCGCGGCTGTGCTGGCACTCGTGGCGGTCGGACTGGCGGCCAGGTGGTGCATGGCGCCGCTGGTCGGACAGACCCGCCGCGCTAGGGCCTAGAAGACTGAACGACCCAACCACCGCGTCATCGCCGATGAGTTTCGAACCGGCCCCGGGTCTGTCCCAAGACCTGAGTGTCCGAGGAGGAGAAGCATGTCGGAGTTCGTCATCACATCTGCGGGTGACCGCGTGGCCTACGACCGGCGGGGCGAGGGCCCAGCCGTGGTCTTCGTCGCAGGGGCGGGGCCGTTTCGCGCCATCGACCCAGAGACCAGCGAGGTCGCCGAACTCCTCGCCGCGCGCGGCTGGACGACGGTCGTCCACGACCGCGTCGGGCGTGGTGAGAGCGCCCGCGAGGGCCGGGTCGACCTGGCCGAGGAGCTGGCCGCCGTGAGAGCACTCATCGAGGCCGCCGGCGCACCGGCGGTGCTCGTGGGGCACTCCTCCGGCGGCGCTATCGCGCTCCGGGCGGCCGTCGAGGGTCTGCCGGTCGCCGGCCTGGTGCTCTTCGAGGCGCCGCTGGATCCCGCCGAGCAGGGGGTGGCGGAGTGGACCGGCGAGCTGTACCGCCTGCTCGAGCAAGGCGACCACGCCGGTGCCGTGACGCACTACATGAAGGACATCCCGCTCGACATCTTGCAAGGGCTGCAGCACTCACCCCTGTGGGAGCCGTTCGTGGCGCAGGCCGAGAGTCTTCGGCCGGACGCCCAGGCGCTCGAGTGGGCGATGTCGGCACCGCACGCCGAGCTCTTCGGCGGTATCGAGGTGCCCGTTCGGTTCCTGGTCGGCAAGGAGACATTGCCCGAGATGACGGCGGCGGCCGCTTCGCTCGTCGCCGCGATACCCGGTGCTACCCGAGGTGAGGTTGCGGGCGCCCAGCACACCTGGGAACCGGAGGCGATGGCCGCCGAGCTGCACACCTTTATGTCCGAGCTCTCCCACCGCGCTGTCCGTAGCTGATCAAACGGGCGGGCGATGGTGGCGCCTCCCCAACCGAAAACCCACAACGCCGGTGATGAGGGCGACGCCGACGAGAACTCCCAGTACCGCGACGACGTTGAGGCCATCCAGAACGATCACGCCCGGTGCTGGCGGATCGGAGGTTGTCGAGCCGAAGGCAGTCCAGCCGAACTCGACGCGCCGCCAGACGAGCGTCGCCCCGCTGACGACAAGGAACAGCACCCCCGCGATCACGATCATTGGCAGTCGTCGTCGACTCATGAAGCAAACGTAACAACGCCTCATCACCTGACGGCATCCCGCCCAGCTGACTCGGCAAGCGGACGGCGGGCCAGCAGTTCCATGACGATGCTGGTCTTGGCCCGGGTGTACTCGTCCCAGTCGCGAGCGCTCGTCGCTGCGCTCTCCTTGGCCTCCAGGTAGGCGCGCCGAGCGTCCTCCTCGTCCCTGAGCAGGTCCCGGAACGCGACCCGGTTGTGCCATGACCGGCTGTCGTGGGCCACCACGTGGACGACGGCGTCGCGATCGTGCCGTCCTGGCGAGCTGAGCCAGCAGTGGTGACCATGCTCGCCCTCGAGATCGAACCCGGCGGCGGCCAGCAGGCGGGCAACGTGGACGACGTCGTCGGCCGCCACACCCACGAGCAGATCCACGACATCCTTGGCCGCCAGCCCCGGGACAGCCGTGGACCCGATGTGCTCGACTGCCGCCTCGGGCACCGCGTCACGCACTGTCTCAGCCATCACCGTGAACCGGCGGCTCCATTCATCCCCACGGCTCGGCACAAGGGTGATGGGCTGCTCGGCGGGATCCATGGCGCCGATCATGTCAGGGCTGCCAGGACTCGTTACGACCGGCGAGCGCTATCTTGTGGCCGTGAGCGGGCCGCCGGCGTCGGAGAGCACATCGGTGCCCAGCGCGCCGCCGTCGTGGCGGACGGCGGTTGTCGCCCTCGTCGTGACGCTCCTGGCCGGGGCCGCCCCGTCCTTCGCCGCAGACCCTCGGGTGGCGGTGCCGGCCATCGCCGTTCTGGTGGCAGCCGCGGTCCTGGGGCGCCGGCATCTCCCCGGGCAGGTGCGCGATGCGACGGTGCTCGTCCTCGCACTCTGGATCTTCCTGGCCGTTCCGTCCCCGGTCCTCTGGCCGCTTCCCGGGCTGGCCGCACTGCTCGTTGCCGGGGTGTGGGCGTGGCGGCGGGGCCGGTGGTCGCAGTGGCGGGAGTGGTTGCGGATCGGTCGGATCGGCCGCTTCGCCTGGACGATGTGGGGGCTCATTGTCGTGCTCACGGTCCTGGGTCTACTCACGTGGAACCACCTGTTCGACGGTGAGCTACCGCGGGCCTACCAGCAGCTCGCGCAGGACGCGCCGGTCCCGGTGGCCACGGCCGGGGCCTTGGTGTTCCTCGTCATCAACGGCGCGATCGAGGACAGCATCTGGGCCGGCGTCCTTCTCAGCGCCACCGAACGCGTCGTCCCGTCGTGGCTCGCGGTGGGGGTCGTCGCCGCGTCCTTCGGGCTGGCCCATCTCCACGGCGTGCCCGGGGGACCGGTCGGGGTGGTGCTGGCGGGGTCGTGGGGGCTGGTCCTGGCGTTGCTGCGCATCCGGACCGGCGGAATGGGCGCGACCTATCTGGCGCACATCGCCGCGGACGCGACCATCGTCGTCATGCTCCTCCCTGCCGCGCTAGGAACGTGACGACGGGTGGCAGCGACCGGAGGCGGAAACGACGAGGAGCGTGCTGTTTCGCGCAGGCTCGGGAGAGTTGCCCGCGCTCGGCGCTGAGGGGCGGTCCGAGGGGCGCTCACTCGCGGTCGAACAGCAGCAGGTCGCGCCCGCCGGCCTCGACACGCTGGGCGCGTACGCCGTACACCCGCGACACCAGCTCCGCGGTGAGCACCTGACCCGGCGGACCGGTGGCCACGACGTGGCCGCGGTCCAGCACCACGACGTGGTCGCAGTAGCGCAGCGCGTGGTTGAGGTCGTGCAGCGCGGCCAGCACGGTCATCCCGCTCGCGGCGAGCTGCTCGGCCAGGTGCAGCACGTCGAGCTGCGCCGCGACGTCGAGATGGTTGGTGGGCTCGTCGAGCAGCAGCAGGCGCGGGGTCTGCGCGAGTGCCCGTGCCAGATGCACTTTCTGCCGCTCCCCACCCGACAGGGTGGCGATGTCGCGGGTCGCCAGGTGCTCCGCTCCCGTGCGGGTGAGGGCGTCCTCGGCGATCGCCACGTCCTCGGCAGAGTCCGAGCCCCACGTCACCCGGTGCGGCGTGCGGCCGAGGAGGACGACATCGAGCACGTCGAGCGCCACCGGCGCGGCGGAGTCCTGCTCGACGAGAGCCAGCTCGCGCGCGCGGGCGCGCCGCGACAGTGACCTGAGCTCGCGGCCGTCGAGCAGCACGGCACCGGCGTCCGGCTCGAGCGCCCCGACGAGCATCCGCAGCAGCGTCGACTTGCCCGAGCCGTTGGGCCCGACGACGGCGCTCACCGTGCCGGCCGGGACCTGTGCGGCGATCGAGCGGAGGATCTCGGCTTCCCCGATGCTCACGCGCAGCTCGGCGATGCTCACTTCCGCGGCGGCTCGGTGTGCCTCCGCGCTCTCGGGGCGGGGCATGCCCGCGGTCCTGGGGCTCACAGCCGGCTCCGGCGCAGCAGGCCTGCGAACACGGGGGCACCGATCGCGGCGGTGATGATGCCCACCGGCAGCTCGCGCGGATCGAACAGGCTGCGGGCGGTGGTGTCGGCGAGCAGCAGGAAGATCGCGCCCACGAGTGCCGCCACGGGCAGCACCCGGTGGTTGCGCGAACCCAGGACGAGCCGGACGGCGTGCGGGACTACCAGCCCGACGAAACCGATCGCTCCGCTCACCGACACGAGCACCGCCGTCAGCAGGGTGACGACGACGAGCAGGAACCAGCGAGCGCGGCGTACGTCAACACCGAGCGAGGCGGCGGAGACGTCACCGAAGGCGAAGG
>Ga0209487_1003142_pt1 | contig 13083 bp, 9 predicted proteins | sample Poulit2012_FD_187524 | JGI IMG/M metagenome (GOLD analysis project Ga0209487, IMG submission 187524) | Agricultural soil microbial communities from Georgia to study Nitrogen management - Poultry litter 2012 (SPAdes) (version 2) | ecosystem: Environmental > Terrestrial > Soil > Agricultural land... | reverse complement strand
TAAATAAAGTCAAAAAAGTGTTTCGTTATCCACGTCACATTCACTGCGGTTGTGATCGAAAGCGCAGCCGAACGGCCGCAGTCCGACTTGCAGAGGCGCGGTCCGACTTGCAGAGGCGCGGTCCGGCTTGCACAGGCGCGGTCCGGCTTGCACAGGCGCGGCCCGAGGAAGCGGGCGCAGGTGAACGCGGGCCGGAGTCTCCGCGCGAGCCGGAGCCCTGGGAGGGCGGTACCTCCGCACGGGCCGGAGCCCTGGAGGGGCGGGCACCGGTCTGGGCCCGGGCAGTCGACCGGCCCGACTGCCCTCAAGCCCTCACAGGGCCGCTGGAGGACAGGCTTCAGATCGCAGCGATGAGTCGTTCGACCTCGGCCTGGGTGGCGGCCGCGGCGGTCGGTCCGCCTCCGCCTCCGCGCACGACCTTGATGCCGGCTTCCTCGGCGATGATCGCTCCGCCGGCATAGTCGTAGATCCCCAGTCCGCGTTCGGCATAGCTGTTGACCTTGCCCTCGGCCACCATGCACAGATCCACGGAGGCGGCCCCGCAGCGGCGGATGTCGTCGTAGCCGTCCATCAGGTTCTCGAGTTTCGCCAGCTGCGGCCCGCGATTGCTGCCGGTGTAGGCGAAACCCGTGGCGAGCAGCCGTCCGGACAGTCCGGCGGGCGTTCCGTGCAGACGCTGCGCCGGAAGCGATTCGGAGCCCACGCGACCCTCGACGCGATACGAGCCGAGCCCTTCAGCGCCGAGCCACGTCGCATTCAGGCCGGGAGAGGCCACCAGGCCGAACAGCCAGCGTCGCCGGTCGGGCCGCCCAGCGGGTGTCCCCTCTCCCCCGACTGCCTCTCCCCCGGCCTCATGCGAACCGTCCGGCGCGGGCAGGCAGACACCGACGGAGAAGGCATGGTGTTCGATGCCGCGGACATAGTTGACAGTCCCGTCGATCGGGTCGACGTGCCACTCGAGGCGCGAGCCCGGCTCGCTCTGCTCGACGAGCCTGCCGACCTCCTGATCGAAGCAGCTGAGTTCGGCCAGGAACTCCTCCGGAAAGAACTCGACCGGGTCGAGAGCGGCCGCGCCCTCTTCTCCGACCATGAGGTCATTCGGCCTGACCTCTGCCAGGAAGCCCCGAACGAGGGACTCGATCTGCGCATCGGCGAGAGTGACCAGGTCATTCGGCGAGGACTTCGTATCGACCACGGACTCATCGAGGCTCGCACCCAGGGATCCTCGCCAGGCGGTCATCTGCTCCCACGCCATGGCGGATAAGTCAGAGGCGATGCGCAGCAGAGGCAGATCGGCGATCTCAGTGGGCAGGAAATCAGACTCAGGACTCATACCGCCACTCTAGACACCGCTGCCACCACACCGGCGGACCGGTCTGCTGGGCGGACGCCGGCACCCCGACCACTCGCCGGCCCTGCGGCACCCCGCCGTCCAGGCCACATCGGTCACAAGCACCCGGGCCGCCTCTGTAACAAGACTGCAATACTGCGCCGAGTATGTACTTCTTGTATCTAAGCCGCCCGACGCCGGCTGACGACCACGATTCTTCGACAATTCAGCGCACTCGGAGGACGCCTGGGGATACTGTTCACGATTGCCTGGAACCGAACTTTCACGAGCACGGATCCGCGCATTCGGAGCGAGGTTTCTCTGCCGGCTGCGCAAACCCGTCCGCGCGATTATGCACCCACCGGGCGCTTTAAGCACTCAATAAGATCTCTTGTTATAGAACAGTGATGGAAATCGGCCACCGAACGGTCGGCGAACACCCATGGAACGCACAAGGGCGGTGACCCATGTCGTTCATGGATCACCGCCCCGGGCAGTCGCGGGAAGGGCGAACACTCCAGAGAGCGGACGAGACCGGCTCGACCTCGTCTCCTCGGGGTCAGACCGGGTCTGCGACTCCCGCTTTCGGTTCGCTGCGCTTCACCGGTCCGTGCCTGCGCACGATCTCCTGCACGGCCTGCGAGGAGGTTCCGGCAGCCTCGGCGATCGCTCCGAAGGTCGCCCCCTCTTCGCGCGCACGCAGAATGGCCATCACGTAGTCCGTGTTGATTTTCGATCGCTGACGAGCGACCTTTCTGACAACACCGACTAATGCCGTCTGATCAACTGTCAATTCACGAGCTCGACGCGACATGGTTTCTTCCCTTGCATTTGTGCTGTGGCCCGTTGCCACGAATTGGTGTAGTCCCATTAGATACCACGAATATGTCAATACACCAAGAATTCCCGGATATTGGAATCAATGGCACCGCTGGGCGCCGTTCTGAGCTTGTCGCATAACGAATCGATAACGTTCGCGGGTGTTGAGGATGACTGCGCACGGCCCGCAGCGCTCAACACGAGTGCCGCCGAGCGCGGGGCCCCGGGACTGCCGGGAGAGGGGCTCGATACTCCGCCGACCCAAGTGGCACAATGCGGACATGACGACAATGGCCCATCCCACAGGCGCGAATCGGGCGACCGTCGATGATGACGAGTCCACGACGACGCTGCCCACCACACTCGCGGCCGAATTCCGTGCCGCAGGCATCCGCGACTTCAGCATCGAGGGCACCGAGCGAGCCGCCTTCTCCTCCGACGCCTCTCTCTTCCGACTCGTCCCCGCCGCGATCGCCTTCCCATACGACGAGGACGAAGTGCGTCGCATCCTCACCATCGCCCGCCGCCTCGGGGTGCCGATCACCAGCCGCGGGGCCGGGACCTCGATCGCCGGCAACGCGATCGGCCGCGGCATCGTCATCGACTTCTCCCGCCATATGAATGCCGTCGTCGATCTCGACCCGGCCGAGCAGTCGGCCTGGGTCGAGGCCGGCTGCATCCACGCCGACCTGCAGAAGAGAGCCAAGCCGCACGGTCTGCGCTTCGGCCCCGACCCGTCCACGCATACGCGCTGCACGATCGGCGGGATGATCGGCAACAACGCCTGCGGCCCTCGGGCCATGGGCTACGGGCGCACCGGCGACAACATCCTCGCGCTGAAGGTCATGCTCGTCGACGGCACCGTCGTCACCCTCGATGACACGGACAGCTCCGAGACCTTCCCCCGACTCCACGAACTGATCGCGAAGAATCTCGGAACCGTCCGGACCCACTTCGGCACGTTCTCCCGCCAGGTCTCCGGGTACGGGCTCGAATCCCTGCTGCCGGAGAACGGCTTCGATCTGCGGCGCGCCTTCGCCGGCACCGAGGGCACCTGGGGCATCGTCCTGGCCGCGAAGATGCGCCTGGTCAAGGACCCGAGCTTCACCTCGGCGGTGGTGCTCGGCTACGAGGACATGGTCGCTGCCGCCCACGACGCTCCGCTTTTGAAGGACTTCCCCGTCGCCGCCTGCGAGGGCCTCGACTCACGCATGCTCGCCCGCGTCATCGACACCAAGGGCGCCGAGGCGATCCCCTCCCTGCCCGAAGGCGCCGGATGGCTCGTCGTCGAACTCACCGGTGAGGACGAGCCCGAGCTCGAGCGCGAGACCCAGCGGCTCATCTCCGAATCGAAGTCGCTGGACTCCGCGGTCCTCGACGCCGCGGCCGCCGCCGAGGTGTGGGCGATCCGCGCCGACGGCGCCGGCCTCGTCTCCCGCACCCCCGACGGCCGCGACGCCCACGCCGGATGGGAGGATTCGGCGGTTCCGGTCGACCACCTCGGCGATTATCTGCATGACCTCATGGATCTGCTCGACGAGCACGGCCTGTGGGCCATCCCCTATGGGCACTTCGGTGACGGCTGCCTGCACATGCGTGTGGACTTCCCGCTCGAGGCTCCGAACGGGCAGGAGGTGATGCGCGACTTCATGGTCGCGGCGACCAAGCTCGTGGCGCGCTACGGCGGTTCGGTCTCCGGTGAGCACGGGGACGGTCGGGCGCGCTCAGAGCTGCTCAGCCTCATGTACCCGCCCGCGGCGCTCGATCTGTTCACTCAGGTCAAACGCCTGTTCGACCCGCAGCATCTGCTCAATCCCGGCGTCATCGTCGATCCCGACGCGCTCGACGAATCCGTCCGGCTGACTCAGCTGCCCCTGCGCCAGGAGCTGCCCGGGAAGCTGGCCATGGCCTACCAGGACGAGTCCGCCGGCTTCGTCTCAGCGGTGCACCGGTGCACCGGGATCGGCAAGTGCCGGGCGGACACGGCCGCGGCCGGCGACATCATGTGCCCGTCCTACCAGGCCACCCGCGATGAGCGGCATTCGACGAGGGGGCGCGCCCGGGTGCTGCAGGAGATGGTGTCCGGGGACCTGCTCGAACCGCGGTGGGACTCCCCCGAGGTCCACGAGGCGCTCGACCTGTGCCTGTCGTGCAAGGCCTGCGGCACCGAGTGCCCGACCGGGACGGACATGTCCACCTACAAGGCCGAGGTCCTCTACCAGTCGTATCGGGGCAAGCTGCGGCCGATGGCGCATTACGTCCTCGGCTTCCTTCCGCAGCTGGCTCGGCTGTCGACTCCCATGGCGCCGGTGGTCAACCGGATCTCGCGGCTGCCCGGGTTCGGGCAGCTGGCGAAGCGGATCGGCGGCATCGATGCCCGCCGGTCGATCCCGCAGTTCGCTGCCACGACCTTCCGCAAGTGGTGGACGACCACCGCCGAGGCGGCTCCGCGTTCGAATCGGTCACAGACCCCGCCGCCCGCCGAGGCGGGGGAACCGTCGGCGGGAACGCTGACGGGCGGGTCCCGGAAGACGGACGAGGTCGTCCTGTTCGCCGATTCCTGGTCGAACCACTTCGCCCCGCGCATCCTCGCCGCGGCCGTGGCCGTGCTCGAACACGCCGGGGTGAGCGTGCGGGTGATCGATCAGACCGTGTGCTGCGGTCTGCCGCTGATCTCGACCGGTCAGCTCGACGTCGCCCGGGCGAACCTGTCGGAGACTATCACGGCTCTGGACGCCACCGGCGATGTGCCGATCGTCGGCGTCGAGCCCTCCTGCATCGCCACGATCAAGGACGATTCGGCCAAGCTCATCGCCGATGAGGCCTCGGCGAGGGTGGCCGACCGCGTGCAGACTCTGGCCCAGTACCTGCTGAGCATCGGTGCCGAACTGCCCGACCTGTCCGGCGTCGAAGCGCTCGTCCAGCCGCACTGCCACCAGTCGTCGATCTTCGGCAACGCCGCGGACAAGGAGCTGCTGGCCAGGGCGGGGGTCACCTCCCAGTTCCTCGGCGGGTGCTGCGGGCTGGCCGGGAACTTCGGCGTCGAACAGGGGCACTATGAGACCTCGGTCGCCGTCGCCGAGGTGGCCCTGCTGCCCGCCCTGCGCAAGCAGGCCGCCGCCCGGACGCGGTCCGAACAGGCACGTTCCCAGACCGCCGAGGCGGGGGCGGATGAGTCGCGCCTGCAGGTGGTGCTCGCCGACGGCTATTCGTGCCGGACTCAGATCACGGATCTCAGTGACGCCGAAAGTGTGTCATTGGCCGAACTGCTCGCCTGGGGTTGGGGGCTGGATCCGCGCCGTTGACGGGCACTCGAGAGCCGCCTCGGCGAGGGGCCCTCAGGCCTTGGCGGTCAGCACCGGGACTTCGGCCTCGAGGAGGATCCGCTGCGCCTGGGATCCGAGGATGAACTTCCCGATCGCCGAGCGTTTGCGCAGTCCGATGACGATGAGCTGGGCTTCGTATTCGACGGCCAGTTCGTTGAGAGTCCCGGGCAGGTCGTCCTCGTGGTCGGGCTGGAGCACCTCGACCTCGATGTCGGATTCCTTGCCGAGGTCGACGATTCGCTTGATCTCGTCCTCACCGATCTCGGTCGGGGTTCCGCTGGCACCTCGTCGCTGTGAATTGATCACGACGGCAGTGCTCGACCGCAGTTTGGCCTCCGCGAACCCCGCACGCAGAGCAGCCTCACCCTCAGGAGCGGGTAGGTAGCCAATGAGAATCGTCATGACTCCCAGTATATTGACAGGTGCCCGAAACATTCATTCCGGTCTCATCTCGGAGACAGCCGAGTCACCGTCCTTTGCCGGAATTCGCCGCCGTCGACTGCGCCCGCTGCGCCAGAGCCGCCATCTGATCGATCAGCTCAGGAGGGTCGATGATCTCGACCGGGACCGGAATCATGGCGAGATGGGTCGCCGCCGTGGCCAGATCATCGATTCCGAAGGCGATGCGCACACCATCGGCCGCCTCGGTGATGGTCGCCGCTCGGGAGGAGAACCACTGACCGGCTTCGGCGACCGTCGACCGCATCCCGATGATAACGGTGTGCGAGTATGCGGCGGTGGTGACCGCGGAGCTCACGGCCGCCTCGGCGTCGGGGTGGGGCCGTGGAGAGAACTCGAGGGTCGTCGCGTGGACGTCGCTCATCCGGTCGAGCCGGAAGACCCTCCAGTCCCGGCGCACGAGATCCCAGGCGAAGAGATACCAGTGCGCGCCGAGGACGACGAGCTGGACCGGCTCGACCCGTCGGCTCTCGGTCGGCCTGCCGGTCTCGGCCGGGGCGACGGTCTGGCGTCCGCGCGGGGCGGCGGTTGCTGAGCGGGGCGAAGAACGGCCGCGTCCACGACGGTCGGGGACCGTATAGTCGAAGGTCGCCAGCGTCTGCCCGCTGATCGCCGAGGCGAGCGCGATGACCGAGGCGATGTCGATACCGGGCACGTTGCCCTGCGGCACGGACACCGCCGTGCCGATGTCGTTGAGGCTCCCGCGCATCTGAGCGGGCAGCATCTCACTGAGTTTGCGGGCCGCCGAGTCCGCATGCGGGGTGTTCAGCCCCGCCCCGCGCAGCAGGGCGAGACCGACGGCGGTGGCCAGCGCTTCACCCGAACCGAGTTGGAGCGGCGGCAGCATCGTCCGTGACTCCGCGCGGTAGCCGCCGGCCGTTCCCGGCACGGAGGCGATGATGTAGCCCAGGGCCCGGAGTTCGGCGATGTCACGCCTGATCGTGCGCGCGGTGACCGCGAAGTCTGCGGCGAGTTCGGCGGCTGAAAAGGTCCGTCCGGAGGCGAAGGCGCTCAGCAGCGACAGCAGTCTGGCATTGCCCGGCATTCCCATCACCTCTGACTCGCCCTTCGCCGGAGATCGCCTGCGATCGTTCGCCGATAAGGACAGTATATGTCCGCAATATGGCAGACGATGGGATCGATGGGGCGGAGCGACCGTCCCTCTCCGCCGAGGACGGCGGTCGACGAACAGGAGAGACCATGCCCTTCTTCGCTCCTTCGGTCACGTCGGAGACCGACGCGGCCTTCAGCTTCCTGGCCCACCAGTGCGCGCAGCTCCGGGTGACGGCCCTGGGCCTGTCCGCTGAGCAGGCACGACGCGCTCCGACGGCCAGCCCGCTCAGCATCGCCGGGCTCCTCGCCCATGTCGCGCAGGTCGTCAACGGCTGGCTCCTGCAGGTCAAGGAACCCGAGCGCGTCATCGAATTCTCGGACTTCCCGGCGATCAACGCCGAGCTCGGACTCGACGGAATGTTCGATGGCACCGCCGTTCCCGACCGGCCGCTCGAGGACGTGGTGGCGGTCTTCGACAAGGCGGTGGCAGAGATCGAGGTCGCCCATCGGATCGTCGAGGACCGCGGGCTCAGCCTGCGCACCGAGGTCAGTGTTCCGAGCAATCCGTGGATGCCCGCGGATTTCGTCATGACCGTCGGCTGGATCCTGTGGCACCTGGCCACCGAGGTCGCCCGCCATGCCGGACATGCCGACATCATCCGCGAGTCCATCGACGGGGCAATCGCCTATCAGCTCAACGCCGAAGCCGACGGCGAGCCCTGGCCGCCCGAGCATGCCGAGACGGTCGAGGGCAGCTGAGCCGCCGACGTCCTCACACACGCCGAAGGCGGTATTGCAGAGTATGCAATACCGCCTTCGGACAGACAGGGGCGCTCAGGCGACGAACACCTCGGCGTCGGTCTTCGACACCCGGTCGACCAGGTGATCGGTGTAGGCCGGCATGGTGAGGAATTCGGCGAAGGTCTCCCCCAGCGCCGAGGCGCGGAAGATCTCCACGGCCTCGTCGAAGTGGTCATCGGGACGACGCTCCATCGCCGCCAGCTCCTCCCCGAGGTAGCGTTCGGCCAGATGAGGAGTCAGCTGCCGACCGTTGTCGAGGGTCACCTCGTGGTGGATCCACTGCCAGATCTGCGAGCGGCAGATCTCGGCGGTCGAGACGTCCTCGAGCTGGTTCTCCAACGCCACGTGCCCGTTGCCGCCGAGCCATTCGTTCATGTATCCGACGGCCACACGGATGTTCATCCGCACACCCTGTTCGGTGACGATCGGCTCGAGGCCGGTGATGTCGAGGATGTTCTCGCTGGTGACCTGCACGTCGGGGCGCTTGTTCTCCAGCTGGTGGGGACGCGATCCCAGTGCGGCGTCGAAGACAGCCAGCGCTGCCGGCACCAGGGCCGGGTCGGCGACCCAGGTGCCGTCGAAGCCCTGCCAGGCCTCGCGGGCCTTGTCCTCACGCATGCGTGCGAACTCGGCGGCCACGAAGGCCTCGTCCGGATGGTCGGCCATGAGGTTGGACATCGTGCCGATCGCATGCGCTCCGCGACGGTGGCAGGTGGCGACGAGGCGATCGGTGAAGGCCTTCATCAGCGGCAGATCCATCGTCAGGCGCTCCCGGTCGGGCAGAACGTAGTCGCTGGTGTTGCGCAGGTTCTTGACCACGGAGAACAGGTAGTCCCAGCCGGCGGCTTCGAGTCCGGCGCAGTGCTCGCGCAACTCGAAGAGGATCTCCTCCATCTGGAACACCGCGGTGATGGTCTCGATGTGCGCGGTGGCCCGGATGGTGCCCTGCTCGATGCCGAGGCTGTTCTGGGCGTGGACGAAGATCTTGTTCCACAGCCGGGCCTCCTGCGAGGACTCGAGCTTCGGCAGGTAGAAGTACGGGCCGGAGCCGTGGCTGATGAGGTGGCGGGCGTTGTGGAAGAAGTACAGGCCGAAGTCGACGAGTGCTCCGGAGGTCGCGAACTCCTCGCCGTTGTCGTCGACGTAGAGCAGGTGCTTCTCCGGCAGGTGCCAGCCGCGGGGACGCAGTCCGATGGTCGGCTGGTTGTCATTGCTGACACCGGGCAGCTGGCCGCGGATGGCGCGGTAGAGGTTGAGCTGACCGCCGATGACATTGGCCCAGGTCGGGCTCGTGGCGTCTTCGAGATCGGCCAGCCACACCTTGGCCTGGGAGTTCAGGGCAGCCACGACTTCGGGTTCGGTCACGGGACCGGTGAGTTCGACGCGGCGGTCCTCGAGACCGGGAGCCCCGGCGGAGCCGGCGACGGTCCAGGACCGGTCGGCCCGGATGCGGGCGGTCTCGGGCTTGAACCGCGGCAGGGTCCCGCCGTTCATCTCGGCCGCACGGGCCCGGCGCGTGCGCAGCAGCTGGCTGATGGTGCCGGCGAACTCGTCGTGCAGAGTCGCGATGAACGTCAGTGCGGGCTCCGAGAGGACGGTGCCGAAGCCGGTTTCGAGCGGCGCGTTGATCTTGATGTAAGACATGGGCTTCTCCTCACCCGTCGTAGTGTGCTGCCTGGAATCTGTGGTGGTGCTGCGTGGAATCTGTGTGCCCGGCGGGCCGCCGAGTGCGGTGCTGGGTCCGGGATCGGATCCCGACCGGGGTTCATTCAGTCGTGTGTGGTGTGACGGCGCGGACCGACAATGCAAACCCCGTGAAAACATTGACGATCCGCGCCGAGTCCGTGGGGGCCGAGGACGTGCCGGGAAGGCGCGTGCCGCGGCCGGTCGGCTCAGCTGAACTGAGCGGTTTCGGTGGAGCCTTCCAGTGCGGTGGTCGACGAGTCCGGGTTGACCGCGGTCGAGACCAGGTCGAAGTATCCGGTGCCGACCTCGCGCTGGTGGCGGGTCGCGGTGTATCCGCGCTCCTCAGCGGCGAACTCGCGCTCCTGCAGGTCGACGTAGGCCTTCATCTGCTCGCGGGCGTAGCCGTGAGCCAGATCGAACATCGAGTAGTTGAGCGCGTGGAAGCCGGCCAGGGTGATGAACTGGAACTTGTAGCCCATGGCTCCGAGCTCGCGCTGGAACTTCGCGATGGTCGAGTCGTCGAGGTGCTTGCGCCAGTTGAACGACGGCGAGCAGTTGTAGGCCAGCATCTGGTCCGGGTGCTCGGCCTTGATCGCCTCGGCGAACTGCTTGGCCGCCTCGAGGTCGGGTGTCGAGGTCTCCATCCACAGCAGATCCGCGTAGGGAGCGTAGGACAGACCGCGGGCGATGCCGGCCTCGATGCCGTTGGTGATCTTGTAGAAGCCCTCGGCGGTGCGCTCACCGGTGACGAAGCGCTGATCGCGCTCGTCGATGTCCGAGGTCATCAGCGTGGCCGCCTCGGCGTCGGTGCGGGCAATGACGAGGCTGGGCACGTTCTCGACATCGGCAGCCAGCCGGGCCGCGTTCAGGGTGCGGATGTGCTGCGAGGTCGGAACCAGGACCTTGCCGCCGAGGTGGCCGCACTTCTTCTCGGAGCCGAGCTGGTCCTCGAAGTGGACGCCGGCCGCACCGGAGGCGATCATCGAGCGCATGAGCTCGTAGACGTTCAGCGTGCCGCCGAAGCCCGCCTCGGCGTCGGCGACGATCGGGGCGAACCAGTCGTCGACGTTCTTCTGTCCCTCGGAGGTCTCGATCTGGTCGGCGCGCATGAGCGCGTTGTTGATCCGACGCACGACCTGCGGCACCGAGTTGGCCGGGTAGATCGACTGGTCCGGGTAGGTCTGGCCGGCGGCGTTGGCATCGGCGGCGACCTGCCAGCCGGAGAGGTAGATGGCCTTGAGCCCGGCCTTGACCTGCTCGACGGCCTGGTTGCCGGTCAGCGCGCCGAGGGCGTTGACGTAGTCCTCGGTGTTGATGAGATCCCAGAGCCGCTCGGCACCGTGGCGGGCCAGCGTGTGCTCCTCGATCAGCGAACCGCGCAGTTTGACGACATCCTCGGGCTCGTAGTCACGAGCGATTCCCGACCAGCGGGCGTTGGTCGCCCAGTCGCGGCGGATGGCCTCAGCATCGTGCAGGTTGCTCTGCGTGGTGGTCTCAGTCATTGTCCTTCTCTCCTCGTCGTTCGGGGTTGATGTATTCATTCTGTGGGGGCCGCAAGAGCTGTGGTAGGGGATTTTCGGATGAATAACCTCGATATTTCCGGTTCAAGAAAATTCGCGCTTCTGTCATACTGGTTTGCACGTAAGTGAACTGGCACACAGAACCGATTGGAGCGGCCTTGGTCAGCATCGAAGCGGAAGTCGAGAGCGGCGAGCAGCAGACGGATACTCTGAGCATCGGCAGAAGAATCCGATTTTTTCGCAAACAGCGGGGTCTGACGCTGAACGAGCTGGGGCAGGAAGTGGGGCGTGCGGCCTCGCAGATCTCGACGATCGAGAACGGCAAGAGAGAAACTTCTGTCACGCTCCTGGCCACGATCGCCAAGGCGCTGAGGACCGATGTCGCCGACCTCATCGACCCCACCCCGATCGACGACCGTCAGGCCCTCGAACTCGAGGCCGAACGCAATCAGGCCTCGCCCATGTACTCTTCCCTGGGGCTGCCGCAGGTACGCATCAAATCCCTGCCGTCCGATGCGCTCGAGGCGATCGTGGGGCTGCAGCGCCAGCTCGGTGAGGTCCTCGAACGCCGTGCGGCCACCCCCGAGGAGGCGCGCCGGGCCAATCGCGAGCTGCGGGACCGGATGCGGGAGAAGAACAACTACTTCGCCGAGCTCGAGTCCACCGCCGCCGAGCTGCTCGACCTCGTCGGCTACGAATCGGGCACGGTCTCGCAGCGGCAGACAGCGCTCATCGCCGAGAAGCTCGGTTTCAGCCTCCACTACGTCTCGGATCTGCCGGAGTCGACCCGGTCGATCTCGGACACCGCGAACAAGCGGCTCTACCTGCCCAACGCCGATGCGGCCTTCGACCCGCGCTCCCACCTGCTGATGAGTCTGGCCCCGCACGTGCTCGGCTACGACTCGCCGAAGGACTTCCACGAGTTCCTCCAGCAGCGCGTCGAGGCGAACTATCTGGCCGCGGCGATCCTGCTGCCCGAATCGACGGCCGTGCCGATGCTCGAGGAGGAGAAGAGGAAGCGCGTGCTCTCCGTCGAGCATCTGCGCGATATGTTCGGTGTCGGCTACGAGATGGCCGCGCACCGGTTCACGAACCTCGCCACCGAGCACCTCGGTCTGCCCGTCCACTTCATGAAGGTCCACAACTCCGGCACGATCCACAAGGCGTACTCGAACGACGGTCTGCCCTTCCCCACCGATCCGCTCGGCGCGATCGAGGGGCAGTTCGCGTGCAAGCGCTTCACCTCACGCACGGTCTTCCGCGTCGCCGACCGGTTCAGCCCGTACTACCAGTACACCGACACTCCGCAGGGCTCGTTCTGGTGCACCGCCCGCGTGCTGCCCGGAGGCGACTTCGCCATCAGCGTCGGAGTGCCGTTCGCCCATGTGCGCTGGTTCGAGGGCAGGGAGTCACAGATCCGGTCGAAGTCCGAGTGCCCCGATCCGGCCTGCTGCCGGCAGGCGCCGGCCGACCTGGCGGCGAAGTGGGAGGACCAGGCGCTGCCTTCGGCGCGGATGCACGCCTCGCTGCTGGCCGCGGTGCCGCCGGGTGCGGTGCCCGGCGTCGACGACACCGAGGTCTACGAATTCCTCGAACGTCACTCGGACTGAGACGCGGGGGTTCCGTGACCGAGCGGCGTGGGCTCTCCTCGGCGAAGAGACGCGGGAGCTCCGTGACCGAGGGCCTCGCCGAGGCGGCCGAGCAGGAGATCGCGCCACCACAGGTATTCGTGCCCGCCCACGAATGACCGGGCCTCGACCTCGAGTCCGCGGTCGGCGAACTCGGCGATCGTCTCGGCGACCGAATCCGCGATCACCGGTTCCAGGACGCCGTAGTCGATGACGAGGTCCGGCACGGTCGCGTCGGTGGAGTCCGCATCGGGCAGGTGGTCCCAGATTCTGCGCCCGGCGGCGTCGGTCTGCCAGAACGACGGGGACAGGCAGATCCCGCGGAAGCGCTGCGGATGGCGCAGCGCGAAGTAGGCCGCAGCCAACCCGCCGTAGGAGGCTCCGGCGACGAGGGCCCGGACTCCGCGGTCGGGCGCGATGCTTGCGACGAGGTCGAGCACGTCGTCGCAGAAGTCCGGATT
>Ga0209487_1003141_pt1 | contig 13084 bp, 13 predicted proteins | sample Poulit2012_FD_187524 | JGI IMG/M metagenome (GOLD analysis project Ga0209487, IMG submission 187524) | Agricultural soil microbial communities from Georgia to study Nitrogen management - Poultry litter 2012 (SPAdes) (version 2) | ecosystem: Environmental > Terrestrial > Soil > Agricultural land... | reverse complement strand
AAATTTCACGTTAGCTTTACAAATACATCACGATATTGAGCAAGTATATATTCGGGAAATGGATTTTGAACGGGCGAATGAAGTGGCATCAAATTGGAAAGAAAAATTAATCTTACGTAAAAACAAGACGTCTACAATTGATAGCAGCGCTGTAGAAGAAAATAGAACAAAAATTAATCGATCCGTAAGAGGACGACAAGACGACAAACAAAATCGAGATCAAACATCATCTGGAGAAAAGAAACGCAAATTAAAACGCCCGTTCGTGTATGAACGATTTTTTGGTACGAACACACCCGACGGAGTTGTCCACAATGTACAAAATATAATTGCACCAGTGGAACAGCGAATATTTGTGAAAGGGCGAGCAGGTACTGGTAAATCGTTTTTTATGAATGAACTGTTAACGACTGCGTTAGAGAAAGGCTATACGATTGAAAAGTATCGTTGTAGCTTTGACCCGTTAAGTATCGATATGGGAATTATTCGTGAATTGAATTGCTGTTTTTTCGACAGTACGGCACCGCATGAGTTGTTTCCTGAACGAGAAAGTGACACAATTGTCGACCTGTACGAGTTAACGGTAACGAATGGAACGGATGAAAAATATGCAAACGAATTAAAGCAGTTGCAGTCAAACTATAAAGAAAAAGTGCGGGCAGGATTAAGGGATTTACGTGCAACGAGAAAATTTAGAGATGAAAAGGAGGCGCACTATGCAAATATAAAAGAAGAAGATCTATCGTTCGTCCTAAATAAACTAGTTAATAGTAAATTTTAACTCTTGCAATTTTTCTGAAAACAGTGTAAAATATATCAACTAACAATATTTGCTTCTAATAGGAGGTGGGGACATGGTATCTGTTAAGTTGTTAAAGCCTTATTACATTAAACTAAATTCGAAGTACATTAGAATTATATTGGCGTTTCAATATTTCTCGTTACTTATTGATAAGAAAGTATACCATTTCGTTCCAATTGAAGGTCAAGAAATTTTAGTTAACCGAAAAACGAAGCAAATAGTAAATACGGATACAAAGTTAGCTTTTCAAAAAGGGAAAGATATTACGTATTTTACGATTGGGAAGCTAACCTCTTTAAGTGATTTCATGGATCAAATTGAAGAAATCATACGTCCGTATGAAGAAAAAACACCTTTAGATCCGAAAAAAAGAAAACAGATTAATAAACAGACAGAACAAGTTATTATGGATCTAGAAAGAGAGAACATTAAGCGATTAATCGATCAGGCCCTTGATGATAAAGATGAAGCAACATTTGAGTCGCTAGTGAAATGGTTATGATTGTAAAAAGAAGGGTGGACTATGGTCATTATCGTTTTTCGACTAATGATAAAGAAAAGTAACTGCACGTAAAACATTTTACATGTAATGTGCAGTTACTTTTTTGTTTTACTTATTTATATCTTTTAATAATTTATATACTTTTTCTGCAACATAGCTACTCGATCCGATATTTTCTGCTTTTTCTACCATCATGGCGACGAGCATATTTTCACTTTCCGTCGGATAGCCGATGAACCAACCGTTTTCATGACCTTTTGCATCGTAAGCAGCTTTTAATTCTGCAGTACCTGTTTTGCCAGAGATCGGAAATTTTTCATCGTTTGCAACTTTCGCTGTTCCATCGGAAACTACATCCCGTAAGTAAGAACTCACTAGCTCCGCATCTTCTTCACTCATAATATTCTCGATCCATACTTCACTCGTTGGATCGTCGGCTAAAAGAGCAGGCTTGACGATATTTCCTTTATTTATGAAAGCAGAGTACATTAATGCAATGTGTAATGTATTTACTTCCAATTCTCCTTGTCCATAACTACTATGAGCGAGTAAAATTTCATCGTTTACTTTCCCATCATTCGTTATTTGCGACGCTTTAAATGGGTAATCGATCGGTAACTGTTCGTTAAAACCGAAATTTTCTAATCCTTCATTAAACTTGTTTGCTCCCATTTCGACTGCCTGCATGGCAAAGTAAATGTTGTCTGATCGCACTAATGCGGACTGTAAATCGACTGGTTTATCGGATGTGGAGACGCGAGTTACTTTCGCATCGCCCCAACCATTCTTGGACCATGTTAACCCTTTTATATCTAACCCTTCCTCCGGGTCGATTGAACCGTTTGCAAGACCTACGGCAGCTGTAATCGGTTTAATGACAGAACCAGGTGCAAATGTAGCGCTAAATCGATTTAAAAACGGTTCAGCTTCATCATCTGCTAATGCATCCCATTGGGTTTGGGAAATACCGTAGACGAACATAGTCGGGTCAAATGACGGCGCGCTTACGAGCGCTAATATTTCACCTGTTTTCGGATTAATGACTGTTGCTGTTCCAGCTTCTTTATCGAATGCGTCAAACACTTTCTCTTGAATGTTCACATCGATCGTCACTTGGACATGTTTTCCGTGTTTTACTTCTTTTTCGGCTAATGTGACACTTTCTATTTCACCATTTTCATTTTCTTTTTCTACGAAGATTTTTGCACCGTCTTCCCCACGTAACTCGCTTTCGAACAACTGCTCAAGACCGCGTTTTCCAATGAAATCACCATCTTTATATCCTTTATCCGCATGTTTTTCCATATCTTCTGCTGTAACAGGACCAATATACCCTGTTAAATGAGCGGCAGCTTTACCGGAAGGATATGTGCGCCCTTCCGTCTCTACGTAAGAAACACTCGGGATCGTCAACAATTCATTAAACTTTTCCTCGTCTGTACTAGCAATTGTCTTTAAGGGAACGAAATGATCATCTTGAACCCATGATTGAGACAGTTTTTCATCAATTGTATCGACATCTATTTGCAAAAGACGAGCAACATGTTCTTTTTCCGCCGCTTCATGAACGAATTTATTCGGAACGACGCCTATTTCATAAGCGATATCGTTAATCGCAAGCGGCATTTGATTACGGTCTAAAATGTCACCACGCTTTGCAGGCATTGTTTCAATTCTAATTTTTCCTCCGTCAGCTAGTTCGGGGAAAATGAGTGCCGGAGTCCAATCGAAAAACCATTCCGATTCTTCTTCCTCTTCGTCCGTTTCTGCACGCATCGTCAGTTTTTCTTTAAATTCAATTGGACCACCGATACTGTCCATTGAAACGGAAAGATCGAAGGAAGCAACCCCTTCTTCTAATGCTTTTTCAAGTGCCTCTTTCTCTAGTTCTTGTACGTCAATTTGTAAATTTTCAATTTGTAAATCGTTGTAAATCTTTTCATAACGCTCGACGAACTGCTCTGTGTCGTATGATTCTTTCGTTTCTGTAGATAACATGTCATACATAGAGGAAAACTCACCGTTTTCCCAGTTGCTAATGAACGTATCAATTTTTTCAAATGGAAACGATTCCCCTTTTGAACAACCACCAACGAGCAATATAAATAGTAAAAATAGTGCTAAGTAAAATGACCTCATTTCGTATCCCCTCCAAAACTAAATGAACAACCGAAACAGCTATTAATAATTACGATTATGAAAAGTAAGTAGTCATAAGTACGTGATAAATATGTTCGTCAAAACGGACGAACGTTTAACAAAAATGAATAGTATGTATTTATTTTAAAAAATAAATGTTATATGAGCAATTGGAAACAATTGCTTTAAAAACCGTTACTTTACGATATACACTTGTAGAAAGTGAGTTCATTGTTTAAAATAGATGTAAGTGCCTAAAGATGTACCACATTTAGACAGAAAAAGGACCTTTACAACTAATTTGAATGATAATAAATAAAGTAAGGTGAATAGATTGGAACAAGAAAAACTGAAACAAGTATTAAAAAAACTACGCAATAAAATAGAAGCAAAAGAAATTATTTCAACAGAACAAGCGATTGCTTTTGCAACAAAGGAATTAAAAGACACAGGACTATTCGTGAAAACGAAAAAAGCACAACTTGAGCTTATTCGTGAGTAGGTGTGATATCTGTTTCAATATATTTTTTATCTGTATGATCAATGGTGATTTGGTCATTCGTCAAATTAATCAATTCTTCTTTGCACGACTCTACCTTGTTAATTGGGACGTAAACAGATAAACTTACTTTATCTAAATAATCGATATGATCGACGATATAGGGAGATTTACGGACGGCGTTTTCTACCTTGCCTAGTAGGGGATACTCAATCGTGAGCGCCATACCTTGCATGAGTGCACCTTTAACGATGCCGATATAGTTAAGCGTTTCCGATGTTACGGAACTATAAGCGCGAATTAAACCTCCAGCACCTAACTTAATACCTCCGAAATATCGTGTTACAACTACTGCTACGTTTTTTAGTTTGAGTCGTCGCAACACTTCCAACATCGGTATTCCTGCAGTTCCGGCCGGTTCCCCATCATCATTTGCTTTTTGAATTTGATCGTGATCTCCAATAATATAAGCGAAACAATTATGTGTTGCATCGTGATGTTTTTTCTTTATCGATTGAACAAATTGTACTGCCTCTTGTTCACTATTTACTCGTTCAACATAGCCAATAAATTTTGATTTTTGTATAATGATTTCTAGATGCCCCGATTTTTTTACGGTATAATACTGTTTTATCATAGATTGATGATTCCTCCGATTCATTGTACTGTCTCAATTATAACATAGGTCGGTGAAAGGAAAATATGTTGAAAAATAAGGTGAAAGAAAAAACGTTAGATAAAATTATCGAAGAAATGACGACCGCAGTTGAAAAAAGTAAAGAAGAAATTTTTCATATAAGCGAAGAAACTCGCGAAGAGTTAGCTGAGTTAGAGAAAGAGTTAGTCGAAACGAAATTTTTAGTAAAAGAACAAATAAGAAAGGGGGATGAACTCGAAAGACAAGTAAAAATATTTCGAAAAAAATTAGCGACGGTAAGTCGAGAGTTCAATCGGTATTCGGAAGGTGATATCCGTGAAGTGTATGAACAGACACATGCGCTACAAACGGAATTAATTCTCGTGCAACAAGAAGAAATAGCATTGCGTAAAAAACGAAACGAAATTGAACAACGAATCGTTCGTTTAAGACGCACGATTGAACATGCGACGAATCTCGGGAGAAAAGTATCTGTCGTTTTAACGTATTTACACGATGACTTTAGCCAAGTGAACGAAGTAATTAAAAGCGCACAAGAAAAGCAACAGATCGGCTTAAAAATTATCGAAGCACAGGAGGTGGAAAGAAAACGAATTTCACGAGATATTCATGACGGACCAGCACAAATGTTAGCGAATATATTAATACGTTCGGAAATAATCGATTTATCTTTTCGTGATGGTGATATTGATAATGCATTAAAAGAAATTAAAAGCATTCGTGAAAATATACGTTCTTCTTTAAAAGAAGTTCGCCGTATCATTTATGATTTGCGTCCGATGGCACTAGACGATTTAGGACTCTTCCCAACAGTGAAAAAGCATGTGCAAACGATGTCCGAATACCATAACATCGACATATCATTAAATTTACTCGGGGATGAAAAGCGATTAGAAGCAAGTTATGAAATAGCAATTTTCCGTCTCGTACAAGAAGCACTACAAAATGCGATTAAACATGCAGATGCGACACGAATTAACGTCGCCCTTGAAACATTACCAGATCAAATAACGATCATCGTCCGTGATAACGGAAAAGGGTTCGATCCTGAAGCATTACCACAAAATGACCATTCTTTCGGTTTAGTAGGGATGAAAGAACGGGTCGAAACGTTAGACGGCGAATTAATCATTGATTCCAAAGTTGGAAAAGGTACTCGTGTTAATATCGTTATTCCATACAATCCTGATCGAAAAAGCTAAAAGAATGATGAATTAACGAAATGAAAGATGCATTTTCTTTACGAAACATATACAATGATAGAAAATATAGAAAAAAGGGTGGAGGGAATGGCTGTGATTGCAAAGAAAGTTATTACGATAGCCTTAATAGACGACCATAAACTTTTTAGAGAAGGGGTTAAACGAATTTTAAGCTTCGAACCGACATTTGATGTCGTGGCAGAAGCAGACGACGGTTCAGAAGCAAAACGGATCGTTGAAGAATATAGTCCAGATATCGTGCTCATGGATATAAATATGCCAGGGCAAAACGGCATCGAGACGACAAAAGAATTACTTGAAGACAATCCGGACTTAAAAGTCATCATTTTATCGATTCATGAAGACGAAAGTTACGTGACACACGCACTTCAAACTGGTGCACGAGGTTATTTACTTAAGGAGATGGATACAGAATCGCTCATGGAAGCGATCCAAGTTGTATATGAAGGTGGATCATACTTACATCCGAAAGTGACACATAATCTTGTAAAAGAATATCGTAAACTATTAGAATCATCTGAGTCTAGCACAAATGTCGCTGACATTGAATACCGAAAACCACTTCATTTACTAACGAAACGTGAATGTCAAGTGTTGCAATTGTTGTCAGAGGGACAAAGTAACCGGAAAATTGCTGAAACGTTAATTATTAGCGAAAAAACAGTGAAAAACCACGTAAGTAACATTTTACAAAAGTTAAACGTCGATGATCGAACGCAAGCGGTCGTAAAGGCAATTAAAAACGGTTGGGTTGAAGTTTTTAACTAATAGATGGATGTAAGGGATTTCTTTGTTATAGAGGAGGGGCACACTTTGAGTATCGCAATCGTAACAGATAGTACAGCTTATATACCAAAAGATTTAAGAGAAAAACATAATATTTATACTGTTTCATTAAGCGTAATTTTCGGAACGGAAACGTATCGAGAAGAAATCGATATAACGACAGAACAGTTTTATGAAAAAGTTGCACGGAATGAAGAGTTGCCCTCTACATCCCAACCTGCAATTGGGGAATTTGTCGAACTGTTTGAAAAGTTAAAAGAAACTCATGATACGATTATTTCAATCCATTTATCACGCAAATTTAGCGGTACGTACGATGCAGCGGAATCGGCCGGGAATATGGTTGACGGCGTTGATGTTCACGTATATGATTCGGAATTGAGTTGTACACCGCAAGGTTTACTAGCAATCGCGGCATCGGAAATGGCATGCGCTGGAAAAAATGCTACTGAAATTATCGCTGCACTTGATGATATAAAAGCGAAAACTCGCACATATTTCATGGTCGACGACTTAAGTCACTTACACCGTGGCGGTCGTCTGAATAGAGCGCAAGCAATTTTAGGTAGCGTGTTAAACATTAAACCGATCTTACATATCGAGGAAGGTTTAATCGTACCGTTTGAAAAAATACGTACACGTAAGAAAGCAATTAACCGCATTATGAGTATGTTAGAAGATGACTCGAAAAACAAACAAGTAGCCCGTGTCGTTTTTATTCATGCAAATAACGAACGTGCTGCAATAGAGTTAAGGGATCAATATCATACAAAATTTCCGAATGTCGAAACGATTGTTAGCTATTTCGGGCCGGTGATCGGAACGCATTTAGGAGAAGGTTCAGTCGGAGTAGCGTGGTATACTACGTAAAGGGAATGGCTGTGAAACGTACTATACTACGCCTACGATCATTATTACAGCGATGGATGAAAAGAATTATATTTTCATCCATCGCAACTATACAAAAAGAAAGTGAAGCGAATCGACTGAACGATCCTACCGACATAGCGAAAAGATATAGCGGAAAATTGCTTTTACGTGAAGAAATTCTTTTAAATGATTCGTTATTCTTCGAATTATTATCCTCACATTACTTTACCACGTATCCATCTATTCAAAACTCGTTCTTTTCTCGTATATGTACCCGTTGTAACAATAAGAATCCTAACCTTTTCGCCTACATTCCATGTTCTATATGCGGAAAGAATCATTACTATTGTCGCAATTGTATTATGATGGGTCGAGTGATGGAATGTCAACTATTATACTTTTGGACAAAAGAACCATATCCATGGCCACAATGGAATGCCCCGTGTAGCTGGTCGGGAACGCTTACGGAAGCTCAGCGTCATGCCGCTCATTGTATCGTTCAAACAGTGCAACGAAAAACAGAACTCCTTATTTGGGCAGTGACTGGAAGCGGAAAAACAGAAATGCTCTTTCCCGGAATTACAGAAGCCCTCCGAACAGGACTCCGTATTTGTATTGCAACACCTCGAACAGACGTCGTTCGCGAACTATATCCACGAGTCCAAGATGCTTTTTGCGATGTTCCTATTCAAGCGTTGTATAGCGGAAGTCGTGATAACGATGGCACGACACAATTAATTATTTCGACGACACACCAACTTCTTCGTTTTAAAGAGGCTTTTGATGTCATCATAGTCGATGAAATAGATGCATTTCCTTATCATCATGACTCGTCCTTACAATTTGCAGTAAAACGTGCCGCAAAACGTAAAGCAGCTTTTATCTACTTAACAGCAACGCCGCGAAAAGAACAAAAGCGTCGTATGTCGTTAAAGCGACTATCGTACGTATTCGTTCCTCAGCGATTTCACGGATTTCCTCTCCCCGTTCCGAAGCTCGTTCAAAGTTCATATTCGTCCTTTCAAAAAGAGACTCCACTTATTCCGAAACAGTTTACTTCATGGCTTACAAAACGTACGGAACCGAATCGACAACTGCTCATCTTCGTACCAACGATCACCCAAGCGACGAAGTTATTACCTGTCATCGCGAACATATTATTTGAAAAACAAGTAATAAAAACAGATTTGGAAGTAACGTACGTTTATTCCGAAGATAAACAGCGAGAAGAAAAAATTGAGCAATTTCGTAAGCAACAACTGCGTGTTCTTGTGACGACGACTATTTTAGAGCGCGGTGTGACATTCCCATCTGTAGACGTCGTTGTTCTCGATGCACATCATGACGTATTTGACGAAGCAGCACTCGTTCAAATTGCTGGGCGTGCAGGTCGAAGTGCAAAGGACCCGTATGGTGAAGTAATTTTTCTTTATCGACGTCTGACGGGTGCGATCGTACGGGCGAAAAAAGCGATCGAAGAAATGAACCGTCGTGCAACTATAAGCAAAAACGAAGAGACGTAATGACAAGTAGATGAACACGAACAAATGTGTAATTTATATACGCTAAATATGGAATGTCAAACGAATCGAAGCGTTGCTCAAGCATTCGTCCTAAATCATTTTTAAACGTCAAGGTGATGAACATGACATATTGTTTCGTCTGTCAACGAGAAATCGATCTAGAAATAAACTGGCTCAACCTTTTCTCTATAAAAAAAGAATCTCCACTATGTATCGAATGTGAAAAACAGTATAAACGAATAAGCGGTTCACGCTGTAAACGCTGTTCTCGACGAAGTAAATCGTCCGTTTGCCAAGACTGTGAAAAATGGCTGACATTATTTCGTGGCAACGACCCGTTAATTAAAAATGTCTCCATTTATGAATACAATGAACAAATGAAAGAATTTATAACGAAATGGAAATATCGTGGGGACTACATTCTCGCCGAAATTTTTCGCGATTCTTTTAAACGAACGTTCCATCATCACTTTCCAAAACGGGTTAATTACTATGCGATCGTGCCGATCCCGTTGAGTAAAGAAAGACTTAACGTACGGGCTTTTAATCAAGCGTATATGTTAGCGGCATTTTTAACGAAGAAACCGACGGAATGTTTCGTTCGCATCCATAATGAAAAACAAGCGAAAAAAACGAGGTATGAACGATTAATGACAAAAAACCCCTTTCAATTAACGAAGCGGATTGATAAACCGACAATATTAATAGATGACATATATACGACGGGTCGAACGTTACGACATGCAGCGACATTATTACGGGCTTCAGGGTGCCCAGAAGTGTATGCGTATACGTTAATTCGTGGGTAATTGTAACTAAAAATATGATATAATAAAGAAAATGATTAAATAGGTGATGAACGTGGAATTAAGTAACTGTGCAAATTGCGGAAAAGTGTTTGCGAAAAGTGTTCGGGACATTTGCTACGATTGCTTTAGAAAGGAAGAAGAGGCATTTACAATCGTCTATCGTTTTTTATCGAAACGAAAAAATCGTGAAGCGACAATAAGTGAAATTGTTGAAGCGACGAAAGTAGAAGAAGAGTTAATTATAAAATTTATTAAACAAAATCGTTTGCGCACGTCTCAATTTCCAAAACTAGCCTATCCGTGTGAACAATGTGGTGTCGACATCGTCGAGGGGAAACTATGTGCAAATTGCGCAGAAACGATCCGAAAGGAATATGAACGTCATGAAAGATTGGAACAAGTGAAGAAAGAACGAGAAGAGCGCGAACAAGAACCTGTCTATTTTACGATGCAAAAAAATAAAAAAACCGAATAATGATTACAGTTTTATCATTCCGTGCCGATATTAGTAATAGGGTGCGTTATGGACATTTTGTTAACGTGCAGTTTTTAGAGAAAGGAGCGTTCATGATGAAAGTTCACGGACCAAATTCGTATATGCAGTTGTACCGTAATCAAATGAGACAACAGCATGTTAAAAAATCGGAACGCAAAAATGATCAACTCGATATCTCGCTTGAAGCGAAGCATTTACAAATGCAGCAAGCACAATCAGTTGAAAGAGAAAAATATATTACTGAATTGAAACAACTCGTACAGTCAGGTGAATATAAAGTGAATTATGATAAAACAGCGCAAGAAATGATCGACTTTTGGTCACGTAAAGTGTAAGGAGGACTTATTTTGTCAGTACAAACATTAATTATGCAACTAACGGAACTTACGACTTTACATGAACGACTTGCCGATATTTCAGATGAAAAAACGGAAAAGATTAAGTCGAACGATATGGAAGCATTGACAAAACTGTTAATCGACGAACGTAAAGTCGTTCAATTGATTGAAAAGCTAGAGCAGAAACGCGAAAAAGAAGTCGATCGACTTTATGACACTTGGAATATTTCCTCAAATGAACGTACAGTAGAACAACTGATCACAAAGATTGAGGATGAAACAGCTAAACGAGAGCTAGAAGATGTCGTGACGAAGTTAATTAACGTCATCGTTTCGATACGCGAAAGTGAGCAATTAAACAGTGATTTACTACAACAGTCGATGCAATTTGTACAACTATCACTCGATTTATTACAACCGACTGTGCAAAGTGCTAACTATGATGAAAAACATAAAAAGCAACAGCGAGAAAATCAATCGATTTTCGATTCAAGAGCATAAATATAGAACGGTAAGGAGATAGAAGATGAGTACTTTTCACGGATTAGAAATGGCAAAGCGAGCCCTTTTCGCACAACAAGGGGCACTTTATACGACTGGACATAACATTTCGAATGTGAATACATCTGGATACTCGCGGCAACGTGCAGAGTTTGTAACGACAAAACCGTATCCAGTACCATCCCGTGTGCAACCACATATCGCGGGTCAACTCGGAACAGGTGTAAAAATCGGAACAGTTGAACGTGTACGTGATCAATTTCTCGATGCACAGTACCGTGCGGAAACGAGTAAATATTCTTACTGGAATACGATGTCAGAAGCATTAAGCCGAATGGAAGAGTTAATTAATGAACCATCGGAAAATGGGTTATCACGGACGATGGATCAGTTTTGGCAATCGTTACAAGAATTAGCGACGAATCCAGATAACGACGGAGCACGAGCAGTCGTTGCAGAGAGAGGATTAGCAGTCGCAGAAACATTTAACTATTTATCGAAAAGTTTACAAGCGATTCAAGGCGACTTAAAAGATCAAATCGAAAAAGGTACAGTAGAGAAAGTTAACTCGCTATTAGATCAAATCGCAGATGTAAACGATCAAATACAAAAGTTAGAACCACACGGCTATTTACCGAACGATTTATACGATGATCGTGATCGTTTAATCGATGAACTTTCTGAAATTATAAATATTAAAGTTACGTATAGTAAAAGTAGTAATAGTCCGAATGAGTTAGAAATAGCGGATGGTCTAGCTTCGATAGAAATCGTCGATGAATCAGGAAAGTCATTCGACCCTCCGGTTAAGCTGATCGAGGCATATGATCCGGATAACCAAACGGATCAAGAGGTGAATAAGCTAGAAATAGACTTTGATGATACGGGTACGTTAGTAAGTGAAGTAAGAGTAGGGAGCACGACAGTCTTTGACGACGAACATAACGACGATATGAGCATTCTCGGCTCGATCGGTTCTTTCACAGCACTTATTGAGGCAAACGGATACGTTGATGAAGATGGTAACGCCGTAGGAGTTTACCCGGAAATGTTAGCGGAACTTGATAAACTTGCTAAAGAGTTTGCGGAAGCATTTAATGCAGTTCATAGCAGCGGTTTTGATATGAACGGAGACGAAGGAAAGGAATTTTTCGTACGAAAAGATGAATTTGACGGAATTACCGCGGAAAGCATTACGGTTGCTTCAGAAATTTTAGATGATCCTAACTTAATTGCGGCGGCAGTGGCAGATAAAGGAAGCCGTAACGGTGAAAATGCGTTGGAATTAACGAAAGTTTTTGATAATGAAAATATTGATGGATTAGGTACAAGTCCACGCAAGTTTTTAACGGCGTTAGTCGGACAGCTAGGTGTAGATGCACAACGTGCGAATCGAATGACAGGAAATACAGGGATTTTACGCGATCAAGTAGATCATTCACGTCGTTCTGTCTCAGCAGTATCTTTAGACGAAGAAATTTCTAATTTAATTAAATTCCAACATGCATACAATGCAGCGGCACGAAATATGACTGCTGTAGACGAACTTATCGATCGAGTGATTAACCAAATGGGATTAGTCGGAAGGTAAGGTGAAAACTTATGCGAATAACACAATCGATGATGCAAGATAACTTATTGCGTCACTTATTTAATAGTCAGGCACAAATGGATAAGTATTTAACACAAATTACGACAGGGAAAAAGATTCGTCGTCCGTCCGAAGATCCTGTAGTGGCGATGAAAGGAATTTCGTATCGGACAGAAGTTGCGGAAGTCGAGCAATTCCGGCGTAATGCATCAGAAGTGTGGACGTGGATGGATCACTCGGATGATGTTCTTGATAAAGCCGGAAAAGCGATGCAACGAATTGAAGAATTAGCTGTTCAAGCTGCAAACGATACGTATACTCCGAATGAGCGCAGCAGTATTCAAGAG
>Ga0209487_1003140_pt1 | contig 13085 bp, 11 predicted proteins | sample Poulit2012_FD_187524 | JGI IMG/M metagenome (GOLD analysis project Ga0209487, IMG submission 187524) | Agricultural soil microbial communities from Georgia to study Nitrogen management - Poultry litter 2012 (SPAdes) (version 2) | ecosystem: Environmental > Terrestrial > Soil > Agricultural land... | reverse complement strand
AGGCCGAGGAGTATCCCATAACGCTCAAGGAGCACGGGATCGAGTTCCTCATGAACAACCGGCACCTGTGGCTGCGCAGCCGCCGGCCGTGGGCCGTCATGCGGATTCGCAACCGCATCGCCATGTCCATCCATCAGTTTTTTCAGGAGCGCGGCTTCCTTCAGCTCGACGCGCCGATCCTGACGGGGAACGCCGTCGAAGGTACCTCGACCCTTTTTGAGCTCGACTACTTCGACGACAAGGCCTACCTCACGCAATCCGGGCAGCTTCACGGCGAAGCTCTGGCGATGGCATTCGGCAAGATTTACACGTTCGGGCCGACGTTCCGCGCCGAGAAGTCGAAGACGCGACGCCACCTCACCGAGTTCTGGATGATCGAGCCGGAGATGGCGTTCTTCGACCTCGACATGACGATGGACCTCGCCGAGGCATTTCTTTCACGCATCGCCGCGGATGTGCTCGAGCACTGCGGTACGGAGCTTGAAATCCTCGGCCGCGACGTCGAGCCGTTGAAGCGCATCACCGCACCATTCCCGAGAATATCCTATTCCGAGGCGGTCGAGTTGCTGCGGAGCGACGAGACGGCGCAGATGCTCGACGCTCGGATCGAATCGTTGACGGCGGAACAGGCTGCACTTCGGGAAGAAGAGGAGACGAACCGGCGGGCGTACGGCCAGGCAAAGAAGCACGAGAAGCGACGGATCGACGCGCGTGAGATCCAGATCCATCAGCGATTGGACGACATCGAAGAGGAGCTTCGCAACTTGCCGAAGTGGAAAGAGTCGGCGCGTAATTTTGAGTGGGGAAATGATTTTGGCGGCTCCGATGAGACGGTCCTCACGTGGCATTTCGACCGCCCGATCATCGTGCATCGGTACCCGGCCGTGGTCAAGGCGTTCTACATGAAACGTGATCCGGAAGACGATCGGCTTGCGCTTGGCATCGATGTGCTCGCACCGGAAGGCTACGGCGAGGTCATCGGCGGTGGCGAACGTGCCACCGATCTGGCATTCCTCAAAAGTCAGGTGGCAGAGCACGACCTGCCCTCGGATGTCTTCGACTGGTACTTCGATCTTCGACGGTACGGCACGGTCCCTCATTCAGGATTCGGGCTGGGCCTCGAGCGTACGGTAGGGTGGATGTGTGGTCTCAAACACGTTCGTGAGACCATTCCATTCCCCCGGATGATGGGCCGCTTGCATCCCTGATTTGTAGACGGGATGAAGGATGGCAGGGGGTTTGCATTAAGACGCCGGCACGAGAAGTATCGTACGCGGAAACATGATTCCGCGACGATTAACCACACAGACGGTACCTGGATATGAAGCTCATCAGATTACTTCCCGCGGCACTGTTGCTTTTATTGGTCGCGCCCATCTCGTTGAATGCGCAGGATGCGGACAAGCGCACGGTTTCGGTAAGTGGGGAAGGCGTTCATCGAGTGGCGCCTGATATGGCCACGGTTCGTTTTGGCGTCGTGTCTCAAGCGGTGAACGCGGAGGACGCGCGACGGGAGAACGAGGCGGCCGCGCGGGAAGCACTCAATGCGGTGCGTGAGCTGGGTATCGATGAGGCGCGGATCCGCCTGGAGAACCTGAGACTGCAGCCATGGCGCGAGTATAACAACGATGCGCGGCGCTGGGAAGAGCGTGGATTTGAGGCCGCGCGGAGTCTTGTGGTAGAGGTAGACGACCTCAATCTGCTGCCGGAGCTCGTCGCGAGGATCGTACAGAGCGGTGCCAACCGGCTCGATCAGGTATCCTACGACCTCCGCAACCGCGATCTTGCCCGGAATGAAGCTCTGCGTTTAGCCATTCATAATGCGCGGGAGAAGGCGCAACTCATGACCCAGACCCTCGGCGTTGAACTCGGCCGTGTACGGAGCATCATGGAGCAGAGCTTTGACTTCCCGCGACCGGTGTACCGCCTGCAGGCGATGGAAGCTGCGTCCTATGACATGGCCGCTGCCGATCCCGATGCATATGCGGCCGGCGAAATCGAGGTTCGTGCAAGCGTTCAGCTTGTCTACGACCTCCGCTGATCAAGCATACCGCCGCTCCTCAATCCACGAGAGGATGCCGTCATAGACATGATGGCGATTAACCTCGTGCAGCGTCTCGTGGTACATTCCGTGGTACACGGCCAGCGTTTTGTCGGTTGACGCGGCGCGCGCATAAATAGCGCAGCCACCCGATGCGGCGGCGATCGTATCGCCGGTGCCAACGATGATGAGCGTGGGCAGGGCCAATCGGTTGGCCTGTGCCACCGCTTCTCGGCCGGCGGTGATCATCGCTACGGCCGTACCGAGCGGCACACGGCCCGAGAACGCGAACTCATCTTGATCCACCGTTTCCTTCACGCCTGGATCGTGACTGAGGGCCGCACGGTCGACGGGCTTCGTGGGAAGCGAGGGGAGCACGCGTGCAAGACGAAGCGATAGGTTTTCGATCAACTTCGGCAGGCCGGTGATGATGGACACCGCCGGACTGCTAAGGATCAATCCACGGGGCGTCAGTCGCGGCGTCCGTAACAGCCAGTGAAGCGCCACCGTGGCTCCCATACTATGCGCCATCAGAAAAAACGGACGTCCGTCGTCGTAATGACGGACGACGGTATCCAGATCGTCGACAAGGAGGTCGAAGTCCTCAATCCGTCCCGGTTCTCCGGGTGAGCGTCCAAAGCCGCGCTGGTCGTAGCTCTGTACGTCTATCCCATGCTTATTCAAGAAGCGCGCAAAATGCTGATAGCGCCCGCAATGCTCGGCATATCCATGCACGATAATGAGGCGCGAAGACGACGCTTCAGCGGGCCATTTCATCAGATGCAGATCGATGCCGTCCTGCGTGCGCATCAACGACCGGTGTTTTCGAGATGAAGGTGGAGTGCTCTGCAGTGCTGAGCTATGGAATAAACGTGACAGCATGGGCCGGGAGACCAAAGTAGCACTCAGCGTAGCATCGTGCGTCATTCCTTCTGACCATCTTTAAGGTGGACGAATTGGAATCGCCCATTTCGACGCGTAACTTCCGCGTTGCACTTTTTTGGCTTCTCGCTTGAACCGCTTCCGCCCTCATATTCTTGTGCGACTGGTCGCTCTGCTTGCAGCGTTTACGACGTTGACAGTAGCCGTAGCGCCAAATTTTTCTCCGGGGGCATCGTACACGCCGTACGGATCATGGGTCAGGACTCAGCTGAACGTCCCATCCGATGAATCCGTCGAGCAAATCCTGGGCGATCTTGCCGGCGAGCGATTCGGATCCCTGGAGTCGTTTCTTTTCGCTTTCGTTGAAGCGTACGAAGAAGCTAATGAGACGAAAGCCTCCGACCTGTTCGGGCTTGAAGCGATCAGCGCCACAAGCCTTGTGGCGTATCTGCAAAGTCGCTACTCCTCGTTCGCAGGCGAGGCGCTGCCGGTGCGTTATCTGAAGCCGTATGTGCCGGCTTTTACCGGCCTCGGCGACCGCGCTGCCTTACTTCAGACACATCGCATAGACGACTTCCACATTGCTTCGGCGGTCGTCGGCGTCTTTCTCGGGCAAGTCCCCACACCCGGCGCAGCCTTGATGCTACGCTCGGTGATCCAGCCTCAGGGCCCGTAGCGCCTCCGCGCAATCCCACCCTTTGCCCAGTTTACGTTTCGGCTATCCGCACATGACCATGCGGAGCGCCGCCTCACATTTCAGCCTTCATTGTCGGTATGCAAAACAAAGGCTTTCGCGTTACGCTGATCCTGTTTTTCCTGGGATTATCGCTTTACTACCTGTTCCCCACTCTTCAGAGTTACAGACTGACCAGCCAGCTGGAACGTCTTGAAGGCGAAGAGCGCGAGCAGTTTGAGCAAGAGAACTATAGCCGTATCAGATCGGCGCAGGAGCGCGCTCTGAAGTTGGGCCTTGACCTGCAGGGCGGCATGCACGTCGGACTCGAAGTCCGTACAGACGCCCTCATCAGCGAACTGGCGACCGATAAGGACGACATGTTCGAAGAGGTTCTGTCAGCCGCTCGTGCCCGCCTTAGCGCGACGGACCAGTCGATGATTGATCTATTCATTGACGAGTTCGAGTCGCGCGATCCCGACGCTCGGCTCTCGCGCTACTTCCGCAACGCAGAGCGTGACATTACGCGGCGATCGACCAACACCGAGATCCAGCAGTATCTGCAGTCGCAGGCCGATGAGGCGATCGATCGGGCGATCGAGATCGTGCGCCGGCGCGTTGACCGATTCGGCGTTACCGAGCCCTCGATCCAGAAGCAGGGCGCTCGCCGCATCATCGTGGAGATGCCGGGTGTCGACGATCCGGAGCGTGTCCGGAACCTGCTGAGGGGAACGGCGCGGCTTGAGTTCCGACTGATGTCCGATCCGAACGAACTGCGTACGTCGCTTCAGAACATCATCGAGTATTTCGAAGGCTTCGATGAGGCCGAGCCGGCTCAGGCGGCACAGCAAGACGTTCCCTCCGCGGATGTCGAGGGCGATGTTGGCCTTGACGGTGAGCTCGCAGAGGAGACCCTCGCTGAAGATGCCGAGGCAGATACGGCTGCCGATGTCGTCGATCCGCTCTCTCCCGACGCCTTCTCGGCTGATGAGAACCCGCTGCTTGCCCGGCTCCAGCCGGTTGGTCAGGGGGTGATCTTCGGTGCCGTAGCGGTATCTGATACCGCCGCCGTCAACGCGATGCTGTCACGGCCTGAGGTTCAGGCGATGATGCCGACCGGTATCGAGCTTCTTTACGAGGCCAACCCGATCGGACGCGACGAGCGCGGGCAGGACGTCTACTACCTGCTGGGCGTCCGCGACAACATCGAGCTGACCGGTGACGTGATCACCGAGGCTCGCGTCGACTTCGACGAACTGAACCGTCCGCAGGTCACGATGGTGATGAACTCGGAGGGCGCACGGTCCTGGGCGCGCATCACGGGCGCCAACATCAACCGGAACGTCGCCGTGGTGCTCGACGATCTCGTGTACTCGTATCCGACCGTCATTTCGCGGATCGTCGGCGGCCGTTCGTCGATCACCGGACTCGCAAGTCGCGAGGAGGCGCAAGACGTGGTGACGATCCTGATGTCGGGCGCGCTGCCTGCGCCGGTCGACATTGTGGAAGAGCGCACGGTCGGCCCGAGCCTTGGCGCCGCATCGATTCGGGCGGGCTTCCTCTCCGTGGCGGTAGGCCTCCTGATCGTCGCGCTGTTCATGATGGTCTATTATCAGACGGCGGGCTTCGTGGCGAACCTCGCGCTCCTGCTCAACATCATCTTTATCCTGGGCATCCTGGCCGCCTTCGGGGCGACGCTTACCTTGCCGGGCATCGCGGGTATCGTGCTTACGATTGGTATGGCTGTTGACGCCAACGTGCTCATATACGAGCGAATACGCGAGGAGCAAGCAGCCGGCAAGACCGCCAAAGCGGCGATGGAAACCGGTTATGCCAAGGCATTCAGTGCCATCTTCGACGCCAACATCACCACATTCTTTGTTGGTGCCATCCTCTATTCATTCGGAGTCGGACCGATTCAGGGCTTCGCCGTCACGCTGATGGCTGGAATCCTGTCGTCGTTCTTTACTGCGATCGTTGTGACTCGAGTTGTTTTCGAGTACCTGATCATCGATCGACGGGCGTCTGTCAGCTACGGTTGATAGCGCATCATTGAGGTAAAACTCTCCGACTCATACAGGCGCATCGCGCGCCGCCAAGGAATAGAAACATGCGGATATTCGAAAACACGAACTATCAGTTCATACCCAAAAGGAAGTATGCCTACCTCGTCTCGGGCGTACTCATTTTCTTGAGTCTTGCTTCCCTCGCCATTCGTGGTCTGGAGTTCGGCATCGACTTCAGCGGCGGAATGGAATTCGTCGTCTCGAGCGATGAAGCCTACGACGTCGTTCAGGTGAGGTCCGCGCTCGCGCAAGATCTCGACGGAGAACCCGAGGTAGTGGCATACGATCTCGGCATGATCCGAATTCGGACGGCGGCCGAGGGCGAGTCGGCCGAGATCGAAAGTGCGATTCTGACCGGCCTGAATCGGGAATTTCCCGGGTCGAACCCACAAATCGAGCAGTCCGATATCGTAGGCCCGCGGTTCGCCGCCGATCTGCGGCGCGGGGCCATCTACTCGGTGGTCTTCTCGCTCTTTGTGATCTTCGTCTACATCCTGATCCGATTCGAGTGGCGGTCGGGCGTGGGCTCCATCGTGGGCCTCATCCACGACGTCCTCATCACGCTCGGATTGTTCTCGCTGTTGAGCGGCGTTCTTCCGTTTTCGCTGCAGATGGATCAGACGATTATCGCTGCCTTCCTGACACTGATCGGTTACTCGCTGAACGATACGGTCGTGTTGTTTGACAGGGTGCGCGAGAGCCTGACCTACTACAAGTCGGAATCGTTCGAGGTCATCGTCAATAAGTCGGTCAACGATGTCCTGAGCCGCACGGTGATTACGTCGTTGACGACCTTGCTCGTGGTAGTCGTCCTATTTATATTCGGCGGAGATGTGCTACGCGGATTTGCCTTCGTGGTAGGCCTGGGCATCATCATCGGAACGCTCTCCACGATCTTCATCGCATCGTCTGTCGTGATCGAGCTGCGCAAAAAGGCGGCGGCCAAGCAAACGGCAGCCTGATTATCTCAGCCATTTACCTTAGCCGACCAAGATTATGAACTACGATGTAGGCGAACGTTATAATGCCGTCGTCGTCACCCTCAAGGGCAATGTGATGGGCGGGCCGGACGGCTCGAAGCTTCACGAGACCCTTCACGAGCTGAGAGAGCAGGGGAAGAAGAATGTGGTGGTCGATCTCTCGAAGGTCAAGTTCATGAACTCGAGCGGACTTGGTATGCTGATTAGTGGCTTGACCACGATGCGAAATGCCGGGGGCGACCTGCGTCTTGCGAACGTCGCCGACCGCATCCAGTCGCTGCTCGTAGTGACGAGGCTCATCACCGTTTTCAAGAATTACGACTCGGTCGACGAAGCCGTCGAGAGCTACGACGAGGCTGTCTCCGAATAGTATTTCGCCCTTGACAGAGGCACAGGATAACCACCGGAGAAGGCGGCGGGGCATCGCTCTTGCCGCCTTCGCCGTGGATGGCCATTTCGGCCGTCATTATACAGGAGGACATTCATGTCAGTATCAGTTGTAATCGGCACTCAGTGGGGAGACGAAGGCAAGGGTAAGATCGTCGATCTGTTGAGCAACGAGGTCGATATTGTTGCCCGCTATCAGGGAGGTGCGAACGCCGGCCACACCATCATGTGGGGAGATAAGACGTTCGTACTGCATCTCGTACCGAGCGGCATCTTTCACGAAGGCGTGGTCTGCGTCATCGGTAACGGCGTGGTCATCGACCCCGTGGCGGTGATGCAGGAGATCAAAATGATCCGCGAGCTCGGCTACGAAGTCGACGGACGGCTCTTGATCTCGCACAACGCGCATCTCATCATGCCGTATCACAAGCGCATCGAAGAAGTGAAGGAGCGCTGGCGCGATGAAGGCGCGATCGGCACCACCGGGCGAGGCATCGGCCCGGCGTATGTCGACAAGTTCGCGCGGACGGGCATTCGGGTGGTTGACCTGCTCGACCGCGATGTGCTCGCCAAGAAGCTTCGCAAGTCGATCAGTGAGAAGAACACCATCCTCAGATCGATTTACGGTGCGGAGGAGCTCGACGTAGAAGCCATCGTCGATGAGTACGTGGAGTTCGACAAATTGATCGATCCGTACGTTACCGATACCACGCAGTATCTCGGCAACGCGCTCCAGGAGGGCAAGCGCATTCTGGCTGAAGGAGCGCAGGGCTCACTGCTCGACGTCGATTTCGGCACGTATCCGTTCGTCACGTCGAGCCATCCCACTGTAGGCGGCTGCTGCACGGGCCTCGGTATTCCACCGACCGCAATCAAGCGTGTGATCGGCATCGTCAAAGCCTACTGTACCCGCGTCGGCAACGGTCCCTTCCCGAGCGAGCTCGAAGACGAAGACGGACGGCGTCTGCAAGAGGTAGGGCATGAGTTCGGCGCCACCACCGGCAGGCCGCGCCGCTGCGGCTGGCTCGACCTCGTGGCGCTCCGCTACTCATCGATGGTCAACGGCATCACCGACTACGCCGTGACCAAGCTCGATGTGCTGAGCGGCTTCGATGAGATCAAGGTGTGCACGGCGTATCGCTATAACGGCAAGACGTCGTCGCGATTCCCGAGCGAAACCGAGACGCTCGAGCGCGTCGAGCCGGTTTACGAAACGCTGCCGGGATGGAAGGAAGACATCACCGCCGTTGAGAATGTGGAAGACCTGCCACAGGCCGCGCGTGATTATTTGGCCTACGTCTCGAAATGGACCGGCGTGCCGGTGCGGATGATTTCGACGGGACCAAAGCGCGAGCAGACCATCGTCGGTGAAGCTGCGCTGATTTAACGACGCTCGCACAAACCACGGCCCCAACATGAGGGCGTACCGCGTCTCTGTAAACCTGAAGCTGGGTCTGATCGCCTTTGCGCTGCTGATAGCTTTTGCATCGCTGGCGTATACGCAACGCCTTGTGCGGCAGCTGGGCGAGCGCGAGCAGTTCATCATCCAGCTCTGGGCGGCCGCGCAGGAACGCGTGGCTGACGCGTCGCTGCATGTCAACCCGTACATCAGCGAGCTTGATCGGCTGGACAGCCTCGTGGCAGGTTCAGGGTCGCCGGGTCCGCGGGTGTCGCGGCTTCGTGAAGCACTGTCCTGGGCGAGGGATATGCCGCCCGCGGGCGATCTCACCCTCGCAAGCGAAATCCTGCTTCAGGGCCACTTCGGGGTGCCCGCCATCATTGTCGACTCGGTTGAGGGCCGGCCGGTGGCGTGGCACAACCTCGACGTGCCGCCGTCACTCGACGGGCTCTCACCGGGCGACTCCGCTCGGGCCATGCAGAGTCTGCTGCGCCAGGTGGACCGGATGGCCCAGGTTCACCGACCGATCGAAATCGAACTACGCGCACCCACCGTCAGTGCCGACGCACGCCTGCAGCAATATGTCTTCTACGATGAATCGGGACTGATCAAGGAGCTCCGCATCTTCCCGTATCTCCAGCTCGTCATCGTGGCGTTGTTCGTGCTGGTGGGATATGCCGGATTCAGCTACGTTCGGCGTAACGAACAGCGCAGCTTGTGGGTGGGGATGGCGAAGGAAGCTGCTCACCAGCTCGGCACGCCGATCTCAAGCTTGATGGGGTGGACCGAGCTGTTGCGAAGCGGTGCGCTGGAGGGCGAGCAGCAGGTCGAGGCCGTCGATGAAATGGACGAAGATATCCGGCGGCTGCAACGCGTGGCCGCGCGCTTCTCCGACATCGGCTCGCTTCCGAAATTGCAGCGTCAGGACGTTGGCCGCTTGATCAACGAAACCGCGGGCTACATCAGGCGGCGCGTGCCCCAGCGCGGGCGGCAGATTGAGCTGGACGTCGACATCACCGGAACGCTGGATGCGCCGGCCAATGCGGAGCTCTTTGGCTGGGTGATAGAGAACCTGTTGAAGAACGCGCTCGACGCCATCGAGGGCAACGTCGGCCGGATCGCGATCCGCGGCTGGACCGAAGGTGCGCTTGTGGTCATCGAAGTTGAAGACACCGGAAAAGGCATCGAGCGCCGCGAGTGGAAGAACATCTTCCGTCCGGGCTTCAGCACAAAAAAACGCGGGTGGGGCCTTGGCCTCAGCCTGGCGAAACGGATCGTTGAAGAATACCACCTCGGCCAGCTTCGCGTCACGCAATCGAAGCCCGGCGTGGGCACTACGTTTCGCATCGAGTTGCCGTCGGCCGCTCAGGGCGCCACGTAAATCCGATCCTGTAAGGCTTCAGCGCCGCCACGTGTCACGGCCACGAAGATGTCGTCGCGGTTCCGCCAGACGAGCACTTGCTTCGAACCCATGTCGTGCAGTTCGAAGTGATTCTCGTCCTCGATTTGCCGCAGTGTTTCGGCTTCGAAGCGGAGGCGATCTCCAACCCGCCCCAGCAGCGCGTAATCGTAGACGAATACGGGGATGAGCTCGTTGGTGGCTTCGTCGTGATAGGTGAGGACCGGGATGAAGGTGTCGGGGATGATCTCATGCCGTGAGGCGCCCTGAAGCGAGGCGCCTTCGATTCGGGGCACGGTCAAGCGCCAGTCCAGTTCGCTCGCGATATATTCGGCAGCTCGGCCCCGGTCATCAGTCGGGTACATGATCCGCGGTGGCTCCTCGGCTGCGCGCACCGTCACGCTGATTGTCCCGACGTCAGGCGGACGCTCGAGCATGCGCACCGCGCCGTATGCGAACAGCCCCGCGAAGAATATCACCAGAAAGCCGATGCCCACGTTTCGCAGCGCCGCCGTCGACACTGCAGGCGCCTTCCGCCGTGCCCGCGTCGAAGCACCAGAATGTTCGGGTTTCGCGCTGCCGGCCGCTGGCTGAAGCCGGGTTGTGGGAGGGAGGCTCGGCAGATCATGGGCAGCCATTTCCGCGACTGCATCACGAAGCACGGCCGCCGACAAATGCTGCAATCCCTCACGATCCCCCTCCGGAAGTCGGCGGGAGATAGCTGCACGAAGGCGAGATTCCGCCAGCCGGTGTAATACTTTGACGGACTCCAGGTCGGTGCCGATAATCTGCCCCACCGATCTGTAATCGAGCCGCTCGACGTCGGTCAACACCAGTATCGCCCGGTCGTCCGCATCGAGTGATGCAAAGGCTTCGGTCATCAGTCGGCGAATCCGCCGCATAATGATCGTCCGGTCGAGGTCGGCTGCACCGGCCTGCATATTCGCGTTATCTCGAGACTGAAGCCCCGCCTCGTCCCTTACAAGCGTCAACACCCATTCGCGCACACTGATGTCCGTGGGTGGCTGCCGGCTATGCGCCCGTTCGAAGACCTTCTCCACGATCCTCGATGCGGCGGAGGCATCGAGCGTTAGTGCGTGAGCGAGGGCAAACGCATTGTCCGCATAGGCGGAAAGATCGGGTCGACGTTCGTTCGGCGTCTGGGCGGCAAGCAGCATGGTGGGGATGTACAATGCAGATTACGACCGTGAAAAGACGACGTTTACAGGGGCACCTTTGCGTATACCCAGCAGACTCGACGCATCACCACCGTTAACGGAGATCTCAAGAAAGCCGTCGCTGTTGAAGATGGCGAGCGGGTCGCCGTCTGCTACGGATGCGTACACGGGATGCACGGCATGGAGTATGGCGCCGCCGGCGAAGCACTTGATGCCACGGCCGTCGCGAAGCTCCTCGAACGCCTGGCGCGAGATATTGGTGATGCAGTTGCCGAAATGGTCCACATGCACCACCCAGCCCTGTATGCCGTGCTCGTCGATCGTCGGCAGTGCCCAGTGAAGCGTCGACAGCTTGTCGACGGGCGTTCCTACGTCGTCGAGTGTTCGACCTGCCGCGAGATGTGCGGCAACCGGCGCGAAGATGTCGCGCCCGTGGAATGTTGCACTGGGCGAGCCCGCACGCCAGAACTCCGGCTTGTCGAGCTGTACAATGTGATCAGGCTCATCCGGCGCAAGCGCCAGCGTTAGCAGCCCATTGTCCGGCCCTACAAAATACTGGCTTCCGTCGCGGACACCCACCGCGCGGCGCTCCGTGCCCACGCCCGGATCGACCACCACGAGATGAATGGTGCCCTCGGGGAAGTACGGCACCGCCCCTCGAAGCACGAACGCCGCCTGCATAACATCTTGCGGATCGATGTCGTGCGAGATGTCGATGAACGTGACGTCGCGATGGATCGAGGCGATGGTGCCCTTCATCGCGGCCACGTAGGCATCGCGAGTTCCGAAATCGGTGGTGAGGGTGATGAGGGACGGCACTAAGACGAGACCTTTGTCGACGATAAATCAGATGGACGGGCAATGTACCCGGTAATCCGGAATCAGAAAAATACAGTGCGGCCCAGAGGTATGGACGCAGCCGCGGGCAAGGTTCTGCAGATTCACGGCCGGTATATGCACGCAACACTCACGAAGCCGAACCGATGGCTCCGCATGCCGTTCCTTCGGGTACCTATCCGCACCCTTCACGGGCATTCCCTCTGATTGGCATGAGCGCTCCATCCCGCATCGAAACCGGCCGGAACGGCGAGGATATCGCTGCAGATTACCTCGAGAAGAACGGCTATCGAATTCTCGACAGGAACTACCGTTTTGAAGGTGCCGAGGTCGACATCATCTGCTTTGAGCCCAATGAACGCTATGAGCACGGCGGCGAGCTGGCGTTCGTCGAGGTGAAGACGCGCCGCAACCAGGCGTATGGATCGCCCGAAGAGGCGGTGTCTGACGTCAAGCAGGAGAAGGTGGCCAAAGCATCGGAAGCATGGCTCCACGAGCGGAGGATGGACGGGTCGCCATGCCGCTTTGACGTCATCGCCATCACCATCTCACCCAGAGGCGAACCGCGGATCGAGCACTTTAAAGACGCCTTTGCCGGACCGGGCTCGTTCGGGTTCTTCCTCCGGTAGCTTTACCGCGACTTCGTAATTGCGTCGACGGCGGCCGGGTCCTCGAGGCTCGACGTGTCGCCGAGGTCCTGCCCAAGAAAAGCAGATCGTATCAGGCGGCGCATCACTTTGGCGTTTCGTGTCTTCGGCAGCGCATCGCAGAAGCGCACATCTTTGGGCTTGAGCGGCTTACCCAGCTCGTCGGCTACGCGCGTCATCAACACGTTTCTAAGCTTCTCGGATGGCTCGGCCGTCGCCTTGAGGACAACGAAGGCGACGATCGACTGGCCCTTAACGTCGTCGGGAACGCCGATGACGGCGCTCTCAGCAACGTCGGATGCAGCATTCAGCACGGCCTCTACCTCAGCAGGCCCGAGGCGCTTGCCCGCTACCTTGATCGTATCATCACTTCGGCCGAGGATGTACCAGAGGCCGTCGTCGTCGATTGCGGCGAAGTCGCCGTGCGTCCAGATGCCTTCGAATCGAGACCAGTACGACGCCAGGTAGCGTTCCCTGTCGTTCCAGAATCCGCGCGTCATGCCGATCCACGGCCGGCGGATGACGAGTTCGCCGACTTCGCCCCGGACGGGCGATCCGTCGGCATCCACAACATCAGCGGCCATGCCGGGAACGGG
>Ga0209487_1003139_pt1 | contig 13095 bp, 12 predicted proteins | sample Poulit2012_FD_187524 | JGI IMG/M metagenome (GOLD analysis project Ga0209487, IMG submission 187524) | Agricultural soil microbial communities from Georgia to study Nitrogen management - Poultry litter 2012 (SPAdes) (version 2) | ecosystem: Environmental > Terrestrial > Soil > Agricultural land... | reverse complement strand
GCTTTGATGCTTCATTATAAACTCGTTGTCTACCTATGTCACTCAAAAACCAGTTATCTTTTGTCGTATTGTTATCTTCAGCGGGGCATAATGTGTAATTGATCCAACCCGGCATATAAGTCAGTAAAGTTAAATGTAACCTTCTCATATGAAAAGCATTGGTTACCGCTAGAATTCGTTTTATTTTACATAGTTGAAATGCCCTATTTAAAACAAGGAGGGATGCTAATACATTTTCTAACGTATGCAATGATTGGTCCTCAACCAGGATATCTATTTCAGGAATACCGAGAATCATTGCCTGATTTTTTAAATTGATGGCTTCTGGGGCATCATTATTATTCCACGTCACACCACCAGAAAATAATATTTTACTAGCTCGCCCATTTTTATATAATTCTACGGCTTTTGGAAGGCGATACTGTGTTGCCTTACTGCTCCCGACAACAAAAATACAATCCCCTTGTTTTTTATCATCCTCGATATCTGAAAACAGCAACTTTGTTAGCTGCGTATCTGAGAGTTTTTCAACTTCTAAATTGGATATATACATAGAATTACACCCTTTTTTGATCATGATAGACACACTATATTAAGTTTTACGTAAGACGTTCCACTCCCGCATAAGCATTCCATAAATAGCGTGGTCGACATAATGATCATACAACCACTCGGCCTCTCGAAGTTGCCCTTCAAACGTGTAACCGAGTCGCTCAGGTATAGCCCGGCTTTTCAAGTTGCCAGTGGCTGCACGAATGTCAATCCGGTTTAACTTCAAATCACGAAAACCATAACCTGTTAAAACATAAACAACTTTGGTCATAATCCCCTTTCCAACATAACGGTCACCTAGCCAGTAACCGATGTAGCCGATACGGTTTTTCCAGTCATATTCATTGAATCCTCCCACACCGACAAGTTCACCTTTATAAAAGATACCAACAGTCAACCCTTGACGATTGTTAAACAAAGTCATTGAATGTTCGATAAACTTTCTGGAATCATTAACAGTTTGCGTATCATCAAGCCACGGTAACCACTCACGTAAATGATTCCTTGATTCATCGGTTAGTATAAATAATTCATCAGCATCTAGTCCGGATAATAATCTCAACGAAATGTCTTTGTCTACCTTATAAAAAAACATAGTTCGCGCCCCTAATCATATAATAAAGTAACTAAACGGTCATAATCCCTATCTTTCCGATTATTATATCATATGTAACTGTTTCTAAAAGGCTTTTTATCACGACCGCCCTTTCTAATTCTTACATCAATACTAGGAGAAACGAATTCAATACTTGTCCCCAGAAAACTTTCCCAACCAGTCAATTAGCCTTATTTTGTCCGGAAATCACAACTTCAGAATAATATTTAACGTATAATTAATTGTGAATAAACTATAATTTATATAGGGATGTGATTGTTGTGTTTCAGTTTAGGCAGTTGAAAATGTACTTCTTAAGTTTAGCCATTGTAATGGTCTTATTTATGCCACAACCAGAGATGAAACAGACAACATTTGTATCAGCATCCAAAGAAAAGACAGAAGAAACGGTTCGGCAAGATCTTCCGCTAGCCGAAAAAATTGATCAAGTTCTCCAAGATGAGAAATTACATGGAACAGTTACAGGTGTGACGGTGCGCCACGCAGATACAGCGGAAGTTTTATATTCACAATTTGGTGATAAACGCCTCCGACCAGCGTCGAATATGAAACTGTTGACAGCGGCAGCTGCACTTGATGTACTCGGTCCAGATTACCAATTTGAAACTGAGGTCTTAACTGATGGGTCATTAAGAGGTATTGTTCTACATGGTAACCTTTATCTGCGGGGCAAAGGTGACCCTACCCTTTTAAAAGAAGACTTTGATCAGTTTGCGAAAGACTTAAAAAAACAAGGCATTAAAAAAATTAAAGGAAATATTATTGGCGATGACACTTGGTATGATGATGTACGTTTGTCACAGGATTTAAATTGGTCAGACGAGCCCTTTTATACAGGAGCTCAAGTATCCGCACTAACCATGTCACCAAATGACGATTACGATGCAGGAACAGTGATTGTGGATGTCACCCCAGGTGATAAACAAGGTGATCAAGCTGAAGTCTCTGTCACCCCAGCGAATGACTATGTCACCATCAATAATCAAACCAAAACAGTAGCAGCTGATAAATTAAACGACATTAAAATTGAACGAGACCATGGAAGCAATGAAATCATTATTGAAGGAAATATTCCTCTAGAAGACACACGGACCAGGTCATGGGTTTCTGTTTGGGAGCCGACCGGTTATGCGGTCAACGTTTTCAAAAAAGCACTTGTCGATCAGGGTATCACCTTTGCTGGACAAGTTAATGAAGATGTCGACGAAACTCCAGACAACGCAACGATATTAACAACAAAAAAGTCAATACCACTCGAAGATCTCCTCATCCCTTTCATGAAGCTCAGTAACAACGGACACGGTGAAACACTCACAAAGGAAATGGGCAAATTCATCGAAGACGAAGGAAGCTGGGATGAAGGATTAGAAGTTATGGAAGACACCTTGAAAAATCTAGGTATGAACCCGGACACATTACAGCTTCGCGACGGATCAGGGATGTCGCATAAAAATATGGTGACGGCTGACGAACTCACCCAATTACTATATAATGTTCAAGAAAAAAGTTGGTACCCTGTTTATGAAGAATCACTGCCAGTCGCAGGCTATGATGAACGCTTAGTTGGAGGGTCATTACGTTATCGTTTAACAGACCCAGCCACAAAGGAAAATGTCTTAGCTAAAACAGGCTCAATCAGTGGTGTCTCTACCCTTTCAGGTTACGTCACCTCAGCGGATGGCGAAGAGTTAATTTTTTCTATTATGATAAATAGCTACTTAGAAGGACCTGTTACTCCAATTGAAGATGAAATTGTAACTATTTTGGCAAAGCACGAGTTTGAGTGAAAATAAAGTTTAACCATCGAAAAAGGATGTTCTTGAAATGGAACGTCCTTTTTCGATGGCCGAATGTTTATCCGCCGTTTTGTGACGATGAAACGGCTGACCACAAAAAAAGGAATAAGCTTTTCATCAGCTTATTCCTTTTCATATGAAGGGGCGTTTCACAGTATTACATTAATTCATCTCAGGTATTGATCCCGTGTATTGCTTTTCTTTGCCACCAGATTCCTTGAAACGGATGAGTCTTAAAGCATTCACGATAACAGCGAGGACGCTTAATTCATGAATCAACATACCGGATGCTAGGAAGACTTTTCCGAGTAAAACACCTGCGAGTAAAAGTGCGACTGTACCTACCGCAAAAAACATGTTCTGCTTCATGTTGCGGACGGTTGCTTTGGAGAGTGCGTAAGCATAAGGGATTCGGTTGAGTTGGTCCCCCATTAGGACCACGTCTGCCGTTTCCATGGCTGCGTCAGTTCCAGCAGCTCCCATTGCAAGCCCAACTTCAGCAAGTGCTATAGCTGGTGCATCGTTGATTCCATCTCCAACCATCGCGACACGGTAACCTTTTTCCTGAAGTTGTTTCACATGAGTCACTTTATCTTCAGGAAGCATTTCAGCATGAACCGTATCAATACCAAGTTGGGCGGCAACTTTTTCGGCAGTATGCTTATTATCACCAGTTAACATGATAGTTTCTTTAACACCGTATTTCTTAAGTCTCTTAATCGTATTAATGGCCTCAGGTCTAATCTGGTCAGCGATAGAAATAATCCCAGCCACCAAACCATCAATCCCAACGAATATAGCTGTATTTCCTAATTTTTCTTCACCGATTGCGTAGTCATCAATTCCACCTTCTAATTCGATTTCATTGGCTGCTAATAATTTACGGTTACCAATGACGACGCGGCGACTTGCGACGGTTGCATAAAGGCCATGTCCTTTTTCGACTGTAAAGTCTTTTGCTTCGTTTGTTAAGTCAATGCCACGTTCTTCAGCCTCTTTAACAATGGTTTGACCGAGATGGTGTTCAGAAATCAATTCAGCTTCAGCCGTCAATTTGAGAAGTTCATCTTCACTCATTCCAATCGCATGAATGGCTGTGACAGATGGTTTACCCTGTGTTAATGTTCCTGTTTTATCGAAAATGACGGCATCAATCTTGGCGAAATTCTCCATTACTTCTCCGCCTTTAATGAGCGTTCCACTGCGGGCGCCATTCCCGATTCCTGAGACAAGTGAGACAGGAGCTGAGATAACGAGAGCACCGGGACAAGCAATGACGAGGAATGTCAACGTCAATTCAATATTACGAGTAAAGATGAACACGATGACTGATAAAACTAAGATCCCTGGTGTATAGACATTAGCAAAACGTTCTAAGAATTTTTGGGTACGCGCTTTTCCTTCTTGAGCTTCTTCAACCAGTTCAATAATTTTTGAAAAGGCAGTATCATCGCCTACCTTTTCTGCAATGACTTCGATATACCCATTATCAACAATGGTTCCACTGAACACTTGATCATCAACTTTTTTGCCGGCTGGAACAGATTCACCAGTAATAGCTGCTTCGTTGATATGTGCTTGACCTGAAACAACTATCCCGTCAATCGCCACTTGTTCCCCTGACTGGATTATAATTCGGTCACCAGCTTCTATATCTTCAACTGGCAATGTCACGCGTTCTCCATGCTTTAAAACAGTAGCTTCAAGTGGTGCCATATCCATTAATGTTTTTAAAGAAGTACGTGTTTTTTCAAGAGAACGGGCTTCCAAATAGGCTCCGAAAAGGAATAAAAATGTCACAGCGGCTGACTCAACATATTCACCGATAAATAAAGCACCAATAACTGCAATGGTGACAAGGAGTTCGATACTGAATGATTTCATCATGATAGACTGGATGGCCGTTTTGGAAATCGACCATCCAGCAACAACAGTAGCAACAATAAGTGCCGTGTTTTTCCAAAACTCCATATCTGCCAAATTAAACATAAATGCAGCGGCTAATAAAAGGCCTGAAATAATAACGATGTGAATCTTTTTTAGTTTTCCCATTTTAATACGCCCCTTCAGTTATAGATGGGGGCTAGCTGAGCCGCCCCCTTAGTTACGCAACTTTTGTTTTGTTGACCGGATAACCTAATTTTTCAATTAAATCTTTTAATTGGTCAGCTGTGACGATACCTTCATCAAAATTCGCTTTCACTTTACTTGAGTTGAATAACACTTTTGCATCATCCACACCTTTTTCTTTAGCTAGTGCCTTTTCAATTCGTTTAACGCAAGATGGACAGCTAAGTGTTTCTAATTGCAATTCAATTTTTTTCATTTTAATCTCTCCTTTGATTTGTTCTACCTTTAGTATAGAAGGCTTTCCGATTGGTTACCTTGACGTGGGTCAAAATTTAATAGTTAATTTTAAAGTTGCTCAATGATTCACTTATAAAACAAGACTCAATGAAGGATGCCCAGCCGACGTCAATAAATCCACTAGCAGATTCTTAGAAATAACTGCATCATCGTAATTTACTTTCACCCGGTTAGAATGGAATAAGACTTTCGCGAATCGTACGCCTTCTTGCTCCATCAATGTTTCCTCAATTTCATGGATGCATGACGGACAGCCTAATCGTTCCAACTGAAATACAACAGTTTTCATCGCCAATCCCTCCTTCATTTAATCTATTTTAATTATAAAAAAGAAAGTGAAATACTTCCTTGACCTAAGTCAAAAATAGGAGGAAAATAAGCAATGGAATAATAAGATTTCAAAAGTAAGGGAAAATAAGAGAGGATAGCTGTTACTTTTATCTTTAGAAGGCATAGTCATCGTAAAGATATTAGGTTCATACCCCCTAAAAGGGAAATCCACGATTAGGGTTCATGCAATCGGGTTACTCGTATCCCCTAAAAGGGAAATCCATGATTAGGGGTCACACAACCAGTTTACTCATACCCCTAATAGGAGAAAATCACCATCGGGAGGTCACGCAAACGCAAGACGTCCAAGCTTTTGTTTCAATCAGACAAATTAAGGGAAAAATCAAATCAATTCAATTACCAACACGCGGGAGGCTCCACAATGTTTAAGAAAAAACAAGATAAGTTCTTGATGTATTTGGTAGACTTTGCAGAGCATTTAAATGAAACCATCAAGTATTTTGCTCAATATAAAATAAAAAATTTGCAAACAGTAGAAGAATTTGCGAATAAAATAAAGGAATATGAATCAGCTGCAGACAATAAAGTACATAAAATTATCAAAGATCTTAATGAGACATTCATTACTCCTATCGAACGGGAAGACATTCTACAGCTCACTCTGAACTTAGATGATATTATTGACGGTATGGAAGAGTTTACGATGTTATTAGACATCCATCAGATTCAATCTTCTGATGGTTATATTGATGGATTTACAGAAAATATCCAAAAATGCGGTGAAGAAATCCTAGCAGCCATCGATCTCATGGCAAATAGCAAGCTCGGAGAAATTGAGCCACATGTCATTAAAATTAAAGATTACGAAAGCCAATGCGATATATTGCACCACGATTCGCTCAAGGAACTTTTTAAAAAAGAATCCAATCCAATCACGGTCATCCAGTACAAAGATATTTATGAAACATTAGAAGGTATCGCTGATGACTGCCATGATGTTGCCAGTACTCTGCAAAGCATCATGATGAAAAATGCGTAAAAGGAATCGATAATAATGGACATATTACTATTCACCGTCGTTTTAATTGTAATACTTGCATTAATATTTGATTTTATAAATGGTTTCCATGACACAGCGAACGCTATAGCGACCGCTGTTTCAACGCGTGCCCTAACACCACGAAGAGCAATCATCTTAGCAGCAACGATGAACTTCCTAGGTGCACTTACTTTCACAGGAGTTGCTCAAACAATCACAAGCGGTATTGCCGACCCTTTTGAATTGGACAATGGCCTGCTCGTCATAGTCGCAGCTTTGATTTCCGCTATCATTTGGAACTTACTCACTTGGTATCTCGGCATTCCAAGTAGCTCATCCCACGCTATTATCGGTGCTATCACCGGAGCCGTCATTGTATCAGCCGGTGCAGGAGCGGTTCATTTTAAAGGCTTCATTTCCATTGTCGAGGGACTCATATTCTCCCCATTTATCGCCTTTATTATTGGATATATTATTTACGCCATCATAAAAGTTATTTTCAAAAACGCGAAACTCGCTAAAACAAATAAACAATTTCGCCTTGTCCAAGTGATTACAGCGGCTGGACAATCCTACGCTCACGGCACGAACGATGCACAAAAGTCAATGGGTATCATCACGATGGCACTCATCGTCGGCGGCATGCACTCTACCACCGATGTACCCTTTTGGGTTCAATTTGCCTGCGCAAGCGCCATGGCTCTCGGGACATCTGTTGGTGGATGGCGCATCATTAAAACCGTCGGCGGAAAAATCATGAAAATACGTCCCGTCAACGGTGTTGCAGCAGACCTAACCGGTGCGACAGTCATTTTTGGCGCAACATTATTTCACTTGCCAGTCAGCACAACACACGTTATTTCATCCGCCATCCTCGGTGTTGGCTCGTCTCACCGAGTCAAAGGCGTTAACTGGGGTGTCGCCAAACGCATGGTCGTCACCTGGGTCATCACGCTGCCAATATCAGCAGCTCTCGGAGGTTTATTTTATTGGATATTAAATCTATTTTTTTAATTGAAAAAAGTAAATGAAGATGTCCAGGAGATTTGGTAAACTAAAAGAAAAAAGAAAGTAGCGACATCAAATGAACATCACAATCATTTCAGTAGGCAAACTCAAAGAAAAGTTCATGCGCCAAGCCGTCGACGAATACATGAAGCGGCTCACGGCCTACGCCAAAGTCAATATCATTGAAGTACCCGACGAAAAAGCACCCGAAAACCTAAGCCCTGCCCAAGCAGAGGCGATCAAACAAAAAGAAGGCAACCGTATTCTCAAGCATATCAACGACAACACGTACGTTATTACCCTAGAAATTGATGGCAAAATGCTCACCTCCGAACAATTATCTGAAAAAATCGGAGACTTGTCCCTTTACGGACAAAGCCGCGTCGCGTTTGTAATCGGCGGCTCACTCGGCATCAGTGACGGCATCAAACAACGCAGCAATATGGCCCTGTCATTTTCTACAATGACCTTCCCGCATCAGTTAATGCGTGTCGTGTTGTTGGAGCAGGTTTATAGAGCGTTTAAGATTATGCGGGGGGAACCGTATCACAAATAGTGGTAAAACAGAAAGTGGAAATTTATTTGAGTAAAACCGTATTAGAAAAAATCAAATAATAAATTATAAACTCCTTTAGATTCTTTTATGAATGTAAGGAGTTTTCTTTTTGTAATAAATTAAGGGGAATGAATGTTCTAGTTTTATTAAATTTCTTATACTTAGATGTTATAATATTCAATAGAAGAAAACGTAATAAGTGTCCAATAAATTTTATGAAAAAGGAGTGAATGGAATGGGCAACAAAACAGACATCTTAATCTATCAAACAGAGGACGGAAATACAAAAATTGATGTTAGATTGGAAAATGAAACAGTTTGGATGACACAAAAGGCCATTGCCGAATTGTATCAATCGACTAAGCAGAATATAAGCCTCCATATAAAAAATATCTTTGAATAGAAGGAATTAGATGAGAATTCAGTTGTCAAGTTTTACTTGACAACTGCGAAAGATGGTAAGAATTATAAGACAAAACACTACAACCTAGAAATGATTATAGCAATCGGCTACCGTGTTCGTTCCCACCGAGGTACACAGTTCCGTCAGTGGGCGACAGAACGTTTAAATGAATATCTAGTTAAGGGATTTACTATGGATGATGATCGTCTGAAAGAAATGCGGAATTTTGGAGAAGATTATTTCGATGAGTTATTGGAACGAATCCGTGATATTCGTGCCTCAGAGAAAAGATTTTATCAAAAAATTACAGACATTTATGCTACCTCTGTAGATTATGATTCTAAAGTAGAAGTAACACAGGAATTCTTTGCAACGGTTCAAAATAAATTACATTTTGCAATCCATGGTAAGACGGCGGCTGAACTCATTTCAGATAGAGCAAATGCAGAGAAAGAAAATATGGGACTTACTTCATGGAAAGGTGATAAAGTTCGCAGACGAGATGTGACGATTGCAAAGAATTACTTAAGTGAAAAAGAAGTAAGGGCGCTTAATCGTATTGTTACTAGGTATTTAGACTATGCAGAAGATCAAGCAGAAAGAAAAAGACCTATGTATATGAAAGACTGGAAAAATAGACTTGATGCTTTCTTGGAATTTGATGAACGCGAAATCCTTCATAATGCTGGAATGGTAGAAAAGGCTGTAGAGGATAAAATAGCCACTGAAGAGTATGAGAAATTTAACCAGCGTCGCATTGTTCAAAATACTTCTGATGATTTTGATACATTTATTGAGAATAATAATCTGAAGAAATAATTTTGTGGTTACATTTGTTATAGTCTCATCGCTTGCGTGGCAGTTTCCACGCAAGCGATGAGTATTAAGTGGTGGTAATATTAATCTTACCACTTAAAATAGTGAACCCTATCATAATAAAGTGCAGTTAGTTTCGTATTGAGAAGATGAACATAACAATAATAGATATAAACTCATTCCTTGTAAAAGAATACTGATTTATTTTCCTATAAAATAATTTTTGTAAAGCCAAAAAAACCAAACGACTAAACATATTTAATCGTTTGGTTTTTGCTTTTATGAGTATGGATATTCAATTTTTTGATGTTGAACGGATATCCATTTAAAGGTTGTGAAGGCATCTAGACTCCACTCACCGTTTAGGCGGCCAACACCTGAATTTTTCATCCCACCAAATGCAACGGTCGGTTCATCATTAATTGTACCGTCATTGATATGTATCATACCTGTGTCCATTTGCTTCGCTAATTGAGCGCCGCGCTCGATATTTCGCGTGTGAATTGCTCCACTTAGACCATAGTTAGTATCGTTTGTTATGGCTAATATATCTTCATCGTTTTTAGCTTTCATAATTGAAATTACCGGGGCAAATAACTCTTCCTTAGCAATAGCCATATCAGGTGTAACATTTGTAAAGACAACAGGTTCAACGACATTCCCGTCCACTTTCCCTCTTACAATTGGTGTAGCACCTTCTTCGACACCTTTTTCAATTAATGCTACAGTATTATCTACTTGCTGCTTATTAATCAGTGGTCCTATAATCGTATTTGAGTCGCTAGGATCTCCACAAGTTAATCCAGAAACTTTAGTAATATATTTATCTACAAATTCATCGTAAATATCTTCATGAACAATTAAGCGGTTTGCAGACATACATATTTGACCCTGGTGTGTAAAGCGACTAAATACTGCGGCGCTGACAGCTAAGTCAATATCAGCATCATCTAATACAACGAGCGCACTGTTCCCCCCTAATTCTAAATGAACCTCTTTTAAATTCTTCCCGGCGAGTGAACCTATATGTTGTCCTACTTTTGTAGAGCCTGTAAACGAAATTGCACGTGGGATTGGGTGCTCCACAAAGCGATCACCTATTTCAGAAATCTCTGTTGTAACTACGTTTAAAAGACCTTTTGGTAATCCAGCCTCTTCAAAAATCTTGGCAATCATTGTTCCACCTGTTATCGAGGTATGCTCATGAGGTTTAAGAACCACTCCATTACCTGCCGCTAGCGCAGGTGCTACAGATTTCATTGATAGAAAAAATGGGAAATTAAACGGGCTAATTACACCGATGACCCCCATAGGAATACGATAAACCCTATTTTCCTTTCCATCTGTTGGAGAAGGGAGAATTTGACCTGTCATACGAAATGGGAAAGTGGAGGCTTCTTTAACCATGTTTTTAACTAAACCTATTTCAAATTCCGCTTTTAATCGTGTTCCACCAATCTCATTGATTATAATGTCAATAATCGCTTCCTTATTTTCTTCGATATATTGAAACGCATTATCAAAAACGTCTCTTTGAGTAACGGGATTTTCATTTTGCCAGATCTTTTGAACAGCCGAAGCTGCTTCATAAGCTTCGTCTAAATCTTGTATGCTTGCGGCATAATAGGTCGCGATAAGTTCATGATTATATGGATTTCTGTTTTCCATTATTGTTTTGCTGGTTCCGTCGCGCCATTCTCCATTAATATATTGGCTGTTTAACTGTTGAAAGTCATTCATTTTTAATTTCTCCTTCTATTGACTGATATTAATATTTTCTTTAGCTAGACTTGCTAATGTATGAATATTTGAGTTGATTTCTTCCATCGTTGCTGTAAGTTCTTCAATAGCTCCTGATTGGCTATCTGATTGTAAATTCACTTCCTGAATATGGCTGCTTAAAGTATCGATGACATTTTTAATGTTGTCTGTGATTGTTTGAATTTCAGTCACTTGATTTTTTGAATTTGTAGCCATTTTTCTAATTTCATCGGCAACAACAGTGAAGCCTCTTCCATGTTCACCCGCTCGGGCTGATTCAATTGCAGCATTTAAACCAAGCAAATTGCTCTGGTCAGCTATTTCTTTTACTACATTCGATACCTTTTCAATGGCTTCAGTACTCTTGTTGACTGCAGTCGCTTTTTCAGAAACATAAGTCATGTTCTCGGCTAGCTCAGAAGTGGATTGTGCCATAACTTGAATTGTATTGGTGACTTCATCCACTACTGTTGAGAGATTAGAGGAAATATCAGATAGTTGATGGGCTTTATCAATGCTTAATCCAACGCCAACTCCACCAATCACTTTTCCATCATCATCGTGAAGAGGAACAGCTCTAGCAATCAGATGAACGCCGAATAGCTCAGGTGGAACAGCTGCTACTTTGCTTTTATTTTGACGAATAGCATCCGTAACAATATCCCCCTCAACCAATGAATCTCCGGGGTTAACGTTCAATGAAAAGCTTTTTGCTGGATAATTTATGATTAACTTTTCAGTATCATAAATACCCACAGTTATATCATCATTTACCAAAGATTGTAATAAGGGTCCAACTTTAACAAAAGCTTGGATAATGGAATGATGTGTTTCCGTATTTTCTGGTACTTGCATAATGGTCATCTTCCTTTCATAAAACACCCTACTTATACTATATCGGCTTACGTAAAAGTTTGTGTAGGTAAAAAGTCATAGAAGTAATATTTATAAAAGAAGAATAACTATAACGATTGTCATTACTTTACCGACATTATGATAACCATTTCTTCTACTTCATAAGCCTTAATAGAATTAGCTTTACTTTTCAAAGATAGCTTGTAATATAATGAAATCATGTTATAATTATTACATTTAAATCGAATATTATTTTCATATAATAGCGGGGATAGGGCCTGCAAGTTTCTACCAGTTTACCGTAAATAAACTGACTATGAAAAGTAGCTAAAAGACGATTTTACCAATATGGTCAAAATCTATCTTTTTATTTCGAGACAGATTTCATGCTCGGAAGTGATTACTTCTTCATAGTTGTGGGAGTAATCATTTCCGAGCTTTTTTATTGGAAGGGGATAAATATAAATATGGAACGATTAAAGCAAAAGATTGTCAATGAAGGTAAGGTTTTATCTAATTCTGTACTTAAGGTAGATTCATTTTTAAACCATCAAATAGATCCTGAATTAATGCAAGGGATTGGTGAAGAGTTTGTTTCCCGCTTTAAGGATGCGGGAATTACAAAGGTTTTAACATTGGAATCGTCTGGGATTGCTCCTTCGGTAATGACAGCTCTACGATTAGGTGTTCCAACTGTGTTTGCTCGGAAACGTAAATCTTTGACGCTTATTGATAATTTGTATAGTGCAGAAGTTTATTCCTACACGAAAAGAGAATCGAATACAATTTCTGTATCGATGGATTACATCAAAAGTGATGATGTTGTGTTAATCATTGATGATTTTCTCGCCAACGGACAAGCTGCACAAGGTTTAATTGATATGGTAGAGCAATCAGGAGCAACATTGGCAGGAGTTGGCATCGTTATTGAAAAAGGATTCCAAAATGGAAGAAAGATTATCGAGGAACAAGGAATCCGCGTTGAATCTTTAGCAGTTATTTCATCTTTGGAAAATGGGAAAGTAACATTTAAGG
>Ga0209487_1003138_pt1 | contig 13097 bp, 22 predicted proteins | sample Poulit2012_FD_187524 | JGI IMG/M metagenome (GOLD analysis project Ga0209487, IMG submission 187524) | Agricultural soil microbial communities from Georgia to study Nitrogen management - Poultry litter 2012 (SPAdes) (version 2) | ecosystem: Environmental > Terrestrial > Soil > Agricultural land... | reverse complement strand
CTAAGCGACAGGGTTTTATTAAGGAATTGAAACCACTACTAGATAAACTTATGGAAAATGGTATTAGAATCAGTAGAAAGCTTTATCTAGATATTTTAGATTTGGTAAATGAACAGTAATCGTTCAAGTGTGGATATAAGGGCTACACACCACACACCACTCTCCAACCATTGAAAGTAATACAATTACCCCTCTAGAAAACAGATAACTTATGATGATAAAGGAAAAGTTGCTTATAAGTCTACACGAAAGGAGTTCCATTCATTGCATATAAAACATCAAAAAAGACATAGCCAACCAGGAAAATCGCGCTTATATCACGTGGAGGAACAAACCACTTTATTGCCTTTTCTACTAAAGGTCATGTCCAAGCGCAGCCGCAATTCGGTTAAAACTATCCTTACAAGGGGGCAAGTCGCGGTGGACGGCGAGGCAGTGACAGCGCATAACCACAGGTTAGAAGGCGGGCAGACGGTCGCCATACTGAAAAATAAGGTGGCGGCAAGAGAAAGTAAGTTAACCGGACTGACTATCCTCCATGAAGACAAAGATATTATCGTAATAAATAAGGATGCCGGATTACTGTCGATTGCATCACAAAAGGAAAAAGAAATGACTGCTTACCGTCAGCTCATGACCCATGTTCGTCGCGAAAATCCCCGCGATAGAATTTTCATTGTGCACCGATTAGACAGAGATACTTCAGGAGTGATGCTATTTGCCAAAAGCGAACGTGTGAAGCAAATATTGCAGAAGTCCTGGACAGATATGGTGCAGGAGCGGGCATATGTTGCACTTGTTGAGGGCGTGGTAAAGAAAGAAGCGGGTACTATTTCATCCTGGCTAAAAGAAACCAAAACACATAAAATGTATTCCAGTTTCAAACCAAATGATGGGCAGCACGCTGTAACACATTATAAAAAAATACAAGCGAATCAACAGCTTTCCTTACTGGAAGTCCATCTTGAAACAGGACGAAAAAACCAAATACGAGTTCATATGCAAGATATAGGTCATTCTATTGTTGGTGATAAAAAATATGGTGCGAGCATAAATCCAATTCGACGTCTTGGGTTGCATGCCCGTACACTCGCTTTTACACACCCAACAACGAAAGAGCCAATGCGTTTTAAAGCAGGGATACCTCAAGCCTTTCTTGCTAAATCAAATTAGTAGCTGATAAAAAGGTAGGCTAATAAGAAAATAGGCGATGTTTCCTTATTAGTCTAATTTTATACTAGCTATGTTTTATGAATAGTTACCTCCAATTTGTAAACGGCGCTTTTTCCACAACCCTGCCGCCCCGTCCAACCGTTGTTTTCGCGTTTTTCAATGAATTGATAATCGCTTCTTCAGTGGCTTCAATAACCGCCTGAAAAAATTGATTCATGATCGGGTGATCATCTCGGATAAAATGCATTGCTTCTACTGCATTTTCCGCTTCATGTGCATAAGGGTTCGCTGTGGAAAATGCAATTGCAATATCTCCGCTGCCATTGGCAATATGGCTGCCCGTTCGCCCGAGTCCGATGGCACAACGCTTAGCAAGGCGCTTTAACTGTCTGTCATAAAGCGGTGCATCTGTCGCGACAATCATCATGATTGAACCATCTGGTGTATCTAATGTGATATTATTCCAGTCGGCGAATGTCGCTTCTTCACTTTTTCCGAAGTTACTCAGAACAAGACAGCCGAAAGTATGAGTCTGCCCACCATTAGAAACAATGCGTGAGGCGGTACCTATTCCACCCTTATAACCGAAACAAACCATCCCTTTCCCTGCACCGACAGCACCTTCTTGGGCAGGTTTATCATCAGCATTCTCAATCGCCTGGATGGCGTGCTCCGGCTTTATGGCTTGCAGTCGCATGGAATTCAAATAGCTATCATTACATTCACCGACAAAAATGTTAATAGAGCTTGTAGAATCGCCAATTTCCTTATTTCCTTCCAGCATATACTGCAGTGTACCTTGCATGACCGCACCAACGCTGAAAGTATTGGTCAGCATGATGGGGGACTCCAGTAACCCAAGTTCATCTACTTGTACGAGTCCGCTCGTTTTGCCGTAGCCATTAATCACATGGCTGGCAACACGGGTTTTTTGAGTGAAAAGATTTTCGGAATGTGGGAGAATTGCTGTAACACCAGTGCAAATCGTATCTGTCTCATTTATTTTTTCATCGAGTGTGACATGTCCGACTTTGACACTACCCACGTCTGTAATACAATTGTGTTTTCCCTTTGGCAGCATGAGAAAGAAAGCTCCTTTATTTTTTATTTTCATCAAACTTTCACATTACACATATATCATGTATTGTATCATGATATAATCGCCTGTAGAATAAGGTGAAGTTTAGGGGGATTATATTGCGCTTTTTTAAAAATAGATTAAAATCAATCTTGCTTCTTCAACTTATACTGGGAATTGTTGCCATTCTTTTTGTGATTGTCAGCTGGATAAAGGATTTTCATCCTGGTTTCATGTTAGTTGGTATTATTATACTTGGGATTATGATGGTCATGACTGGACTTGAGCAGTTATTTTTACAAAAAAAGAAGGGATATTTATTCTTTACAATTATCGTCAGCGCAGCATTTATTTTGTTTTGGATCTGGAGATATTCTATAGCGGTTAAATTTTATTAAAATCTGCATTGATTAAGACTTTTTCAGGAGGAATGCGAATGCCTTCATTTTGGATGTTCCTGCCGATTGCTCATATTGCTGGCAGTTTCATTGCCGGTTTTATCTTTTTCTATCTGATGTCCGCCTTACCTAAAGCAAAGAAAAAGCAGCAGGCGGAAGAAGTTACCTCATTATTAATTAATTTCGTCATTTATATATGGATCGGAAAAATCTTACTGAATTTTTTTGTGTTTATCAAAGATCCTTTAGCTGTTTTAGCATATCCGAGTAATTCGCATGCTTTTTATCTTGCGGTATTGTTTAGCGGGATACATATTTGGTATAAAAAGAAGCGGCGTAAACTGGACTGGCAGCTGCTTCTCCATTCTTTCATCCATGTGTTTTTATTTGCTTCGTTTATTTATGAATTGATCGACGTGATCTGGATGGGAAATAGTCATTTATTGGGCTACCTTAGTCTGCTTTTCGTACTTCTTTTAGCACTGATTATGTTACAAAATAGCGTATCAATGGCAATATTGAATAAAGGATTACTATTTATATGGGGGGCAGGGCAGTTGGCGCTTGCATTCATCATGCCGTTTGCGACTGTCTATGGCTATATGATGGCCCCCTGGTTTTTAGGCTTGTTTTTGATCGTAAATATTTTATGGTTTCTGTATGAGAAAAAATATATTGTTAGGAGATAATAGACATGAAAAAAGGTATATTTATCGCCATTCTCATTGGCATGTTCGGCTTTGCAATATATAGTTTTGTGCTTCCGTCAGATGAAACGGCGGAGCCAGAAAATGAGCAAACGGAGGAGGAGGTCGAGGCCACGGCTGAAGCTAGTATCGGTCTGGAGCAAGGAAATATTGCGCCTGATTTTGAACTCCCTTTACTGGACGGCGGCACTGTCAAGCTTTCTGATTACCGGGGGCAGCGTGTCATGCTGAATTTCTGGGCTACCTGGTGTGGCCCTTGCCGTTCGGAAATGCCTGACATGCAGAAGCTTTATGAAAATAAAGACATTGTTATATTAGCAGTTAACTTAGCTGATACAGAAAGCAGTGAAAAAAATGCACCGAATTTTGTGGAGGAATATGAATTAACTTTTCCGATTTTATTAGATGAAAAAACAGAAGTGGCTGATCTATATCAAATTCAACCGATTCCAACATCTTTTATGATTGATTCCAACGGGATTATTCAAAATAAAGCGCTCGGTGCGTTGAATTACGAATTAATGGTACAGGAATTAGAGAAGATGGACTAGTGCAACATCCCAGAAGTTCTTTCCAGTGTAAATATTTGATGTAAATTCTAACTATTTGGATATGAGCTAAAACTGTTGAGTTCCACTGCAGATGACTGCTTTCCGCGGGCACGGCTTCAGCCGCCCCCGGAAAGCGAGTGTATTCCAGTTGCGGTAATCCTAGAGAATATTTTATGGAATACTTCTTAATGATTTTTTAAGGTTCTGGAAAGAACTTTTGAAATGTCTTACTAAGCTTGTTTTGTGTACAACAAAACATGTTATAAATTACCACTGGGAAAGAAGCGTTTGTTCTGATATCATTAAGGAACAAACGTTTCCTCTTGGAGGTGGCTAAAAATGATCAATGACCGTGGTACAAAAAAATGGACATCACTGATGTTGCCTGAACATGTTGAAGCATTAAAGAAGGTATTTGCTGAAACAGACTATGAGGAAAAACTAATTTTGGATGAGCAACAGCAGATGGAAATGGATATGATCCTGCAGCTTGCATTGAAAGATAGTCTAACTGTGAAAATTAAATATTATGCAGAGCATGATTACCATACTGTGGAAGGGAAACCGGTTATAATTGATATGTTAAATAACTGCTTGAAACTGCATAATGGCATGGAAATAGGGCTTGACGACGTGATGGAAGTCAATACATTATAAAGACCCTAGGACAATCATAGTAAAGAATAATTTCACAATAAACACTTGCAGAAAAATCTGATTTACGGTATAATTAATATACAAGTTCATATTTGAATTTCCTTCGGGGTCGGGTGAAAGAGTTCACTTGAACCCCGTTTGTTTTTGGTCTTGAAACGTTGATAAATCAATCTTCCTGCGCTTCTTCCTATTTGACAAGATTTCACTTGTTGACGAATTGTTGACGAATTGCCTCGGATCGAACTTATTAAAGCGTTCAGCAGTACCTTTGTTCGCTCTTTTTGTAACATGCCCATACACGTCTGTGGTGATTTTTGAACTGGAATGTCCGGCCCTTTCTTGAACATTTAAAATCGTTTCTCCTTCATTTAATAAAAATGTAATCATTGTATGACGAAGATCGTGCAGTCGAATATTTTTTAACCCATATCTTCTTTTTACTTTTGCCCAGGTTCCAGTTACTGATTCAGGGACATAAGGAATGCCTTTGCCTGAATGGAATACATAATCATCAGATCCACCCAACCATTCATCACCAACTAATTATTTCTCGTTTTCCCAAAGCACCTTAAATGCTTCCATTTCATCCATATACCATCTAGGCATTGTTATGATTCGAATATTTTCATCAGTTTTGGTGCTTTTCACATAAGGTTTACCATCTACAAAAGCGGGGATGCTTCTTGTTAATTCTATAAATCCTTCTTCAAAATTATAGTCGGACCATCGTAAAGCGATGCCTTCACCGCGACGCATGCCCGAAATGGCGTAAGTGATAAACAACATGCGCCAAACGGGGTCTATCTGATACATAACTTTCATGAAGTCTACAACTTCCTCATCTTCATAAAACTTCATTTTCTTCTTGCGTACCCTTGGACGAGATAAACCATTCATGGGACTTTTCTTTATCAGTTGCCACTCTACAGCTTTATTAAATACAACACGCATCGTTTTATCAATCTCGTATAACGTTGCATCGGAAAGAGGTTCTTTTCTTTCGCTTATTGCCGCACCAGGTTGAGATATGTCATGTAAGAAATTCACAACATGAATTGGCTTTATCTCATTTAATTTCTTATTCCCGAAGTGGGGGAGTACATAGTTTTTTAGTTTCTCTGAATAGTTGCGATGTGTTTTAAGTGCTAAATTAACTTTGGCGTGCTTTTCCTCCCAATCCTTTACAAAGTCACTGAATTTCAATCTTTCAGGATTGATGTATTCTCCGGCTTCCACCTCAGCTTGAAACTTGTGCAGTTCTTTCATAAGATAATCGTTTAATCTTTTGGTTGTTCGCAGAAGTTTTTCATCTTCTATGCGAACAGTTTTTGTACGCTTTCTGCGTCTGCCCCGCCCATCATTACCCAATTCCACAACCAGCAGAAAAGAATTATCGCCGCGCCTTTGATAACTAGCCATTTATAATGCTCCTTTCAATTAGATTTGTCTTTATTGGGCAGAAACTCTACAGGCACGTCTTCAAATCTATCAAATTCATAAATCAATCTTCCGTTTACCGTTTTAACGCTTGAATAAACTGGAATTTTTACAGTCTCTTCTACCTTAATAAGGTTGCTAACGTTCTTGTACATATAAATCACCTCCTTTAATGGAATATATGTTCTTTTAAGGGTGTAAAAGAGGGTGCACACGTGTGTACACCTTATTATTGAAATTTAGAACTCCCGTTAGTGATATTCTCTTTAATTTTATCCTTCAAATTATTATAAATACCAGGATGGATTAAATATTCATCTGATTCGTTATATACCCGCCAACCCTCAACTTTTGCTAATTCTCTAAAATTATCATAATTTAACTCTTCAAAGCTTTCCCTGCTGTATACAATATTGAGCGCATCGCCTTTTGATTCATTTCCTTTGTTGTCTGTCAAAGTAACTTTCACCACTGCATCTACTGTCTGCACCTCTTTGTCAGCAAATGCTTCTTTCATAATCTCTAATATTTCATAAGCTCGGTTGGTAACTAAGCTATTCTCGCTAAACGACGCATCACCATCAAGTTTAACAATTAGCATACCTTCATCATATAGATCAGCATCAATGACATCATCGTTGTCTTCTTTTAGATTTTGATCTATTGATTTATTTTTCTTCTTTTCACCGTCACCCTTCACTTGTTCTTTCTTCTTATCTTCATCAGGTTCTTTATCTAAATCTGCAGGTGCTGAAGTTTCCGTACTTTCAGGCTCTTCTTCATCTTCAAGCGCACTTGCGATTCCCCCAATAACAACGAGTGCAATAATAACAATAAACCATGAACGTTTGTAAAATGGTTTCTTTCTATCTTTGCTCTTCTTTCCATCTGCACCTTTATTAAGGTTCTTATTGCCCCGAAGTTCTTTTGTATTTGGATCCCAACCTTTTCTGCTAAACACTATAACATCCCCCTCAATAGTTAAATAGCACTAGATGCTATGTATAATTAAAACGGCCGTTGAGATCGTTGTATTAAAGTTTTTTCAAATGACTAACTTCTTTTGGTATACCATAAATGTTGGCAGCTTCATTAATAGTTAGATTGGTGTCATTCATTTTATAAAGTTCATTATCAGGCATTAACAACTCGACAGCAAATGTATTTGCTTCTATTTCAATACGGCTTACCGAAAACAGTGTTTTACTTCTCATGAACGGAGTGTTGAATCTAGGATGCAATTCCGAATGACCTAATTCATGAGCGCAAACAAATCTCTGGAAATTGTAATCTAAGTTATTATTGATAAATATATACTTATTTCTTTTGTCATATTTATAGAATCCTTTAATCTCTTGATGGAGATTCCACAGGATGACGTGAATATTTTTCTTGGTCGCCAAATCAAAAGGATCATTGGTGTTATGTTTTTTCGTTATATGTTCTACAAGTTCTTTTATTCGCGTCAACTAACCCACCTCGAATCCTTTACTCATTTTCCTCTCTATACTTTTTAGGGATATATTTTTTATTGATTCGCTTAGTTTGTCGGACAGCATATTCCATCGCATCTATGAGGGATTCCTTGGCTTCTTGACTCATTGGTTCGCCAGAGAAATTAAGGCCGTCTCCATTAATTAAGTCATCCTTTATCTTTTCCATTTGCTTAGCGATGTCTTTTTCGTCTTTGGCTGTTAAGTCTGGTGAATCTGTTCTACCTAAAAGATAATCAGACGTAACGCCAAAAAAATCAGCTAGTCTTCTTAAATTATCTGTGTCAGGCGTACGGTCGCCACTTTCATAGCCGGATATAGACACCTTGGTAACATTGATGATATTTCCTAGTTCTGTTTGAGTTAACTTTTTATCGTTCCTTAATCTTCTTAAACGTTTACCATCCATAGGTTTTAACTCCTTCAATAACATAACTACAACTCCTTTCATTATAAGTTAACTAATAGTTAAATTAAACGATATTAACTAAATAGGAACTTTTGTTATATATATGCTTGACAAGTTAACTGTATGTGAACTATAATGAAATTAACCTCAAGTTAACCGAAAGGGGTGATACAAAATGGCGCTTGATAAATTAAAAGAAATGCGCACCAAAGAAGGGTTAACGTGTCAAGAAGTAGCTGACCAAGTAAATATATCCAAAGAGTATTATTGGATGATCGAAAACGGTAAGCGCCGATTAACTTATGAGTTAGCTGTAAAAATAGCGAGTGTGTTCAAGTCGAGTCCTGACTATATTTTTTTGGACAACGAGTTAACTAGAAGTGAACTCAATAAACAACAAGCAATCTAATCATCGTCTTCACATCCGATATCAACATCTAAACGAGCAGAGTACGCCACGATATCCCAGTTTCGGGAGGGAGCGACACCCATATAGGGCATATGCCACGACGTTAGGTGCTGATATCGGGTGTGAAATCAAAAGCGATAGATTAATAGGAGGTAATCAAATGGATACTATTAAACAATTGGAAAATGAGATTGAAGCACTACAAGAAAGCATTTCATGCGGAGCAGATGGCTGGGAAACCATCGTACTCCTACACGATCAATTAATTCAATGCTTGGAGTTACACGCAAAACTCAAAGAACTACTTTAAAACCTTTCAAGGAGGAAAAACAATGAATCAATTAGTTTTTATTCAAGATGATGATGTATTAACAGACACACTGACTATAGCTGAGATTTTTAACAAAAGGCACGATTTAGTTTTAAGGGATGTCAGAAAAACATTTCTATCCTTAGATGAACTAGCTAATAGAAAAGAAGTTAAGGATCTAGGTATTGATATTAGCTCCCTCAAATTTGAGGAGACCCGATATACGCACGAACAGAACAATCAAAATTATCCAATGTATTTACTTAACTTTGACGCTTTTATGTTAGTGACGATGTCTTACACAACTGAAAATGCAATGTTAATAAAAATTAAATATATGAATCGCTTTAATGAAATGAGAGATCAGCTATCAAAACCAAAAGTTCTATCAGAAAAAGAGCAGTTAAAAGCTTCTATGAAATTGACGCTCGAAGCAAACGAAACGTTAGAAGAGCACAATGAACGTATCTCTGAGTTAGAAAACAACATGCGAATTGATGGTGTCCAAGAAAGAAAGCTTCAAAACAAAGGTAATCACGTCGTTCTCGAATCTCTTAGTGGAAAAGAATCGCCAGCTTACAAAGAGATTTCCCGAAAAGCATTTTCAGCAATGTGGCGAGACTTTAAGAACCACTTCATGATTCCGAGATTTTCAGAATTACCTAAGGTTCAATTTGAAGAAGGACTGCGCTTTGTAGGTATGTGGCAACCTTCAACAAGTTTAAAGATAGAAATTGATAACTTAAATCGGCAGCAAACAATGAAAGAGGTGGTCTAAATGCTTTACCACAAACTTCCTCTTGAAGATGGAAAGTATAAAACTGTTGAATTATACGATGATGAAATCGTCACATTTTGCCCAACTTGTGGCAATGAATATCAGCTTGAACCGGAAGAAATTGCGGACATTATTCATTCTGGTGCTGATTTCGGCGGAACAAGCTACTACTGTAACGGTTGCTACACAAAACCATTAAGGGCGGTGAAATAATTGGAACGCTTCACAGTTAAGCAAGCGGCAGACTATCTAGGAGTCCACCAAGACACCATCTACACAATGGTTAGACAGAAAGAAATACCGCATTTCAGATTACGTCGTCGGATCATGTTTTCGAAGCAAGCCATCAACGATTGGATCCGACAACAAGAATCTGAAAGTACACAAGTCATCTAATCAAGCAATCTAGCAAAACAACCAACGAGGGAGTTGGTACTTATAGTATATGACGACCAACGCCCTGTGTCTGTTCGACAGTTGAACATGTTCGTTTAACGAACATTAGGGGGTGAGAAAATTGGATTTTGGAACGGCTCTAAAATTAAGAAGAAAAGAGGCTGGTATTAGCCAAGAGGAATTAGCGGAGAGGATATATAAGTCTCGATCATCTATTTCAAAAATAGAAAACAACAAAGAATCGCTTGAAGCAGAAACGTTAATTCAGTGGGTTCATGCCACTCAAATACAAGCACAAGAACTAGCGGTAGTAACACTTTGTAGTGTAGATGCAATAAGCATTGTTCAAAGTATATCGGAAACTATAAGCGCCACAATCAACTTTATATTCTTAGGAGGGATTATATGAAACTAGAAAATTTATTTTTACCAAAAGATCTTGTGAGTGCAGGGAAGGAACTTGATTGCTACGGATACTGTTTAAATCAATCCATTAAACATTTTTTAAACGCTGATTTCGAAAGAGCGGCAGCATTTCACAAAAACATAGCACGATCATTAAAAGAGTTACAACGCATGAAAGAAGATAAACGAGTAGATGATCAAGCAAGATACATTTTAAGTCAGATTCAAGCACGTCAGAATCAAGAAGGTCTGCATAACAGATTGAGGTCAATTTTATGAGTGAGCGCTTTGTAAATGGATTCTATGGTGTATCAGGGATCGCAATATTAGTGTTTTTGTACTTTGCATTAACTAACGCTTAGGAGGGATTTTAATGAGAGCTAAAATTAAACTTTGGGGCAATGAATATTTAGCGTTGTCGGTGGCTTGGCTTAAAGATGGAAACATCTCGCATGTTGTTATCGCTGACGAGGCTGAAGCTAAAGTTATTTTCCAGAAAGCCAACCACATTTCGGGACTTGATGCAGAAAACAATCGTCATGCAGATGAACTGATTTACGCAAATTTAAATGAAATTATCGAATGGGTGGAGGTGTAAACATGGGTTTAGAACATCCTGCGGTCAGTCGGACGTTAAGAACAAGTTATCCATACAGTCCATTACGTCAAGTGGTAGGTAACGACCCACTAGGAAACGAGATTTTACCGGGTGATGAGATTTTGGTCTTTGATGATGAGTTTTTCCTGGTAGAAACAATGGGATCAGAAGCGATTGAAGTATTGGAGTTATTAGGTGCAAGTTATGAAATTGCAAAATAAAAAACGCCCTTTGGTGGAGGACGTTTTGATAAACACTGATTAAATTAAATTTGTCCCTCTATTATACAACGAATGTGTTGTGAGGGCAAGGGAGGCAACAAAGTGAATAAGTATGTTAAAAAGTATCAGGATTGCCGTAATGAAGGAAAAAGCGAATATGAATCATTTGGGGTTGCTGCAACATTCATATCTGCAACCGGAACAATGAATGACTTGCAATTGATGCATGATCATTTTCGCAAGGATCTTATGACCAATGTTGACAAATGGCTTGAAGAGGCAGAAAAGGTATCTCAAAAAATAAAATTGGAGGAATCAAATTATGAAACAGCTTAAATTACAAAATCTAGTATTGACCAACTTTAAAGGGATTAAACATTTCGAGTTAAATGCTGCGGGCGATGTTCAGGTATACGGTGATAACGCTACAGGAAAGACAACGCTGTTCGATGCATTTGTGTGGCTGATGTTTGACAAAGATAGTCAGAACCAAAAGGACTTCTCTATCAAAACTTTAGTTGGCGGTAAAACGGTTCATAATTTGAATCACGAAGTAGAGGCAACGTTGTTGATCGATGGCGTACAGCTAGCCTTGAAAAGTCATTTTCCGAGAAGTGGACCAAGAAACGTGGTTCTGTTTCAAAGGAATTTACCGGTCACACAACAGATTATTCAATTAATGGTGTTCCGGCAAAGAAAAAAGAATTTACCGAGAGAGTAGCTTCTATTGTAGATGAAAACATTTTCAAACTCTTAACCAGCCCAAGTTATTTCAATGAACAACTGCACTGGAAAAAGCGACGTGATCTTTTGCTAGAGATTGCCGGAGATGTAACAGATCAAGAAGTAATTGAAGTAAATAAGGACCTGGAAAAGCTTGCTGAAGTATTGAATGGACGTTCTATTGATGATCACAAAAAGGTGATTGCAGCCAAGCGTAAAGAGATTAACGAAGAACTAGACCGGATCCCGATCAGAATTGATGAAATTAATCGCGGTCTACCAGATGTTTCAGGACTGAATAAAGAATCAATTAATGCTGATCTGCAGAAAGCGGGGTCAGACATTGATGCAAAGCAGGAGCAGATCAACAGCATTAGAAGCGGTAGCGAAGTAAACAAGATCAAATCAGAAATAAGTGATATTGATTTAAAGCTCTCTAATGTAAAGAACGAGCACGAACAGGAAGGACAACAGATTCTGTTTAGTTTGAAAGCCAGGCTGCAAGAAGAACAATCTAACATAAATATCCAACGTAGCGAATTGGAGTATTTAAAGGCATCAAATGATCAAAATAGCAAACGTATTAAAGATAACGAAGAGCTCATGAATAAGCTCCGCAACGAATATATAGAAGAAAATAAAAAGGAATTCAATCACGAGTCTGAATGTGTCTGTCCTACATGTGAACAGGATCTACCACAAGATCAGGTATTGGAGGTAGAAAATAAATTCAATTTAAACAAAGCGAAAAAACTTGAAGAAATAAACGAGCAAGGGAAACATCTGAAAGAACAAAACACGTCATTGAATGAAGACGTGGAAAGAACGCAGGCAAAGATTGACAAAACAACTGAACAAGGCAAGGAAAAAGCAAATGAGATTAAGCGATTGAAAGAAAAAATACAAGATGCCGAATCAAATGTAAAGCCAATCACTGAAAATGATTCTTACAACAAGCTTATGCAAGATAGACAAGCATTAGAACAACAAATTGAATCACTACAAAATTCAGTCGAAGAATCGGTACAGCAAGTACAGGCGGAAATCCTATCCCTGAAAGAGAAGCAAAGCGCTCTACAGATTGATCAAAGTAAGTTGACTCAGACTGAACAATCTCATAAGCGGATTGCAGAATTGGAAGAACAGGAAGAAGAGCTTGCTGCTGAATTTGAAAAGATGGAGCACGAACTGCACTTGGCAGAAGAATTTATCCGGACGAAGGTTAATCTCCTAGAAGAAAAGATCAACAGCAAGTTTAAATATGCACGATTCAATCTGTTTAAAACGAATATTAACGGTGGCCTGGAAGAGATATGCGAAACAACTTACGAAGGTGTTCCGTACTCAAGCGGCT
>Ga0209487_1003137_pt1 | contig 13098 bp, 14 predicted proteins | sample Poulit2012_FD_187524 | JGI IMG/M metagenome (GOLD analysis project Ga0209487, IMG submission 187524) | Agricultural soil microbial communities from Georgia to study Nitrogen management - Poultry litter 2012 (SPAdes) (version 2) | ecosystem: Environmental > Terrestrial > Soil > Agricultural land... | reverse complement strand
TGGTTCGGGTCCTCATGACAAGAGAATCGTGAATTTATGAAAAAGGTGGTCATGGTTCGGGTCCTCATGACAAGAGAATCGTGAATTTATGAAAAAGGTGGTCATGATTCGAGTCTTCATGACAAGAGAATCGTGAATTTATGAAAAAGGTGGTCATGATTCGGGTCCTCATGACAAGAGAATCGTGAATTTATGAAAAAGGTGGTCATGGTTCGGGTCCTCATGACAAGAGAATCGTGAATTTATGAAAAAGGTGGTCATGGTTCGGGTCCTCATGACAAGAGAATCGTGAATTTATGAAAATAGTGGTCATGGTTCGGGTCTTCATGACAAGAGAATCGTGAATTTATGAAAATAGTGGTCATGATTCGAGTCTTCATGACAAGAGAATCGTGAAATTATGAAAATGGTGGTTATGATTCGAGCCTCTATGACAAGAGAATCGTGAATTTATGAAAATAGTAGACCTGCGTTACCTTTCCATAATAAAAAGATAGGATTTTATAGAATCAGAAATTCTAGTCAAAATTATTGTTTGTAATTAGTCTTAATAATAATGGAGAAGTAATTTTGATAAAATCTAACTATTTTACGTGATAACGATATCTTTTAGAGCAAAACAATATAAACTTTTTCATCTGAAATGACATAATATTACAATGAGTGGGGAACCTATTATCAATAAACAATTGATGATTAGGAAGTGTTTAAAATTAAAGCACAGCAATTTGAATACGTAGGTAAAGATTTTGATAGGATAGACATTAAAGAAAAAGCATTTGGTAAGGCAAAATTTACGGATGATAAATGTGCAACTGGTACTTTACATGGGGCTTTATTAACTAGTGAAGAATCACATGCAAAGATAAAATCAATAGAAATAATGCGAGCAATGCAGGCTCCAGGTGTTCATGCGGTTGTTACAGGAGAAGACTTTCCTTATCCGGTGGGTCCCATGTTGGCAGATCGACCACCATTAGCATATAAAAAGGTGAGATATTATGGGGAACCGTTGGCCATAGTTATTGCAGACCATTTATATCAAGCGAAACATGCAGCAACATTAATAGAAGTTACTTATGAGAAATTAACAATTATTAATTCTCCTTTAGAGGCAATTTCGAAGGATGCTCCCCTTATCCACGACCAATTAGGAAAGTATACGGCAATGATTGAGGATGTACATGCTATTCCAAAAACGAATATTGCTAATCTAACAAAAATCAGAAAAGGAAATATGGAAAAAGGATGGGCTAATAGTGAAGTGACTATTGAGGAAGAATTTTCTTTTTCCCAGGCAGATCATGCAGCACTAGAAACGAGAGTCGTCAAAGTAGAAATTTCTCCATCTGGACAAGTGGATGTTTACTCCTCTACCCAGGGTCCATTTTATGTCCGAAAAATGTTGAGTAATTTTTTTAATTTAGATGCTGGAAAAATTACTGTTCATACCCCATTTGTAGGAGGGGCTTTTGGTGGTAAAGGGAGTGTTCAACTAGAATTTATCGTTTATTTAGCATCGAGGGCTGTCGGTGGAAAGATGGTCAAGTTAGTCAATAGCCGTGAGGAAGACTTAGTTACTTCCCCGGTTCATATTGGTTTGCAAGCTAAAGTAAGGCTAGGAGCAGACGAAAACGGAAAGCTTAAAGTGGCTGAATATAAATTTTATTTTGATAGTGGTGCATATTCTGATATGGGAGCGGGAATGAGTAAAGCCGGAGCTGTCGATTGCACGGGGCCATACAATATAGAAAATGTCTACTGTGACTCCCATTGCGTGTATACTAATCACCCGTATGCAACATCGTTTAGAGGATTTGGTCACCCGGAATTAACATTTGTCATGGAACGGGCGATGGATATTTTGGCGGAAAAATTACAAATATGTCCCATAGAATTACGGTTAATAAATGCAATTAAACCTGGGGATACAAACCCTACCCAAACCCATTTAAATGCAAGTAATCTTGGAGATGTCTCAAATTGTTTAAGAAAATTAAAGGAATTAATTGAATGGGACGTCGGTAGCCGGACGGAATTAAAAAATGGTAACATTCGTTCAAAAGGGATTAGTGCCTTTTGGAAGACCTCGAGTACTCCCTCAAATGCAACAGCTGGAGCGATTATTATTTTTAATACGGATGGAAGTGTTAATTTAAATTGTGCTGCGATAGAAGTGGGTCAAGGAACGAAAACAGTATTGGCACAAATTTTAGCTGAAAAGTTAAAAATGAATATGAAAAAAATTCATGTCAATATTGACGTTAATACGCATATTGATCCACACCAATGGAAGACAGTCGCAAGTAGTACGACATATTTAGCCGGACGAGCTGTGATGGCTGCTGCCGAGGATGCTATATTTCAACTGAAACAAATTGGTTCCCTTGCATTAAAATGTTTACCGGCTGATGTTGAAGTGGGAAATGAGCTCGTCTATATAAAAGATAGTCCAGAATACAATGTGAAAATTAAGGACATTGCAGTCGGTTATAAATATCCAAATGGTAATTCCGTAGGAGGGTTAGTTGTTGGAAGTGGCTCTCATATTGTTCGGCACTTAACCCCTCTTGATCCGGAAACCGGTTTTGGAAAACCCGGTCCACAATGGTCTGTAGGTGCACAGGCGATTGAAATAGAATATCAACCTGTATCAAAGACTTATAAATTAATAAAGGCAGTCACTGTACTTGATGCAGGCAAGATCATTAATCCAAAAGCCGCCTTAGGACAAATGCGTGGTGGTATGTACATGGGATTAAGTTGGGCGAGTAGGGAAACATTTCATTATGATAACAACGGTAAAGTGTTAAATAATCAATTTCGAACATACGATACGTTGCGCGCAAGTGAAATTCCTGAGTATGTCGTTGATTTTGTTGAAACCCCTCTTATAGATGGCCCATATGGGGCACGGGGAATGGGGGAGTATGGTGTCATAGGGATGGCAGGCGCATTAGCAAATAGCTTATCAAATGCTTGTAGTACACAGTTGAAAAAATTACCGCTAACACCAGAATTAATTTGGAAATCAACAGAAGGGAGTCCAAAATGATTGCTTTTGATTTTGAATTTTTCCAACCGACCTCTGTTGAGGATGCGATAAATCTTTATGAGCATTTTGACTCTGAACAGAAAAACGTTATATATTACAGTGGTGGCACTGAATTTATAAGTCGCGCTAGAAGGAATGAAGTTTTAATAGATGTAGTCATTGATTTAAAAAAGATTCCAGAGTGCGGATTAATCGAGACGAAAGAAGATGAGATTGTCATTGGTTCAGCGGTTTCGTTGTCTAATATTAATGATAATGAAATTTTCCCTTTGCTCAGTAGGGTATGTCGAAAAATTGCCACTAGAACGGAAAGAAATAAAATAACTATTGGTGGCAACATTGCGAGTAACTTACCATATAAAGAGGCACTTTTAGCCTTGTTAGTTTCAGATAGTGATTTGTTAATTGCTAGTGAGAAGGGAACGTACCGAAAAAATATCCATGATTTTATAAAACCCGAAGGGATGTTAAAACAAAGTGAATTTATTGTACAAATAATGACGAAAAATGACATCGTAAAACAACCGTACTTTTATTTTCGTAGAACCCCACAATCAAGTATTAATTACCCCGTGTTATCAATGGCATGCTTGATGAATGGAGATAAATTAAATGTATCTTTTAGTGGGCTTTGCTCTTTTCCGTTTCGTTCTACCAAAATTGAAAAAGTGTTAAACGAACAACTATCTACTGGCGAAAAGTACCATAAGATCATCCATCTAATTCCTGATAGTATTGTTGATGATTTTATCGCTTCTAGTGAATATCGATTATTTGTTCTTGAAAATGCACTACAAGATTTAGAAAAAAAGTTAGGATGATTACATAAATGACAAAACAACTGATTAACTTCATAGTAAATGGTATTGAAAAAGAAGTTTTCATTAGAAATGCTGATACTCTTTTGTTTGTATTAAGGGAAAAGTTAAGGTTAACAGGTACTAAAAATGGGTGTAGTAACGGTGATTGTGGCTCTTGCACGATTTTGTTAGATGGTGTTCCCATTAATGCTTGTCATTTGTTAGCAGTAGAGGTGGAAGGTCATCAAATAACTACGATAGAAGGATTGGATGATCCCACAATCCAAAAAACATTTGCTAAACAATGGGCAATACAATGTGGTTATTGTACACCGGGATTTATTCTAAATGCATACGCATTATCAGAGACTTTCCCTCATGCTAATGATGCACAAATTGACGAATGGTTGGATTCAAATATATGCCGGTGCACCGGATATCAAGAAATAAAAGATTCGGTAAAAGCTGTATTATCAATGAAAAGACAAGTAAATTAAATCACTATAGTCTTAAGGTCACAACCGAATTTTAATGTCAAGAAAGGAACAATTTATTAATGGATCATAACTATGATGTTTTGACACATGTCACTAATAAAGTAATAAATCAATCCGTCATTGCTACTATCATCAAAGTAGTTGGTTCTTCTTATCGAAAAGAAGGGACTATGTTGTTACTTAAAAGTAATGGTGAAAATGTAGGGATATTAAGTATTGGGTGCTTAGAAGAAGATTTAAATGTACAGGCAAAAAGGATGTTGGAAACCGACGAGATTGAATCAAAAATCATTGAATATGATTTGAGCTCAGAGGATGACCTTGGTTGGGGTAGAGGTGCAGGATGTAATGGTAAAATAACTATCCTTATTGAAAAGTTAAATGAGGAATTACATAGTCATTTGAAAAAAATAAAAAAATTATTAAGCAATGGATTAAAAGTAGTCGCTATTAAAAAATTAACAAATATACCGAGTAGAATAGAAACTAAATATATAATCGAAAATGGTGATAGTTTTGGCAGTGAAGTAGGCTTTCAAAAAGGGAACTTTAGAGATAAAAACACCTTTAGCCACCATTTATTAAAAAATATTTTTTATGTCCATCCTTTTTATCCTAGAAATCGTTTGTTTATTTTTGGTGCAGGGGTTGATGCTAGACCTGTTGCTACTTTGGCAACTAAACTAAATTTTAATGTATTTGTGTGGGATTGGCGAACTGAAAATTTAGTAAACTCCCATTTTCCTTCTGTCACAATTTTACCCCCATCATTTGATTGGAAAAATATCAAAATGACTAAAAATGATTTAGTTATGATGATGACTCACGATTTTCAAAGGGACAAACAACTTTTACATCATTTTTTAACGATAAAACATTTGAAATATATCGGTATTTTAGGTCCCCGAAAGCGAACTAAACGGTTGTTAAGCGGTAAGGAGATTCCCCCACACTTACATTCGCCCATTGGCTTAAAAATAGGAGCTGATGGACCGTGGGAAATAGCGATTAGTATTTTGGCTGAAATAATTGAAAATAATCGTAAAGGTGTAAGCAATGAAAATGAACTTTATCATATGCTAGGAGGATTATTTAGGCAAAACGATGATGAATTGGTAAGGAAAGTAACCTCTAATGACTAGTAAAATAGTTGGTGTTTATTTGGCAGCGGGATTAGGAACAAGGTTTGGTGGAAACAAGCTATCGGTTCCCTTTGGAAATAAAAGTCTAGGGGCTTATGCGTTATCGACAGCTCTTGCAACAATGTTAGATAAAATTATCGTTGTTGTCAATAAAGAAGTTCCATTAAATTGGCTACATAACGAATTGATGAACAATGAAAAATTAATGATTTCTTATTGTGAAAATTCTCATAAAGGTCAAAGTTATACTGTGAAATGTGGTATAAAAAAAGCTAATGAGATGGGGGCACATTCTATCGTCATTCTTTTAGCAGACCAACCTTTTGTTTCCAAGGAATTAATTAATCGATTAATTACTCATCAACAAAAGTTTCCGTCATTAAAATTTATAGCGGCCACAAAGGATAGTATCATATGTCCCCCAGTGTTAATGAATAAAAAAATAACCCCACAAATGATGCATATGAGTGGGGATTCGGGAGCAAAGAAAATTTTAGAACAGGAAAAGAAACAAGGAATGTTAATAGAAGTACATAATCAGTATGAGTTGTTCGATATTGATACAAAAGAAGATTATTATCAAGCTCTGTGCCGTTTTGAAGCGCAAAAATTGAATGAACGTGTTGAAGCGCAAAAATCAATTGCAAGGAATTCAACGCTAGAATTTAGGCGATTAAAGTAAATTAATTCGGTAGTATAGACTGTTGGATAAGCTGTAGTGTATTGGATGCAGTAGTGATTTGATTACTTACTTGTGTTAGTTGTTGTTTCATTCCTTTGGAAAGTCCTGTTGTCATGTCTGGAGATGCTGTTTGTAATTGTTGTAATAGTTGCATGGCATGAACTAACCGCTGTTCAGCAATTGGCAACTGGACATCATAAGGTTGTGCTAATTTGGCTTGGTTAATAGCCTGGCTTGATAAATCCAGTGCCTGTTTTATTTCATTAAAAATCTTAATCAGTTGCTGTTGTTGTTTTGGTGTTGTTTCCCGTAATATATTTTGCTTTGGTTTTAACTGTTGATTCATTATTTGTTGCTCTAAATATCGCTGTTCTACAGTTTGTTTTTGCATCAAATCATCCTTTTATCAATTTACTAGGTTTGTTATGCTTAGTTTGAATGTTATTGTTTAATTTATACATTAATAAAGTAGAATTTAACATGTGATCATTTGTAAAGAAAATAAAACAAGTCGAATCACACCTATTCCGTTATTGACATACAATAATGACAATGACGAACAGGAGGAGATAGGTGTGATGAAAGAGAATCAGGAAGCAAAGCCTATATTATTTATTAATGATGCCAATAATGGATCACCTGTAATAAAAATGCAATCAACTTTCACAAGCGAAATTAAAAATACAATATCAGCTAAAAAAAGTATGAAGCAAAAGAAAGCACCAAATATTAATAATCATACAATGACTGAAAAAATCGACTTCTTATCAAAATTCCCAAAAGAAATACCTTCAGTAAAATGTGAGATAAAAACAAATGAAAAAGTGTATGTAGGTAGAATTATGAATGAACGGGATCATTTGCTAGAAATAGCATCATTTGGTCGCCCCTCAGAAATAATTGATAAACGAGAAATAGAGGAAATAAACTTTGTTGGGTTTTAATGAATATGAGTAAATTTAATCTCTCAAAAAAAACACCATCGATACATTCATCGATGGTGTCAAGTTTAAAAGGCTGCAATTGCTGGTAAACATGTGACATGGCTGAAGGCTTTTAAGTCGACAGTCATGCAAATACCTGTCGTACGTAATTCTTTCGTGTATTGCTCACAAGGATCATGTGGATTTGCAATACTATCGTTAGGATCTCGTAACAGCTCTATAACTGCACAACAGTTATCATCAACATTTTTTACCCTAAAGTAAAAACTAGATTCGATATTGCCAATAGAATGTGGGTGGGCACCATATCCTTTAAATGGCTGACATGTACTTGAACAATACAACATTACTGGAACAGTATTTAAATGATTTCTAACTTCCGTTTCACCTAATAAATCACTAATTGAGCGATCACAGGATGTAAGACATTTATTGCTATCAACGATATCGCTCTGGGCTCGAGCTATATTTTTAAGCACATTACAGACACAACTGCCAGTGCCAAACTCCTTTCCACAAGTCATTAAAATTATCCCCTTTCCTCTTCCTAATGAAATAACCTAGTCACTAATACAATATGTGCTTTTGGCTATGTCGTATAGGCGTTTCATTCATAAAATAAAACTTTTTAAAAATGGGGAATAATTTATCTTGTTTATGGGTATAGAATAGTAGGAGTTGATGAAAATGGGATATATTTTACCGATAACCCATCATACGTATAAAAATTATCAAGCACGCATGTCAAAGGGTGACGAACGACCATTTTATGTAGGTCAAACTCAACCTGTATTTTTGAATAAGCTAGATGAAAAAGTAAAAGAAGGTAAAAGATACTATGCTTTATTGGAAAGGGATTTGCGAAAAGATGTTGAAAGGAAACAAAAATACCCTGTAAAAAACAATCGTGTATTAACAGGGAAGGGTAAATATATTAATGAACGGGTCTAATGTCGCGAGTATTTAGCAAAATGCGGTAGTAGTTAATGTGACATTTAAGTATTTGTTTATTATTTTTTCATCTTTTTTTTGTAATGTTTTGATTTAATTTTACGATAGGGGAGAACGAATAGCTTTTTGTCTTTTAGCCATTCAGCATACAATACTTTTTTAATATCGTCATACTTCTGTCGGTGTATTTCATCTTTTAACCATGCTTCATCTACGCCTGCCTCAGCCAAGTTATCTTGAATGATTTCACCATCCATAATAAGAGGAATAGCTATTTGTGGTTCAGTTGGTGCAACATTTAAATCTTTTTTGTTGGGCGTTTGATAGGCAGCTTTTTTTAGGACAGATAATAAACCATTAGTTTCCAAAACAGCAAATTCAACTTCCTGTAAGGCAAAAACATCTTTCATTCTAAGTAAATGGTGTAATTCATCAATATCCATTTTGTTTTTACGCATTTCCTCGTAAATAATTTCACCCTTATGGATGAGTAAGGAAGGTTTTCCTTCTAACAGAAATCGTGATCGTTTAAATTTCTGTGTAATCATTTCAATAATATAAAGTAATACTCCCCATAGTAAAATGACGTAACCTATATCCAATAATCCTGCTTTTTTATCGAATAAAGCATTCCCAACGAGTTCCCCAAGTACGATAGCAGCTATAAAGTCAAAGGCTGTTAATTGCGAAATTTGCGTTTTACCAAGCACTTTAGTTAATATGAATAAAGCAAAAATACCAAAAATACTTTCATAAAGCATTGGAAGCATGTTATTCACAATTTATCTCCCTTTCAATCACATTAATATAACTGTTAACTTAACCAAAAATAAATATTTTATGCGGTTATTTAACATAGAAAAACCCTTACCATTCAGATAAGGGAAATATATTATATTAAATTTTAAGAGAGAGATTTTTCCATCATGACGTGTGGGATACCTGCATCCATAAAAACATCAGATACTATTTCATAGCCCAAATTTTCATAAAAAGTAATGGCATGTGTTTGTGCACCTAACTTAGCTATTTGAAAACTTTGTTTTTTAATTTCATTTTCCATTGACTGAATAATTTGTTTGCCATAAGATTGACTACGAAAAGGTTTTAACACACAAATTCTTTCTAACTTTCCGTAATCACTTTCAAATCTTAATCTTCCAGCACCGATAGCTTGTTCACCAACTTGACAAAGAAAATGGATGGACGATGCTTCATGCCCATCTATTTCTTCTTCAACAGGTACATTTTGTTCGTCGACAAAGACGGTTTTTCTCACTGTATAAACCTGTTGTTTTTCTTCTTCAGTTGTAGCGATTTTAATGTTCATTTATCCATTTTACTCCCCGCCAAATATGAAAGTTTCATAAACTGTCCAAGATCCATTTTCTAATTGATAGCATAGTTGGAAACGATCAACCGTATCTTCAAATTCAATTTTTTTCATTCGCAATGTTCCTAATACGTCTGAAAATTCATCTTCAACTAAATCTTGGGCAATGGTAATATGTGGTTCAAAGGAATATTGACGGTACTCTGGAAAAATTCCTTCATGCATCAAGGTATTTAACTTCTCTAATTCTGGAATCGGTTCAACTTTAAAATATATTGTATTTGTGACGGGTGAAAATGTGCTCACTTTATTCATATTAATTTTGAATGGTTTCATTTCACTTGCAATTTTATTCAGTTCCTTCACCATGTTATCCCGTAACTCATCATCCGCGACAAATGAAGATTTTAGCGTAATATGTGGTGGAATTAAATCATACTTTGTATCATATCTTTTTCTTAAAGCGTTAGCTTCATCTTGGATATGTTTTGATGGAAAAATAACGATACCATAATTCATTTTTAACCCTCCTATTATATTAAATTTTACGAAATAGATTCTCGTAAATAGTTTAGAGCAAATACAATGTATGTTTTATTATACCAAAATAACTAAAAGTAAAAAAGGTATATTTTTTACAAGGAATGTTGAAGTGGTAGATTTCGTATTAAGAAAACATGTGAACTAACACTTCTTCCATTTCATTTTGCCAATATTTCCACGTATGATTGCCTTTAGGAATTTCCTGATAAGTATATTGAGGAAACCTATCCATTAGAATTCCTTGTAATTGTTGGTTTGGAACGACAAAATCTAAATCACCTAATTCTGTTGTTGCGACAGAGTTTTCTTGTAATCCAATCGAATGGTAAATTTCTAAAGATTTATTTGATGAACCCGTGACAATTTCCATCACAACATCATCAACTAATGGTGATTGTAAAATTGCCTTATGAAAAAGGTCTGGATATGTTAATGATGTAGTCAAAGCAAATGTCCCAGCTAAAGAGTCCCCGATTAAGGCTCTTTTTATACCAAGCGGATTAAGCGGAATTAAATCTTCAACTGTTGACAATACTTCTTCTAATAAAAACTTTACATATGCTCCATGTTGTTCTCCTTCGGGATGATATTTCTTCAGCCTGTCTTTTCGGTCTTTATAATGAATACCAATAAAATAAGTGTTAACGATATCATAAGAATCATGTAGTTTATCACTTAATGTGGCAATTCTCCCCATTTGAAAGTAATCATCACCATCCTGCATATAACATATATTTGTTTCATAAATAGGATCAAAGCTTTCGGGCTCATACATTTTTACTAACATCGTCTCTTGTAAAAAAGTACTTTTAATTTCTATATCAACCATATTTCCCTTTCTTGCCATTTTATACACCTCAAATTTCTAAAAGTTTTATTAACTAACATGATCATCAACATTTTGGTGTAATTGATAATATGCGCCTTTTAATTGTAATAGTTCAGTATGACTGCCCTTTTCAATGATTTCACCATCTTTTAAAAGAATGATTTCATCTGCTTGACGAACTGTATTTAACCGGTGAGCAATAATGAAACTTGTTCTCCCTTTCATGAGTCGTTTTAATGCTTCCTGAATTTTTAGTTCTGTAATCGTATCAATGTTGCTTGTCGCTTCATCTAATATGAGTAACTTCGGATTAGCAATCATTGCCCGGGCAATAGTTAATAGTTGTTTTTGTCCTTGACTTAATCGGGTGCCTTCTGATTGAATTACCGTGTCATACCCGTCTTCCATTCGTTCAATAAAACTATGGGCATTTGCCTGTTTTGCTGCTTCAATGATTTCTTCGTCTGTCGCATCAAGTCTTCCGTAACGAATATTTTCCCGAATTGTCCCTTGAAATAAAAAGGTATCTTGTAAGACAAAAGCCATTTGTGCTCGTAAACTGTCTCGCGTAATTTGATGCAAGGGGTTTCCGTCTAACAGAATTTGTCCATCATTATAATTGTAGAAACGTGTGATTAGGTTAACGATAGTTGTTTTACCTGCGCCCGTGTGGCCTACAAAAGCGATTGTTTGACCAGGTTTAGCTTCAAAGCTAATATTTTTAAGGACTAGATTATCTTCATATGCAAAAGAAATATTGTCGAATACGACGTGTCCATTAGTCGTTTCAATGTCGATAGCTTCTGTTTCATCTACTTCTTCTTTTTCTTCATCTAAAATAGCGAATACTCGTTCAGCACCAGCAACTGCTGATAATAAAATGTTAAATTGGTTAGACAATTCGTTTAAAGGACGTGTAAATTGCCGGGCATATTCTGTGAAAATAACGATAATTCCGATAGTCACATGTCCATTAATGTATAGGATACCACCGAAAAGGGCAATAAGTGCAAAACTTAAAAAATTTAGCATGTTCATTACTTTAGGAATAAATCCTGCAAATGTAAGTGCCCAAAAACTCGATAATTTTAACTGTTCATTTCTTTTGTTAAATTCATTGATGACACGTTCTTCCTGGGAATAAATTTTAACGACATGTTGCCCCGATACTGTTTCCTCAACATAACCGTTTAACACACCGAGATCACGTTGTTGGACTTTATATAGTGGGCCTGTCCTTTTTGTAATCCACTTCATCGCTAAAAACATCACTGGAATAATCGTCATCGTAATGAATGTTAAAATAGGACTTAAAATAAGCATGACAGTTACCGTACCAATTAGTGTAATAACACTAGCGAAAACTTGAATGACTGAATCATTTAAAGTGTTGTTAATATTGTCAATATCATTTGTCACACGACTCATTAACTCTCCTTGTTGTCGTTTATCAAAAAATTTTATCGACAACGCGTGAAATTGATTGAAAAGTTGTTTTCGTAATGTATAAACAGTCTTTTGTGCAATGCCAATCATCCAAAAGTATTGTAAAAATATTGCTGATGAATGGGTGAAATAAATAATGAGTAGGGCGACGAGCAAATGGCCTAATCCAGTAGCAGTTTTTGTCACAATAAATTCATCAATAGCCATACCGACTAAATATGGTCCTAGTAATCCTAATCCGGAACTAATGATGACCATTAATAAGACAAGTGATAATTTTCCTTTTTCTCGTAACAAATAAGTACCAATTCGTTTCATCGTACCCCACGTATTTTCAGCACGAGTTTCTTTATCTTTATGAGTATGGGAAAGGTCAATTTTTTTAAATTGAAAAGGGCTTTTTAACGTATTGTCAGACATATTATGGCAACTCCTTTTCTGCTTGTGATGCAACGATATCTTGATAAAGTTCTGATGATTTCATTAGTTCCTTGTGTGAACCACTCGCTAACACTTGTCCATCATTTAATAATAAAATTTTGTCTGCTTTTTGTGCAGTGACAATTTTTTGCGTAATCATTAATATCGTACATTCATAACTTTTTATTGCTTGGAGTAAGGATGCTTCCGTTGCCATATCTAATGCACTTGTACTATCATCGAACATTAAAACTTTCGGGTGACGTATGAGAGCTCGAGCAATTGATATTCGTTGCTTTTGACCACCTGAGAGGTTGACTCCTCTTTGGCCAACAACAGTATCATATTGTTGTGGAAACTGCATAATCGTCTCGTGAATTTGAGCATCTTTTGCAGCTTTTATTACTTCGGCCTCTTTCGCATCTTCTTTACCGAACATCAAATTTTCCTTAATTG
>Ga0209487_1003136_pt1 | contig 13102 bp, 12 predicted proteins | sample Poulit2012_FD_187524 | JGI IMG/M metagenome (GOLD analysis project Ga0209487, IMG submission 187524) | Agricultural soil microbial communities from Georgia to study Nitrogen management - Poultry litter 2012 (SPAdes) (version 2) | ecosystem: Environmental > Terrestrial > Soil > Agricultural land... | reverse complement strand
AAGCTTTCAGACCAGGTCCTGCTCCCATGATTGGTGTAATGGTATTGTAATACATTCCAACCAGTACCCCACCTGCTCCAGCTAACATAGAACCTAAAAAGAAAGTAAAACTAATTACTTGGTTAGAATTAATTCCCATTAACTGCGCAGCTTCAGGGTCATTACTAACCGCTCGCATCGCCTTACCAAATTTAGTTTGTTGAACAATTAATTGTAGAGAAACCATTAATAATACAGTGGTCATTAACATTAAAATTTGCATAGTACTAATTTGAATAGGACCAATTGTATACATTTGATTATTTATAATTTGTGGGAAAGATCGTGTCTGTGGACCTGCAATATACATCATTCCATTTTGTAATAAATAACTCATTCCAATTGCAGTAATTAAAGAAGCAATTCGGGTTGAGTTACGTAAGGGACGATAAGCCACTTGATAAATAACCACTCCGATAATTCCTGTAATTAGCATAGTTAGAAGTAACGTTGGCATAAAACCTAGATTATAATTAGAAATAATATAATATCCTGCAAAAGCTCCAACCATATAAACATCGCCATGAGCAAAGTTTAGTAATTTAATAATTCCATAAACCATTGTATATCCTAAGGCAACGAGTGCATATACGCTGCCTAGGGATAAACCATTAATGATTTGTTGGATAAAAGTATCCATTTCATTCACTCCTTTTCAACAGTTTCAACTATTATAGATCTTCTGGGTCAACAATAATGGTATTTACAGGTTCACCATTTTGTAATTCTAAAATAGTTACTGATTTTGAAGGGTTATGCATATCGTCATAGGAGAAAGTCCCTGTAACACCTTCAAAATTTTCTGTTTCTGCTAAAGCTTCATTGATTGCTTGACGGTTTTCAGATCCCGCTCGTTCAATCGCATCACGCATGACGTATGCAGCATCATAAGCCATTGCTGCAAACATATCTGGTTCAGCACCAAATCGTTCGGTGTAATTCGCAACGAATTCATCAACTAATGCATTCTCATTTAAAACGGTAAACTGAGTCGTATAATATACATCATTTAAATTCTCTGGACCTGCTAAATCAACAAGAGCTTGGTTTCCGAAACCATCAGGAGCTAAAATTGGTTGCTCAAGGCCCATTTCACGTGCTTGGCGAACAATAGGTCCACCTTCTTCATAATAACCTGTAACTAATAACACATCAAAGTCACGTTCATTTAAGCTTGTTAAAGTTGCATTAAAATCAGTTTGTCCAGCTGTAAAGTTTTCTTTAGTAACTACTTCACCTGTGAACGTCTCTTCAAAAAATTCAACTAAACCAATTGAATAATCACTTGAATTATCCATTAAAATAGCTACTTTTTCTGCGCCCAACTCTTGTTGTGCAAATTGAGCTAATGCACCACCTTGGTAACTGTCTGGGAAAGCCACACGCCAACCCCATTCTTCTGCATTACCATCAGAAGCAACGGTATAGTTATCTGCGGATGCTGAAGGCGAAAGTATTGGCACACCATGTTGTGTCGCACTTTGTAAAGCTGTTTTGGAAGAGCCCGAGGTGTCCGCACCTAAAATGATATCAACGTTGTCTTGTGTAGCTAAACGAGTAGCTAATTGAGCAGCTTCTGTGTCTACTGAGGTATAATCATAGTTAACAAGTTCAATTTCTTGACCATCTAAAATCCCACCATCTGCATTGATTTCATCAACAGCCATACTGATTGCATTTTCTTGAGGTGTTCCATAAGCAGAAACTGCTCCTGTCGTTGCAAATACTGTTCCCCAGGTCATCTGACCATCTTCGTTCGCTGCATTACCGCCAGAGCCTCCACCATTTTCACCGTTCCCACAAGCTACCGCAAATAATGAAGCAGCTGCTAGCATACCAACTAATCCTTTTTTGAAATTCATTTTCCTCTACTCCCTCTATTTTTTATCGTCAAATTAAGAAAAATTTGTTGAGCAAGAGAACATTTATATTCCTTTACAAACAAAAAAAGACAAGCCTTTTTTAAAGGCTTGTCTTAGTTAATTTTTTTAGAATTACTATTACGAGCCCTTTTTTTGTAATGTACAAATAGGACTCTTGTAAAACAAAGAATCCTGCTACGTAATAATAATAATGACGACTGAATTTTCAGAAGGTAATTTTTGTACGCATGAATATGCGGATGTTTTATTCATATTTTGATAGTACATTTTCATTACCTCCTTCAAATATTTTATTTATTATAGCAGATCCATTAGACTTGTCAAATACTATTTTAATGAAAAGTTAATAAAAGTTTACTTTTTAAAAATTAGGATCTACTTCATAAACGCCTGTTTCTTCATTATTTTGAATTTCAATAATATTTACTGTTTTAACGGGGTCATGCATTTCATCAAAAGAAAAAGTTCCAGTAATCCCTGGGAAATCTGTAATATTTGTTAGTGCTTCGTTTACTGCTGCTGGATCTGCACTTCCAGCATTTTCAATCGCTTCTTTGATCACATACACCGAATCATAAGCAAGACCAGTAAACATATCCGCATCTACTCCGAATTCCTCTTTGTAATTCGTAACAAATTCTTGAACAGCTGGATCTTCAGAAGTAACAACAAAATGACTTGTATAATATACATCATTCATATTTTCAGCGCCTGCTAAATCACGTAAAACTTCATTACCCATACCATCTGGACCAAGGATTGGCTGATCGATTCCCATTTCACGAGCTTGTTTAATAATTGGACCTGCTTCTTCGTAATATCCAGGTACATACAATACATCAAAGTCTAAATCTCTAATATTTGTTAATACTGCATTAAAGTCTGTTTCTCCTTCAGAGAAGTTTTCAGAAGCGACAATATCTCCATTGAATACTTCTTCAAACGTTTGAGTAAGTCCTATCGCATAATCACTCGAATTATCGCTCAAAATAACTGCTGTTGTGGCATCCAATTCATTATTAGCGAATTGTGCTAAAGCACTTCCTTGGAATGAATTCGTGAAACTAGTTCGCCAAGCATAAGGATGGACTGAACCGTCAGCAGCTGTTAACACCCCATCATCTGTTGCAGTGGGTGACATAATAGGAACTTCAGCAGCGTTAGCACTTGGGATAGCCGCTTGCATTGATCCAGTAGTTGCAGGTCCAATAATTGCTGTTACATTGTCTCTTGTTCCAAGACGAGTCGTTATACTTGTTGCTTCTGTTTCATCTGTTTTTGTATCATATTCAACAATTTCGACTTGTTGTCCATTGATGCCACCTGCCTCATTAATTTCAGCAACAGCCATACTTAGTGCATTATTCATTGATGTCCCGTAAGCTGCAGCAGCGCCGGTTAATTCAAACATGGATCCAATCTTTATTGTATCTCCATCACTAGAACTTTCTCCATTTCCACAACTTGCAATAATAACCACCATAAACATCACGACAATCGCAAATATACCTTTTATATTTTTTCTCATTTTTTCCCCCGCCTTTTATATGTTTACAACATTTTTCAGTAAAACAAAAAACGAGCCAGAATCCTTTTGTAAGAATTTGGCTCGTCCTTTAGAAAATTTTTACTAGTTAAGGAGAAGCCCTGTTAAATACTAAAGAGGGCCCTCCATAATCAATGTTACTTTATATCCATTGATTAGGTAGATCCCTACTTAACTAATAATAATAATAAATTTTGATTTAATGAAAAGAAGCCAGAAAATACAAGCTCTTCACACATTTTATTAGAATATGATTGCATTGTTTTCTGCCTCCTCAAAGTTGTTGAAGTTATTCTAATCTATTTCACATTATTATGCAAGTACTTTAATCATATTTTAATTAAAAATAAGTTTATTCCTATAAGCAAGATGTTATTCAAAAATTAACAAATACGTTACATTTAATTTGAAAAAATAGGAGGAATGATTTTAATGCTTATACAACAAATTCGAAATGCGACAGTTGTTATAGAATATGGTGGTGTCCGTTTCATAATTGATCCCTTATTAGGAGTTAAAGGTGTTTATCCCCATTTCCATCGCTTAGAGGAGATGAAAATAACCCATTAGTTGAGTTACCACAATCTATAGAGTCTATTACAGAAGATATCGACATGGTTGTTACACATACACACCCTGTAGGAATCAATTCGCAATGGAAAGTGACAATCCCGAAAAAGGACGTCTTATCTTTAATGCAGAAGATCTTTATAAGTTGTACTAGGTTAACAAAAGCACTATTCAAAAAGAATAGTGCTTTTTTAAAATTATATATTCAAAAACACAATATCAATTATTCTGCAAACTGTGATTGGTATAAGTCAGCATAGAAACCATCTTGTTCAATCAGCTCATCATGATTTCCGGTTTCAATAATTGTTCCTTGATCCATCACAAGAATTAAATCCGCATTTCGAATAGTAGATAGACGGTGCGCAATGACGAAACTTGTTCGGCCTTCCATTACTTTATCCATAGCACTCTGAATGAGTTGTTCGAGTCGAGTATCTACTGAACTTGTTGCCTCATCTAAGATTAATATATCTGGATCACTAATGATTGCCCGCGCAATGGTTAATAGTTGTTTTTGACCTTGTGATATTCCGTCTCCATCTGGATCAATGATTTCTTCGTATCCATCAGGGAGCGTTCGCACAAAATGATCAACATTTGCAATATTCGCAGCTTTTATAACCTCTTCTTCCGTTGCCTCTTTATAGCCAAAACGAATATTTTCAGCAATGGTATCTTCAAATAACCATGCATCTTGTAAAACTAAGCCCATATGATCGCGAAGATTTTGACGAGAGATCTTAGAGATATCTACTCCATCAATGAAGATTGTTCCATCAAGAATTTCATAAAAACGTAATAACAAATTAATTAATGTAGTTTTTCCTGCACCAGTTGGACCAACTATCGCAACCGTATCTCCAGGTTTTACTTTGAAGTTTACATCCTGCATTAAAATATCTTCAGAAGAATACCCGAATTTTACATGGTCAAAGACTACTTCACCTTTAACTTTTGCTGGTAATTTTTGTGTTTCGTTTGAAACATCTTCTTCCTCTTGATCTAATAGATCGAATACACGAGCACTTGCTGCTCCTGCACTTTGCATCGGTCCACTCATTTGAGTCATTTGATTGATGGCTTGATTGATTTGGTTAACATATTGAACGAGAGCTTGCAAATTACCAAGAGTAACCGTACCCTCGATCACACGCAATCCTGAAACCAAAGCAACAACAACATAAGCTATATCAGAAATAAAGCGTGTCCCAGGCATAACTAAACCAGAACGAAAGTTAGCTTCTGCACTTGTTCTAGATAATTGTGCATTTATATTTTTAAATTGCTCCAAAGATTCTTCTTCTTGATTGTAAACCTTCATCTCAGTAAACCCACTTAAATGTTCTTGAGATAAAGCAAATAAATTTCCTAAAGCACTTGCTTGTTCTTTCCATACCGGTTGACCCCATTGGACAATAAATCGTGAGTATACGAGTGTTAAGAAGATCATTACAAATATAATAATAATAATTTGTGGTCGGATAACCAGAATCATAATCAAAGAAAATATAATTTGTAAAATTCCCATAATGGTCGGAGAAAAAGTTTGTGTTAAGAAGTTTGAAACAGACTCAACATCACTTGTCACGCGACTTAATATATCCCCTAATTTATGACCATCAAAATAAGAGACAGGTAGACGATTCATTTTTTGACTAATATCATTTCTCAAATCAAACATAGATTTTTGAACGACACCTGATATAAAGAAGGCCGAAAAGTATCGTCCCACCATATTTAATGCTCCGCGTATCCCATAGATAACCATCACTCGGAAAATATACGGGTAATTCATACTGGCTCCTGGTACACCTTGTACGATGTCAACGACATTCTCACCAATTTCTGTAATGGCAAATCCTAAAATAAAAGGTTCCAAACCTGAAGTAATAACGACTAAAAGAATCATTGCAATTCCTATAAAGAATTGTCCCTTATACTTTTTAATATAGGGCCATACACGTCGTAATTCGATTATATCTTTCATCCGTATAATTCCTCCTCACTTAATTGCGTACGGGCAATTTCTTGATAAAGCTCACTATTTTGAAGAAGCTCTTGATGGGTTCCTATATCAACAATCTCACCCTCATTGAGCACAATAATTTGATCAGCATTGGTTATCGAGCTAACGCGCTGTGCCACAATAAATGTTAAGGAATCGGTCGTTTCTTCAGAAAGTAAGTTTCTTACTTTAGCGTCTGTTTTAAAGTCTAAAGCAGAAAAACTATCATCAAAAATATAAATTTCTGGCTGATCAATAATCGCTCGTGCAATGGCTAAACGCTGACGTTGTCCCCCTGAGAAGTTTGTACCACCTTCAACAAGATCAGAACTATATTTCTTCTCCAATCGATGGATAAAATCATAAGCTTGTGAAATAGAGGTTGCATGATCAAAATCTCCTTGTTCTGCTTCTTCTTTACCAAAACGCAAATTATCTGCAATTGTTCCACTAAAAAGCAAAGATTTCTGAGGAGTATAGCCAATTTTATCTCGTAAAGCTTTCAAGTTGTAATCTCTAACATCTACCCCATCAACTAGAATACGTCCAGAAGTTACATCATAAAGCCTTGGGATTAATTGAATAATAGTAGACTTTCCACTCCCGGTTGAACCAATAAAAGCAACTGTTTGTCCTTTATGTGCTTTAAAAGAAATATTTTTCAACACTGGCTCATCTGCATCAGAATACTGGAAATAGACATTTTGAAATTCCACTTCTCCTCTGCTTTCTGTCTTTGTTATTCCCTCTTCATTCGGCTGAATAGAAGGAACGACTTCCATAATTTCTTTAAGTCGATTTGCACTTACAGAAGCTCGAGGATACATAATAAATAATTGAGCAAGTATAAGCAAAGAAAATAATGCATGAAAACTATATTCGATAAAAGCTGTTAAGACACCTACTTGCATATTTCCTTGTTCAATTTGACGTGAACCAACAATGACAATGATAATAATCATACTAATAATAATAAATGCAAAAGATGGATCCGTGATTCCTAATGTTCTAAACAATTTTAAACTATTGTTTTTATATAAACTGTTTACCTCTTTGAATCGATTAAATCGACTCTCTTCTTGTGTAAAGGAACGAATCACTCGAGATCCATTAATATTCTCTCTAAAAATTCCATTAATACGATCTAAATTTTTCTGTTGTTTCTCCGAAATAGGTCGTAAAAATTTAGCTAAGAAATAAATAATGCCGACCATTAATAATAAGGCCGGAAATAAAATAACAACTAGATTTGAACTCACTCTTAGCATCATAACAATACTAGTTGTAATCATTAAAGGAGCCATTAAGCCCATACGCAGAATTTGATCTGCAAACTGCATCAACACAAAAGCATCTGTAGAAATTCGTGTGGTTAATGATGCAACACCAATTTCTTTGTATTCATCGTGCGAAAATTTTGTCATCTGTTCATAAACATCATTTCGTATATCTTCAGTCATTCTTGAAGAAGCGCGAGAACTTCCATATGTATTGATCACACGACCTATAAAACCAATAACTCCTAATCCTAACATCCACCATCCAATCGTGATGGCTCTCTCAAAATCACCCGAAATTAAAGCTCCATCAATCATAAGTCCTAATAAAGTAGGTAATCCTATCATAACAGCAACTTTTCCTAAAGTTCCTAGTAAGCTAATTAAGACATACCAATGTTGCTTTTTCAGGTATTGCCACATAAAACCCATATAATTCCTCCATCTTCTCTCAGCACAAAAAAAATGTACTGAAAGTAAAAATATATTGCAAAAAGTTTTTAACAGTACTATATATATTATCTTATTTTTTACTATTGTCAAAGAATGAATTGTGTGTTTAAAATGAAAATTTAATGAATAAAATAAAAATATCTTATTTTGTTTATTGAGTACTCAATAACTGAATAAGATATTTTTTAAAATCTATATTTTTAAGAGATTAAGTCATTTTTCTACTCGTTACTTTCACTCCAAGATATAATAAAGCGAAGTTGATTATTTGGAAGAGCACAGCTAATAATAAAGCATTTATATACGAACCGGTAAAATCATAAATATACCCTATAAAAGATAAAGCTATGGCTTTACCAATTGTGCTTACAAATGAAAGGATTGGATATATTTGCATGCTTTGAGACCGACCGAAAAAACTATTGGTCAACAATGGTAATCCGATCGTGGAAAAAGTATAAACAGAACCAAATAAAAATGCTGAAAATAACATTATAGGAATATTTTGAAAATTGATCATTAATAGCATAGAAATAAAATTTAGAAGTGTTATAAATACAAATGATTTTATAATCCCTATTTTGTCACTCAAAACGCCAGTGAATAACTTAAAGAAGATGTTTCCAAGCATTGCGCTACTTAACATAACCGCACCAATATTAGCAGAAAAATTTAAAGATTGTGCCAGACCTGGAAAATGCTGAACCATTCCAACTAGAGCTGAATACAAAAAGCTTATGATAAACAATGCGATAAATCCTAAATTTGTATAGGATATGGGTTTTGACCGTAATATTCTTTACATTTGATATCTTCTTTGACAATTTCTTTTCTGATTTGAGTACTAAAGATACCATTCAGCCTAACATTTCTATGCTGGAAAATATGATGAACGAGTGGAAGATGTAAAAAAATTTATTATAAGAAAGAGAAAAAAATTAAAAGAAAAAATCAAAATTTCTGAAGAATATTTATAATTGAAAACAAGGCCCTTTCTATTAAAAGAGAGCGCCTTGTTTATATATTGATGAAAACTTATTTTTTTATTCAACTGCTTCTAAAATTTCAGCTATTTGTTCAACATCTTTATCGCCACGTCCAGATAAATTAATAATCACAATTTGATTTTTATCCATTGCAGGAACTATTTTAACGGCATGGGCAATCGCATGGGAACTTTCTAGTGCTGGAATGATTCCTTCTGTTTTAGATAATAAAGTAAAAGCTTCTATAGCTTCTTTATCAGTAACCGCTTGGAAGTCTACACGATTAATATCTTTTAAATATGAATGCTCTGGTCCTACTCCAGGATAATCAAGTCCAGCAGAGATGGAATAAGTATCCTTTAGATGCCCTTTGTTATCTGTTAAAAAATATGAACTCATTCCATGATCAATAGCAATATTTCCTTTTGTTAGGGTCGCTGCATTTTTATCTGTATTTAAACCCTTCCCGGCAGCTTCAACACCAATTAAATGGACCTGCTCATCTTCTATAAAATGCGAAAAACTTCCAATTGCATTTGACCCACCACCAACACAAGCAATAACTGCATCTGGTAGTCGATTTTCTTTTTCAAGTATTTGTTCTTTCATTTCTTTACTAATCACACTTTGAAAATCTCTCACTATTGTTGGATATGGATGTGGGCCAACTGCAGAACCAACCACATAAAATGTATCTTCTAAGTTTTCAGCTAAATCTTCAAAAGCTACATCAACAGCTTCTTTTAAAGTTTGATTTCCACGTTTTACTCCATTTACTTTCGCACCTAAAAGTTCCATCCGAAAAACATTTAATTTTTGTCGTTTAGTATCCTTAGCGCCCATATAAATTTCACAATCCATCCCAAATTTTGCGGCAGCAGCTGCGGTCGCTACACCATGTTGACCAGCCCCTGTTTCAGCAATAATACGATTTTTACCCATATATTTCGCTAACAAAATTTGCCCTAAAACATTATTTAATTTGTGCGCGCCAAGATGATTTAAGTCTTCACGTTTTAGGTATATCTTCGCTCCGCCCAATTCTTTCGTTAAAGATTCTGCATAGTATAAAGGCGTTTTTCTTCCAGAATAATCTTTTAGATAATTTAATAATTCTTTTTGAAAGTCAGGATCTTTTTTATAGTTGTTATAAGCTTCTGCAATTTCATTTAGTGCTTCTTTAATATTATCTGGTACAAATTGACCCCCGAATTGTCCAAAATAGCCCGCTTCTTTTACTTTTGTTTTATTATTTAACATAAAATATCCTCCTAAGGTTTTGTTTAATAGATACAGCGGAGCCTATCGAAGGATCTTTTTTAAATACAAAAAGACACTGCATAGAATCTGTTCTTTTAATCTATGCAGTGTCTAAATTAAATAAATTGTGTTGTAAGATCACACTGGCATAGGCTCCTAAGTTTCATACGAAATAAAGTGAGCCTATACGTTTGAAGTCAGCTCACTCTGCTACGCCATGTTTGCCAAGAATGATTTAAAAGCTTCATTTGTGTGATCTCCTCTCGTTTTATAGTGGATATATTATAAGAGTACGTGTGACATAATGTCAAGCGGTTATCATTATCTATTTTTCTAAAATCGTTTTATCAAAAATTAAGACAGCAATTAAACAATTTACTCTATAAATTCTACAAAATTAACAAGCGAACTTAAAGAACTTCATATATAATGAAATTAAATAGTGAATATTTATGGAAGGATTACAAAATGATAAAGCAATCAAGAATTTATGCTCTCTTACAAGAAAAAACAATTGAAATAGTTGTTTTATTTTATATTCTTTTGTTTTTGATCGTTGGTCTATCTATGCAGCCAATTGATGAATTAGTAAGAGGTCTATCAAACATTTTTACTGCATCAGGAATTTTAATATCAGATTATATGGTCATAGGAGGTGTAGGTCCTGCATTAGTGAATGCTTCAATTGTTGGATTAATTGGTTATGTCCTATTACTTTATAATGGAGTTGTTTTAAGAGGCATCTCAATTGCCACTATATTTACCATGTTGGGGTTCGCTTTAATGGGGAAAACAGCTTGGTCCGTTCTTCCAATTATTTTTGGAGTGTACATCTATAGTAAATTAACTAAACGTGAATTTGTCACAAATATCTATCCTGCTCTGTATGGTACTGCATTAGCCCCTTTAGTGACTCATGCTGCTTTTTATTTTGAATGGGGAATTTTTGGTGGTATTATCGTTGGTATATTGGCAGGTCTTGTGATTTCTCCTATCGCGAATCACTCTTTAGCTTTCCATGAAGGATATAATTTATATAACGTAGGTTTCTCAGCAGGTTTTCTTGGTTTAATTATATTAAATATTATCCGAGCATTTGGTTATGATACGGAAAGTCTTTTGATCTGGGGAACTGAATTTGATAACTTTTTACGAATTTTTCTTCTTTTTATATTTATAAGTATGGTTATTCTTGGCATATTTATTGATAACAGCCGTTTGAAAGATTATAAAAAAATACTTAAAGAACCTGGAAACACGGCCACTGATTTTGTTGATATCGCAGGATTTGGTAGTACTTTACTTAATATGGGATTGATTGGGCTTATTGGAATGGCTTATATTGAACTTGTTGGTGGAAATTACAATGGATTAACGATAAGTGGGCTTTATACAATGGTGGGCTTTGCGAGTTTTGGCAAACATCCGTTAAATAGTATTCCGATAATGATTGGTGTTTGGCTTGCTTCATTGATTTCTATTTATGAAGTCAATGGACCTGGAACCATTTTAGCTGCGTTATTTGGTACGACTTTAGCTCCTATATCAGGACGTTACGGACCCATTGTTGGTATTTTAGCTGGTATGACTCATCTCACACTTGTTTCAACCATTGGGGTAGTCCATGGAGGTTTAAATTTGTATAATAATGGTTTTACTGGTGGATTCATCGCAGCCTTTTTTATTGCGATTATTAAAGGAATAAAAGAAGATTAAGGAGGGTTAAGATGAGATCTGAAAAGAATAAAATTAAATTAATTGTCGACGAATTAATTACTAATTCAGTTGATGCGGATGCAACTGATGTCGATATTAATGTTTCAAGAACAGAAAACGAAATTATTATAAAAATAGTTGATAACGGCGTTGGCATGAGTGAAAAAGATTTAGAAGATGCTAGAAAATTACTGCAACAACCTTTTAGAAAAGATCTTGAAGAATACTATGGTCAACTTGCTGGAATGGAAAGCTCTAAAGGTGGTTTAAACATAGTGGGTATGCAAGTGAATCATGCGGAGATTGAAAGTATTGAAGGTGAAGGTACTACTGTGATCGTTAAAAGAAATCGGAATAAGTAAAAATAAAAAAAGTGGTGATGATTTGAAATGAAATTCTTCACCACCTTTTATTCTTGGAATTATTTATCTATAATTTCAAAACTTTCTGGACCTTTATCTGTTTTATTATTTATTTCCATATAGTCAGTTTTATTTGAACTTCTCAAGACATTATAAATAGCTAAAAGAATAGCGGACATTAATCCACTTCCACCTAAAAAACCCAGTACAAAACCTTCTCTTTGCCTTTTCTTGACTTCTCTTAATTTATAGTCATTATTCAAAACATTTTTCTCCTTCATTTACTTATTGTTGAATACGTTCTGCCATCTCAGCAACTTCTTGGTCATCGCCTGGTTCAACATATTCAGTTTGAGTATTTTCAATAATCTTTCTTGTTTCTTCTTCCATAACGGAGGAATCGTTATCATAAGTATCTGGATTTTCCCAACGCGCAGGAACATTATATAAATTAATTGTTCCATCCCCATTACCACTATAAATAACTACCCCACCTACTAATCTTCCACCTGCTAGCTGAATGACATCTTCAGGATATGCAAGGCTCCCTTCATCCAATCTATTAATAGGTGTGCCCTCGGAGATCTTTTCAACATAAATTTCTTCTATATCAGGATTTGGACCGAACTGAAGCCAAACTCGAGCATACTCTATTTCTTCAGTAGAATATGCGGCTAGAGCGTCGTTAGACTCTTCAGAAGTTTCTGTAGATATTTCAGTAGTAGCTGACTCTTCAGCTCTCGTTTCTGTCTCCTCCTCTTCAGTTTCTGTTTCAACTTCTTCAGTCGGTTCTACTTCATTTGATTTTTCAGAGACTTCTTCAGTTTTTTCTTGCTCGTCGATACTTTCTGGTTCTTCATTACTACAAGCAGCCATTAATAAAACTAAAGAACTCACCGTTACAATCTTATAAAATTTCTTCATTATCTTTTTAACCTAACTTTCTATTCTTAAAACTATAAAATTATCATAACATACATTTAAGTATCCGTTAATTCTCAA
>Ga0209487_1003135_pt1 | contig 13104 bp, 13 predicted proteins | sample Poulit2012_FD_187524 | JGI IMG/M metagenome (GOLD analysis project Ga0209487, IMG submission 187524) | Agricultural soil microbial communities from Georgia to study Nitrogen management - Poultry litter 2012 (SPAdes) (version 2) | ecosystem: Environmental > Terrestrial > Soil > Agricultural land... | reverse complement strand
GGCCCCTGTCACGGCAGCCAGTATGGAGGCATTACGCACGATCGATCCTCAACTCCAGTGGACCACAGATGTGTCGGTAGGGTGCACGGCGAGCGGTCAGCCTAACCGACCACCCGCAGGTGCCCTCACATGTCCTCACATGTCCTCACATGGTCTCCATCAACCGTTCCACGCGCTCGTCGACCGCCCGGAACGGGTCCTTGCACAGCACGGTCCGCTGCGACTGGTCGTTCAGCTTGAGGTGCACCCAGTCCACGGTGAAGTCACGATGCCGCTCCTGGGCGGTCCGGATGAAATCACCGCGAAGTTTGGCTCTGGTGGTCTGCGGTGGAACGGACTTGGCGCGGAAGACCGCAGGGTCGTGTGTCACCCGCCCGACCGAACCGGCGCGCTCCAACAAGTAGTAGAGACCACGAGCGCGTCGGATGTCGTGGTAGGCGAGGTCGAGCTGGGCGATTCGCGGATGCGTCCACGACAGATCATGCTTGGCGCGATAACGCTCGATCATGCGGTGCTTGATGACCCAGTCGATCTCTCGCTCCACCAGGGATAGGTCGCCGGACTCGACGGCCTTGATGGTTCGCTCCCACAGGTCCAGGACCCGGGTGGTCACTGGACCGGCGTGCCCGTGCCGGTCGACGAAGTCGCGGGCCTTGATCAAGAACTCGGTCTGGAGCTCGAGCCCGCTGATGTCGCCACCATTGGCCAGTCGCACGCGTCGTCGGCCCGTCATGTCGTGGCTGATCTCCCGGATCGCCCGGATGGGATTCTCCAGGCTCAGGTCGCGAAGGCCGACGCCGGCCTCGAGCATCTGCAGCACCAAGTGCGTGCTGCCCAGTTTGAGCAGCGTCGTGGTCTCGCTCATGTTGGAGTCGCCGACGATGACGTGCAGACGGCGGAAACGCTCGGCGTCGGCGTGTGGTTCATCGCGGGTGTTGATGATCGGCCGACTACGGGTGGTGGCGCTGGAGACGCCCTCCCAGATGTGTTCGGCCCGCTGACTGAGCGCATAGATCGCGCCTCGTGGTGTCTGCAACACCTTGCCCGCGCCGGTGACGACCTGCCGACTGATCAGGAACGGCAGCAGGACGTCGGAGAAGCGGGAGAACTCACCCTCCCGGCCGATCAGATAGTTCTCATGGCAACCATAGGAGTTTCCGGCGGAATCGGTGTTGTTCTTGAATAGGTAGATCTCGCCGTTGACGCCCTCGCCGGCCAGCCGGGACTCGGCGTCGACCATCAACGCCTCCAGGATCCGCTCCCCGGCGCGGTCGTGGGTCACGACGTCGACGAGATCGTCACACTCTGGCGTGGCGTACTCGGGGTGGCTACCGACGTCGAGGTAGAGCCGAGCCCCGTTGCGCAGGAACACATTGCTACTGCGTCCCCACGTGACCACCCGCCGAAACAGATAGCGCGCGACCTCGTCAGGTGAAAGGCGGCGTTGTCCGCGAAATGTGCAGGTGACGCCGTACTCGGTCTCCAGACCGACGATCCGCCTGTTCATCTCATCAGCCTATGCCGAGTCGGGCTGTAACAGGCGCTCCAAGGCGGCACCACTGAGGCGTTTGAAGCACCGACGCGGTCGGTCGCGCTCCAGGACCGCGACCTCCAAGGCGGAGGAGTCCAGCACCCGACGCTCACCACCGGAACGGTCGATCCCCAAAGCTGTGACGGCGCGGCGGAGGGTCTCGCCGAGCGGGGCGTCGGGACGGTAGTGCTCGTCGATCTCGGAGCTGATCTGCTCGGCCGAGCCGCCCATCACGGTGAACCCCTGAACGTCGGTCACGGAACCGTCGTAGGTGAGCCGGTACATCTGGTCCTCGTCCGGCGAGTGCCCGACCTCCGCCACGGCGAGCTCGACCTCGTACGGCTTGGGCCCTTCGGTGAAGATCGTGCCCAGGGTCTGGGCGTACACATTGGCCAGCGCGCGTCCGCTGACGTCCGAGCGGTCGAACGAGTAGCCCCGTAGGTCCGCCATGCGAACCCCGCCCTGCCGCAGATTCTCGTACTCATTGTATTTACCAATGGCGGCAAAGGCGATGCGATCGTAGATCTCGCTGATCTTGTGCAGTGAACGCGACGGGTTCTCGGCGACGCACAGGATGCCATCGTCATACCTGGCGACCACCACGGCTCGGCCCCGCGCAATGCCCTTGCGGGCATAGTCGGCCCGGTCCTTCATTACTTGTTCGGGCGAGACATATCCGAACGGTGTGGTCACAGGTGAGCATCCCTTCGCATGCGGCTGGTCACGGTCGGCTGAGTCGCGGTGGCCGGCTCACCGTACGGGCGCGTTCGGGCCGTCGGGCCGCTCGTAGCGGCCGGAGACCACAGCTTCGACCACCTCGCCGACCTCGGATTCGGGCAGGCGCCGGACCCCGTCCGAGTCGACGACGGTAACCGTGGGGAAGATTCTGCGGGTCAGGTCAGGCCCACCGGTGGCGGAGTCGTCGTCGGCGGCGTCGTACAGCGCGTGGACCACGAGGGCGACGGTGTCGGCGATGGAGGCATCGTCCACGAAGAGCTTCTTCAGCGCTCCGCGGGCGAACAGCGACCCGGAGCCCACCGAGTGGAAGGACTGTTCCTCGTAGCGACCGCCGGTGACGTCGTAGGAGAAGATTCGGCCGCCTTCGATGCCGGGATCGTAGCCGGCGAAGAGTGGGACGACGGCCAGACCCTGCATGGCCATGGCCAGGTTGGTGCGGATCATGTGCGACAACCGGTTGGCCTTGCCCTCCAGGGAGAGCGTCATGCCTTCGATCTTCTCGTAGTGCTCGAGCTCGAGTTGGAACAGCCGCACCAGTTCCTCGGCGATCCCTGCCGCCCCGGCGATCCCGACACAGGAGAACTGGTCAGCTTCGAAGACCTTCTCGATGTCCCGCTGCGCGATGATGTTGCCGGTGGTCGCCCGCCGGTCCCCGGCCATGACGACCCCGCCGGCGCACGTCGCGGCCACCAAGGTGGTCGCCTGCGGCGTCAGCTCACCGGTCCCGGCGGTGTGCGGGGCTCGGTGGCCGGGCAGCAGGTGCGCTGCATGTTCACCGAGGAACTCGGTGAACGACGATGTCGCGCTGGTCCGGAACGCCGCTGGGATCGCGTTGTCGAAACTGCTCACTGGCCACCCTTCTGCACGAATCCGCGCACGAACTCCTCCGCGTTCTCCTCGAGCACCTCGTCGATGTCGTCCAGAATGCTGTCGACATCCTCATCCAACTGGTCCTGACGTTCCTGTAGATCCTCGGACCCCTGGTGCTCGGGGGCGGTGTCCTCCTCCTGCCGCGATTGCTTGGTCTCGCGCTGCCGACCGCTACCTGCGTCACGTGCCATCTCACGCCTCCTCGTCACGGTGCTGCCTGCAGCCTACGTCGAACGGCTGGATAAACCTCATGAACCCACCTCCGGGCCATGTCGTGCCGGGATGCCCTGTGGTCATCGCTGGGAGAGGCGCTCGAGCAGCTCTCCGGCCGTGTCACTGCTCTCGAGCAACTTTCCGACGTGCGAGCGAGTGCCACGGACCGGATCCAGCGTGGGGACCCGTTGCAGGGCTGGCTCGCCGGGGACGTCGAAGATCACCGAGTCCCACGACGCGGCCACCACATCCGCGGCATACCGGCTCAGGCAGCGCCCGCGGAAGTATGCCCGGGTGTCGGCTGGCGGTTCGGTCACGGCCCGAATGACCTCGGACTCCTCCAGCAGCCGACGCATCCGTCCACCGCGTACGAGTCGGTGGTAGAGGCCGTGCTCAGGGCGCACGTCGGAGTATTGCAGGTCGATCAGCGCCAGTTTGGGATGTGACCACTTCAGCGCGTCACGCGTGCGATAGGACTCGAGCAACTGCAGCTTGGCGACCCAGTCCAGCTGGTCGGCAAGACCGAACGGGTCGCGCCCGAGCTGGTCGAGCACCTCGCCCCATCTGGCCAGAATGTCGCTGGTCTGCTCATCGATGTCGTCGCCGTAGGTCCGTTTCACGAACTCGGTGGCGCGCTCCAGGTAGAGCTCCTGGATTTCGAGGGCGGTCAGGCTCCGGCCGTCGGCCAGGCGTAGCCGGTGCTGCAGCGACGGATCGTGCGAGACCTGCTGCACGTCGGCCACCGGCGTCTCCAGGGAGAGCGGTTCTCCGGCAGCCCCGGCCTCGATCATGGCGAGCACGAGCGACGTCGTGCCCATCTTCAGATAGGTGGAGGTTTCCGAGCAGTTCGCGTCACCGATGATGACGTGGAGTCTGCGGTACTGGTCCGGATCTGCGTGCGGTTCGTCGCGGGTGTTGATGATCGGGCGCTTGAGGGTGGTCTCCAGGCCGACCTCGACCTCGACGTAGTCGGCGCGCTGGGAGATCTGGAAACCTGGCGTATGACCCTCCGGGCCGAGCCCGACGCGACCGGCCCCGGTGAACACCTGCCGCGTGACGAAGAACGGCACGAGGTGCTCCACCAAGCGGGCGAACGCAGTCGATCGCGAGGTCAGGTAATTCTCGTGGGACCCGTAGGAGGCACCTTTGCCGTCGACGTTGTTCTTGTACAGCCCGATCCGGCCCACACCACGCCGTTCGGCGAGCTCGGCCGCACGGGCGACCACCCGCTCACCGGCGACATCCCACAGCACGGCGTCTCGAGCCGAGGTCACCTCGGGTGTGGAGTACTCCGGATGTGCGTGGTCGACATAGAAGCGGGCGCCGTTGGTGAGGACCAGGTTCGCCGTCGTCGTGTCGTCATCGGTGAGCAGCCCAGGCTCGGCGTCAGTACGGGACAGGTCGAACCCGCGCGCGTCGCGCAGGGGGTTCTCCTCCTGGTAGTCCCAGCCGGGGCGAGCCTCTCGGCCACCCTTGCGCTCTGGACCGTGGCCCTCGACCTGCTCATCCGCGTAGGCGTTGACCACATGTGCTGACAGCGCGGTTGCCGGCAAGTCGGACTGGGCAGGTGCTGTGATTCCGTACTCGGTCTCGAGGCCGAGGATGACGGGCCCGGGAATGCGTGGCGTCGTCATCGACTACAGGTACTGGCCGGTGTTGGCGACGGTGTCGATCGAGCGGCCACTCTCGGTGCCCTGCTTGCCCGAGACCAAGGTGCGGATGAACACGATGCGCTCCCCCTTCTTCCCGGAGATGCGGGCCCAGTCGTCGGGGTTGGTGGTATTGGGTAGATCCTCGTTCTCCTTGAACTCGTCCACGCAGGCAGCCAGCACGTGGTGCACCCCGATACCGGCGACCCCGGTATCGATCTGGTCCTTGATCGCCATCTTCTTGGCTCGGTCGACGACGTTCTGGATCATCGCGCCGGAACTGAAGTCCCGGAAGTACAGCACGTCTTTGTCGCCCCCGGCGTAGGTCACCTCGAGGAACTGGTTCTCCTCGACCTCCGCGTACATCCGTTCCACCACGCGTTGGATCATGGCGTCCACGGTCATCTGCCGATTGCCGTCGTGCTCGGCGAGGTCGACCTCGAGCAGTGGCAGGTCGGAGAGCAGGTACTTGCTGAAGATGTCCCGTGCCGCCTCAGCGTCCGGACGCTCGATCTTGATCTTCACGTCCAGTCGACCGGGCCGCAGAATCGCCGGGTCGATCATGTCCTCCCGGTTGGACGCCCCGATGACGATGACGTTCTGTAGCGACTCGACACCGTCGATCTCCGAGAGCAGCTGGGGGACGATGGTGTTCTCCACGTCCGAGGAGACCCCGGAGCCGCGCGTACGAAAGAGCGAGTCCATCTCGTCGAAGAACACGATGACCGGTGTGCCGTCGCTCGCCTTTTCCCTGGCGCGTTGGAACACCAGTCGGATGTGCCGTTCGGTCTCGCCGACGTACTTGTTCAACAGCTCTGGGCCCTTGATGTTGAGGAAGTACGACTTCTGCTCGGTGGCGCCCTTGCGCTCGCCCACCTCCCGGGCCAGCGACGACGCCACTGCCTTGGCGATCAGCGTCTTTCCGCACCCGGGTGGGCCGTAGAGCAGGACACCCTTCGGCGGACGAAGTTGGTGGGCACGGAACAACTCCGCGTGCAGGAACGGGAGCTCGACCGCGTCCCTGATGTCCTCGATCTGGCCTCCGAGCCCACCGATATCGGTGTAGGCGATGTCGGGCACCTCTTCGAGGATGAGTTCTTCGACCTCGCTCTTGGGCACGCGCTCGTAGACCAGGCCGGCACGCGAGTCCAGCAGCAATGAGTCGCCGGCCCGCAGGCGCTCATCCTGCAGTGGCGCCCCGATGCGGACGACGCGCTCGTCGTCAGTCTGCCCGATGACGAGCGCGCGCTCTTCGTCGGCGAGCACCTCCTTGAGCATGACGACCTCGCCCACCTGCTCGAAGGACAGGGCCCGAACGACGTTGAGCGCCTCGTTGAGCAGCACCTCCTGTCCGACGCGCAGTTCGTCACGCTCGACGTCGGGGCTCAGCGCCACACGCATCTTGCGCCCTTGGGTGTACACGTCCACCGTGCCGTCGTCGTGAGCGGTCAAGAACGTCCCGAAACCTGCAGGTGGCTGCGCCAGGCGGTCGATCTCCTCCTTCAGGGAGACGATTCGCTCGCGAGCATCCTGCAGTGTGGTGCGTAGTTGCTCGTTCTGCGCGCGAGCCGAGCCGAGCGCCGCCGTGAGCCTGGCGGTTTCCTCCGCGTTCGCGCCAGCCTGCTCGGCTGGACCCGGCATCGGATCCTGTGGGTAGTCGGTCACGCTGTCCACCTCCCGCGTGGAGTGGGGCTCGCCTCGTCCACAACCTTAGCGCGTGTTGTGCGGGTTACCCGGAAGCCAGGGCCCCTGGACCGGCGTGGCACCACTCTTAGCGGATCAGCGGACCTCGAGGGTGCAGAGTCGGCAGTTCAGGCCTTCGCGTTCGTGATAGGGCCGTTCCTCGGCGCCACGAAGGTGAGCAACTCCCCGTTGCACCAACTGATCCAAGTGCGCCGGGTAGCCGTCCGCCTCCCACACCGACTCATGCACGGTTGCGACGACGACGCCGCCTGGACGGACCACTCGGATCATCTCGTCCAGTGCATCCGGGCCCACATGGCCGCCGGTCAGGGTTCCCACGCAGATCAGGCCGTCGTAGCTCGCGTCGCTGATGTTCAGCGCCTTGGTCAGGTCCGCCGTCTGCAGCGAGCGGTACACACCGAGGGCGGCGGCCTTGTCCAGCATGCCCTGGGAGAGGTCCACTCCGTCGAGCACGACGTCGACCCGGTTTGCCAGTTCCGCGCCCGCCAGACCGGTCCCGCACCCCGCGTCGAGAACGGTCGCGGGTGTGGTCAGGTGCTCTGCCAGCTGTTCGGCTGCCAAGGCGGGTGCGACATAGCCCATGCCGCCGACGGTGTCGGAGTCATAGGTCTCTGCCCACTCGTCGTAGACCTGCTCAGCCTCCTCTGTGCTGGTCAAGCCGTAGACGCGTTGCAGCAATGGGTTGTTGACCTCTGCCATGAACTTCTCCCTTTTCGGTTCTTGCTCGTTCCACTTTCCGGTTCCGACCGGCTTCCTAACCCGGCTACTGCCCGGATTGCCCCGGGGCAGGACGTCGACGACGCCGGGGTGCGGTGACCCCGGGTGCCAGGCGGCGGGCCGTGACGAGGAACCCGGTGTGGCCGACCATCCGGTGATCCGGACGAACAGCCAACCCTTCCACGTGCCAGGAACGAACCAGGCTCTCCCAGGAGCTCGGCTCGGTGAATCCGGTGTGCTCCCGAATGCTCTCCACCACCCTGGACAACTGCGTCACGGTGGCGACGTAGCAGCACAGCACGCCCCCTGGGACCAGCGCCTCACCGACGGCACCAATGCATTCCCACGGCGCCAGCATGTCCAGGACGACCCGATCGACCCGCACCTGCTGCTCGGCGGCTTCGAGGTGCTCCACCAGGTCACCCACGTGCAACGACCAGGTCGGTAAGTCTTCGCCGAGGAACGTCGTGACGTTCTGCCGAGCGACATCGGCGAAGTCGGCGCGACGCTCATATGAGTATACGTGACCGTGCGTGCCGACGGCCCGAAGCAGGGACATGGTCAGTGCGCCGGAGCCGGCACCAGCCTCGATGACCCGGGCCCCGGGGAAGATGTCGGCTTGCGCGACGATCTGGGCGGCGTCCTTCGGGTAGATGACCGTCGCTCCGCGTGGCATGGACAGCACGACGTCGGACAGCAGCGGCCGGAGCACGAGGTAGTCGACCCCTCCGGTGGTGGTGACGACGATGCCCTCGGGTCGGCCGATCAGCGCTTGGTGGTCCAGCGCACCGCGGTGGGTATGGAACTGTTTGCCAGGCACCAGGGTGATGGTGTTCTGGCGCCCCTTCGGGTCCGTCAATTGCACCCGTTCGCCCGCTCGCAAGACACCGGTCGGCTGCTGGCCCGGGGAACCGTCGTCGATAAGAGGCACGAACGGCAAGCGTAGCCAGCGGCTCAGCCGGTGGCGAGGGCGGCGTCGACGTCGGAACGGCGCAACACGCCCAGGACGGCGCCTGCATCGTCGAGCACGAGGTACTCGTTCGCCGGGGTCTCGCGGATCGCGGCGAGCAACTCGTCGCCCTCCAGCGCACGACTCAGCGTCAACCCAGGTTCAATGGGTCGCGCCAGTTCGCCGACGGTGACCCACGCACGTCGGCTGTCCGGCACTGCCGCGGCCGCGTCCTGGCTGACCAGTCCGGTGGGCCGTTCGGCGGAGTCGACGACAAGCAGGGTGCTCGCTCCGGCCTGCGTCGCCTGCCGGCTCGCCTCAGAAAGCGAAAGGCCGTACGGCACGAGATGGGTGGCTCGGGCCAGGCTTCCGGCCCGCAGCTCGGGCAGTCTGGCCCGGATCTGCCCCACGCGCAGAGCCCGGCTCGCTCCGCTCCAGAGCACGACGGCGAGCAGTGCCGCCCAGCCCAGCATGTATATATTCGGGACACCCTGTGCCCAGATGAACGGCACGGCCAGCACGAGAACGGCGAGCACCTGCCCGGCCCGCCCGGCGACAACGGTGCCGCGCTGCTCGTCACCAGTGAGTTTCCAGACCACTGCTCGCAGGACATGTCCGCCATCCAGAGGCAACGCCGGCAGCGCGTTGAAGACACCGACGACGATGTTGGCCACTGCCACCTCGAAGAGCAGGAACCACGCGACGTGGTGGTCGACCAACGGCAAGGCCGTGGCGGCGGCCCCGCCGAGTACCAGCGAGACCAGCGGGCCGGCAGCCGAGACCACGATGTCTCGCCCGGGGGCAGACTCCCCTCGGTCGATCTCGGTGTAGCCGCCGAGGAAGTGCAAGGTGATACCCAACACCGACTGCCCGAGCACGCGGGCAGCTACGGCATGGCTGATCTCGTGCAGAAATACCGACAGGTACAGCAGCACGGCGAATGCGAACGAGACCGCATAAGACCAGGCGCCCAGATCGGACAGGAAGGCGTCGACGACTCGCTCGAAGAGCACGGTCAACACGGCTGCGACGATGAACCAGCTGGCACTGACCCGGACAGGTACGCCGAAAACAGTGCCCAGCGACACGTTGCCGCGCGCCCCTGACCCGTTGCTCATGGTCTCAGGCTACGGCGCCAGCGCGGCCTGTCGGTGGCCTGGCCTACAGTCGGGAACCATGCGCACGGGTCAGGACATGCATGCCGACGCTTCGGCCAGCACGCAGGCAGATCCCGCTGATGCAGATGCGGCTGCTGGTCAACAACCCGAGCGGTCGTTGTCCCCGTCTCGCGCAACTGATTTCATGACCTGTCCGCTGTTGTACCGGTTCCGCGCGATCGATCGGCTACCTGAACCACCGACGGCGGCCGCCGCCCGCGGCACGGTCGTCCACACCGTCCTGGAACGGTTGTTCGACCTGCCCAGCACCGCGCGAACTCCCGAAGGCGCTCGCGCGCTACTCGAGCCGGCGTGGGCCGAGCTGCTCGCGGCCGAACCAGAGGTCGGGGAACTCTTCCACGATGACCCAACTGGTGAGGCACTGCGAGCGTGGCTGGAAAGCGGTGCCGAGCTCCTGGACCGCTACTTCACCCTGGAGGACCCGCAGCGGCTGGAACCGGCCGAACGCGAGATGTACGTGGAGGCGACGCTGACCTCCGGACTGCAGGTGCGCGGTTACGTTGACCGCCTGGACCGCGCGCCGGTCACCGGTGACCTTCGAGTCGTCGACTACAAGACCGGTCGCGCTCCGGGCCCCGATTTCGAACACCGTCCGTTGTTCCAGATGCGGTTCTATGGGCTGGTGCTCTGGCGCATGCACGGTGTCATCCCGCGCCTGCTCCAGTTGGTGTACCTCGGCAATGGTGAGGTGCTGCGGTACGAGCCGGACGAGGATGATCTGCTGGCCACGGAGCGCAAGTTGGCCGCCTTGTGGGCCGCCATCGAACGGGCACAGCGCACCGGCGAGTGGCGTGCCCGGCCGAGCAAGTTGTGCGACTGGTGTGCCTTCCAGTCGTTGTGCCCGGCCTGGGGCGGCACCCCGCCACCGCTACCCGAACAGTCGTAACCGCACTACCGTTCGTCGTGTGAAAGCAATCGAGGCCGTGCGCGGGGATACCGGCGCCGATACGGCGGCACCGGACGTCACCCCTTCGCCCAGTTCGGCTCGTCCGTCGTGGCTGGGCGACGCCGTGTTGGCCGCCCTCATTTTCCTGTTTTCCGTGGCAACGATGATGGCTTTCGCAGGCACGGAGGATGCCTACATCGGTGTCACGTACCGGCAGACCGACGCGCTGGGTGTGCTGATCTGCCTTGCGCTGGCCGTCGCGGTCTTCATTCGCCGCTATTTTCCGCTCCCGGCGGCCGCGGCGATCGCCGTCGTCAGTTTCCTCGTCGGTGAGCTCGGGTACGGGTCCGTCGGCCCCACTGTCGCGATGCTGGTGGTCGTGTATGCCGCGGGTGCCTATGCGTTGTTCGGTCCCGGGTTGCTGGCCATGCTGCTCGTGCTGCTGTCCGCGCTTGCATACTCCTTCACGGCCGGCATGCCCGAGGACCCGCAGTACCAGTCCGGGGTCTACATCTCCCTCGGTTCGTCGGTTCTGGCGGTCGCCGGGGCGTGGGCGGTCGGCCTGGCCATCCGCCGACGGCGGGTGTATACGCGAGAGCTCGAGGCTCGGGCCAATCGGCTGGAGCGCACCCGCGAGGCCGAGGTCCGCGCAGCACTGGCCGAGGAACGTGCCCGGATCGCCCGCGAGTTGCACGACGTCGTTGCTCATCACGTCTCGGTGATGACTGTCCAAGCAGCGGGTGCCCGGCGCAGCCTGCGTCGGGACCCGGAGCAAAGCGAGCAGGCGTTATCGGCGATCGAGACCACCGGCCGCAGTGCCATGACCGATATGCGCCGAATCGTGGGCGTGCTGCGATTATCCGAGATCGCTGGCGAAGAGCCCGCTGAGCGCGCACCACAGCCGGAGGTGGCCGATCTCGAAGAGTTGCGCGACATCATCTCCTCGGCCGGCCTGCCGATCGAGCTGAACGTCAACGGCGAGATCGACCAGTTGCCCACCGGGCTGGCCATCACGGTCTTCCGGATTGTGCAGGAGGCGTTGACCAACATCATGAAGCACGCCGGGCCGAGCACGGCGCGGGTCAGCATCCGGTGCGGCACCCACCAGGTGGTCGTACAGATCGTTGATGACGGCCAAGGCGACGGCCAACGGGACGGCGGGCAGGGGGACGGCGCGCTCGACAAGGCGAATCGGCCGGGACATGGCCTGCTCGGCATGCGCGAGCGTGTCGCACTTTATGGTGGGACACTGCATGTCGGTCCGCGGCCTGGAGGCGGTTTCGAGGTGCGAGCCCGTATCCCTCTCGATCCCTCGGCGGTATGACGTGAGCGATGACCAGATCACGCGGCAACCGATCCGGGTCCTCCTGGTCGATGATCAACCGCTGTTGCGCGCCGGGTTCCGGATGATTCTCGAAGCCGAGTCGGACATCGCGGTGGTCGGCGAGTGCGGCGACGGGCGGACCGCTATCGATCAGAGTCGCGCACTGCTTCCCGACGTCGTGCTCATGGATATCCGCATGCCGCATCTGAACGGCGTCGCCGCGACGGAGGCGATCACCAACTCTGCGCGTGACCACGGGCCTCGTGTGCTGGTGTTGACCACATTCGACTTAGACGAGTACGTCATCGAGGCGCTGCGAGCAGGCGCAAGCGGCTTCCTGCTCAAGGACGTGCCACCGGACGATCTGGTTGATGCGATCCGGAGGGTGGCAAGTGGGGACGCGGTGGTCGCACCGAAGGTGACTCGGCAGTTGCTGGACCTCGTCGCCGACCATCTCCCCAGTGGGCAACCTGCTCCCTCCACCGAGCTGGACGATCTCACCGAACGGGAACGGGAGGTACTGCTGCTGGTCGCCAAGGGGTTGTCGAACGGGGAGATCGCCGCGCACTTAGTGGTGTCGGAGACCACCGTGAAGACGCACGTGGGCAATGTGTTGACCAAGCTCGGCCTTCGTGACCGGGTCCAGGCCGCGGTGTTCGCCTACGACGTCGGCCTGGTGCGTCCGGGGACCAGCTGAAGCGCTGGCAGCTCACCCCGCGCTGATCCGCGCGGACGCCCTAGCCAGTCAGCCGTCGGTCAGGGTGTTGCCGGGTCCGGCGCGGATGGCATAGGTCTCGTCATGTAGGAGGGTGTGGTGTTGTCGGCAGAGGCTGACCAGGTTGGTCAGGTCGGTGGGCCCGCCAGCGCTCCAGTGGATGATGTGGTGGGCGTCGGTCCATTCGTGGGGGCGGTCGCAGCCGGGGTATCGGCATCCGTTGTCCCGGTGGGCTAGGGCGCGGCGCTGGGCGGGGGTGATCAGCCGGGTGCGCCGTCCGACATCGAGTGGTGGGGAGTCGGGGTCGAGCACCACGCGGGTGATGACCGCGTCGCAGAGCAGGCGCTGCAGCGCCGCCTCGGGCAGGATTTCACCGGTGTCCAGGCTGGCCATTGGGCGCAGTGTCCAGGGTCGTGCCGGCAACCCGGGCGGGTTTGTATCCCGACCGGAGTGTTCCTCGCACCGGTCGTGCGAGCCGACATCCGGCGAGGTGGTGGCTGCTCTGGTGGGGGCTTCACCGTCGGTGAGGGCGTTGATGGGCACGGTGATGTGTACATGGGGGGTTGGCCACCGGTGCGGGGCAACCGGGCGCTGTCGAGGTTCTGGCGGGCCAGTTCGACCAGCGCGTCC
>Ga0209487_1003134_pt1 | contig 13104 bp, 11 predicted proteins | sample Poulit2012_FD_187524 | JGI IMG/M metagenome (GOLD analysis project Ga0209487, IMG submission 187524) | Agricultural soil microbial communities from Georgia to study Nitrogen management - Poultry litter 2012 (SPAdes) (version 2) | ecosystem: Environmental > Terrestrial > Soil > Agricultural land... | reverse complement strand
GGGAATGGGCGTCGAGGTCGATCACGCAGTGGCCGTCCCGTCGCCAGATCTCCGCCACCGTCGTCTTGCCCGATCCGATGCCTCCGGTCAGCCCGATCCGCCACGGGGCGTCCTGTGCGTCCATGCGCCGATCCTACGGCCCTGCGGGTCAGAGCGGCCACGAGGGAGTTCAGCGGGGTCGTGGCGCGGTCTATGGTGCTGGCGTGGATCCTCTCGAGCTGCTGATCACCAATGACTTCCTGCGGGTACTGGACCTGCTGGGGGTGTTCATCATGGGGGTCGCCGCCGGGGCCCTGGCCTCGCGGCTGAATTTCGATGCGGTCGGCTTCGCGGTGATCGGGGTCGCGGCCGGGCTGGGCGGCGGTCTGGTCCGAGACCTGATCCTCGGCTACGGCACGCCGGCGGCCTTCGACGGCCCCTGGTACCTGACCTGCGCGCTCGGCGGAGCGGGCTTCTCGTTCCTGATCTCCACCGACGGGTCATGGTGGCGGCGCATCGTGACGGTGCTGGACATCACCGCGATGGGGCTGTGGGCCGCGACCGGCACCGCGAAGTCCTTCGTCCACGGCCTGGACGTGCTGCCGGCCATCCTGCTCGGGATCACCAGCGCCGTGGGCGGCGGCGTCATCCGGGACGTGCTGGTGGGGCGGATCCCGGCGATCTTCGGCGGTGGGCCGCTGTACGCCACCGGTGCGCTGCTCACGGCGGTGCTCACCTGGGCGGTGTTCGCCCTGGGACTGGATGCTCCGTGGGTGCTGCTCGCGGTGGCGGTGGGCTCATTGCTGGCGGGCCTGGCCGCCTGGCGGCGGTGGACCCTGCCGGCCCACCGCGAGTGGCAGGTGACCATGTCGGCGGCCCAGATGAAGGCCATGGTGCGTCGCGTGCGCCGGGACGAGCGCAGCCGGGTGGCCCGGCACACGGGCGCGATCCCGGTGGTCGATGCGAGTGTCGACGATCTGGCCGAGGATGTCCTGGCCTCCGATGCCGGGGCGCAGGAGTACGTGCAGCGGGCGTTCCCGGAGGACCCGGGATCGGCGGCGGCCCCGGACGCCGGCGAGGACCTGGTCGAGGGTGAGGAGCCGGGGCGCTGAGCCTCAGGGGCGCAGCATCTCGATGACCTCCGCGACGTCCGTGGCGGCGAGCTGGCCGGGGGCGGAGGCTCGGCCGGCGGTGGCGAAGGTCGCCGCGGAGGCGAAGGTCTCCCCCGCCACCCGGGTGACCGCCCCGAGCGGGCCCATGCTGAGGGCGATGTGCGGGCCGGCGTTGTCCTCGGCGACGGTCAGGCTCGCCGAGAGCAGGGTGAGCACGTCACGCGGGCCCCGGGGCGTGACCGCGATCTTGGGCAGGTCGGCGCCGGCGCGCCGCTGCGAGCGCAGGATCGCCACCAGCTCCTCCTCGCTCGGGGTCGACTCGAAGTCGTGGTGGGAGACGATCACCTTCACGCCGCTGCGGTCGGCGATCTCGACCACCTGTGCGACCGTCTGCGGGTCGCGGGAGGCCTCGATGTCCACCAGGTCCACCAGCGCCTGCACTCCCGCCCGGCGCGGCGTCATCAGCTCCTCGAGCAGCAGCAGCAGGTTCCGGTCGCTGATCTCACGCTGCCCGCCCTCGGCGGTGGTGCGCAGCGTGACCAGCAGCGCCCGGTCCGGTCCCAGCGCCCCGCGCAGCGCGGGCAGCGTCTCCAGGACCGCGGCGCGGTGGGCTGCGGGATCGGCATGATCGGGCCGGAAGTGGTCCAGACGCCATTCGACGACGCGCGAGGGCGTCTCGCAGGCACGCTGGGCCTGCTCCAGGACCGTCTCGTGGTCGTCCCCGACCAGCGGCACGACGATCTCGGGGCGGGCCCGCCCCAGTTCGATGCCCCGCACGGTGATGGTCACGGGAGGGGTCTCCTCGTTCTGCTCCATGGCTGGCTCACTCCTCTGTGATCGCGGCGTAGGCGGACAGCAGCAGCGCGGGATCGGGACCTTCGAGCCGGGAGGTGCGGCCGATGCGGTCCAGGACCACGAAGCGCAGCAGGCCCGCGCGGGTCTTCTTGTCGCGCTTCATGGCGTCCTCCAGCTTGGGCCACTGCCGGTCCCGGTAGGTCGTGGGCAGGCCCAGGGAGGTCAGGACGTCACGGTGGCGGTCCACCTCGGCCTCGGACAGCTTGCCGGCCAGATGGGACAGCTCAGCCGCGAACATCATGCCGACCGAGACGGCGGCACCGTGGCGCCACAGGTAGCGCTCGTTGCGCTCGATGGCGTGGGCCAGCGTGTGGCCGTAGTTGAGGATCTCCCGCTCCCCGGACTCGCGCAGATCCTCCGAGACCACTCGGGCCTTGACCCGGATGGCGCGTTCGACGATCTCCCGGAACGCGGGGGCGGCGATGTCCTTCGCGGCGGCCGGATCCTCCTCGACGATCTCCAGGATCCGCTGGTCCTCGATGAATCCGGCCTTGACCACCTCGGCCAGGCCCGCGGCCACGTCATTGGCCCCCAGAGCCGTGAGCACGTCGAGGTCGGCGACCACGGCGATCGGCGGGTGGAAAGCACCGACCAGGTTCTTGCCCTCGGGCGTGTTGATGCCGGTCTTCCCGCCGACGGCGGCATCGACCATCGCGGCCACGGTGGTGGGCACCTGCAGCACATCGACGCCGCGCAGCCAGGAGGCGGCGACGAACCCGGCCAGGTCGGTCGCGGCCCCACCGCCCATCCCGATCACCAGGTCGTGGCGGCCGATCTCGGCCTGTCCGCACACGCCCCACAGGAAGCCGGCGACCTGGGCGGTCTTGGCCTCCTCCCCATCGGGCACCTCGGCCAGGAAGGCCTCGCGACCGGCTTCGGAGATCAGCTGCTCGCGCAGCTCTGCGGCGATCTCGCGCAGGCTGGGCTGATGGATGATCACCACGCGTCCCGTCCGCTCGGGGACCAGGGCGGGCACCTGTCCGAGCAGGCCGCGGCCGACGTGGACGTCGTAACCGCCGGTGGGGGTGGCGACGGGGATCACCGTGGTACTCATTCGGTCTCCTTCTCGGGGCCGGACGGCAGGTCGAGCTGCAGGGTCCTGACGATGGTACGGGCCACGTGCGCGGGCCCTCCGTGGCCGGAGTCGATGCGGCATGCCGCCAGATCACGGTAGGTGGGACCGCGCTCCTGGGCCAGCTGCCGCCACCGGGCCATGGGGTCGCTTCCCTCGAGCATGGGCCGGCCCGTCCCGCGGGCCAGGCGCCGGGCGGCGACCGCCTCCTCGATCTCCAGCAGGATCACGGGTCGGCCACGCAGCAGCTCGCCCGCGTCCGGGTGCAGGGGGGCGCCGCCGCCCAGGGCGAGCACGCCGGTGCGCTCGGCCAGGGCCCGTGCCAGCACCGCCGCCTCCAGCTCCCGGAACGCCGGCTCCCCCTCGGCGGCGAAGATCTCGGGGATGGTGCGTCCGTCTGCCTCGACGATCAGCGTGTCGAGGTCAGCGAAGTCGACGCCGAGCTGGGCCGCCAGAGCACGGCCGACGCTGCTCTTGCCTGCCCCCATCGGGCCCATCAGGATCGCCAGGGGGCCTGTCACGGGGCGCGGTCCGGGCGGCGGCCGGTCAGTGCCGACTGCAGAGCTTGGGTCTTCTCCAGGTGGGCGCGGATCTCGGCGACGGAGTCCCCGCCGGTCTTCTCCAGCAGGGCGTCGGCCAGGGTGAGCGCTACGACGGCCTCGGCGATCACCGCGGCCGGGGCGACGGCGCAGGTGTCGGAGCGCTGGTGGTTGGCGGTGGTCTGCTCGCCGGTGGAGACGTCGACGGTGCGCAGGGCGCGCGGAACGGTCGAGATGGGCTTCAGGGCGCCTCGCACGCGGATCACCTGACCGTTGGTGATGCCTCCCTCGATCCCGCCGGCACGGTTGGTCACGCGCGGGAAGGAGGCCGAGTCCCGGCCGTCCTGACCGTCCTGCCCGTCCATGGTGAGGATCTCGTCATGGGCTGCGGAGCCGCGGCGGCCGGCGGTGGCGAAGCCGTCGCCGATCTCCACACCCTTCATGGCCTGGATGGACATGATCGCCTGGGCCAGGCGCCCGTCGAGCCGGCGATCCCACTGGGTGTGCGAGCCCAGTCCCACGGGTGCTCCGTAGGCCAGGACCTCGACCACACCGCCCAGGGTGTCCCCTGCGGACTTGGCGGCGTCGACCTCGGCGACCATCGCGGCGGAGGTCTCCCGGTGGAAGCAGCGCAGCGGATCGGCGTCGAGCCCCTCCACGTCGCCGGGAGCGGGCAGAGCGGCATCGTCGGGGACGCGCACCGAGCCCACCTGCAGAGTGTGGGAGACCAGACGGATGCCGGCGGCCTGCTCCAACAGGGCCGCCGCGACCCGTCCGGCCACGACGCGGGCGGCGGTCTCGCGGGCGCTGGCCCGCTCCAGCACCGGACGGGCCTCGTCGAAGCCGTACTTGAGCATGCCCGAGAGGTCGGCGTGCCCGGGACGCGGGCGGGCCAGGGGCCGGTTGCGGGCGATCTCGCGCTCGTCACCGGTGCCGGCGTCGATCAGCAGGTCCTCGCGCGGGACCGGGTCGGCGCTCATGACCTTCTCCCACTTGGGCCACTCCGAGTTGGCGATCTCGATCGCCAGCGGGGAGCCGAGGGTCAGGCCGTGGCGCAGACCGCCGTGGATGGTCAGCACGTCCTGCTCGAATTTCTGGCGGCTGCCCCGTCCGTGGCCCAGGCGTCTGCGCGCGAGCGCCGCCTTCAGCTCGGCACTGGTCAGCTCGATCCCGGCGGGGACGCCGTCGAGCAGGGAGATCAGGGATGGGCCGTGGGATTCCCCGGCCGTGAGCCAGCGCAGCATGGCAGAGATCCTCTCATGGGTCGCAGCGGCGGCGGCCGGCGGTCCGGGGGTCGGTCCCGGCCGGCGGCCCGGGCCCGTCAGTCCTCGCCGAGCTCGACGGGGATCTCCGGAGTCAGCTCGCCGACCATCGGGACGACGTCCGCGATCCCGTCCCGGACCAGGGTGGGGCGGAAAGGGTAGGTGGAGATGTCCTCGGCACCGGTGGAGCCCGACAGCACCAGGATCGAGCGCATCCCGGCCTCCAGGCCTGATTTCACGTCGGTGTCCATGCGGTCGCCGATCATCACCGAGGTCTCGGAGTGGGCGCCGATGCGGTTCAGGGCGGTGCGCATCATCAGCGGGTTCGGCTTGCCGATGTAGTACGGGGAGATCCCGGTGGCGGCTGTGATCATGGCCGCGACGGCCCCGGTCGCCGGCAGTGGGCCCTCCGCGCTGGGGCCGGTCACGTCCGGGTTGGTGGCGATGAACTTCGCGCCGCCCTTGATCAGGCGGATCGCGCGGGTCAGTGCCTCGAAGGAGTAGGTGCGGGTCTCCCCCAGCACCACGAACTCCACATCGGCGTCGGCCAGGATGAAGCCCTCATCGTGCATGGCGCTGGTCAGCCCCGCCTCGCCGATCACGTAGGCCGCGGCACCGGGCGCCTGCTCGGCCAGGAAGCGCGCGGTCGCCAGTGCGCTGGTCCAGATGGACTCCTCGGGCAGGTCCATCCCGCTGCGGGACAGACGGGCACGGAGGTCGCGGGGGGTGAAGATCGAGTTGTTGGTCAGCACCAGGAAGCGCCGGCCATGGGTCTGCAGGGCCTCGATGAATTCGACGGCGCCGGGCAACGCGGCCTGCTCGTGGACGAGCACGCCGTCCATGTCGGTGAGCCAGGAGTGGACAGGGAGTTCATCGATCGCTGTGGCCATGCCCCCATTCTGCCCCACCGCAGGGCCGCGGGAGGCCGGCCCGTCGGCCGTGTCACCCGCCTCTCGCACGAGGACGGGCGCCACCCGGAGGTGGCGCCCGTCGTCGTGGAGCGGAGTCTGATCAGTCGATCAGCGCCGGATCAGTTGCCGGTGAGCTTGGCGCGCAGCGCGGCCAGGGCCTCATCGGAGGCCAGCGTGCCCTCATCGGTGGAGCTGGACTGGTACGAGGAGGCGGCTGCCGGCTGGCCTGCCGGGCTCGTGGCCTGCGGCTCGGCGGCCGGGGCGTTGGCCGATTCCTCGTCGGCCCGGATCGCCTCGAGCACCTGCGCCTTGTGGGCGGTCCAGCGCTCGTAGGCGGCCGCGTACTGGGCCTCCCACTCCTCGCGCTGGGCCTCGTAGCCCTCGAGCCACTCGTTGGTCTCGGGGTCGAAGCCCTCGGGGTACTTGTACTCGCCGTTCTCGTCGTACTCGGCGGCCATGCCGTACAGGGCCGGATCGAAGGTGGTGTCGTCACCCTCGGGGTCCACGCCCTCGTTGGCCTGCTTGAGCGACAGCGAGATCCGGCGACGCTCGAGATCGATGTCGATGACCTTCACGAAGACGTCCTGGTCGACCGTGACGACCTGCTCGGGCAGATCGACGTGGCGCTGGGCCAGCTCGGAGATGTGCACCAGGCCCTCGATGCCGTCCTCGACGCGCACGAAGGCGCCGAAGGGGACCAGCTTGGTGACCTTGCCCGGGACGACCTCGCCGATGGCGTGGGTGCGGGCGAACAGCTGCCACGGGTCCTCCTGGGTCGCCTTCAGCGACAGGGAGACGCGCTCGCGGTCCATGTCCACGTCGAGCACCTCGACGTTGACCTTCTGACCGACCTCGACGACCTCGGAGGGGTGGTCGATGTGCTTCCAGGACAGCTCGGAGACGTGCACCAGGCCGTCGACACCGCCGAGATCGACGAAGGCGCCGAAGTTGACGATGGAGGACACCGCGCCCTCGCGGACCTGGCCCTTCTGCAGGGTCTGCAGGAAGTCGGAGCGGACCGCGGACTGGGTCTCCTCCAGGTAGGCGCGGCGCGACAGGACCACGTTGTTGCGGTTCTTGTCGAGCTCGATGATCTTCGCCTCGATCTCCTGGCCGACGTAGGGCTGCAGGTCGCGCACGCGGCGCATCTCGACGAGGGAGGCGGGGAGGAAGCCGCGCAGACCGATGTCGACGATCAGGCCGCCCTTGACGACCTCGATGACGCGGCCGCTGACGACGCCCTCGTCTTCCTTGATCTGCTCGATCGTGCCCCAGGCGCGCTCGTACTGGGCGCGCTTCTTGGACAGGATCAGGCGGCCTTCCTTGTCCTCCTTCTGGAGGACCAGGGCCTCGATCTCGTCGCCGACCTCGACGACCTCACCGGGGTCGACGTCGTGCTTGATGGACAGCTCACGCGAGGGGATGACGCCCTCGGTCTTGTAGCCGATGTCCAGGAGGACCTCATCGTGATCGACCTTGACCACGGTGCCCTCGACGATGTCGCCATCGTTGAAGTACTTGATGGTCGCATCGATGGCGGCCATGAGGTCATCGGTGCCACCGATGTCGTTGATGGCGATCTGGGGGGTCGTGGTCTCGGTCATGTAGGTAGGGACTCCGTCGGGACAGGTATGAGTAGGGACTGAGGACGTGCGGCCGGTGTGCGATGACGCCGGCGTCCGGGCACCGACTGCTCGGCGCGCACAGACCTGCAAAAGCCTATCAGCCGGGCCTGCGACACGCGAGGGCCGGCCTCGTGCCCGAGCGGCCCGGGGCTGTGAGCTTGCTCCCCATGTCGTGCCATGTCGTGCCGCGGGCCGTGGGCCGCGGGGGTGGCTCAGTGGGCCGCCTCCAGCCAGTTCGCGCCGACGCCGATCCCGACTTCGAGCGGCACCGACAGCTCGAAGGCCGAGCCCATGCCCTCCGTCACCAGGGCGCGCAGCTGCTCCTCCTCGCCCTCGGCGACGTCCAGCACCAGTTCGTCATGGACCTGCAGCAGCACCCGCGAGGTCAGCCCGCTCTCCCGCAGGGCGGTGTCCACCCGCAGCATCGCCAGCTTGATGATGTCGGCGGCGCTGCCCTGGATGGGGGCGTTGAGCGCCACCCGCTCGGCGTTCTCGCGGCGCTGGCGGTTGTCCGAGGTCAGATCGGGCAGGTACCGGCGCCTGCCCAGGATGGTCTCGGTGTAGCCGGTCGACCGTGCTTTCTCGACGCTCGCGCGCAGGTAGTCGCGCACGCCCCCGAAGCGTTCGAAGTAGCCGTCGCGCAGTGCGGTGGCCTCGGCCTGGGAGACCCGTAGTTGCCGTGCCAGCCCGAAGGCGCTGAGCCCGTAGGCGAGCCCGTAGCTGACGGCCTTGGTCTTCGACCGCATGGCGGGGTCGACCTCGTCGGGCGTCACGTCGAAGACGCGCGACGCCACGAAGTTGTGCAGGTCCTCCCCCGAACGGAAAGCCTCGATCAGCCCCTGGTCCTCGGACAGGTGCGCCATGATGCGCATCTCGATCTGCGAGTAGTCCGCGGTCATCAGACCCGCATAGCCCTCGGTGGCGTGGAAGGCGGAGCGGATCCGGCGCCCTTCCTCGGTTCGGGTGGGGATGTTCTGCAGGTTGGGGTTGTTCGAGGACAGCCGGCCCGTGGCCGCGATGTTCTGGTGGAACGTGGTGTGGATCCGGCCGGTCGGCGAGATGAAGCGCCGCAGCGTGTCGATGATCTGTCGCATCTTGGTCACGTCCCGGTGGGCGAGCAGATCCGTCAGGAAGGGGTGGGCGGTCTTCTCGTGCAGGTCGATCAGCGTCTCGGCGTTGGTGCTGTACCCGGTCTTGGTGCGCCGCCCCTTGGGCAGGCCGAGCCGGTCGTAGAGCACCTCCTGCAGCTGCTTGGGTGAACCGAGGTTGATGGGGTCCCCGTCGATGTGGGAGAAGGCGGACTCGGCGACCTCGGTCTGCCGGCGCTCGTGCTCGCGATCGAGCCCGGCCAGGACCTCGTCGTCGACCGCGATGCCGGTGGCCTCCAGCGTGGCGATCACGCCGGCCAGGGGCAGTTCGAGCTCATCGTGCATCTCAGCGGCGCCGCGCTCGTCGAGCTCGGCCCGCAGGTGGGTCTCCAGGCGGGCCACCGCGTCCGCGGACCGGCCCAGCTGCTCGGCATCGGAGTCCCCCGCGTCCAGGTCCAGTGCCTGCTGAGCGGCGGCGGTCCCGACCTGGAGATCCTCCTGCAGGTGCCGCAGGGCCAGCCCGGCCAGATCGGTGGGGCGCTGATCGGGGCGGCACAGGAACTCGGCGATCGCCAGATCGGTGCGCCAGCCGGCGACGGTCAGCCCGCGCCCGGACAGCTGATGGGTGACCAGCTTGGTGTCATGCGCCGTCTTGGTGATGGCCGGGTCGGCGAGCCAGGTGGCCAGGGCCTCTTCGGCGACATCGTCCAGGGCGCTGAGATCGATCGCGGCGATCTCCGTCTCGGTCGCCAGGGCCAGCGAGTGCACGTCCCCCTGACCGAGCTCCCAGCTGCCGGCGGTTGCGAGCGCGGCGTGCGCGGCGAAGCTGCCCTCGAGCAGGGCCGGCAGCTGTTCGGCGCTGGGGCGCTGCAGCTCGGGCAGCACCCGCTGCGGCTCCAGGGGCTGATCGGGGTCGCCGGCCAGCAGCTCGGCGGGGACGTCACGGCGGATGGTGGGGCCGAAGGCGAGCTCGTCGAACACCGCGTTCAGGGCCACCGCATCGCCGCGTCGCAGTTCGAACTGCTCGGGGTCGGCGGGGAGGTCGAGGTCGAGGACCGCGGCGTTCATACGGCGGTTGCGCTCGACCTCGTCGAGGTGGTCGCGCAGCGACTGCCCGGCCTTGCCCTTGATCTCCTCGGCATGCGCGATGATGCCGGGCAGGTCGCCGTAGAGGGTGATCCACTTCGCGGCGGTCTTCGGGCCCACGCCGGGGACCCCGGGCAGGTTGTCGGCGCTCTCGCCGACCAGGGCGGCCAGATCGGGGTACCGCTCGGGCGCGACCCCGTACTTCTCCTCGACCGCTGCGGGCGTCATGCGGCGCATCTCGGTGACACCCTTGATGGGCTGCAGCAGCGTGACGCGGTCGTCGACCAGCTGGACCGCGTCCCGGTCGCTGGAGACGATCAGGGCGGTCCCGCCCTCGGTGGCGGTGCGGGTGGACAGGGTGGCGATGATGTCGTCGGCCTCGTAGTCCTCCACGGTCAGCCAGGCCACGCCCATCGCATCGAGGACCTGCTTGATCAGGTCGATCTGGCCGACGAATTCGGGCGGGCTCTCGTCCCGGCCGGCCTTGTACTGGTCGTAGATGCGGTCGCGGAAGGTCCCGCCGGGCAGGTCGAAGGCAACCGCCACATGGGTGGGCTGCTCGGAGGCGACCACGTTGATGATCATCCGGGTGAAGCCGTAGACGGCGTTGGTGGCCTGTCCGCGGCCGTCGCTGAAGCCGTCGGCGGGCAGCGCGAAGAACGCCCGGAAGGCCATCGCGTGTCCGTCGATGAGCAGGAACTTCTGATCGCTGGGGTCGCTGGCACTCATGGGGAGAAGTCTCCCACGTCAGCCATCTCGCCGCGCCACCATCGAGGAGCCGGATATGGCACGCTCACCCCATGAGCACGCAGACCCCGCATGACACCGACCCTCGCCCGACCGCTCCTCCCCCGCTGAGCCCCGAGCTGCGCGCCCACTTCGCACCCCTGCTCGAGGGCACCATGGTGGAGCGGTGCCGGATGGAGCTGCTGACGCTCGATGCCACCGGCGGGACCATGACGATGCCGGTGGCCGGGAACACGCAGCCCGCCGGACTGCTGCACGGAGGTGCCACGATCGCCCTCGCCGAGTCGATCGCCTCCTTCGCGGCGATCCTGCGGGCCCGTGAGGTCCATGGGGAGGGTGCCCAGGCGGTGGGCACCTCGGTGTCAGCACTCCATCACCGTTCGGCTCGGTCGGGGCAGGTCACCGCCACCGCTACATCGCGCCATGCGGGCCGTCAGGTGGCCGCCTACCTGGTCGAGGTCCATGATCGGGACGGGGCGCTGCTGAGCACGGTCACGGTCCAGACGCAGCTGCTGCCCCCGCGCTGAGCAGCCCGCGGCTCAGTCCGGGGCTTCGAAGGAGTCGGCTCCGTCGTCCACGATCGCGCCGGCCTCGGTCCAGCTGTAGGTGCGCAGCTGCCCGCTGCGCGGATCCGGTGCGGCATCCAGCTCGAGCGGGCCCATCCGACCCGTGAAGCTGATGGTGGCCCGGTCCCCGGCGACGACGGCGTCGCGCAGGATGGTCACGCACTGCCCGAAGTCCGTGCATTCCTCGGTGCCGGTCAGCACCCCCGGGATGGTGGCGGCGATGTCGGTGCCCTGGACGGACAGGGACTGCTGCGCGGCCAGGGCGGCCAGCATCAGCGCGTCGTAGGCGTGCTGGGAGTAGGCATACCCGGTCGACCGCAGCTGAGGATCGACGTTGAGCATCATGTTCTCGTGCCGGCGCTCGATCTCCGCCCCCGGTTCGAAGCCGGTGGCGCGGACCAGCGCCTCCGGGGCCAGGTCCGCCTCCACGTAGTCAACCGAGGCCGCCGGGCCCAGCCGCACCGGGATCTCGACCGTGGGGCGCTGCCCCTCGTCGAGCGTGGCCTCGTGCAGGGCCGACAGGAGGGGAGCGACCTCGGGGCCGCCGTTGGCCACCAGCAGGGCGGGCGGCGTCTCGAGGATCGTCTCGACCCTGGCCTCGATGTCGTCCAGCTCCCCGAAGGGGTAGAACTCCTCGCTGACCAGCTTCCCGCCGGCCGGGCCGAGCAGCTGCTCCAGCTCGTGGAGGAGGTCATGGCCGTGCGAGGTGTCCTCGGAGAGGAAGGCCACCGTGCCCGGTGCTCCGGTCCGGTCCGAGCCCGTGTCGGACCAGGAGGCTTCGGCGTACATCGCCGCCAGGGTGCGGGTGGTGGGCGACAGGCGCACCAGCATGCCGGAGCTGATCACGTCGGTGGCGCGAACGTTCATGCCCGAGGTGAACAGGTCGATCACGGCGATCCCGGCCTCGACGAAGGCTGGGATCGCGGCGATCAGGGCGTCCTCGTCGATCGATGTGATCACGGCGGTCACGCCCGAGCCGGCCATCTCGTCGATGACACCGCTGAGGTCCTCCCCTGCCTCGGTCATCACATGGCGGTCGAAGAGCTGGACGTCCTGGCCGAACAGGCCGTTGAAACGGTGGTTGACGTCGATGAGGGATTCGCTGATCCCGATCGCGATCGCGTGCTCGAAGGGAGCGGAGCGCCCGTAGGAGGCGCCGATCGACCCCAGCACCAGGGGCTGGTCCGGCTCGCTGAGCGCATCCGCGGTAGGAGCCGTGGTGGTGGTGCGGCGCCGTCCGCGGCGACCCCGCGGCACCCCCTCACCGCAGGCGCTCAGCGCGCCGGCCCCCAGCACCCCCGCTCCGAGCGAGTGCACCAGGCGCCGTCGCGAGATGGACATGCCCCGCCGTTCCCCTCTCCGACGCCCCGAGCTGCGTCCTGCGCTCAGTCCTTGCCCTGGCCGCCCAGCTGATCGATGACCGCGTCGGCGACCTCGCGCATGGTCAGGCGCCGGTCCATCGACGTCTTCTGGATCCAGCGGAAGGCCTCCGGCTCGGACAGATCCATGTTGGTCTGCAGCAGGCCCTTGGCGCGGTCGACGCGCTTGCGGGTCTCGAAGCGCTCGCCCAGGTCGGCGATCTCGGACTCCAGCTGGGTGATCTGCTGGTGGCGCGAGATCGCGATCTCCACGGCAGGCAGCAGATCGGCCGGGGTGAACGGCTTGACCACGTAGGCCATCGCCCCCGCGTCACGAGCGCGCTCGACCAGCTCGGCCTGGGAGAACGCGGTGAGCATGACCACCGGGGCCAGGTGCTCCTCACCGATACGCTCCGCGGCGGAGACCCCGTCGGTCTGGGGCATCTTCACGTCCATCACGACCACGTCGGGACGCAGCTCACGGGCCTTGGCGACGGCGGCTTCGCCGTCTCCGACGGCTGCGAGCACCTCGTACCCGGCCTCCGCGAGGGTCTCGACGATGTCCATGCGGATCAGGCTCTCGTCCTCTGCCACCACCGCGGTGCGGTGGGGCCGATCCTCGGTGGACTCGGTGAGGTCCTGGGGGTCGTCGGTCAGGGCAGTGAGGTCGTGGGGGTCGTCAGGGCGGGGGGAGTTCTCGTCGTTCATCTCAGCCTGTATCTCGGATAGGGGGCCGTGACGATCGAGGGATCGCCCACGATGTCAGGGCCTGTGGTCATCAGCGGTATCCTAGTCCAGCCCCTCGTTCGCGAGGGCCGGCCGGGTTGGCGGAATGGTAGACGCGGCGCACTCAAAATGCGCTGTCCGAGAGGACGTGCGGGTTCGAGTCCCGCACCCGGCACCA
>Ga0209487_1003133_pt1 | contig 13110 bp, 9 predicted proteins | sample Poulit2012_FD_187524 | JGI IMG/M metagenome (GOLD analysis project Ga0209487, IMG submission 187524) | Agricultural soil microbial communities from Georgia to study Nitrogen management - Poultry litter 2012 (SPAdes) (version 2) | ecosystem: Environmental > Terrestrial > Soil > Agricultural land... | reverse complement strand
AGCCTGTATCACTTATTGACTCGATGGTTTCCATCCCTGGGCAATTTTCGCATCGGTGATAAGTCTGCTCTTCATTCGTTAAAATATTATCTGTATCATAATAAATTTGCTGTGTTTTTGTCACTTTATCCTGACCAGCAAATTTTTCTTTCGCAATTTCCTCTCTATTTTTCCAATTATGCATGATGACATCACACATTTGATCAATCGCTTTGGTAATCTTAACATCTTGTTTAAGTTGTTTAGGATCATAATCTGGCTCAAGAACATTTGAATAATCCAAACCAGCCATAGCCAAGATGATTCCAGTATTGATATAAGGCAGAGCACTTTCAATCGAATAACCACCTTCTAAAACAGCGATATCTGGATTCAACATTTCATTCAATCGCGCATAACCTTGTGCTGTAAAATTCATATCTGTTAACGGATCGGAATAGTGATTGTCCTGACCAGCAGAGTTGATTATAAGATCCGGCTGATAATCTTCTAAAATCGGCATTACTACCCGTTCCATAATGGTCAAAAAGCCTTCTTCACCAGTGTTAGGAGGAAGAGGTATATTGATGTTTTTACCATAGGCAGCAGGCCCACCTGCTTCATCAATAAAACCAGTCCCTGGAAACAATGTCCGACCATCTTGATGGAAGGAGATAAACAACGTATCCGGGTCATTCCAATAGAGATCTTGGGTACCATCTCCGTGATGTGCATCTGTATCAACAATTGCGACTCGCAAATCCTTTTGATTCTTTCGAATATGTTCTAAAGCGACAGCTTCGATGTTCGCAATACAAAAGCCACGGTCTCCATAAACCGTTCGAAAAGCATGATGGCCAGGTGGGCGCACCAATGCGAATGACTTATCGACTTTACCTTCTTGCAAGATTTCAAAGGCTTTAATCGTCGCACCGATCGACACTAAATGGGAAGCCGTGACCACCTCTTCCACACTCGGGACAACCAAGTGTGTCCGTTGAATGTCTTTCATCGTGGCCATTTCGTGACGAAAAAATTCAATTCCTTCAATATCTTGTATTCCTTCTTCTGTTAATTGATCTTGTGTGTAAAGTAAACGTTCTTCTCTTTCCGGATGGCTCGGGCTAATCGCCCAATCATAAGCCGGAAAAAAGACTAAACCTAATTTATTTTGAGCTTTCATTTTTGTCACCTCTCAATTGTGTCACGAGTCCTGGTTTTAATTGTGCATGTACGCGAATGTTTTTACTGAAATAATAACCATCCACCATATTAAAAAAAGAGGCATCGATTATTTCAACTTCAGGGTTTATTTCACCCATTTGTCGTCCTTCTTTTGTCAAAATTTCTCTTGCTAATTGCTTAGCTTTTTCAAGATCATAATCACTCGCGATCGATTCATACAAGTCAACTTCTGGGACACTAACAATCCCTTGTTGGGTATCTGCAAGCAAATTAACTTCAAATGTTGGCTTAGCTAATGCAGTCCCAATCGCATTGGCAATCGCATCATGTTCAGGACGTTCTGTTGGTAATGAGAAACGATTGCTTAAATAAGGCTCCAACATTTTTGCTGGACCTCCGATTAATTTTAGGGAAGAGGGGGAGATGATTTCTTCTTCTAAAATTTCCTGAATTGTTTCTACGGGCTGGCTGTTCAAAACGTCTAACCATTGGGTTGTTTCGTCGTAAATTTTATCGATTGCTTGCTTGATAATTATTTCAGCAAGTTTTTCATGTGTGATTTCTATATTTTCGATTTCACTCTGAAAAGTATTCTTTAGATTCTCAAAGCCAGCTCTAACTGTAGCTGAACATTTTTTTTCGCTTAATAAAACGAGCGCGTCTGTTAAAGTTAAAGTGCTTCCCCCGAAAGCTAAAGAACTCCCTCGACGTTCCGGACCAACTTTCAACTCACCATTTTCGATGCGCACATAACTATCTCCACCAATTCCAATCGACTGACTGAAGATTGCTCGCACCAAGGTTTTGTGCTTCGATATTTCAATGCCTTCTCGTTCAAATACAGGCGAACCATTGTAAATGAAAAATATATCCGCCGTGGTCCCACCAATGTCCAATAGAATGTGTGATCCACTTAAATCAAGCAGGCTCCACATGCCCATAAAACTGGCAGCAGGACCTGATAAAATCGTCTCAACTGGTCTTTCTCTAGCCGTTTGATACGTCATTGTTCCACCATCTGCTTTTAAGATAAATAGTGGGGCATCTATTCCACGTTCTCTTAAAGCACGTGTCATGTTATCTGAAAACTTCTTATAAACATCGTAGACAGCACTGTTTAAAACAGCAGTATTCACCCGACGCGGATAATTTAACCGACCTGACAATTTATGTCCTAGAGTGACATGATTAAAAGACCCTTTAAAATAGTCAGCAATTTCTTTTTCATGTACTGGATTCCGCGGTGAAAATTTTGTGACTACAGCTAAATTATCTTCTTTTTTCTCAAGTTGTTTCTTTATTTCCTGTAACTCTGACTGATCTAAAGGATGAACATCCTTCCCACGATGATCGACATAACCTGAGAGAAAATAGGTTTCTTCGTTCAACTCATCAAACGTATAATTAATTCCCGGACCTCTTTGTGTCATTAAAGTAACATCACTCGTATTTCCTTCAACAATCGCATTTGTTGACATAGTAGTCGAGAGATTTACTCTTTCAATTTCAGTAGGATCAACCGTTTCAATTAGTTCATCAATCGCTTTTACTAAAGATTTTGACAAGTTTTCTGAATCAACTAATATTTTTACTTTCCTATGTATTTTATTTTCTCGAATCAGCACTCCATCAACATGTGTGCCACCAACATCAATTCCTAATAGCATCTCGTCACCTCTTGTATTTAGTATATCATATCGGGTTTAACTACATTGAATTTGGGTGAGTCAGGGGTGAATAAATAAATTTTCTTATACTTTTTCAACTAGATTACCCCTTGTACATTTTTCAACATAAAATAATATAAAAGATTGGTAAATGTGTCCAAACGAGTTGCTTTTTGTGTTATTATATATTTACTAGATATATTTGCATATGACCTTTTGATTATCAGTTGATTATATAATTTATAAATACAAAATTGTAAGCGCTTTAATATTCTTTCCAAGTCAATTAAACAAGTATTTATTGTTTGTTATTATAATTATTTAATAACATGAGAGGAGCTAGTTTAAATTGTTCTATGGTGATGTTTTTTGGGCAAAAAAAAACGATATGAATGGAGTATTTAAATGGTTGCCATTAAAGCAACATTTAATTGATACAAATGAGATCATCAAATTACTCTGGGAGCATTGGTTGTCTGATAGACAAAAGCAAATCATCATTACTTCTCTTGATGACAAAAATGAAGAGAGGGCGAAACAGTTAGTCGGATTTTTAGCAAGTATTCATGATTTGGGTAAAGCAACGCCTGCTTTTCAAGCCAAACAAAGTTTTTATAGCTCAATTGATTTAGATTTAGCCTTATTAGATAAGTTAGAAAATGTGGGTTTTAATGGCATTCAACAAATGAAATTGAGAAGTGAAAGAAAGTCACCACATGCCTTAGCAGGTCAAGCCCTCCTAGAAAGTTACGGAGTGGCTCAAGATATAAGTTCGATAATTGGTGCTCATCATGGAAAACCAGAAGATAATCAAGAAAATGTTAAGTATCAGCTGATGTCTTATCCAGCAAATTATTTTCAAAACCAAAATCAACAAGATAAAGTACATAAAAAATGGGCTAATGCTCAAGAGAAAATTTTTCATTGGGCTTTAAACTTGAATGGTTTTAAAAATATTCAAGAATTGCCAAAAGTTAATCAAGTGGGTCAAGTCATACTGAGCGGCTTGCTAATTATGTCTGACTGGATAGCTAGTAATGAGAAGTTTTTTCCGCTAATAAATATGGATGACCATAAAGTACCTGATCAGGAAATTCGAAAACAAACGGGTTGGCTTGCGTGGTTTAATACATATTCTTGGAATCCTGAAGAATTTATCGACGCTACAGAAGCATATGAAAAACGCCTCGATTTTGATGAACCACGAGACATGCAAGCGAAATTTTTTGAAGTGATTCAAAGAACGAAAGAGGTTGGTATCTACATTCTCGAAGCTCCGATGGGCGGGGGAAAAACTGAAGCAGCTTTAATAGGGGTGGAACAACTAGCAGAAAAAACAGGAACAACCGGTATGTATTTTGGACTTCCTACACAAGCAACCTCTGATGGTATTTTTGACCGAATTTTTGACTGGATTAAAGGTCTGTCTGTCAAAGATGGAGAGCGTTCAATTCAATTGATTCATGGAAAATCGGAATTAAATGATAGTTATAAAAACTTACCTCGAGCTACAAATATCGCGGATGATTTAGCGGAAGGAGTGATTGCTAATGAATGGTTCGCAGGTAGGAAAACAGCGGTATTAGATGAATTTGTTGTCGGAACTATTGACCAATTTTTAATGATGTCACTCAAACAAAAACATCTCATGTTAAGACATTTGGGTTTCAGTAAGAAAGTAATAGTAATCGATGAAGTCCATGCTTATGATGCGTACATGAATCAATATTTAGAGCGGGCTCTCCGCTGGATAGGAGCGTACGATATACCAGTCATCATTCTATCAGCTACCTTACCGTCAAAGATAAGAATACAACTGATGAAAGCTTACATGCGTGGGCAAGGCCATAAGTGGAGAGAAGTCGAAAAACCAAAAGATTGGGACACGACGATACAATATCCGCTTATTACTTTTAACGATGGTAATGAAATAAAACAAGAATGTGATATTAAGGTATCTAATAATAAGCAAATATTTATCAAATCAATAAAAGAAAATGATTTGCTTTGTGTTTTGGAAGAAGAGTTAAGTGATGGTGGTATTGCTGGGGTGATCGTCAATACAGTTCGAAAAGCTCAAACACTCGCAGAATCCATAGAACATCATTTTGGTGAAGAGCAAGTAGAAATCTTGCATTCTAGTTTTATCGCGACCGATCGTATAGAGAAAGAAAAACAGTTGCTAAACAATATTGGGAAAGGAGCTGACAGACCAGATAGGAAAATAATTATTGGTACTCAAGTTATTGAGCAATCTCTTGATATCGATTTTGATCTTCTGATTAGTGAATTGGCACCGATGGACTTGTTAATCCAGAGAATCGGTCGCCTTCATCGCCATGATTTAGACTTTAGACCGGTAAAATTGCAACAACCCACTACCTATGTCATGGGTATGGATGAAAAGTTTGACTTTGATTCAGGCTCTAAAGCTGTATATGGTGCCTATCTACTGATACGAACACAAATATTGTTACCGGAAACTATAAACTTACCTGGAGATATCTCAAAACTCGTTCAGGCTACTTATAGCGATGAAGACCTCCAACTACCAGAGTACTTGATATCAGATTATGAAAAGGCAAAATCTAAATATAATAATAAAATTGAGCAGAAGAAATCTAAAGCGAAGGGTTTTCAATTAGATAAACCTGACTTAAGAGGAAGTAAGAATCTTATCGGTTGGTTGGATAGTCAATTCAGAGCAGACTCAGAGCAAAGAAGCGAAGCACAAGTTAGAGATATTGAAGAAACAATCGAGATAATAGCACTTAATAAAAAAGTGAGAGGATATGGTTTTTTCAATTCAGCCGAGGACATTTCACAAAAGATAGATCAGTCAAATATCCAAAAAGAGATTGTCAAACATTCCTTGCGATTACCTCACCCATTGAGTACTGTCTATCGCATCGAAAAGACGATTGATGAATTAGAACTTTTTAATAAAAAACATCTTGGAATATGGCAAACTTCCTCTTGGCTCAAGGGAGAACTGGGGGTTATCTTTGATGAGAATAATGAATTTGTTTTAAATGGATTTCGATTAAAATATAGCCCTAAATATGGATTACGTTATGAAAAGGAGGATCAGAATGAGTAGATTTAATTTATTAAAAGAAAATTGGATCACCGTAATGACGGATTGTAAAGGTACTGTTCGAGAAGTTTCTATGATCGATTTATTTAATAACGCTCATAAGTATGTTGGACTAGCAGGAGAAATGCCGACACAAAACTTTGCGATTTTGCGTGTGTTATTAGCTGTCTTACATACGGTATTTTCACGCTTTGATGCAGAAGGAAACCCCTATCCCTATATCAATTTGAATGAAAAATATAGGCAATTAGAGGAAATAGATGAAGACGATGAAGATGAATATGAAGCTGATTTAATGTCCACTTGGAAAACTTTATGGAAGAGAGGTCAATTCCCCTCAATAGTTGAAGAATATTTATTGAAATGGGAAGAGCGTTTTTATCTTTTTGATGATGAATATCCATTCTATCAGATCAGTAAAAAAGATTTAAAAGAACGTAAAATCAATAAGGCTAACCCAAGTCCAGTCAATCCTAAGAATATCAATCGAACAATATCAGAGAGCAGAAACAAAATCGCATTGTTCTCTCCTAAGTACGCAAACAATAACAATAAAGAAAAAATGACCGAAGCCGAGCTAGCAAGGTGGTTAATATTATTTCAAGGGTATATCGGTTTATCAGACAAAGTAATCTTTGGAAGTGAAAAATATGAAGTACCTAATTCTAAGGGTTGGCTATTTGATATCGGTGGCACTACATTAAAAGGAAACAGTCTATATGAGACCTTACTTCTAAACTTGGCTATGCTTCACCCAGAAGAACGATATATTTTTTATCAACAAAAACCTGCATGGGAATTTACTGGGGGGGAATTAGTTGATAGATTAATGAAACTTCAACCGATAGAAAACTTGGCAGAACTTTATACAAATTGGAGTCGAGCACTATATATCGATCCAGAAACCAATACAGAAAAAGAGTTTACAATAGATATCGTTAAATTACCTGAAATAGAACACCAAAATCAGTTTCTTGAATTAATGACTCTATGGCGATTTAATGAATTTGGTGATAACAAAGACTCCTATACTCCCAGAAGACATCTAATTTCTGAATCCTTTTGGCGTTCTTTTGGCGCCACTTTTATGCCAAGTAAAAATGAAGAACTAAAACGTCCAGGAATCATTGACTGGTTTCATCGAATACAAGGAATATTAGATAATCATAAAATAGTTGTTCAAACGTTCGGTATGGAGCCGGATGGAAACGCGACTTCTTGGGTCCCTATAGATGAGTACTATGATTCCTTGAAAATAAGTGATTATATCTTGATTGATGTACAAGAAGCTGGATGGGTTCCACGGATTACAGATGAAGTTGAAAAAACGAAAGAAATTATTGATAGAACACTAAGAAGTTTTATTCAAGATGTCAAGACCATCAGAAATATTGATAAAAATGACTTTACAAATAAAATATTACAAGAAGCTTACTATGCAGTCGACCCACCCTTTAGAGAATGGCTTGAAAGTCTAGAGGTTCGGGATGATAAAGAGGAAAAGGTTGGATTATGGCGAAAGGAGCTTCAAATCCTCATGATCGAACAGGCGGATAAATTGGTAGAGACATCAGGCCCACGAGATTATCGGGGAATATTCGATAAAGATGGGAAAAATAAAAATATAGCTACTGCTTACAACAGCTTTATCTATTGGTTGAATCATGGTTTGAAAATAAAGTGAGAGGAGGGTTTTAAAAATGGAAAACACAATCTATAAAAATACAAGTAATATTATCTATCAAATTGCGAGCAACTTAGATACTTCTTCATCGAGAACTTATCTCGCCCAACTGCGCCAATCAATTAACCGTGATCTTGCTACTGCTTCAGGAGTTTTCTCACTAATATTTTCTAATATCTCAGAGCAATACTTGGGGAAAGGAGGAAATTTGACAGATAGCGAACGAGCTATTATCACTACATTACAACTTTATGCGTTACATCAACAAGGAAAGCCTATTAGTGTCAACATTACAGTTGACACAAGTGAAGGACTAAGAGGAAGAAACTTGGGTGCTGTGTTAAACACCTTACGAACAGATGAGAATTCAAAGGCTGTTGATCGTCGTTTTAATGCAATGATCACTTCAAGTAACTTTAATGAATTGAAGAACCATCTCCGACATCTAATTAAATTGTTGAAAACAAGAAGTCAAGCAAAATTGAACTATCCAAAATTAGCTGAAGATTTGTTTTATTATCAAAAAGGTTTTGAAAATGAAATACGATTAAAATGGTCACGAAGTTATTACCGAAACTTCAATAACAAAAAAGGAGAAAAAGAAAATGAATAATAATAATGTTTACATTGATGTACACGCAATACAAACCGTTCCCCCTTCGAATATTAACCGAGATGACACCGGAAGTCCGAAAACCGCTCAATATGGAGGAGTTACTCGGTCCCGTGTAAGTTCGCAATCATGGAAAAAAGCAATACGCACATATTTTTTAGAATACGGTGCTCATTCAAATGTTGGAGTGCGTAGTCTAGAAATTCCACGTTATGTGGCGGATAAAATTATAGAAATTGATAATAATATCGACTCTGAAAAAGCCTTAGAAATGGCAAAAGAAATGCTCAAAAAAGCTGGTGTAAAAAGCAATAAAGAAAATAAAACTTCAGCTTTATTTTTCATCGGTTCACAGCAAGCTGAAAATTTAGCGCAAGCAGCTATTGATGGAATCAATAACAAAGCTGAATTACAAAAAATTATGAATGATAATCCAGCAATCGATATCGCTTTATTTGGACGTATGGTAGCGGATGACCCAAAACTTAATGAAGATGCTTCAAGTCAAGTAGCACATGCTATTTCTACGCATGTTGTTCAGACAGAGTTTGATTACTTTACGGCTACCGATGATTATTCATCCGCAAACAACGCGGGGGCTGGAATGATTGGAACAATTGAATATAACTCATCAACTCTATATAGATACGCAAATGTTGCCGTGCATGAGCTTATGCAGCAAATCGAGAGTCCAGAAGCAACGGTGTCGGCTTTGAAACTTTTTATTGAAGCTTTCATAAAGTCAATGCCTACTGGAAAATCAAATACTTTTGCTAATCAGACACTTCCACAAGCTTTACTATTGACGGTGCGTCCTGATCGACCCGTAAATTTAGTGAGTGCTTTTGAAAAACCTGTTCAATCGAAGAAAGGCTATGTAGATGAATCAATTAAGAAGTTAGCGAAGGAATTCTCGGAAGTGAGTAAGTGGATAGACGATCCTTACTTCACTTTGACCGTCAATGTTCAAGATATTGGTGAAGAACAAGTAACTCTTCCTCGTTTACTCAAAAGATTTGAAGAACAACTCATCAATATTCTAGTTAAAATGTAAGGGGGGATATTATTGAAAACCATCTTATTAAAATTCGCAGGACCACTTCAATCTTGGGGCACAGATTCTAAATTTGAGACTCGTCATACCGATCGTTTTCCATCAAAAAGTGGGGTGATTGGGATTCTATCAGCGGCTTTTGGCTTTAAAAGAGATGATGATGCAAACATCCAAAAATTCAATCAACTAGACTACGCTGTTCGTATTGATCAAGAGGGTGAATTGTTAAAAGATTACCACATTGCCCAAAAACACAATAAAAAAGGAGCTTTTGATCGGTCATACGTGACGAACCGTTATTACCTACAAGATGCTGTCTTCACTGTAGCACTCGGACATGAAGATGAAGAATGGATGGCTTCCATTGAAAAGGCATTAAGATATCCTTATTTCCAACCATTTTTAGGCCGTCGTTCAAATCCATTAACTGCTGACTTCTTCATAGCAAATAACGATAGTGATGTTATGACCAATATTGAGAATTTAAAATGGCAAGCATCTCCGTGGTATAAAAGAAAGTACAAAGTTGATAAACTAACTATATATGCAGATGCTAATTTGATTGAACATGGATCTATTTCAATGGTTAGAGACCGCGTGCTTTCATTCTCACAGAGAGAACGAAAGCATGGATTCAGACCAATCAGACGAAAGTGTGTTCCAGTAATTGATGATATTGCTGTAGAAGATCACAATGCTTTTGATAGCTTTTAAAAGGAGGTATCTGTTTCCATGTATCTATCACGTGTGAAAATTGATATAGAAAACAGGAAAAAAATGAAAAAATTGAATCATCTAGGTGCCTATCATCATTGGGTTGAGCAGTGTTTTCCATTGGAAATGAAACGAGGAGAGCGTACCCGTAAATTATGGAGGATAGATCTATTAGAAGGAAATCAATATTTACTTGTAGTAAGTGAGAAAAAACCTGATTTGGAACAATTGGAAACTTACGGAATTTATAATAGTGCAGAAAGTAAAGACTACGATTTATTAATGGATAGATTAGCAGAAGGAGATCGTTTGAGATTTCGGGTAAAATTGAATCCAATTAAATCATTAAGCAGCGGTAAAAGATCCGGTAAAAGAGGACGGATAATTCCGTTAGTAACAGATGGGCAACAAAGAGATTTTTTAATCGAACGATCCGAAATAAATGGATTTAATTTAAAAAATAATGAGTTTGCTATTGTGAATAAAGGGTTCGAAACACTAAAAAGAAAAGGCAAAGAATTAAAAGTTGTATCTACGACCTATGAAGGAATACTAGAGGTAATCGACTTAAAAAAATTTAAAAGAACACTTATTACTGGTCTTGGTAAAAAAAGAGCTTATGGCTTTGGTTTATTAACAGTTATACCGAGGTGATGAAGTGAGCAAACCAAGTCAGAAAAAGACGCAATTGATTGAGTTACCAAGAATTAGCGATCGTATAAGTTTTATCTATGTTGAGCGAGCAAATATTAATAGACAAGACGGTGCTATTACTGTTACTGACAACAGAGGGATTGTTCGGATTCCAGCTGCAATGATCAGCGTTTTAATGTTAGGTCCTGGAACAGAAATTACTCATCGTGCTATGGAGTTAATTGGTGATACTGGTACTAGTATTCTGTGGGTAGGAGAGCGTGGTGTCCGTCTTTATGCACATGGCCGTGCACTTTCTAAGTCTAGTCGATTGCTCGAAAAACAAGCTAACTTAATTTCAAATCAGAGAAGTCGGCTTGCAGTCGCCAGGAAAATGTATCAACTTAGATTCCCGAAAGAGGATGTTTCAAAACTTACGATGCAACAGTTACGAGGTCGTGAAGGTTCGAGAGTGCGTAGAACATATCGAGAATATGCTAAAAAGTTTGAGATTGAATGGGCTGGAAGAAAATATGATGCAACTGATTTTGAAAGTGGCACTCCTATCAACCAAGCATTATCGTCTGCAAATGTTTCTTTGTATGGACTCATGTACAGTGTAATCACCGCTTTAGGATTAACGCCCGGTCTTGGATTTATCCATGTCAATCATGAATTGTCTCTTGTATATGATATAGCAGATTTATACAAGTCACAAACTAGTATTCCTATCGCTTTTGAAGTTGCTTCAGAAACTGATACTGAAGATGATATCGGTCAAATCACTCGCCTTAGAATGCGGGATGCCTTTCAAAACGGAAAAATTATCAAAAAAGCGGTACAAGATATTCAATATTTGCTAAATGTAAGTGAAGATGAACAAGTAGAAGCTGATTTAGTAAATTTATGGGATGACAAAGAAGGTTCCGTCAAATACGGTATAAATTATAGTGAATTTAAATTAGATAATTAAGATGGTGATTATAATGGTTATGACAGTCGTTACCCTTTCAAAGGTACCGTATTCTTTAAGAGGAGATCTATCAAAATGGATGCAAGAAATTGCTACGGGAGTTTATGTTGGAAATTTCAACACTCGCATTAGAGAAGAATTGTGGAAAAGAATCAAGCAAGGTGTGAGAACAGGAGAAGCGACAATGACCTATGCGAATCGAAATGAATTAGGTTATCAATTTGAAACTTATCGAACACAGCGAAAAAATATCTCTTATGATGGAGTTCCTTTAGTGATGATTCCAAAAAATGAAGAAGAAAGTAGAAATCAGTTAGAAAAAGGATTTAGCAAAGCTGCAAATTTCCGTAAGGCTAAAAAATTCGCTTCTAAAAAACAAGTTCATTTTCCAATAAATTATGTAGTTATCGATATTGAAACAGATGGTTTGAATAGTAAAGAGAATCATATGATCGAAATTGCTGCTATTAAGATTTCAAATGGGGAGGAGGAGAAATTTCAAAAGTTTCTTAAGTATGACTATGATTTACCAAAAGAAATTACTGATCTTACAGGCATTACTAAAGAAATGTTAATAGAGGGAGGAGAAGATATTAAAAAAGTTCTGAAAGGATTTGTCGACTTTATTGGAAACTTCCCTTTAGTTGGTTATAATTTAAATTTCGATGTAGAATTTATTAATAGTTATCTTGATAAATATAAAATGCATTCTCTAACCAACAAAAAAATTGATATTTTACCGCTAATAAAAAAAGAAAATATGTTTTTATCTTCTTATAAACTGGAGAATGTCTTACCAGTTTATGATGTTCATGAAAATGTAAATCATAGAGCGATGGAGGATGCTTACTTGATATATAAGTTATCAACTAAAGTGAATGAATTTTTCAAAATTTTAAAACGTGAAGGTTGAGGTATCAGGGATCCTTAAGTGTCTTTCCCGCATACGCGGGGGTGATCCCATGCCCGTCAAAATTAATCTGATTGGCTTGGAGTCTTTCCCGCATACGCGGGGGTGATCCCACAACCCACAACCCAACAGATTACGTTAAAAAGTCTTTCCCGCATACGCGGGGGTGATCCCGTAACCGAATCATCATACCCGATGAAGATAATGTCTTTCCCGCATACGCGGGGGTGATCCCGAATTAAGTCATTGGAGGAAAAAATAGCATGAGTCTTTCCCGCATACGCGGGGGTGATCCCGCTACACCTAAGCAAAAACAGAGAGGACCCGCGTCTTTCCCGCATACGCGGGGGTGATCCCAAATGCACATGGTTTCAAAATTAGGAAAAAGAGTCTTTCCCGCATACGCGGGGGTGATCCCAATTTCTAAATCGAGAGCCATTATCTTTTGATGTCTTTCCCGCATACGCGGGGGTGATCCCTCTAAGATTAGTAGAAAGTGATGACGTGTTGTGTCTTTCCCGCATACGCGGGGGTGATCCCGACCAAGAGGTTGAAGTAGAATTAACTAAAATGTCTTTCCCGCATACGCGGGGGTGATCCT
>Ga0209487_1003131_pt1 | contig 13114 bp, 13 predicted proteins | sample Poulit2012_FD_187524 | JGI IMG/M metagenome (GOLD analysis project Ga0209487, IMG submission 187524) | Agricultural soil microbial communities from Georgia to study Nitrogen management - Poultry litter 2012 (SPAdes) (version 2) | ecosystem: Environmental > Terrestrial > Soil > Agricultural land... | reverse complement strand
CCAACCGGCCTGCCCAGTTTCTGGGCCGGGCGCTTTCGACCAGCGCACAGCTAAGCTGGGCGAACTCCTCGCGCTGCAGCGTTGACCGCATGCGCAACAATTCCAGCCGCACCGCCCGCTCTAGCTTAATATCTGCTGCTGTTTTCATTTATTCCTCGTTGTAATGTCAACACCATCATTAGGCGCCTGTGCGTCTGCAGGGGAGGCCGACGGCTCATCCTTGTCATAGAGTTGTTGCACGAGCTGCAAATCCTTGCGCAGCTCTTCAAGCGTTGCCTGAAACGGGAGCGGCCCATAGAACAGGCGCCGGATGAGTTTACGGGCAAAATAAATTCCCAGCCCTGCGTAAACCAGGATTACCACAGCAAACGCCCAGTAACGCCACTGCGTGGGCCAAAAGAGCAAAATCACCAGCAAGGTCAGGACAATGAAGGCCAGGGCGGCAAAGAACATGGCTCCGCCCACCCAGACCAGCATCTTCATGAGTTCGTTTTTTTCCTCACTTGCTTCAAGGGCAAAAAGTTCGACCCGGGTGACCATGATGGACAGCAGGGTGCTCGCCCATGCGCCTACTTTTTGTCGCAGCGACATAATTACCTTTTAGTATTACACAGTAAAAAAAGGCTCTGACAGAATCGCAGAGCCTTGGGTCATGGGCCGATTAACGACGGCTTAGGAGCACCCCCAGCAACAGACCAATGGCACCTGCCAGACCGATGGCCTGCCAGGGCTTATCGTGGACGTAATCATCCGTAGCCCGGATAGCTTGCCGGCCACGGCGTGCAAGCGTCTCCTGCGTATCCAGCAAAGCCTCACGTGACTGTTGCAGACGGCGCATGGCCTTTTCTCGAATTTCGTTCGCCTTGGCGCCTGTACTGTCAGCCGCCTCCTTTAGAAGCTTTTCGGCCTCATCCAGGTTCTTTTTGACATCCTTGATGAACTCCTCTTCGAACTTGCGAATATTGTCCTTATCTACCATAGTATGGCTCCTAAATAGTGGTAATAATCAGGCGGAACACAAAAGCATAGTCACTATGCTAACTTATTTTCCCTGCCTGAACCGTTTTTTTACCCTGTATTTGGCAAAAAATTGTGAAGCAATTAACAGAATAAAACAATACTGCCGCTTTACTCCACCCCTTTTTGACGCGTCCCAAAAATCCGATCTCCTGCATCCCCGAGTCCGGGCACAATGTAATTATTTGCATCCAGATGGCTATCGATGGATGCGGTATAAATATCTACATCCGGGTGTTTTGCCTGCACTTTTTCTATGCCCTCAGGCGCCGCTACCAACACCAGGGCACGAATGGTTTTACAACCCGCAGCCTTGAGCAGGTCAATGGTTGCCACCATGGAGCCGCCCGTGGCCAGCATCGGGTCGATAATCAAGGCCCAGCGCTGATCCAACTCGCCCACCAGACGCTCCAGATAGGTATGCGCCTCAAAGGTCTCTTCGTTGCGAGCAATACCAATGACAGACACCTTGGCCCCGGGAATCAGACTCAGGACCCCGTCCAGCATGCCAATCCCGGCACGCAAAATCGGTACCACGGTCACCTTTTTGCCGGCCAGCTTCTCAACCGCCACCTCACCACACCAACCCGTGACTTCAGTGGCCATCAAGGGCAAATCCTGGGTCGCCTCATAGGTCAGCAAGGCGGCAACCTCCTGCGACATTTCACGAAAATTCTTTGTACTCAAGTCTGCCTTGCGCATCAATCCCAACTTGTGACGAATCAACGGGTGTCGTATTTCATGTACTGCCATCTTATTCCCCCCGCGCACCCCTGGGCGCGTAAATAAATAATAATCCAAACAAAATCATTGCTCTGCCAACCATTCTATTAAGGCGTCATTAAAAGGCCGGATGGCTGCAGATTGCGCATGATTGACGATGGACACCAGCGCATAGCGCCGTCCGCTTTGGCCCAGCACATAGCCGGCAAGGGCTCGTGCATCTCGCAAAGTGCCCGTCTTGAGATGAGCCTGCCCACGCACGCCGTCATCACGCATCCGGCGACGTACCGTACCATCCACCCCGGATATCGCCATCGATGACATGAACTCCGGCATGAGATTGGAGCGCCAGGCGGACTGTAACATACCCGCCAAACCAGCAGCGGTCACCGCCGCAGTACGGGACAAACCTGAACCATTATCGATTTCCCAGCCCGTTGTATTAATCCCCTCATTATTCAATAACCGGATGGCCATGGAGGCCCCATGCTGATTTTGCGCCCCCTTGCTAACGGCCAGGGTGCCCAGGCTCAGTAACAAATGGTTGGCCATGAGATTATTGCTTTGCTTATTGACCAGGCGAATCACATCACCCAAAGGCACAGAGTCATGCCAAACAATCAAATCCGCATGCGCCGGTAACTGGCCGGCACGAAAACCGCGTGCCAAAGTGCCTCCAAGCTCACGCCAAAGCATGCGAAACACGGCTTCAAAAAATTCTGGCTGTTTGAGGGCCAGCCGATAGAGAGAAAACTCCCCACAAGAACCCGCAGCCTGCCCGCTGGCCACCAGGGTTAAACCGCCCCCGGAAGGCTGTACCTGAGTTTGCACGGCTGGCACCCCCGGACACTGCTGATTAGACCATTTAAGTTGATTATCAATACGCACGCCAGGTAAGGGCGGGTCAATAAAGGCGATCCATTGCTTATTTTTTTTATCGGGCTGAAACACCAGCCGTGCAGCACCCAAGCCAACAACCATGGCATCCGGACTGGCGTTATAGGGACGATCCCCCGCACCATCAAATGCATAAGTATCCACACTGACCGACCCAAATACTGAGCGGTCAATCACCACCTCCGATAAGTTCTTGACCCCTCGCAAACGCAGATTGCGCAACAGGGACCAAAGATCCTCAATAGAAAACACCGGGTCCCCCGCAGCCTTGATATACAATGGGCCCTTCAGGCTACCCTGGGCATCGACGCTAAAATTCTCGGCATATAAACCAGTACGCCAGCGATATTCGGGCCCGAGCCCGAGCAAGGCCGCCCAGGTCGTAACCAGCTTCATTACCGAGGCCGGGTTACGCGGGGTGTTGGGGTTGATTGAAATCAGCTCCGGCCCGTCCAGCTCCTGGACCACCAGGGACAGGGCAGACTCCGGCAGACCGGTTTTTTGCCAGGCGGTTTGCAAGCTGGCCGGCAGTGACTGCGCCCAGACTGCAGCACTACCCCACCATAACCCCAGAAAAAGCATAACGCCCAAAAAGCGCTGTGCTGTTACGACAGAGGCACTATCAGATGCACGCATTTTTTATCCTTTGGTTTGAATGCCTGTATGATGGCGTCTTGGGCTTTTTGCCCCCCGTTGATTTTACCGATACTGACTTGAAAATTTAAGCGCCTGAGAGGCGATTGCATTATCATGAACAACCCCCCGCGCGATTACCTGCGTCAAGACTTCGATTATTTCCTACCCCCAGAACTCATTGCGCAAAGCCCTGCCGCCCAACGTCGAGACAGCCGCCTATTATATGCAGATCCAGAACATAGCCTGCAGGATTTGCAATTTCAGGATTTTCCCGCTTTGCTGCGTCCCGGTGATCTGCTGGTGTTTAATAATACACGGGTTATCAAGGCACGCTTATTCGGGAAAAAACCAACGGGCGGTCAGGTTGAGCTGCTCATCGAGCGCCTGACAGCGCCCCGGCAGGCGCTCGCCCATCTACGTGCCAGCAACCCGCCCAAACCCGGTCAAAGCATTCTCTTTGGCCCAACACAGCAGGCGCAGCTACTCGAAAGAACCGGGCAGGGTCTGGTACGGCTGGAATTCAATACCGATATCGCGGCCCTGCTTGCAGAACGCGGACAACTGCCCTTGCCCCCTTATATCACTCATCAGCCCACTGCAGTCGATGAGCAACGCTATCAAACAGTGTACGCTCAACACGCCGGAGCGGTAGCCGCACCAACCGCCGGCCTGCATTTTGATGAGGACATGCTCACCCTGCTTGCTGATCGGGGCATCAAACAAGCTTTTGTCACTTTGCATGTCGGGGCGGGTACCTTCCAGCCGGTGCGTACCGAACGCATCGCCGATCACCGTATGCATGCCGAGCGGTTTTTTGTCCCTGCTGCTACCATAACAGCTGTACAACGCACACGTGAGCTCGGTGGCCGGGTCATCGCGGTCGGCACCACCTCGGTGCGGGCCCTCGAATCGGCCGCTCAAATGCGGGCGGATTCAACACCACAGGATACCCCCAGCGACCTGCAGGGTGAGAGCCGCTTATTCATCACCCCGGGCTTTGAGTTTCAGTGGACTGATGCACTGTTGACCAATTTTCATCTGCCCCAGTCCACCCTCATGATGCTGGTTTCCGCCCTGGCCGGCAAAGATCGAATCATGGCCGCCTATGAGCATGCTGTGACACAACGTTATCGTTTTTTCAGTTATGGGGACGCGATGTTTATCGAGCGCCCCCAATCATCACCTATCTGACAGTTCATACAATGAATGGTTTATCTTTTACCTTGAAGACAACCGATGGTGCCGCCCGACGCGGAGAGCTAACCCTCAATCACGGCACTGTGCAAACCCCCATTTTTATGCCTGTAGGTACCTATGGTACGGTCAAGGCTATGCTGCCCGATGAGCTCGAAGCGCTTGGGGCGCAAATCGTTTTGGGCAATACCTTTCATCTTTGGCTCCGCCCGGGCACCACGGTGATCAACGCCCACGAGGGTCTACATCGTTTCATGGGCTGGCAAAAGCCTATCCTGACCGATTCCGGAGGCTTTCAGGTCTTTAGCCTGCAAGGCATGCGCAAAATCACCGAGGAAGGAGTGCATTTTGCCTCCCCCATTGATGGCGCCCGCCTTTTTCTCACCCCAGAAAAATCCATGGAAATTCAGCGCGCTCTGAATTCGGATATTGTGATGGTCTTTGATGAATGTACCCCCTATCGCGTGGACGATCGACTGATTAGTCACGATGAGGCCGCACAATCCATGCGCATGTCCATGCGCTGGGCCAAACGCTCGCGCCAAACCTTTCAGGCCATTGAAAACCCCAATGCCTTATTTGGCATCGTCCAGGGGGGCATGTATGAGGATTTACGCACCGAGTCTGTAGAAAGATTGGTTGACATTGGCTTTGAAGGTTATGCCATCGGCGGATTGAGCGTTGGGGAGCCCAAAGAAGACATGCTGCGCATCCTGGCTCATACCACCCCGCAGCTACCCACACAGGCACCACGATACCTGATGGGCGTTGGCACACCCGAGGATCTGGTCGATGGTGTGCACCACGGAATTGACATGTTTGACTGCGTGCTGCCCACCCGCAATGCCCGCAATGGCTGGATCTTTACCCGCTATGGGGATATCAAGATTCGCAATGCCAGTTACAGAAACGATTTACGCCCCCTCGATGAGGACTGTACATGCTATACTTGCAGCCATTTTAGTCGCGCCTATTTACATCACTTGCAGCGTGCAAGGGAAATCAGCGGGGCTCGACTTAATACAATTCACAACTTGCATTATTATTTATCTTTGATGGAGGAAATGCGCCAGGCCATAGAGCAACAGGACTTTAGTCGGTGGCGCCGGCAGTTTACGGCACAACGTGCACGCGGCACAGACTGATTTGAGCCCTGGACAAGGCATCATTTTTCTTCCATAACGGCTACAATAAACCATTTATTTGCCGTAACCCATACACACATTAGGAGCTCGCACATGTCCATCGCAGACATTCTGCAAATCATTCCCGCACAGGCAGAGGCTGGCAACCCCATCGTTAGCCTGTTACCGCTTATTTTGATGTTCGTGATCCTCTACTTTTTGATGATTCGTCCCCAGATGAAACGTCAAAAAGAGCATCGCAACCTGGTGGCCAACCTGGCCAAGGGCGATGAGGTAGTCACCAACGGCGGCCTGCTCGGCAAAATCACCAAGGTGCAGGACAATTACGTAACACTGCAAATCTCTCGCCAGGATGAGAGCCCGGTAGAGATCGTCTTGCAGCGCCAATCAGTCGCTTCAGTTCTGCCCAAAGGCACCATCAAATCCTTATAATCCATGCACGGGCCATCCTGTTGACAAGCAGGATGGCCGGCCGTTGCCCGCTTTGAAGATCACATGAACCGCTACCCTCTCTGGAAAAACCTTATTGTCTTGTTTGCCCTGCTTATCGGGCTTGTCTATACCCTGCCCAATTTGTTCGGGGAATCCCCGGCCGTCCAAATTGCAGGGGCCAAATCGGTGGTCAAAGTAGATATGGATACCCTCCAGCGGGTGGAAACCTTGCTCGCAGAGGAGCATATCCCCACCACAGGCGCCTATTTTGAGCAAAATGGGCCAGTGGGCACGGTACGGTTCCGTTTCGAAACCACAGACATACAGATACAGGCCAAGGATCTGATCGAGCAAACCCTCAATCCCAATCCCGAGGACCCCGATTATACGGTTGCGCTCAACCTCATGTCCGCATCACCCAACTGGTTGACCCGCCTTGGCGCCTTGCCCATGCACTTGGGTCTGGATTTGCGCGGCGGGGTACACTTCCTGCTGGCTGTGGATATGGACGGTGCGCTCAATACCCGTTATGACTCGCTGGCCGCGGACATGCGCACCCAATTGCGGGATGCCAAAATCAACTATCAGCAGGTCGAGCGCGAGCACCATAGTGTCCTATTGCGTTTTGATAATGTGGCCGACCGGGATGAGGCCCAGACCCTGATCCGGCGCAATGACCGTGAGCTGGAGCTGTTGCCGGACCCCAGCAGACCGGAGTTGCTGGTGCGACTCTCCGAGATTGCCATCAACGAGGCAAAAACCAATGCGCTTCGCCAAAACATCAGCACCTTGCACAACCGTATTAATGAGCTGGGCGTTGCCGAGCCTATCATTCAACAGCAGGGCAATGACCGTATCGTCGTACAGCTGCCCGGTGTGCAGGATGTTGCCAAGGCCAAGGAAATCCTCGGCCGCACAGCCACATTGGAAATCCGCATGGTTGACGACTCGCCGACTGCCCTGTCGGCCCTTTCCTCCGGCCGAGTGCCTTTTGGGCTCGAGCGCTATACCGATCGCGAGGGGCATGAGCTATTGCTCCGCCGCCAGGTCGTTCTGACCGGGGAGAACCTGCAGGACGCCCAACCGGGTCGCGACCCCCAAACCCAACTGCCCACCGTCAACCTGACCCTGGATCAAAAAGGAGCCCGCATCTTTCGTGATGTGACGCGTAACAACATCAACAAGCGCATGGCCATTGTGCTGTTTGAGCAGGGCAAGGGCGAGGTCGTCACTGCTCCGGTCATCCGCAGTGAAATCCCCAGCGGGCAGGTCCAAATCTCTGGCAATATGGATGCCATTGAGGCTGCCGACATCGCTTTGCTCCTGCGTGCCGGTTCGCTGGCGGCGCCCATGGAGATCATCGAAGAGCGCACCATCGGGCCCAGTCTCGGGGCAGCCAATATCGAGCAGGGCTTTAACTCCACGCTGTACGGCTTTATCACCCTGGCCATCTTTATCATGGTCTATTACAGCCTGTTTGGCGTATTTTCCACCCTGGGCCTGACCTTTAATATTTTGCTACTACTGGCGGTACTTTCCATGCTCCAGGCCACGCTCACTTTGCCAGGCATTGCGGCTCTGGCCCTGACGTTGGGAATGGCCATTGATGCCAACGTATTGATTAATGAACGCATCCGTGAGGAGCTACGTCATGGCCATAATCCGCAACAGGCCATCCATATAGGCTTTGAACGTGCCTGGGCGACCATCTTTGACTCCAACCTGACCAGCCTGATTGTCGGCGTTGTCTTGCTGGCCTTTGGCTCCGGACCGGTACGTGGCTTTGCGGTGGTGCACTGTATCGGCATTTTGACCTCGATGTTCTCATCAGTAGTGGGCGTGCGTGCCCTGGTCAATCTGTGGTATGGCCGCCGACGCCGTTTACAAGAGATTTCCATCGGCCAAGTCTGGAAGCCTGAAAACGTAAAATAGGAAAGCAATCATGGAGTTTTTCCGCATTACCCGTACCATCCCTTTCATGCGGCATGTCAAGCTACTCAATGTAATCAGCTTGACAGCATTTTTCCTGGCCATCTTTTTTATTGTCACCCGCGGCTTTAACCTGTCCATCGAATTTACCGGTGGTACAGTCATGGAGCTGCAATACCCCCAAGCGGCCCAGGTAGAGGAAATCCGCGATACCCTGGGCGAAATTGGCTACACCGACTTTCAGGTGCAAAACTTTGGCTCCTCGCGCGATGTGATGATTCGCCTGCCCTCCAGTGAGAGCTCAGACACCACAGCACAAAGTAATGAGGTGATGAGCGCCCTAAGCGCCAAAACCCCGGATGTGCAATTACAGCGTGTGGAGTTTGTCGGCCCGCAGGTGGGCGAGGAACTGGTCCAAAGCGGCCTGCTGGCATTACTTTTTGTTGTCATGGGCATCATGGTATATCTGGCCTTTCGCTTTGAGTGGAAGCTGGCCGTGGCTTGTGCCGTAGCCAACATACACGACGTAGTGATCATCCTGGGCTTTTTTGCGCTCTTTCAATGGGAGTTCACCCTGGCCGTACTGGCCGGCGTTCTGGCGGTGCTGGGTTATTCAGTCAACGAGTCCGTTGTTATCATGGACCGTATTCGGGAAAACTTCCGCATCCAGCGCCGCATGCCTGTTGTGGAAACCGTCGATTTATCCATCACCCAAAACATCTCGCGCACCATCATTACCCATGGTTCGACCCAAATCATGGTCCTTTCCATGTTTTTCTTTGGCGGCCCGACCCTCAAGTATTTTTCGCTCGCGCTGACCATCGGAATCTGGTTTGGAATTTACTCCTCGGTCTTTGTGGCCTCGGGCGTAGCTCTGATGCTGGGCCTCAAACGCGAGGATCTTTTAAAGAAAGTCATCTCCAAAGATGATGATCCGAGTACAATAGAGGCAGAGGAAGGGCTCTAACCGCCTGTTTCCTCTCGTTAGCACAAGCAGTTTTTTTAATCAACCAACATGCCCCCGGGATATACACCCGTCACGGCAGCAACACAATGAAACGCACAGAATCTCTTACCCCCCTGGAAACCGCCGCCCATCCAAAGTCTCAGGCGGCACCACGCAAACTATTCATTCGCACCTTTGGTTGCCAAATGAATGAATACGACTCGGACAAAATGGCCGATGTGCTCAATGATTATGGTCCGGTAGAGCTCACCCCGGATCCGGATGAGGCTGATATTATCTTGTTCAACACCTGTTCAGTGCGCGAAAAAGCACAGGAAAAGGTTTTCTCCGATCTGGGTCGGGTGCGGCATCTCAAGGAGCAAAATCCCGATCTCATCATCGGTGTCGGCGGCTGTGTCGCTAGTCAGGAGGGGCAGGCCATCGTACAACGGGCGCCCTTTGTTGACCTGGTTTTTGGGCCACAGACACTGCATCGGTTGCCCGATATGATTGAGCAAAAGCGCAGTACCGGACGCGCCCAGGTCGATATCAGCTTTCCAGAAATCGAAAAGTTTGACAATCTGCCCCCGGCCCGTGTGGACGGCCCTACTGCCTTTGTCTCCATCATGGAGGGGTGCAGCAAATACTGCAGTTTTTGTGTCGTACCCTATACCCGTGGTCCGGAAATCTCGCGTCCTTTTGAGGATGTGCTGATAGAAATTGCTGATTTGGCCGATCAGGGGGTCAAGGAGGTCACCCTCTTGGGACAAAACGTCAATGCCTACCGAGGTGCCATCGAGGGCAGCAGCGGAATCGCAGATTTTGCCATGTTGCTCGAATACGTCCATGAAATACCCGGCATTGAGCGCATCCGTTATACCACCTCACACCCCAAGGAAATGACCACCCGCCTCATCGAGGCCCATGGTGCCCTGGAAAAACTGGTGCCCTTTTTGCACCTGCCCGTACAAGCCGGCAGTGATCGGGTACTGATGGCCATGAAACGTGGCTATACCAGTCTAGAGTTCAAATCCATCGCCCGTCGACTATATGCTGCCCGCCCCGGTATGACCTTGTCCTCAGATTTCATTGTCGGTTTTCCGGGGGAAACAGAAGAAGATTTCGAAAAGACCATGCAGCTTATTCGGGATGTGGGCTTTGACCATTCCTTTTCCTTTGTTTATTCACGCCGCCCAGGCACCCCGGCTGCGGATCTGGCTGATGAGGTCAGCCACCAGGAAAAACTCAAACGATTGCATCGCCTGCAAGCACTGATCAGTGAGCAGGCCAGAGGCTATAGCGAGGCTATGGTGGGCAGCAAACAAACCATTTTAGTAGAGGGGCCTTCACGACGCGATCCGGATGAGCTGATGGGCCGCACCGAAAATAACCGGGTAGTCAACTTCCCGGGGCAGCCCCGCCTCATCGGGCAAATGATTGACGTCAAAATCACCGAAGCACGCACCAACTCACTGCGTGGTGAGGTGGTTACCAAGGAAACCACGACTAAGGCTTAATTGCATGCACACAGACGACCGGACAACCATTCACCTGGAAGGGGATAACACACATTTAGCTAATTTCTGCGGACCACTGGACGAAAACCTCAAACAAATCGGGGATGCCTTTGACGTCGGCATCCGCCGCCGCGGCAACCATGTCATGATCGAGGGCGCACAGCATGCCTTGGCCGCTCAAGCAGTTCGGTGGTTTCACCAACGCGCAGTACACAAGACACTAAGCATCGATGATATACAGCTCGGACTGGTGGAGCTCAAGGCATTACATGGCCCCGAACAGCGACACGCCTCAGCAGCCGATAATGGCCAGCGGGAATCAACGGCTGTAGTCCTGGATGACAAAGCTTTGCAGCTGCGCACCCGGCGCCGTGATTTACGCCCCCGAACGCCCAAGCAGCATGAATACATGAGCCAGATCCTGGCCCACGATATTACCTTTGGGGTCGGTCCGGCCGGCACGGGCAAAACCTTTCTGGCGGTTGCCTGCGCCATTGATGCGCTAGAGCGCGAATCCGTCGAGCGCATCGTCCTGACCCGCCCGGCAGTCGAGGCGGGCGAACATTTGGGCTTTTTACCCGGCGATCTCAGTCAAAAGGTCGACCCTTACCTGCGCCCCCTATATGATGCCCTATACGATTTAATGGGTTTTGAGCGCGTACAGCGTGCCTTTGAAAAGCAAATCATAGAAATTGCCCCCCTCGCCTATATGCGGGGACGCACGCTCAATCACAGTTTTATCATCCTGGACGAGGCACAAAACACCACCACCGAACAGATGAAAATGTTCCTCACCCGTACCGGTTTCGGGAGTAAGGCAGTCATCACCGGGGACCCCTCACAGATTGATCTGCCCAGACCCCAACGCAGCGGGCTGACACATGCAGTGGACATATTGCATGCTGTACAAGGTATCGCCATCACCCGTCTAAGCAGCAAGGACGTGGTGCGGCACCCCTTGGTGGCCCGCATCATCGATGCCTACGAGGAAAAAGACCCGCACCCGCGCGCGCACTAACGACCCGGCGACCACTACCATGACTGAACACCCGCTACCCCTGCCGCAGCTGCAGATTGATGTGCAATATGCACAGCCCTTTGAGGCCCTGACAAAAAAAGAGCTGCAGGCGCTGGCAGAGGCAACTGTACGCCGAGTCACACAGGACTATCAACTCGACTGCCAGATGATTGAGCTAACAGTCAGATTTTGCACAGCCCAGCAGTCCCGCCAACTCAATGCCGAATATCGCCAGCAGGACAAGCCTACCAATGTCCTGACCTTCACTTATGGGATCCACCCACAAAATAACTGCCTGACAGCAGATATCCTGTTATGCGTGCCGGTATTGCAAGATGAAGCCCACGCACAACAAAAAAGCATCCCTGACCATGTTGCCCACCTCTGGGTACATGGCATTTTGCATGCTTTGGGCTTTGATCATATAAAGGAAGATGAGGCTCAGGAAATGGAAACACTCGAGATAGAAATACTCAAGGACTTTCATATACAGAACCCCTATGCCTGATTTATCAGGCTATTGATTCACTAACTTTTAGGTTATGCTAACCTTTTTATCACGGTATCCGTTGGCCCATGTCAGCATATACATCAGAACCCGACTCGGATAAACGAGGCTTATCGTTTTTAAAACGCTTATTCAATCTGCGCAGCGAGCCTGCCGACAGAGAGGATATCAAGGCGATTCTACAGGCCGCCCTGGAGCGCGGCGTCATCGATCAGGAGGCCTACTCCATGATTAACGGTGCCCTCGATGTATCGAGCAAAACCGTCAATGATATCATGGTGCCGCGTTCACGCATCGACATGCTGGACATCAGTCGCCCCCTGGCAGAACTACTACCCACAATTATCGAAACCGGTCGTTCCCGTTTTCCCGTCTATGAGGACGAGCGGGATAATATCATCGGCATTTTGCTGGCCAAGGACTTGCTCCTTTCCATAGCCAACCCAAAAATCGACCTGCGGCCCCTGGTGCGCCCTGCAGTGTTTATCCCCGAAACCAAAAAGCTCAACATCCTGCTGCGAGAATTTCGCATGAGTCGCAACCACATCGCCATCGTCATTGACGAGCACGGTGGCACCGCCGGACTCGTCACGATGGAGGATGTACTCGAGCAGATTGTCGGTGATATCGAGGATGAGTTTGACGAGGAGGCCGAGCAAACCATATTTCAGGCAGGCCATAATAGCTGGCGCGTTATGGCCCTAACCAACATCCATGACTTTAACCAAGCCTTTGACACCCATTTGAACGATGATGAATACGATACCATTGGTGGGTGGCTGGCAGCCGAAAGGGGGCAAATCCCCAAGCGGGGTGATATTTTTCACCTCGAGGAGGGCATTAGCATTACAGTGGTGCGCGCCGATCCCAAACGCGCCATCTGGTTGCACGTGCAACGGGAGCAGCAGCCCGAGCAGCACCTGCATCCTCAGGCATCAGGCGACAACGACGCCTCCGCCCCCTACTAGCACACAGTAGGCACCATATACCGGGGAAACGCATGACCAGAGCCCGTCTGCTTAGTCAGTCCATTTTCTTTCTCCTGCTCGGGGCGCTCCATAGTTTGAGTTTTGCGCCCCAGCCTCTGCCTACAACGGTGTTGCCTTACCTAGCACTGATCACGCTCAGTGTTTATATTTATCAGCTCAATCG
>Ga0209487_1003130_pt1 | contig 13115 bp, 13 predicted proteins | sample Poulit2012_FD_187524 | JGI IMG/M metagenome (GOLD analysis project Ga0209487, IMG submission 187524) | Agricultural soil microbial communities from Georgia to study Nitrogen management - Poultry litter 2012 (SPAdes) (version 2) | ecosystem: Environmental > Terrestrial > Soil > Agricultural land... | reverse complement strand
GTGAGGTTGGTGCGTTTTTTCAGGTAGGACGAGTAGGTGATCATGATGCCGAAGCCAATCGACAGCGAGAAGAAGATCTGGCCGTAGGCGGCGATCCATACGCCCGGATCAAGGAGTGCTTCCCAGTTCGGGGTGAATAGTGCATCGAGGCCCATGGATGCTCCAGGTAAGGAGACGGCGATGCCCACCAGGATCAGGAACATCACGACCAGGATGGGGATACCAATGGCCGAGGCGAAACCGATACCGCGCCGCACCCCCAGCGCCAGGACGACAAGTACTGCGACCCAAACGACCAGCATGGGCCAGAAGACCCCCGGTACGATGGTGAAGTCCAGCGCCGGTGTTTCTGACATTTGTAGGTAATCTTCAAAGAAGAACGCGTTAGGGTCATCGCCCCACGCCTCCGTTGAGGAAAAGAAAATGTACATGGCAGACCAGCCAAGGATTGCCGCATAGTACACCCCGATGACCACGCAGATCATGGCGTGCCACCAGCCGATCGTCTCTGTACCTTTGGACAGGCGCCGAAATGTCAGCGGTGGAGACCCCTTAAACCGGTGTCCGAGTGCATAATCAAAGAACAGCAGCGGGATACCCGCCGTCAGCAGCGCGACCAAGTACGGAATGATGAACGCACCGCCGCCATTTTCATACGCGATATATGGGAAGCGCCAAATATTTCCGAGGCCGATAGCAGAGCCCATGGCGGCAAGAATAAAAATCCACCGGCCACCAAAGGCTTCGCGATCTTTAGACTCGGTTGGCGCCAAGGTCGTGTGAGAGGACATGTTAACCCCTTTTAAGCATGTGAGGTGATCAGAAGTCATAAGTGACTTATGTCATCCAGGTTACGCTCTGCGGTTCAATTGAACAACATGTTTATCCCATCGGGACGGCGGTGACCTCGACAAATGCTTTATTCCAGGCAGTGACCGGTCGAAACTGGCTCCGAGAGATGGGCGGCTTGCTCGATGACCTCAGTGACTTCACTGTTGCTCATGGCATATCCGACTTCAGCTTCGGATGCCCGTGCAAAAATGATTCCGGCGACGAACCCATTTTCGTCTACGAGTGCCCCACCGGAGTTGCCTTGGCGCACCTCGGCGGACACTTGATACACATCTCGCAGTTGGGCATTCTCATCATAAATATTGGTCACCGTAGCGGGACCGCGGGCTTGGATTTCTGCGCTAATAATTTGATGCGGCCCGCCCGATGGGAAGCCCAAGATAAAGGCCGGCTCACCTGGTTCCAGGACCTCACCGAATTCCACCGTGGGGAGCTGGGCGCCCGGCAGTGCAAGTACGGCCACATCCATATCCGGGTCAAATGCGACCACGTGGGCGGTGAACAATTGTCCGTCATAGGATTCCACTTGGGGAGCTTCGACCCCCGCGACCACATGGGCGTTTGTGATAATACGGTCGCCTGACACCGCAAAACCTGATCCGGATTGGCTCTGACCACACTCATATGCGCTGCCGGTAATGCGCACTGACGAGGCACTGACTTCCTCCACTGCGTGGCCTGGTTCCAGCGGACTGTCCTCCACAGCTGGATCTTCCGTACCGGCCAGATCCAATTCGGGGAGCTCCGAGGAGTCCAACACGTCTGCTCGCACATGCGCGACCCATATTCTTGCGGCTTCCGGGGTGTGTTCGGTGGTAAAAGCAACAATACGAGAGTCTTTCAGCACGCTGGTCACCCCCGGCGCTCCGACCATCGAAATCGAAAAGGCGGTGAGTGAGATTAACACTCCGGCAATCGCAGTATTCGCAACCGCGCCAAGAATTTTATCGATCATCCGCATGATCGGGTGGCTGATGTGAAGGCGCAGTCTGCTCCCAATTTTGCGTCCCAACCACATTCCGAACCAGATCAGCAACGCAGTTACCCCAACCATGGTGATAATTCTTGTCACGCCTGCTGAAACCAGTTGAACAATAACAGGCATAAGAAATATGCCACCGAACACACCGGCAATAGCTCCTGCAACGGTACCCATCGAGATCCAAAACCCACGACGAAAGCCGAGGACAATGACGGCGATGAGCACAACCACCAGGGCCCAATCAAGCACGGAAAGCGTTATGATCACCCACCGTCCCATCAACAGTTATCGGGGTGGATACAGTCGTTAAAATCCTAGCTGGTTTTCTTACACGGCACCCTTCCATTGCTCAATAGCGTCGTAATTCAGTTGAATTTTGGTCTAACGTGGAGGGTACTACGCGTTGCTGCTTGTGACGATTTCCACATTGCCTTCTACATTAGATAGAATCGCTTGGAAGCCCATGTCGTAACGCACTAAGATTTATGTGCCCCGAACCGGCATTCACCGGCACTGCACAATCAGCGATGACAGTTCCGACAAAAGTTTTAGTTCGGCCCACAAGGCCAGTAAGGAAATCTTCACCATCATGGATTTAGACGTCTTGCGTAATGCCCCGCTGTTAACCCACCTTGACGAGGAGGTCTTCAGTGCCCTCACCGCCGAGCTGACCGAGGTTGAGCTGTCCCGCGGTGCCTCCGTATTCCACGAGGGCGATGACGGAGATCAGCTGTATGTGATCTTGTCGGGCAAAATCAAACTCGGTCGTACCGCACCGGACGGTCGTGAAAACCTGTTGGCCATTCTTGGCCCAGGTGAAGTGTTTGGCGAAATGGCACTGTTCAACCCTGCCCCTCGTTCCGCGTCAGCCACCGCAGTATCGGCAACCAGCTTGGCTGGCTTGCGTCACGAAAACCTGCGCAAGGTGATTTATTCTTCACCAGAGGTTTCGATGCAGCTTCTGGGCGCGCTGGCTCGTCGCCTGTCCCGCACGAATGAGTCGCTGGCCGACCTGGTCTTTTCGGATGTCCCAGGCCGCGTCGCAAAAGCGCTCCTGGATTTGGCCGATCGCTTCGGTCGTCCAACCGCCGACGGTCTGCTCGTTGCACACGATTTGACCCAGGAAGAGCTGGCCCAACTGGTCGGCGCTTCCAGAGAGACCGTCAATAAAGCACTCGCCGAATTTGTTCAGCGGGATTGGTTGCGCCTTGAGAACCGTGCGGTCATCATCCTGGACCTGCAGCGTCTACGCCAGCGTGCGCGCTAAGCATTTTCACGGAGTTTAAAAAATACCCGGGCTGAAAACGTTTTCAGCCCGGGTATTTTTCTATCTCAGCGGTGTCTGAGAGCTGTTAGTTTGAAACTTTCACGATCATCTCGATCTCAACGGGAACATTCATTGGCAGCATTGCGACACCAACCGCAGAACGTGCGTGAATACCTTTTTCTTCAAAAATCTCGGCCAAAAATTCTGAAGCACCATTGACAACAATGTGTTGCTGATCAAAATTGGACGCTGACGAGACAAACCCGACCACTTTGGTGATCTGAGCGATCTTGTCGAGGTCACCAATTTCGGCTTTGATGGCTGCCAGTGCGTTCAGAATGCAGATGCGGGCGTATGTGGCAGCGTCGTCGACACCGACTTCTTCACCGACTTTTCCCGTTCCGGCAGGTTTGCCATCAACCAGTGGCAGCTGACCTGAGGTGTAAACAGTGTCACCGTCACGCATGGTTGGCACATACGCCGCCAATGGTTTCCCGACCGCCGGCAGGGTGTAGCCGGCTTGTTCAATTCGCTGTTCGATAACAGACATGGTGCTCCTTGTTATTCGGCTTTCGGACGTTTGAGGTACGCAACGGGTGCGTTACCGTCTGGGCCTGGGATGACCGTGACCAGTTCCCAGCCGTCGTCACCCCATTGGTCGAGAATCTGTTTCGTGGCATGGATCAGTAAGGGGATCGTGGCGTATTCCCACTTTTGTTTTTCACTCATGTTTTAACCGTAGCTTGTGCCAAGAGCTTTGGGACAGATTTGATCCTGAACTTTCCGGTAGACTGCCCCCATGGCCAAAACGACCTCCCCAGGATCTGGTGTGCTCAAAAGCAACTCCGCACTGTCGAAACTGCTCGCTTTTTTTGGTATCTCAGCTTTATTGGGAGCCATTGGAGCGGGCATGTTGTTGCCCGCCGGAATGCTTGCCGGCGCGGCATCTCAGGTAGGCACCGAGATGCTTGATCAGCTCCCAGCAGAACTTGACGAAGAGCCCCTTTCCGTCCCGTCGGTCATCACGGACCAGGATGGAAATGATATCGCGACGTTTTACGCTGAAGATCGAACTCCTGTTGATCTTGAAGACATCTCCCAGCACATGCTCAACGCGATTGTCGCCATTGAAGACGAACGGTTTTACGAACACGGCGGCGTTGACGGTCAGGGCCTGGCACGTGCGGTAGTGCATAACGCGACCTCCGATACACAGCAGGGGGCTTCCACGCTGACCCAGCAGTACGTCAACAACGTGTTGGTCAACTACCAGAACCTCAACGGCTTGCGCACAACCGTTTCCGGTACAAAACAGATCCCGGATAAATTGCGCGAAATGAAACTTTCGGTCGCCGTCGAAAAAGAGATGTCCAAAGAAGAAATTCTGGAAGGCTATCTCAATATTGTGCTGTTTTCGGGCCGGACCTACGGAGTCGAATCGGCGTCCCGGCTGTTCTTCAACAAATCGGCCGCTGATCTGAGCATCTCCGAAGCAGCCTTGCTGGCCGGTCTGGTGCAGTCGCCGAACGCGCTGAACCCGGAGACCAACCCGGAGGGTGCAACCCACCGTCGTAACCTGGTGTTGGGCAATATGCGTGGCCAAGGCTTCATTACCGAGGAAGAATATGAAGAGGCCGTCGCCTCCGAAATCAAACTCGATATGAATCCGCTGCCATCAGGCTGCTACCACGCCAAAGACGGTTTTGAGTATTTCTGTGACTATATCCAGCGCCTCGTACGCGCAGATCCGGCGTTTGGGCCTGATGTGGATTCACGGCAGCGAATGCTGGACCGGGGTGGCCTAGAAATCACCACCACGTTGGACTCTGAGCTCCAGCAAGCTGCGGTTGAGACCGCCCGTCGCAACGTTCCGCACGACGAAAATGAAGGCGTCGGATCATCCTTGGTGACCGTGCAGCAGGACACCGGCAATATCAAAGCCATGGCACAGAACACCGAATATGAGGTCGGCGAAGATCTGAAACGCGGTGAAACCTCGCTAAACTTCAACGTCGATTACCAGTGGGGTGGCGGTGGAGGCTTCCAGCTGGGCTCAACACTGAAACCATTCGTGGCAATGGCCTGGATGGGTGCCGGAAATTCGATGCGCGACACCGTAGATGCCTCCCGTAATAATTACGACGGCGCGCAATTCCCGGCATACTGCCTTGACGGCGGCTACGCCAAGATAGGTAGCGACGGCTGGCGGCCCAAGAACGCCATTGCGGATATGCACAAGAAGATGCGCATGGACTACGGACTGTACTGGTCCATCAACACCGCGACGATCGCTGCGGCCTATCAGACTGACCTGTGTTCGATCACCGATATCACCACCGCCGCTGGCATTACCGAAGGCGAAACCGGTGAGCCACTCGACCCATCGAACCCGTCATTCGTGTTGGGTGCCTATGACGTCTCCCCCTTGACGATGGCTGCGGCATACTCGACGCTCGGCTCTGGTGGCACCTACTGTGAGCCTCGTGCGATCGAATCGATTGTTGATGCCGAGGGCAATGAGTACAACGTCCCACCGATTCAGTGTGACCCCGGTGCGTTGAACCCAGAGAATATTAAAGAACTGAATAATACGCTGACCCAACTGGCGGATGAGCGCATTTCTCAGGGCGAAATTGATTTCCCGATTGCGGGGAAAACCGGTACCAACAACTATGAGTCCTCAACCTGGTTCATTGGTTACACCTCTGATCTGGCCACCGCTTCCTGGGTTGGCAACTATCGCGGCGTCGGCGCGGACTACACGCTGAAAGGACGCACCATCGGTGGCCGCTACTTCCAAGATGCTTGGGGCTCACTGATTGCCGGGCCGATGTGGGTGGACTTTATGAAAGTTGCCGGACCAAAATACGGTACCGACGAGTTCCCGAAATTCGACGGTCCAACCGGGAACCCACGTACCGATAGTTCCGGCGGTTCCTCGAATAATTCGAACTCGTCGAATAACTCAAATAATAGCGACTCAGATGACGCAGATTCGTCAGGAGACGACGACTAGTGTCTGCGACCGCTAGCTGGCCGCGTCGGATGTTTTCCGGCGCGGCCAAACTATTCGCAGCAGGAACGCTGACCGCCGCCGCGGCCACCGCCTTCGGGGCAGTGAGTGCCCGCCAATTTCGTCTCCGCTACCAGACCGTACCGCTGCTACCCGTGGGACACCGGCCGCTACGCATTCTGCACGTCGGCGATATGCACTTGGTGCACCGGGACCGAGGCAAGATCGACTTCGTCCGAAAACTGGTGGCTACCCAACCTGATCTGGTGATCAACACCGGAGATAACCCCGGCGGAGTCAACGCCGTCGACGACGTGTTGGAAGCACTCACACCGTTACTTGAAATCACCGGGGTGTTCGTGCCCGGCTCCAATGACTTCTACGGGCCCCGACCGGCCAACCCGCTACGCTATTTACGCGCCCCAACAACCATCGAAAGCCCCGATGAGTTGCGCGATGTCATTGACGTCAGCACCATGTTTGGGGCGTTTACCGCCGGTGGCTGGCACCGACTCGGCAACCGGGCCCTAACGCTGAAGGTTCGCAATAATCTGACCATCAACTTTGCGGGCACCCATGATGCGCATATGCAAGCTGACGCATGGCCGGGGTTCATCGATACGGGCCCCGCCGCCGGGGTGAATATTGCCGTCACCCATGCACCCTACCGTCGGGTGTTGGACACTGCGGTGGCGGACGGTGCGGACCTCATTTTTGCTGGCCACACCCACGGCGGACAGGTGGCCCTGCCCGGCTACGGGGCAATCGTGGCCAACTGCGACCTGCCCACGGGGCTGGCCAGTGGACTGTTCCCGTGGCGGGCAGCCGGCAGCACGGGTCTGGTCAATGTGACCTCAGGGGTGGGGACATCGCCGACGGTTCCGCTGCGGACATTTTGTCCACCGGAGTCCGTCGTCGTCGATTTGGTAGCCGCCGATGCGGGTACGAATCGCCCGCCGAACTAGCGAAAGACCCGACCGGTCAGCCGGTGGTAGGCCTCCCGATAGCGTTGCGCAGTTTTTTCTACGACGTCGTCGGGAAGTTGTGGCGGCTCAACATCCGAGGCAGGATCCCAGCCTGATGCATCGGAGGCCAACCAGTCCCGCACGAATTGCTTATCGAAAGATTCCTGTGACCGTCCGGGCTCGAATGTTTGAGCATCCCAGAACCGGGACGAATCCGGGGTAAGGATCTCATCGCCCAGCGTGATGACCCCGTGTTCATCGGTGCCGTACTCAACTTTCGTGTCGGCCAAAATGATCCCGGCCGCACGGGCGATCCGTTCTGCCGTGGTGTACAACTGCAGTGTCTTTTCCCGAATATCATCGGCTGCCTCCCGCCCAATTCGGGCCGTCATCTCAGCAAAAGTAATATTCTCGTCGTGTTCACCGACCGCAGCTTTCGCCGATGGCGTGAAGATAGCGGGTTCAATCTTCGAGCCGTCTACCAGACCGTCGGGTAGCGGGATGCCCGTGACCTGGCCGTTAGCACGGTATTCGGCAAGACCCGAGCCGGTTAGATAGCCGCGCGCGATGGCCTCAATGGGAAACATCTCCAAACGTTTCACCACCATGGCGCGCCCGGCGACTTCGGCCGGCACCGTCGTGGAGACCACGTGGTTGGGCACGGAAATCTCATCGGCCAACCGATCGAACCACCACAGGGTTAGCTGGGTCAGGATTTTGCCCTTCTCCGGGATAGCCGGCCCCAGGATATGGTCGAACGCCGAAATACGGTCGGTGGCAACCACCAGGAGGGTATCGGACTCCCCCGGGGCGGCAGTTTCGGGCTCATATAAGTTCCGAACCTTGCCCGAATAGATGTGGCGCCAGCCCGGCAATTGCACTGCGGTGTGGGTCATGATGCTTAAGCTCCCGGAATGGTGATGTCACCGTTGATGGCTTTGGCCGCGATATCGGTACGGTACTGGCCGTTCGGAATCGAAATCTTCTCGACGGCCGCATAGGCTGTATCGCGCGCGGCCGCCAGGTCGTCACCCGTGGCAACCACGGTTAACAGGCGTCCACCGGAAGCCGTGAATTCGCCGGTCTCTCCCGAGGTGGTGCCGGCGTGCAGGATCGAAACACCAGCATCCCCGGCGGCTTCGGCCACCCCGGTAATTTGGGCACCCGTTTTGGGAGTGTCCGGGTAGCCTTCGGCCGCCATGACCACCCCTACGGCGGCCCGGTCGTGGAACTGGATGGTGGAGAATTGGCTGCGCAAATTGCCGTCGGCGGCAGCTTTCAAGAGTCGCCCCAGTGGGGTTTTTAGTCGCGCCAGCACCGGCTGCGTTTCCGGGTCACCGAAGCGCGCGTTGAATTCGATCACCTGAATACCGTTGCGCGTTACGGCAAGCCCGCAGTACAGCACACCGGTGAACGGGATGCCGCGTTCGGCCATTTCCTTGAGCACCGGGTTGGCAACCTGTTCCATCACATCGGCGGTGAAGGAGTCGGGCAGCCAGTCCAGCGGCGAGTAGGCCCCCATACCGCCGGTGTTGGGTCCCTCGTCGGCGTTATAGATCCGTTTGAAATCCTGGGCGGGAGCCATCGCCACACCGTCTTTGCCATCGGCGATGACAAAGACCGATACTTCTGGCCCGTCCAAGAATTCTTCCACCAGCACCGGATCGCCGCCGGCAAGGATGGCTTGACCGTGGGCCAGGGCTTCGTCACGGTCCTGCGTGACGATGACACCTTTGCCCGCCGCCAGGCCGTCATCCTTCACGACGTAGGGCGCCCCGAAGTCGTCCAACGCGGTTTCGAGTTGCTCGACATTGACCGCGGTGTGGGCTTGACCGGTTGGGACCCCGGCGGCGTGCATGATCTCTTTGGCAAAAGCTTTGGAGGATTCCAGTTTCGCGGCCTGCCGGGTGGGGCCGAAGACGGCGAAGCCGGCGTCGTGCAGCGCGTCTGTCACACCGGCCGCCAGCAGCGCTTCGGGACCGACGATCACCAGATCGGGTTGCACCTCTTGACACAGTTCAACCACCCGGTCGGGTGACGACACGTCAATCGGATAGACGGGGACTTCCTTGGCGATCCCGGCGTTGCCGGGCGCGCAGCGAACCTCAGAAACCAGTGGATCGGCGCGCAGAGCTTGCACAATTGCGTGTTCACGGCCACCTGGGCCCAAGACTAAAGTTTTCACACTGCCAAGCGTAGTCGTTTCAGGCCGCCGGTTGGGTGGTGTGTCTGAAATATGTGCACCAGCCGACTAGACTCTTGGCCATGTCGTATCGCCGTCGTCACCTGCCCTATGGTCAAGGCCCCTCATTACCCCGCTGGCTGCGGATGATCTACCTGTGGCTGATGATTGCACTGTCGAGTTCGTTTGTCGCCTGGTTGGGTTTTCGCGCGTTTGCCGGAGCAACTCGTGGCGATCTGCCGGCGGCGTTCGGCTCCCTGGCTATCGGTGCGGTTGCGGCGACCATTGTGACCTGGGCGTTGTTCCGGCGACGAACTCAACGATAGGAGACCGACTGTGTCCGAACCGATACGTGCCAACGACGTCGAACATCTGGCCACCGCAACCCGCAATGATTTTGTGGAGAACCGCTTCTATGGCTCAGCGGTTGTGGTGGATCCCGACGGGTTGATCATCGCTGCGGCGGGCGACCCCTCGGCCGGGATATATCCGCGTTCTGCGCTGAAACCTTTTCAGGCGATCGCTTCGTTGCGCTGCGGTGCTCAGCTGGACGGCGAGCAGCTGGCGTTAGCTGCCGGATCGCATATTGGTTCGGTAGACCAGCAGGATACGGCCGCCGATATTTTGGCTCAGGCCGGTTTAAAAGTCGATGACCTGGCCTGCCCGGCGGTGTTTCCGTCGTCGGCATCACAGGTTGCAGCGGCGGCATTGCAGCAGGCGCCAATCCCGTTGGAACGGTCACGGCTGGCACATAACTGTTCGGGCAAACATGCCGGATTCTTAGCGGCGACGGTTGCCGCGGGCGCTGATCCGGCCCAGTATTTGGACCCGGACGCGGAGGTGCAGTCCGAGGCGATCCGGGTATTCGAGCAGTACTGCGAAACTGAGATCACCCACACCGGGGTGGACGGTTGTGGCGCGCCCACCCCGGTGATGTCGTTGGCATCGCTGGCCCGGGGATTCAGCAAACTGGGCCTAGCCGTGGCGGATCGGGGCGCCGAACTGCCGGCCGCGATGGTCGTACGGGCCATGTTGGACTACCCACAGGCCGTGCAAGGACGGCATCGGCCCGACACCGTCGTGCTGGAATCATTAGAGCTGGTGGTCAAAACCGGAGCCGATGGGGTGTTGGCGATCGGGGCTCCGGATGGCACCGCGGTGGCGGTATCGATGATCGATTCGACGCATCGGGCGAATCACCTGGTGGCCCTGGTGCTGCTGGCAAATTTTGCGTCACAGTGGGTGACTCTGGAAGCCATGAGCGACGTCATCGACCGCATTGTGCCACCCGTCTATGGTGGCAACCGGCAGGTCGGCGGCATCAAAGTGGCCCCGGCCGTGCTGCGACTATTGAACTAGCTGGCTGGGCGACCGGACGGTGTTTGGACGATGAGAAAGTATGCGTGAAGCGTAGATGGCACGACGAAAAATTTCCGCCGAGGACGGCGTTGCTGCGGTACGCCAGTGGGCGGCCGATCCAAAGGCGGCACCGCGGGGTGTGCGGGCAACGGCGGTGCGGTACTCCCTGGAGGAGTTGGCCATTTTGGCGCCGGGCAAATCGGTCGAGGTGCGAGTTCCACCCTTTGGCGTCACCCAAATTCTTGCGGGGACCACCCACACCCGGGGCACACCGCCGGCCGTGGTCGAAACCGATGCTGCCACCTGGTTATCACTGGTCACCGGACAGGTTGGGTGGGCTGCGGCCGTTGACGCCGGAACCGTGATTGCTTCGGGGCAGCGAACAGATTTGTCCCGGCTGTTTCCCTTGGTAAAACTGTGACCAGGCCGGTGCCGCTGGATGTGCCGAGGCCTGCCCGGGCTTTACGACAAACCGGTATCCACGGCCCAGCCACGCATTGTGACGACGCATCGATTGACACGCTAGACTGAGGGGACTATGGCTGACAGTAGACTTCACGACCAATCTGATTCGGCAGCTGCCGCAGAACACGAACCAGCACCCGATACACCACCGACACCGCAGCAAATGGTGTACCGGCGCGCCCCAAAGATCACCCCATTTCTGGTCACCGGCGGGCTCTTTGGCGTCGTCATCGCCTTTTTCTGGGTCGCCGTTCAAGGTCCGGCCGAAGAATATTCGCAAGGCCAGACGCTCGGATTCATTGCCGCCATTTTTGCCACGATCGGTGTCACCCTGGCTGCCTTGTGGTGGCTCCTGCTGGATCGCCGGTCGAAACGCCATGCGGAAACCGTCTACGCGCGTCGCACCGAAAATCCGCAGGCCGCTGATGTCGCGGTTACCGAAGACGATTACCACGAGTGGTCGCAGTTTCAGCAGCAACAGCAGATCGAGGATGCTCGTCGTCAGCAGCTAGCTGAGGCCAAGGCGGCCGCAAAAGCCAAGAAACCTAGCAAACGGATATAGCTGATGGTCGAAAATTTGATGGACGACTCCCCCAAAGATGCCTGCGGGGTGTTTGGGGTCTGGGCACCCGGTGAAGAAGTTTCAAAACTGACCTACTACGGGTTGTTCTCGCTGCAGCATCGCGGTCAAGAATCGGCGGGCATAGCGGCTTCTGCCGGCGACCGGATTGCGGTGTATAAGGACGTCGGCCTGGTGTCGCAGGTTTTCGATGAGGCCACGCTGTCTTCACTGACCGGCCACATTTCCATCGGCCACTGCCGGTACGGTTCCTATGGTGCCAATGACTGGCGCTTTGCGCAGCCCACACTCGGTGCTACCGCCGACGACGGCACCGTGGCCATGGGGCTCAATGGTGCGTTGACCAACCGCGAAGAGATCAAAGCCTTGATCGCGCAACGTTTCGGTGAAGTGGACTACGGGGAATTGGCGCAGGGCAATAACTCCGATACCGCGCTGATCACCACCCTGTTACACGGCCAGGATACGGATGCGCTGGAAGATACGGCAGCCGAAGTGTTCGCGCTGCTCAAGGGCGCGTTCTCGCTGGTGATGATGTCGGAAAACACCCTGTATGCGGCACGTGACCCGCATGGATTCCGGCCGCTGGTATTGGGGCGGTTGTCCAGCGGTTGGGTGGTGGCTTCCGAGCAGGCCGCTTTAGCCACGACCGGTGCCACGTTTATTCGGGAAATCGCGCCCGGAGAAATGATTGCCATTGATGACCACGGGGTGCGTTCCACCCGGTTCGCCCCGTCCAACCTGGCCCGCTGTATTTTTGAATACGTGTATATTGCCCGGCCGGACGCCGCCATTAATGGTCGCAGTGTTTACGAGTCGCGGTTGGAGATGGGCCGCCAGTTGGCCCAGGAAAATACGGCCAGCGCCGATGTTGTCGTGCCGGTGCCAGATTCTGGTACCCCAGCCGCCATTGGCTATGCCGAGGAGTCCGGGATCCCGCTGGGACACGGATTCGTGAAGAACTCGTATGTGGGTCGCACCTTCATTAAACCTTCGCAAACCCTGCGGCAATTGGGTATCCGGCTGAAACTCAACGTGCAGCCTTCGGTTGTGGCCGGTAAGTCGGTGATCGTCGTCGACGACTCGATTGTGCGCGGCAACACCCAACGCCAAGTTGTGGCCATGCTGCGAGCCGCCGGGGCGCGCGAAGTGCACGTGAAAATTTCGTCGCCGCCCATCAAATGGCCCTGCTTTTACGGTATCGACTTCGCCACCCGGGCTGAATTGATTGCCTCGGGGGCCGGCGTCGAAGAAATCCGGGCGTCTATCGGCGCCGATTCCTTAGCCTATATTTCGCTGGAGGGCACGATTGCGGCCACCCAACAAGACGAAGCCACCCTGTGCACCGCATGTTTTTCGGGCACCTATCCCACCGACGTACCCCAGCTGACCACAGACAGGAAATAACGTGACTGACAACAACACGCCCGAACCGATCACCTACGCCACC
>Ga0209487_1003129_pt1 | contig 13116 bp, 13 predicted proteins | sample Poulit2012_FD_187524 | JGI IMG/M metagenome (GOLD analysis project Ga0209487, IMG submission 187524) | Agricultural soil microbial communities from Georgia to study Nitrogen management - Poultry litter 2012 (SPAdes) (version 2) | ecosystem: Environmental > Terrestrial > Soil > Agricultural land... | reverse complement strand
CACCTAATGTAGAGGCAAAGATTGTCCTGAAAAAACCAATTCCTCTAAGTTTTTCACTTGCTAGGACAGCAAGAAAAAGACCAATAATAATTTCTGTTGGCACGGTATATAAAACAAATAAAAATGTACTTTTCATGCTTTGTCTAAACTCAGAAGAAGCCCATAGTTTCTTATAGTGTTCCCAACCAACAAATTCTGTCATTTCACCAGAACCTGTTACATTAAAAAAACTGAATTGAAAGGTCTTGAACATCGGATAAAACAAGAATATTCCTAGTAAGAGTAATGCGGGTAATATATAAAGTAAACCTGTAGCGAATAACCTCCCCTCGCTCTCACGAATATGCCTTTTCCGTTGTTGACCTGAATTAGTTTCTGCCAATGTTCCTAATACCTCCCCTTTTATGAAATACCTACGACTTGAAAGCGGTACCATGTATTAAATAAAAAATCCACAAAACATACCTAGGGATTTCTATAGCTCATAGAAATGTCTAGAATATATTTTGTGGATCTCCGCTTCTCCATCCAAAATATTAACTTAATTCACATTAAACCAGAAGAAGTGAATATTGTCAAGATATTATCAAAATATTATTTCGCACTTGTTAATATTCATAACATACTCATATTGAGTTAGTTATCTGAAATCATAATTTTAGCGATGATATAGAAACCTCATAAATTAGTCGTTTCAAGCTTAGCAACAACTTCCTCTAATGACTTCCTAGCCCTCGCTTCAACAGCAGCTACATAAGCACCCTCTACAATAGGAGCTTCAACAATAGCGACATCCTCCTTACCGATAAACTCGATAGCTAGTTCGCTGTTTAACTTCGCACTCCCCAAATCATAGAAAATGAGCACTCCTTTATCTGTTTCTTGTTGTACCGCTTCGATCGCTTCTTTAATTTTCTCAACACTTGTACCAATCCCACCGCCCACTTCACCGCCGGCAGCAACAATAGGCACCTCCGTAATAACCTCACGAATAAGCTCTTTTGTTCCCTTAGCAATTTTTTCACTGTGGGAGGCAATAACGATCCCTACATAATCTTTCATGCAGACTCACCTGAAATAGCTTCAGCTAAAGCTGTAAATAAGTATGCAGATGACATGGCACCTGGATCAATATGTCCGATGGATTTTTCTTTAAAATAAGCTGCCCTTCCCTTTGTCGCCATAAGATTCTTTGTATTTTCAGCCGCTTCTTTTGCCGTGTTTTTCAAGGCACCACTTTCAAAAGAAGCTTGCTCTTGCATTCTTTCAACAACCGGAATCCAAACATCAATGAGGGTTTTCTCACCTTTTTCCGCTTTACCTCGTTCTTGAATTCCCTTTAACCCCGCTTCTAATGCCTCTCTCAATGTTTCATAATTTACGGCTTTTTCAGTGCCAAAAACAGGTGCCATTCTTAAGAAAGCTGTTCCGTAAAGGGGTCCTGCTGCACCACCAACATTTGAGATAACTGTCATCGCCACATCTTTAATCATTGCTTCAATATTATCATATTCTGTTTCCGATAATTTTTCTGCTACTTTGTTAAACCCTCGTTCCATATTAATCCCGTGATCACCATCACCGATTTTTTGATCAAGTTCTGTTAAATAATCCCTATTTTGTTTGAATTTTTCGTACGCCTTTTGTAACCACATTTTTAATTGGTTCATTCCAATATCCATTTCCATATCTCTCCTTTATGCCAAATCTTTCGCGTATTATCTAACAAAAAAGTTTGGTGCATCAGAAGCTACTGCTAAAAGCTCTTTCAATTCTTCATCGACTTTTAATAAAGTGACAGAGCAGCCACCCATTTCTAAAGCTGTCATATATTCGCCGACAAAGGTTTTGTGAACGTTAATCCCTCGATCCTTTAACATTTCTTGAACGGTTTTATTAACGATGAAAAGCTCCATTTCTGGAGTTGCGCCAAGGCCATTTACCATCACAACAACTTCATCACCCTTTTCCAAAGACATATCTTCGAGAATTTTCTCTGTCAGTTGTGTGGCGATATCTTTCGCAGGGGCAATGTCCGTTCTTAAAATACCTGGTTCACCGTGAATCCCAATACCCATTTCCATTTCATTTTCCTCTAACGTAAAGCTCGGTTTTCCCGCTTCAGGAATCGAACAAGGGCTAATCGCCATTCCCATGGACCGAACATTTTCAATCGTCTTTTCCGCCACAGCCTTTACTTCCTTAAGAGTTCCTCCGAGCTCTGCTTTTGCTCCTGCCATTTTATGAACAAAAACTGTTCCAGCGATTCCTCTACGTCCGGTCGTAAAGGAGCTATCTTCAACAGCGACATCATCATTAACAACGACTTGTTCCACTTGAATACCTTCCGCCTCGGCCATTTCGGCAGCCATCTCAAAATTAAGTACATCTCCCGTATAGTTTTTAATGACAAGTAAAACTCCCTCATCACTTGCGACAGCCTTAATCCCTTCAAACACTTGATCAACGGAAGGTGATGTGAAGACTTCACCCAGAACAGCAGCATCAAGCATGCCTTTGCCAATATATCCCGCATGGGCCGGTTCATGACCACTTCCACCACCACTGACGATGCCTACCTTATCTCGAATCGGAGCATCTTTTCGTTTCACAACGGTCGTTCCGTCGACTCGCTCGAGGGAATCTGGATCTGCTAAAACCATTCCTTCAATCATTTCTTCGACAACTTCATTTGGAGAGTTAATAATTTTTTTCAATGGTATGTCCTCCTTCAAATAAAATAAGTATATGAAAGGAGACTAACTAGGAATTAGTCTCCGAAAGATTTATTTGTATGTCCGTGTCGCTGCAACCGCCTTTTGCCAACCTTGATAAAGCCTCGTTCGTTCTTCATCAGAGGACTTTGGATCAAAGGTTTGATCAACTTTCCACTGCTTGGCGATTTCTTCTTGATCCTTCCAATAGCCAACAGCTAACCCAGCTAAATAAGCTGCACCTAAGGCGGTCGTTTCTTGAACGACTGGACGATCGACTGCTACTCCTAATATATCACTTTGAAATTGCATAAGAAAGTCATTCGTTACCGCTCCACCGTCAACCCGCAGAGATTTTAAATCAATTCCAGAATCAACTATCATCGCATCTAACACGTCTTTTGTCTGATAGGCAATAGACTCTAATGTTGCCCGGATAAAATGTTCCTTCGTCGTTCCCCGAGTTAAACCAAAAATCGCACCCCGGGCTTCACTGTCCCAATAAGGAGTCCCTAATCCGACAAACGCTGGAACGACGTAAACACCATCTGTAGAAGATACTTTTTCTGCATACTCTTCCGTTACCGGCGCACTTTCAATCATCCGTAACCCGTCTCGCAACCATTGAACAGCAGAGCCAGCTACAAAAATACTCCCCTCAAGCGCATACTCAACTTTTCCATCCACTCCCCAGGCTAACGTCGTTAACAGGCCATTTTCTGAAGGGACACCTTTTTCCCCTGTATTCATGAGCATAAAACAGCCGGTTCCATACGTATTCTTCGCCATCCCCGTTTCAAAACATGCCTGCCCAAAAAGAGCTGCCTGTTGATCGCCAGCAATTCCGGCGATAGGAACTTCATAGCCGAAAAAATGATAATCAATCGTATGAGCATACACTTCTGACGACTCCTTTACTTCCGGTAACATCGACTTCGGCACCGTTAAAATATCTAATAGTTCATCGTCCCACTGTAAATCATAAATATTAAACATTAATGTTCGAGAAGCATTTGAATAATCTGTTACATGAACCGCACCACCGGATAATTTATAAACGAGCCAGGAATCAATCGTTCCAAATAGCAAATCACCCTTTTCCGCCTTCTCCCTTGCCCCTTCAACATGGTCTAAAATCCATTTCACCTTTGTCCCGGAAAAGTAGGCATCAATTAGCAGTCCCGTTTTTTCTTTAAACGTTTCTTCATACCCCGCTTCCCTTAACTCCTGGCAAATTTCATCGGTTTGCCGAGACTGCCAGACGATCGCTTGATAAATTGGTTTTCCCGTATGCTTATCCCAAACGACAGTCGTTTCCCGTTGATTCGTAATTCCAATACCCGCAACTTCATAAGGAGCAATATCAGCTTTTCGCAACACACCTGCGATACACGCTAAAACAGAGGTCCATATTTCGTTTGCGTCATGTTCAACCCAACCAGGTTTTGGGAAAAATTGCTCAAACTCTTGCTGGGCAGTCGCCACAATTTCCCCGGCATGATTAAATAAAATCGCCCGAGAACTCGTCGTCCCTTGATCCAATGATAAAACAAACTTTTCCTCCATTACATACCACTTCCTTTTTAAAGATTAAGCAGCTCTAGCTGAAGTGTCCCTCAGTTCATTTCTAACAGCAATAATCATTAATAGTAAGACAAGCCCTGAAACAGCCCAAAAGCTAGCGGATAAATCACTATGAAAGACAGCATTATAAACTAAAGCACCGTAAATACCTCCGATAATCGGACCGACAACCGGAATCCATGAATAACCCCAATCTGAATGCCCTTTTTGTGGAATGGGTAAAATAGCGTGGGCAATTCGAGGACCTAAATCACGCGCAGGGTTAATCGCATATCCCGTCGCCCCACCTAAGGACAAGCCAATGACGACGATTAACAACCCGACAACTAAAGGAAATAACCCTTCTGTAAAGGCACTTGGACCACCGAAAAATAGCAAAACGAATAACAACACAAACGTCCCGATCATTTCACTTAATAAGTTTTGAAAAGGTTTCTTAACAATATCTGAAGACCCTGGATGAGTTGCAAAAACAGCAAGCTTTGTTGCTTTATCTTTCGTTTCACGCCAATGTGGCAAATAATTTAAAAACACAATGGACGCACCGATAATCGCTCCTAGCATTTGAGCACCTATATACATCGGAACTTTATCCCACGGGAAATTACCAATTGCAGCCATACCAATCGTAACCGCCGGATTAATGTGAGCATCTGAAACTGTCCCCGAAATAAAGACTCCCATAGATACCGCAATACCCCAGCCGAGAGTTATGACAACCCAACCTGCATTTTCCGCCTTTGACCAACGTAGCAAGACCCCGCCAACGACACCTACACCTAAAATGATTAAAACCATCGTGCCAAAAAGCTCTCCCATAAATTCAGTCATATATACACCCCTTCTTTAAAATGTCTTATTCCATATATATAGACGAGTTTTTAAAATTAGACCTTGCATTTTTTAAGATCGTGAATCACTTAACATCTAATAATAAAAAATCTGTTTAAAAATGATTGGACAAACCATTTATAATTTCAAAATGACGTGTTACACTAAGGGAAATCTCTCATGGGAAAGGAGAACGCAATTTGCAGAAGAAGTCGCTTCCACTTATCTTGTTAAGTTGTATACTCCTGACGAGTTGCACGCCAGACTTTCCGTTCAACTTTGGTGATGATGAACCGCTGTTATCACCGAAGAGATTTTTAAATGTCGCCCACCGTGGAGCTTCAGGGCATGCACCGGAACATACGATGCCAGCCTATGAACTTGGTAAAGAGATGAATGGTGATTATTTTGAAATTGACCTGCAATTAACAAAAGATGGTCATATTGTTGCCATGCATGATGATTACATTGATCGTATTTCAGAGTATTCGGGCAAAGTTGATTCCTATACCCTGGAAGAACTAAAGCAAATTGATATTGGTTCCTGGTTTAATCGAAAATATCCACAACGAGCTAAAGATGAGTATAAAAATCAAAATGTCCTAACACTTGAAGAAATAATTGATGAATTTGGAACAGACATTAATTATTACATTGAAATAAAAAAGTCAAAGGATTCCGATAAAATAATCGAAAAGCTCTTGAATGTCTTAGAAGAATATGATTTAATACCGAAAAGGAAAAATTCCGGACAAGTCGTCATTCAATCCTTTTACCCTGAATATTTACTCGAAATTCACGAGCTTGAACCAAACATTCCGTTAGTGCAACTCATTCGCTACCGGAAACGAGCTACCATCAGTAAAGAAAAACTTGAAACAATACAAAAATATGCCGTCGGGATCGGCCTTAACCATCGCAGACTTTCAAAAAGGTATGTCAGAAAGGTGCGCGAAGCAGGCTTACTCATTCACCCGTATACTGTTAATAAAAAATCACGCATGAAGAAACTTATTCGCTGGGGTGTGACCGGAATATTTACAGACTTCCCGGACAGACTCGACGATGTGTTAAAAGAGTTGAAAGTAGAGGAATAACGTATGAAAACAGTAATCACTTACGGAACCTTTGATTTAATTCATTATGGACATATCGATTTATTACGCCGGGCGAAAAATCTTGGAAATCGACTTATCGTTGGCCTTTCAACAGATGAATTTAATCAATTGAAGGGTAAACAAGCCCTCTTTTCCTACGAACAAAGGAAATTCATTCTACAAGCCATTAAATACGTTGATGAAATTTTTCCAGAACGAACATGGGAACAAAAAATAACGGATATAGTAAAGTATGAAGCCGATATTTTTGTCATGGGCGATGATTGGGAAGGCAAGTTTGATTATTTACAAGCATACTGTGAAGTTTTATATTTACCACGTACAGAAGGAATTTCCGCTACAAAAATTAAAGAGAAGCTTTTGAACAGACACTCTTGTAAAAAATGAAACATTACGAAGGAAATATCCGTCAAAAGGATAGACAGTATACAAAATACATGAAATTGTAACATATATTTAAATATACACATTGACAATAATATAGTAAGATATATAATGTGGCTTATGCAGCAGGGAAATACAAAAGGAAATGAGAAAGTTAAAGGAGAAATCAACCCATGAGCAAGAAGAAAAAGCCCCGATTTGAAGGGCGGCTCGCTCAACGTCAAGTAAAGAAAAAAAGAAGAAGAAAACTATTTACATGGCTTTTTCTTTTTCCACTCATCATTGTAGGACTTGGAGCAGCCGTTTGGGGGACATATATTTATATTAAAGCAGATAACTTAATAAGTGATTCGTATGAAAATATCGGTCGTGAAAGATCTGAACATCGAAAGAAAGATATCAACCCCAAAGAAGACAACATTTCAGTTCTCATTTTAGGTGTCGATGAAAACGAACATAGAGAAAACTTTGGTTCTTCACGTACAGATACGATGATTTTAGCAACATTAAACAAGGAAGAAAAAAGTATTAAATTACTAAGTATTCCAAGGGATTCCTATGTATATATCCCACAACTACAAATGTTTGATAAAATCAATCACGCCCATTACTTTGGTGGCGTAGATGAAGGTATAAAGTATGCCATTGACACGGTTGAACATTTATTTGATGGTATTCCGGTAGATTATTTTGTTAAATTAAACTTCCACTCATTTATCGAAATTATCGATGCTTTAGGAGGAGTCACTGTAGATGTACCCTATGAATTTAAAGAATCAGATTCAATGGACCGACGAGACACGATTCACTTATATCCAGGCGTTCAAGAACTAAACGGAGAAGAAGCTTTAGCCTTTGCTCGTACACGAAAGCATGATAACGACATTGCACGAGGCGAAAGACAACTTGAAATTATAAAAGCTATTATTTCAAAATCTGCTTCATTCTCATCTATTTTAAAGTATGGTGATGTTTTAGACGCCATTGATGGTCATATGTCTACAAACGTTAAAAACCTTGGAGATTTTGCATCCTATGCATCAACCGTTAAAAACTTCAATGTGGAAACATACTCCTTAGAAGGGGAAGACTACTGGTTAGACGGTATTTACTACTGGTCCATCGATGAACAACATCTAGATGAAATGAAGACAATTTTAAGGGAACATTTAGGTCTAGATACACCAGATGATGAAACAGACAATCCAAACGAATGGGAAAATGAAGAACAAAGTGAGTATGAAGAAGGTGGCTATCAGGAACAGGAAGGCAATCATGGTAGTCAAACCGAACAATATCAAGAAAACGATGGTTTTAGCTACGCTTCATAATTGAATAAATCAAAAACAACAAAACAGCTAGTCGAATGGCTAGCTGTTTTGTTGTTGGATATAAATTTGAAATAATTGAAATCTTTATTATTTTAATTAGACGACAAAAATAAAAGGAATGGACTCATTGGTATAACTATAAACATTGATCACATTATTAAGTATTGTGATTATGAAAATATTTCCATTTCCATGGTATTTAGTACCTCTAAATTCTTGAATCTTGTTTTAAGTATCGGTAATATGTAATAAAAGGAAAATAGGGGGGGTAACATTTGATAAAAATCGACGATGCATTATCGATTGAAATATTAAACGAACGAAACTATTTTGAAAATTTACATCTTAAAGTAAATCAGCGTCATGAAATTATATTAGATTTAAAAATCATGTTAAATTGGCTAGGATACTCTGGAATTATTGTCACCTCTTTATTCGGTCCATTTTTTGAAGAGCGTATTCAAAGATTTCAAGAGGATCATCAGTTACCGATTACAGGTGAATTAAATGCACAAACGATCATAGCAATTAAAAAAGCTTATAAACGAATTGATTGGACAGACAACAAACAATTTAATGTCAGATATTTAAAAAGAAGCTTAAATGAATTAGGGTTTAAAGGAATTATTATCTCAAACAAAATTAAAGATTATACACGTGAAAAAATAAAAGAATTTCAAACGTATTATCAACTTCCTGTTACAGGGAATATAAACATCGAAACAATCGAACAAATTAATCATTTAATTAAACATCCTTTACAGCTACATGCTAGAAATGACAAAGTAATTGAGTTAAAAGTTATGTTAAATCGATTAGGATATAAACCAATGAGAGTAACAAATAAATTTGGAAGAACATTACTACGAAACATAAAAAACTTTCAAAAAGAATACGGTCTACCTGTTAGTGGAATTGCTGAGGAAAATACTGTTCAAAAGATACGTGAAAGCGATAGAAACATTCCTCGTAAAACCTTTGTGCAATATAATTTATCCTTTGATGAACTAAAAAAAATTTATACGAAAGAAAATCCTGAAATAGAGCCAATCTTTCAATCTCATCATCCTACGAACTTACTAAAGGATCGTATGAAAAGATTTCACTTTTATTCATTAACAAGAACAAATATTACAACAGTGGAAAGTTTAAATGATTTTTTAAAAGACAGAGGAGCCCTTCGAGGGCAAGGAGAAACGATTTTAAAAGCTGCAAAGGAATATCGATTAAATGAACTCTTTCTAATAGCTATTATGTTATTACAAGCGGAGAAATATCCTCAAATTTTATATCCTCTAAATTATCAGGATGAAACAACAGCTACATCATACTATTTATATAATGTGTATGGTTTTGGAAAGAAACACGCATTGTCATCCTTTGTTGATTTTGCGAAAAACAAAAAATGGCTGTCTGTGGAAATATCAATCATAGAAGGTGCACGACTTTATAAACAATGGACAAACTCCAATGATATGTACAGTTTATACACTAAACTATGGGATTTGGGCAATTTGGAGAATGGGAAGCGAGTGAAAGGGATTAGTAAAGAAACCATTATGTGGACTAATAAATTAGTTAACAAACTTTATCATATTTATAATAAAGTAGATACAAAGGCTTTATATCTTCATATTCCAAAATTCAAAAGTGAAGTTTAAGGTTTACAAAAATCCAGATAGGACACAAGAAAGTCCTATCTGTTTTTTATATGTGATTTTATTCTTTACCAATATTTACTTGTTCCAATAAATATTTATAATACATAGAACGATAATTTGCAGCTTCGGCTCTTAAGTTCGATGTGTCAGGTGCACCATTAGCTTCGAATATATATAAATTACCCATTGGATCTATTCCAATATCTATACCTAAATTCATGAGCTCACTTTCTCGTAACTCTTCATACTTATAAGGAAATGTATCCTCTAATTCTAATAATTTCTTATATATTTCATTCCATTTCTCTGAGAAATTTGCTTTTAAAATGCTTTTGGTTTCGCAACACCTCCTTCTTGGTTCACCTTTGATATAACTTTCTGTCCTATCCCTATCCGAACAAAGATTTTTGCTATAATCCATTTACCTTGACCATTTTTTTCAAAATGAACTCTACAATCAAAAGGCTCTCCGCTCAATGTTCGTGAGGAAATTTCCTTTTGTAAAACATAATTTTAAAATAATTTATCTTTATAAAGTTGTTTAAGTTGCCTTCTTGATAATACACGTTCCTCTGTGTTATGACCAACAACATATCTATTCATGCGTCTCCTGTGAACGATATATATGCTTTTTCCCCTCTCTCTAACAATTGGTTTTAAGACAACCTTGGAATACTTTTTAATTCCACTAAAAACATCTCTAAATTTACTAACTTTTAATGTCAGAATAACCATATGTTTGAAATCGGGATCCTTACCCAATTCTTCTTGCAGGCGTTGTTTGTTAATTGTTTTTTTACGATCATCAGATAAGTATGCATTCTCACGTAAATAATTAATAATCTTTCGATTTCTTCTTGTAAAACAATAAGGCGAAATATCAAGTGTTTTCGGTAATGGGACTTTAACATTGTACCACTTGTCGTTTTTCAATGTTTTCCCTCGAACAAGTCCATTTGTAATATCCACATCTCTAGGTCTTAAATAAACAACTTCGATACCATAGCCTTTTGACATCTTGGCGACTAAATATGCTAGTTGATTTGGCTGTTTAAAATTTCTCATAAAGCCGATTACTTTATTCGGTAATTGTTACTCTTGCTTTTCAGGAGTATAGGACAATACTTTTGCATCCTTAATAATCTTTTTTGTCAGTAAAAAATCCTACCATTATAGGGCCATCATAATCTTGTTCATTCACGAACTCTATTTTAGTTGCTTTTATTGGTGAATTTAAAATATACCTTTTATAAGCATTTAGCCTATTTTTCCCGCCTGATATTTTATATTCTAAAGTATGTTCATCAAGTTGTTTTACATAGCCATTGATAGAATATCTTGCCGCAAGTCTTTTCATACGCTCAAAATATCGCTCTGTGAAATTTTCGCCTTTAACTTTTAGAAATGTCTTTAATTGTTTTCTTTTTGGTATCGGACGAAGCGTAATATTTAAAGTGTTTCCCGTTCGGAAGTTTTCTAAAATAGGTGTGAAATTATAATAATAATCCTCGTTTATAGATTCTTTTCCTTTCGTTTCTGGAAAATACTCATCCATTATAATTTTTGGAATATCAATAGCCTCTCCTTCTAAGGGAAATACATGATTGCTAATCTGTGGAAGTGAGTTTATCTCATTAATGACGCAAGTATTCTCCTTTAGATTTATTAACATGTCTACTCCCCCGATACTTAGACCAGGAATTGCTTGAACAGCTCTTTCCGCTATATGTAACATCTTTTTAGGTAAAGTTTTCGTAACATTAATTGCATCTCTTTGGCCAAAATATTCACCATTTCGTCTTACATAAATCCGTTCAGTATTTTCAGGTATGAAGTCAATTGACAAACCTTGTTCCTCTAAATAAGTTTTCATATTTTTATCTAATTTGATATTAGATTTTGCTAAAAATGGACTCGCTTGCCTCTCTTCATTCTTAGCTTGTATTAATTGAGCTATAGTGTCTCTTCCATTTCCTACTACACTTTGTGCACGTCTATGAAATGCCCCAATAACCTTGCCTTGAAAAACATTTATCCGGAAATCCTCACCTTCAAAAAATCTTTCTATTAATATTCTACTTCTAGGAGCTCTTCTTTTTAATCTCCTAATACATCTTTTCATCTCTTGTTCTGTTTGTATATTTGTTACAACCCCAAAGCCACCACCGCCGCCTCCAGTTCCAGGCTTTAATACTAATGGATAACCTAATGAATTAGCATAATTTATTAACTTCTCCTCAAGTGTGTCAGGTGAAAAATCTTTTCCCTCTGGGACAGGAATATTCGCTTTTCTTAAATATTCTAATGTAAGTGATTTATTTTTACATATTTCTATAGCCTCTCTTTTTGTCTTACTACCTCTAGATCCATTGAAGCGGTAGGTTTTCTTTCCATTGGTTACTGTAAAAGATAAACCTGTCATTAAACTTCTACTTCTTCTCATGTTAAATGTAACCTTCAGATCTCTACGCCATGCTTCTAATGAAATGATATACATACATGTAGGGAAACCATATGCAGATTTTGGTATATATTTGTATTTTTTAAGCCAAGTTTTTTTATACCTTGTCATATAAACATCCTTTCTTTTACCGTCATTGGTTTCTATTATAAGCTAAAACCTTCCAAATAGCTTGTAAAACTCACAAAAAATCGTTTCTACATCAATGACGTTGGTGAGTATAATTAAGTCGATATTCCAATAGTTAATTAAATAATTCATTTCACGCCAAGGGACTTCTTTCCACGGGCACGGATTCAGCTCGTGCTATTCCGACGCACATGATGTGCTAGTGCCGACAATGGTACGCAGGACGTGACCGTTTTTAGTCGACCCGCAGGAGTAGCTTTGCGTTTTATGATGTAATTTTATATCTTAGTGCACTAATCAACTTTTTTATGTAAATCTGGACACTTCTTATATAATGATTTTATGTTAAAATGACTAAAGTTTCTGTAACCATAAGCAACTCGATTAAGTACCTTTCCCTTACGATATTCACCTCTAGACGTTGACCAAACATGTGATCAAACTTGTATTCTTTATACGATAAATCTAGCTCAATTTTAAAAAATTATCCAACATCGTTTTAGTCTGCGATATCGTTTCACATCTTCACTTCGTGATGTTCTGAAGTGATTCATGATCTTTATTCTTGTCTGGTCCATAGATCGAGTAATTAATTGAACGAGATGAAATCACTCAATAATAATCTTTTTTTGTGAGAATAGAACCTTAATCACATGCACGTAACCTTCATTCATATCAATCGTTACTGTTTCAACGTTCTGTTAGTCTTGTAATCGATAATTACCGGTAAAATGATTTTTAATCGTGTAATTCATGATGTCTGTGTACCATTTTTATATACGGTATTATTTTCATTCTTTATACCACTCTGTTTAAAGAGAAAAAACGTCAATGAATTTCAAACAACTTCCCTATGAAATGGGAGGTTGATTTTAATTCACCAACGTTATATATTGTAGAGCC